>Ga0315910_10002350_pt1 | contig 16691 bp, 15 predicted proteins | sample EdamamesoilMG_FD_204470 | JGI IMG/M metagenome (GOLD analysis project Ga0315910, IMG submission 204470) | Garden soil microbial communities collected in Santa Monica, California, United States - Edamame soil | ecosystem: Environmental > Terrestrial > Soil > Garden | place: USA: California... | reverse complement strand
GCCTTGTAAATAAGGGCTGAGTGTCTATCTTTGCGTTCCTTTTAAGAGAAAACGCAAGAATTGATATGAAAAAAGGCATTCATCCTGAGTATAGAGAAGTGGTTTTCTGGGATACTTCCAGCGACCACAAGTTTATCAGCCGCTCTACTTCCAACACCAAGGAAACCATCAAACACGATGATGGCAAAGAATATCCGGTTATTAAAGTCGAGGTAAGCTCTGCATCACACCCATTCTACACTGGCAAAAAGCTGTTTGTGGATACTGCTGGTCGTGTTGAAAAATTCAAGAACAAGTATCAGAAGAAAGCATAATTACTTCTTCTTATCATTTGAGAGAGAGAAAAGCCTTCGGAAACGGAGGCTTTTTTTTGCCCTTTTAGCTGTGCGCGGCAACGGAAAATTATCTGGTGTGTGCGTGTGCGAATTGTGTTGTGGCTTCGATGGCATATTCTATTTTTGAAGAATGAATGTTATCCTCTTTGACGATCCGTCAATCCGCCTCCAACTCCTCCCCCTCACCTTTACCCGACCGGTTGCTAAAATCAGGGTAGGTATTTTAACACTGGACGAAAAGTGGCGAGGTTGGCTCGGAACAATACCCTCCTTCCAGACCGAAAAGTATCTTCAGAAAAAATTTCCACTCGTATCAAAAACAGAAAACCTGCTCATTAACGGAGCGGTTTGTCCGGACGCAATGTTGGTAGCGGCCATTCAGAACCTGCCGAAAGGTTACTTCCTGGTGAAAGATGATCACCTGATTGCTGCCTCAAACCCAGACGGAGAAATGAACAACTCCAACACGTTGGTTTATCCAGGTGAAGTAACGATAATCGACCGTACCTGGAAAATTTTTCGGGAGAATGCCGCGCAGCTCAAGCTCGACTTCCGGATGATTACAGCTGGCCGAAAATCGGCCGACATCGAAGATAAACACACGGTGGTGTATGGAGCCGAAAATATCTTTATTGAAGAGGGTGTTTATATCCGGTCGGCCATTTTAAATGCTGAAACCGGCCCCATCTACCTGGGCCGAAACAGCATTGTGCAAGAAGGCGCCATCATTCGCGGGTCATTTGCACTCGGTGAAGGTTCGCATGTAAACATGGGCGCCAAAGTACGAGGCGATACTTCCGTGGGACCTTACTGCAAGATTGGTGGCGAAATCAGTAACTCCGTACTCTTTGGTTACAGCAACAAAGCGCATGATGGTTTCCTCGGCAACTCCGTGCTGGGCGAGTGGTGCAACCTGGGCGCAGATACCAACACATCGAACCTCAAGAACAACTACGATGAGACCAAACTCTGGAACCACGCCAGCGGCAAGTTTGACAAAACCGGTTTGCAGTTTTGCGGCTTGATTATGGGCGATCACAGTAAAGCAGGTATCAACACCATGTTCAACACGGCTACCGTGGTGGATGTATGCTCCAATATTTTTGGCGAAGGATTTCCACGCAATTACATTCCCTCTTTTGCGTGGGGTGGCCATGCTGGTTTCAGCACGTATGAACTAGCCAAAGGATTGGAAACAGCCAGGCGTGTGATGGCCCGCAGAGATGTTACGCTTACCGATGATGACATCGACATTCTGAAACACGTTTTTGAAATCACATCATCAAGCCGGGCTTGGGAAAGGTAAATCCACACCACAAAGATTAACAATGAAAATGCTGAAGTTTCACAAACGGCTTCGTGCAACTTTGTGATTCTTTGTGATCTTTGTGCCATAACTTTTACCGATGGAAATGAACAAATTTCAGCGCATACTTTGGACCGTTAACGGCATCCTGATTTTTGGAACCTTTATACTGATTGCTTTCTTTCTGATTGACGAACTCGCGGGATCCTGGTTTAACAGCTACTCTCCGCCTCAGGTAATTATTGGCGAAGAACTGGAACGCGCCAAAGAAGAAGGCCTGGTATTGCAGGGATTGGAGTATGATGCGCCCCTACCCATTCATGGCTCAACCGGCTACCTGTTACCAGTTTCACTTAAAACGTACGATACGCCCCGTCAAGACAAAGATGAGAAAGCGGTATTTAGCTACAGCTCAAAAATCAGCTCGGCTGATTACTACTATGTTGCCGATATTCTTTTTCTCAACGCCAACTTTCAAGTAACACGCACCTTACTAAACAAAAAAGCGTTTATCACTTCATTCCGTTATCCGACAAACGACTATAATGAGTATGGCGAAATCGAAATATCGGACACAACCTTGCGCCACATCACCTACCTGATTGGCTTTGAAGACTCCAGTAAAGACGGTTTACTCAACGATGCCGACAACAACGATCTTTTCATCAGCGACCTGAATGGCGATAACCTTGTTCAGGTTACAAAGGGTATCGATATCGCAACCTATTCTTTCCTCGACCGAAACAAAATTCTCATTCAGTATTACAAACGCGAAAACCAACTACAAGAACACAAACGAAAATACTTTGCGCTTTACCAGATCAACGAAAGAAAGCTGGAAGAATTGAACAACCTCCACCAGTCGCTGAATGATTTAGAAAAAATATTGACCAAGTAGTACGATGAAATTCTCTTCCATACCCGGACTTACGGAGACCAAGCAATTACTAATCGATGCGGTGCGTGGCAATCATACGGCTCACGCCCAACTTTTTGTTGGAACGGAAGGCGCACTCAACCTGCCGCTGGCCCTGGCGTTTGCTACGTACCTGCATTGCGAAAACAAAGGCGAACACGATGCCTGCGGAACGTGTGCGGCCTGTTCTAAAAATTTAAAGTACATCCATCCCGATACACACTTTGTCTTTCCACTCAGCAACGTAAAGAACGACAAAGACGAAGACCGCTTCAAAGCCGAGATCACCAAAAGCTGGCGTTCATTTCTTCAGGAACAACCCTTTGGAAACTTAAATGACTGGACCAACTACTACGGAGGCGAAGACAAGCAAGCCTTGATTTCCCGCGAAGAAAGTCGTGAGATCATTAAGACACTTTCCCTTAAGCCATTTGAAAGTCCGGTGAAGGTAATGATCATCTGGCAGCCGGAGTTGATGCACCCCTCGGCCGCCAATGGCATTTTAAAAATTCTGGAAGAACCCGCACCGCATACCTACTTCATCCTGGTGAGCAACGCAGCCGATCGCTTACTGCCAACCATCATTTCGCGCACACAGATTGTTACCGTGCCGTTGCTGCACGATGAAGAAGTAGAACAGTACCTGGTTGAAAATTTAGCGGTGGAGTCTTCCAAAGCCGGCAAGATTGTACAACTGGCCGAGGGGAACCTGAACCTCGCACAAACCCTTATTGACTCCCCCGAAGACGATAACACCAAACGGTTCACCGAGTGGATGCGCGCTTGCTACAGACGAAGTTACGGATCGCTCGTGGCCATGGCCGACAGCTATCACGACCTCGATAAACTCAGTCAGAAAAATATGATGGCCTACAGCATGAACATGATGCGCGAATCACTGCTGGCCGCTTCGTCAGCAACAGAGATGAATCGTGTACGAGGCGAGGAGCTTAAATTCGTGCAAGACTTCAGTAAAGTAATGACGCTAGAAAAAATTGAGAAGTCGGTAACATTACTGAACGATGCCACCTACCACCTGGAACGAAACGGCAGCGCTAAAATGATCTTTTTGGATTTATCACTTAAAATTTCCAGCACCATCAATCCATAAATTTCGCGGAAGGTTACGGGGTTGAAAGGTTTTCTTTGTTTATTCGTGCAGTCGTCCGGAAGGAGCAAATAACCAATCCTGTCTTTATGAACAAAGTAATACGCATCGGCACACGCGGCAGCAAACTGGCGCTTTGGCAAGCCGAGCACATTGCCAGCCTGATCAAACCTTCCGGATATCAAACTGAGATTATCCCCATCGAAACACGGGGCGATAAAATACTGGATGTTACAATTTCCAAGATCGGCAGTAAAGGTGTTTTCACTGAAGAGATTGAAGCCAAGCTGCTTGATCACTCCATCGACATCGCGGTTCATAGCGCCAAAGATCTTTCGTCTGATATTCCAGAAGAACTTGAGCTTATTGCCTTTACCGAGCGCGAGTTGGTTAACGATGTAGTATTAAGCCCAAACAAAAATCTCGACATCAAAAAAGACAAGATCAAAATTGGCACTTCCTCCACACGAAGGATGGCGTTTTTGAAACACTTTTATCCGAATGCCGAGCCGGTAACCATTCGCGGCAACCTGCAAACCCGGTTATCAAAACTTCAGGCTGGCGAATGTGATGCCTTGCTGCTGGCCTTTGCCGGAGTTCATCGCATGGGGTATGATGATCTTATCGTAGAAAAAATTGAAACAAGCTATTTCGTTCCACCGGTGGGGCAAGGAAGTATTGCCGTTGAATGTCACAAGAAGCTAAGCTTCGATAAAAAACAAATTATTCAGGACTGGGTAAACCACGCAGAAACAGAAGCTTGCCTTCGGGCAGAACGTTCATACCTCAAAACACTTCAGGGTGGCTGCAGCATTCCGGTGTTTGGTTACGCACACCTGGAAGGTGAACTCATTTCACTGAAAGCCGGAATCATTTCGTTAGACGGACAGCAGGTAATCAAAGTAAAACGCATGGGCTCACCGGAAGATGTAAAAGAACTTGGCGAGGCTGTGGCGAATGAAGTACTGAATCTTGGAGGGGATAGAATTTTACGGGAAATAAAGCAGCAGTTTTAGGGATTCTGGAACTAAAGTCCTAAGTGCTTGCTCACCTGGGCAAATGAATTATAAATCGCAATGATTTCTAATTTCTCATTAACGATGTAATACGTTGGATACACAGATACTCCCAGATCATTTACAAAATCTCTTGATTCATTTAGCTTATAATTCATCCAGGTGTACCCATTTTTGGTCAAATAGGAATTCCATTTTGAATAAGATTCGTCTATTGAAATGCCGAGAAGTTCTATGTTATTATCCTTTAGCTTTTTCAGATTTTTACTAATGCTAGCATGATCCTCAACACAAGGGGGGCATGCGGTAAACCAAAGATCGACAACTAAATATTTCGAGTTTTTTGGCTTAACCGCTTCAAGCTTATTTCTTCTGCTGATGAAAGTATACCTCGAAAAGTCCAGCTTCGATGTACCTATAATGCCGTTGATCTCGCGGGTTAAAAACTTATAAAAAATATGGCTTGTCACAGTTGGTGGTAACTGCTGAAGCCTTGCATTGAAAACTAAAAGATTCTTCTTTTTATTCTTATTCAGATCAACATAAAAGTCAGCCGTCTGTAGCGAATATGCATTATTACTATTTTGATTAAATGAATCCAGATAAAGAGTATTCAACGCCAGAGTATCTTTCAAGGTAAGGAGTCGCACACGCTCTTGTTGAAATTGCTGGTGATAGTAATAGATTGGTGAAGAAATAACGGTATCAACCTTCAACGTATTGTCGGCAATTCGACCGTGAACCTGAACACGACCTGAATCAAGCCAAATTTGAGTTTTGAATGTCTTTTCGTCACCGTGATACCAAATGGTATACAGATCAGTTATGTCAGCATTGAATGAAATCGATAGTGTGTCCTGGTATGGAACTTTGAAAAAATGATTTTGTCCAAAATTAAAAATCGTAACCGAATCAATCCTAACAGACGATGCAATACTAAAATCAAATCTTGACTGGGCTTGTATCGATTTCGACATTGAAACGATCATCATCACACACATGAGCTGCTTCATAACTTAAAAAAAATTAAAACCAACTGGTATTGCTATTCAAGGATAATAAATAATCCACCGGCATCCAAAGAATACGTATCAATAGACCCTTATCTTTGCCCATCAATTATTTAAAATCAATGAAAAGGACATTTTCAATCTTCTGTTTCTCGGCTTGTTTCCTGATGATCACTGGCTGCGCCCAGGATAAAAAAGATTATGTCGTCACCATCAAAACCAAGTATGGTGATATGGTCGCCATCCTGTATGATGAAACTCCCAAACACAAGGATAATTTTATCAAGTTGGCCAAGGAACATTACTACGATAGTTTACTTTTTCACCGGGTAATCGAAGGGTTCATGATTCAAACGGGCGATCCTGATTCCAAAAAAGCGATGTCGGGTGAGCCCTTGGGTCGTGGTGGCCCTGGGTATACAATCGATGCGGAGTTCAATCCGAAATTCATTCATGAAAAAGGTGCCCTGTCGGCTGCACGTTTGGGCGATGGGCAGAATCCTGCCAAAGCTTCCAGTGGCAGTCAGTTCTACATTGTGCAAGGCACAGTTTATAAGGAGGAAGAATTAACGATCGATCAAAGTAAAATGGATCAGGCGCTTCAGCAATTTCTTCAGGATCCGGTCAACAAACCAGTATACGACTCACTCATGCATTTCTACCAGACTCGCGATCAAAAAGGATACACGGATTGCATCGTTAAAATCAAACCGCGTGTGGAGCAACAAACCGGAATAAAAGTAACTAAAGAAGTTGCTCCAGAAAAAATGAAAGCCTACACAACCGTGGGTGGCGCACCTCACCTTGATGGGGAGTACACCATCTTCGGAAAGATTATCAAAGGCCTTGAGGTGATTGACCAAGTTGCCAAGCAGCCTACGCAACGCGAACGCCCTGTTGAGGATATCCGAATGACTGTTACCGTTGAGGAATTGCCGAAGAAAAAAATCGAAAAACTTTATGGCTACCATTATCCCGAAAGCAAGTAGTATGCGAATTCTGATAACGGGATCAAACGGGCTGCTGGGACAAAAACTAACGGAGCTTTTAGGTAAAGCTCCTGCTATACACTTGATCGCCACAGCAAGAGGTAAGTCCGTCTTGCCGATCACAACAGGAGAATTTCATACACTCGATATTTCCGATAAAGCAGCCGTGGATACTGTCGTGTCGGCAACCCGGCCCGATGTAATCATCAACACCGCTGCGATGACGCAAGTGGATCAATGCGAAACCGAACGTGAAGCATGCTGGAACGCCAACGTTACGTCAGTTGAAAATCTCATTGAGGCTTGTGCGAAAAGTAACATTCACCTTGTTCACGTATCCACTGATTTTGTTTTTGATGGAAGTCACGGACCACTCGATGAAACCGAGAAACCCAACCCGGTAAATTACTACGGTGAAAGTAAACTGGCAGCCGAGCAACTTCTTCAGCGGAGTTCCATCCATTGGAGTATTCTGCGAACAGTACTGGTTTATGGTATTACCCAAGACATGAGCCGCTCAAACATTGTGTTGTGGGTAAAGAACAGTTTGCAACAAGGTAAAACCATTCAGGTAGTAAACGATCAATGGCGAACACCCACGCTGGCAGAAGATTTAGCGATGGGCTGTTACCTGGCCGCCACCAAAGAAGCCAGTGGCATCTTTCACATCTCCGGAAAAGATTTTTTATCGCCTTATGAGATTGCTATTCAAACTTCTGAGTTCTTCCAACTCGACAAATCATTGATCATGGCAACGGATTCATCACACTTCAAGCAGCCTGCCAGACGCCCACCAAAAACCGGATTCATCATTGAGAAAGCCCGAAAAGAATTAGGGTACGAACCTCACTCCTTTCAGGAAGGCTTGCAAATACTCGCCCAACAGATTCGTTGATTACCGATGCTTACTTCCCTTCAGTGCCAGGAAGTACAGCGGAATTCCTGCCAGCGTAATAATCAATCCGGCCGTAGTGAATGCCGGTTTATAAATGATCAGAAATGTACAGAACGTTATCCCCATCACAATGTAGATGATGGGAAGCACCGGGTATCCAAATGCTTTATACGGACGCTCCATGCTGGGCTGCTTTTTACGCAGCACAAATATACCGGCAATGGTAAGGGCGTAAAAGATTACTACTACAAAAGAAATCATGTCGAGCAGGTTTCCATACTCACCGCTCAGGCAAAGTAAACACGCCACGACACACTGCGCCCACAGCGCCCACTCGGGCACAGCGTTCTTATTTAAGGTTCCCGCCTTCTTGAAAAAGAGTTTGTCTTGCGCCATGGTATAATACACGCGCGCACCCGCCAGGATCAATCCATTGTTACACCCGAATGTGGAAATCATGATGAGCACAGCAATTACAATTTTGCCGCTATCACTAAACATCTGGTTCGCGGCTGATACTGCCAGTCGATCGGCTTGCGGGTAAGCTATACCATCAAGCGGAAGCGCGTTGAGGTACATCAAGTTCATCGTAACATACAGTACTGTAACCAGCAACGTTCCAAGAAAAAGACTCAACCCAATATTGCGTTTAGGGTTCTTGATCTCACCGGCTATGAACGTTACATTATTCCAGGCATCACTGCTGAAGAGTGAGCCCGTCATGCTGGCACAAATGGCTCCGAGCACCGCTACGCCTCCTATCTCCTTCCAGCCGATGGGTTCTTTACCTTCACCATTCACCCCTAAATCCTGAAGGGCATGAAATCCACTCTTCCAGTTTTCGGCCCAGTAGCTATGGTCCACCAACACAAAACCAAATACAATCAATCCAAAGAGCGCAATGAGCTTTGATGCTGTGAATGTTGATTGAATAAATTTGCCTTCTTTTATCCCACGTGTGTTAATGTAGGTAAGAGAGATGATCATGATAATGGCCACGATCTGCGCGGCTGAAACCTTGAGGAAGCCAACACCGAAGAGCACATTGCTCTCGCCCATCCAGGGAAAGATATAAGCCGAGAAGCGCGCGAATGCAACTCCAACAGCGGCTATGGTTCCAGTTTGAATAACTGCAAAAAAACTCCAGCCATAAAGAAAGGCGATCAAGGGATTGAACGCCTCTTTTAAAAATACATATTGTCCGCCTGCCTTGGGATACATGCCGCTGAGCTCACCATAACTCACAGCCGCAGAAATAGTCATGAACCCGGTGATCAGCCACACCCCAATGAGCCAGCCGGCACTACCCACATTTCGTAGGATGTCGGCACTGACGATAAAAATTCCGGAGCCGATCATCGATCCGGCAACAATCATCGTGGCATCCCACAGACCCAGTACAGGTTTGAATTTGGTCTCGTTGTTCTCGCTCATGCTATCGACTTTTGAATCAAAGTCGACAAGGTAGTAAAATTAGTTTCGAGTTTACAAGTTTCGGGTCTAAGGGTTTAGAGTCTCGGGTTTTGCGTTCTTCGAATTACTTTAAACTTCGAAACCCGAAACTGAAAAACTATCGATCAGCCCACACCTCACAAAAATCTGTTCTTGAATTGGTGTACAGATCTTTCACACGATAGTTAAGATTAAGGTCTACTCCACTAAGCGTTCCTACACCCTCAATCTCATAACCATCCACCACCTGGTACGGTATGGTGATCTTGTTGTAATCCACCTGCGCATACACGCTGATATCAGCACCATAGAAATTATGCAGATAGATGGTGTAGCTGGAATTATAATCCTTGCTGACGTTGATGCTATAATGTGTATAATCATTGTACGTTTCGCTGTACTCCTCCACCGCATAGTATCCCACAAATTTATCGCGACTATCATAGCGAGGTTCGATAATGGTGATGTCGCATGAAGCCATCACCAAAAGAAAGGAAGCTGCAAAGATTAACCGTTTCATAGTTGTAAAATTTTAATCTTGCATAGGCTATTACAACTTTAAGGCCAGAAAAGGTTAACCCTTATATTTGCCGCCATGAACACGCTTCGCATCATTTTTATGGGTACACCCGAATTTGCTGTACCCAGCCTGGAAATACTGGTTGAAAACAAACTTAATGTTGTTGCCGTAATCACCGCACCCGACAAGCCCCAGGGTCGCGGCCAGAAAATTGTTTACTCTCCGATAAAAGAATGTGCCTTAAAAAATAATATCCCGGTGATGCAACCCACCAACCTGAAGTCACCGGAGTTTCTGGAAGAGCTGAAACAGTACAATGCCAACCTTCAGATTGTCGTGGCCTTTCGTATGTTGCCCGAAGTAGTTTGGAGTATGCCTGCCCTTGGCACCTTTAATCTTCACGGTTCTCTGCTGCCGCAGTATCGCGGTGCTGCTCCCATCAACTGGGCAGTGATCAACGGAGAGAAAGAAACCGGAGTAACTACATTTTTTCTGAAACATGAGATTGATACCGGCAGTATTCTGTTTCAGGAAAAAGAAACCATTCTGGATAGCGATGATGTCGGTTCTTTGTACGAACGGTTAATGTATAAAGGCGCTCATCTTGTATTGAAAACGGTAAAGGCTATCGAAGGCGGCAACTACAACGCAATGCCGCAACAAAACGATGGTGATATAAAACACGCTCCAAAAATTTTTAAGGAAACCTGCGAGATCAACTGGCGCCAACCTGCGGATCGGATCAAGAACTTCATACGAGGGTTAAGCCCATACCCGGCTGCGTGGTGTCTGCTAAATGGCGGGGTGTATAAAATCTTTAAAACTTCCATCGTAGAAAGTAAAGACGAAAGTCATAACCCCGGTGAGTTCAGTACCGACAATAAAAACTACCTTCATCTTAAAACAGGCGATGATTGGATTTCCGTAGAAGAGCTTCAACCTGAAGGAAAACGAAGAATGACTATTCAGGATTTCTTCAGGGGAAATAAGTTATAATGACCAATTCGCCAATGTGCAAATGAAATACTTCTATAATTAACTAATTTACACATCGATAATTGACCATTAAAAATGATCGTCTCGCTCATCGCTGCCCATGCTCAAAATTATGTTATTGGAAAGAATAACGACCTGCCCTGGCATTTGCCCGATGACATGAAGTATTTTATGCAGACCACTAAAGGTCATCATTGCATCATGGGCCGAAAGAATTACGATTCCATTCCTGAAAAATTCAAGCCATTGCCGAATCGCGTCAACATCGTGGTAACACGACAGAAAGATTTTTGGGCACCCGGCTGTGTCGTGGTTAATTCCATTGAACACGCGTTGGATATTGCCCGTAGCAATGGCGAGCAAGAAGTCTTTATTATTGGTGGGGCCGATATTTACAAACTTGGATTGGCCTTCGCTGATAAATTGTACCTCACCGAAATTCAAAGTACCATCACTGGGGACACACACTTTCCTGAATTCAACAAAAACGATTGGAAAGAAACTTCACGCACTCATCATGCGGCAGATGAACGTCATGCGTATGCCTTTGACTTTGTGGTGTATGAGAAGTAGGTTCCGGGTTAGGGTTCAAGGTTCTAAGTGCAACGCTCAAGGTATGACCTGCCGGTAGGCAGGTAAATAAAAAATCACGCCACTTCCTCGCCCGGCTTCGTCTTCCAGCGCTTGTGCATCCATACCCACTGCGCAGGATGCTTCCGAATTTGTTCCTCAATAAAATCGGTTAACACCTGCGTATTGAAAATCATATCGGCCTCATCATCGCCTGTTACCCGCATCGGAATTTCAGGAAGAATGTTCATGTGGTGCATCCAGTCGTCACCCAGATAAATGTAAGTAGGCACGATGGCCGCACCGGTTTTCATCGCCATCACGGTAGCTCCTACCGGAGTAGCGGCCGGCATCCCAAAAAAATTAACAAACCGACTCTTTACTTTGGTGTCTTGATCGATCAGCAACGCCATCGACCCGCCCGACTTCAATACCTTCATCATCTTGAACGTTTCGCGACCACGTTCAATGGCAATAGCTCCGTGCATGTTACGATAGTTCCAGAGTAATTCATTCAGACGTTTCGATTTTAAAGGTGTTCCGATAATATTTGGATTAAGCCCCAGCAACGCCATTGCCGAAACTTGTAAATCAAAAGCACCAAGATGACACGTAAGAAAAATTACACCCTTACCTTTCTTGTTAGCCGCTTCATAATTTTCAAAACCGTGCATCATTAATAATTTCTGAAGATCGGCCCATGTCTTTACACGAGTAGTACGCAATATGTCGCCTGAATTCTTTCCCAACATTTCAAACACCTGTTTTGACATCGCCTTAATTTCAGCACCGGATTTTTCATCTTGGTAGGCCATGGTAAGATGTTTCACGGTAAGTTGACGCGTCTCTGAAGCAAACCAGTACGCTAGTCTTCCCAGGACACCACAAAATTTTAACCAGGCAATACGCGGAACAACATTCGAAACAAAAATCAGAAATTGTACAAGCCGGAAAACCACATAGTACCGGACCTTCCTGCTGATCTTTTTTCTCCTTTTCTTAAACGTGATTTTTGCCATGCGATGCGAAGATAAGCGTAAAGATTCTTGGAATTAAATTTTATGATCGGTTGATTTGTTTCTGATAAATTTAGCCCTGTGAAATCACTTTATATCATCCGGCATGCCAAGTCAAGCTGGGACAATCCCCTTCAGGATGATCTTGACAGACCGTTAAACGACCGTGGTAAGCGGGATGCACCACGCATGGCCAAGCGGCTGAAGGAAAAGGAAATTCACCCCGACCTGATGCTGTCCAGTCCGGCCAAGCGGGCACGCTCTACCGCCAGACGAATGGCCAAGGTATTCAAGTACGATAAAGAAAATATTAAAACCGACCGATCGCTCTACCATGCTGATGAGGCCACCCTCCTTTCGGTTATCCAACAGATCAATAATAAGCACGATGTGGTGATGCTCTTTGGCCACAACCCCGGACTTACTGATTTTGTTAATTCATTTATGGCAGACGAACTGGATATCGACAACATTCCAACGGCTGGTGTGGTTGCCTTTCGATTGGACGTGGCAAACTGGAAAGATGTTGAATGGGGAAAAAACAAAATTCTGTTCTTCGATTTCCCGAAGAGTAAGAATGACTGAAACCTATCGCCCGCAAATTTCTTTGAAGGAACAAAAACTGCAGGTCTTTACTTCAGGGGTCTGATCGAATGCTTGCGCGGGATTAAAAAGCTCTTCCAGCAGCACCTTGAGATGGCTTTCAAATTCGGGTAAAAATTTACGGACATCCTCAAGGCGATCAGCACCGTGAACAAGACCGTACTCAAAATCCTTTTTAAAAATTTCTTTTCGGTTCACCAGGCCGGGTTGCAATTTAACAGACGCTGATGGATCCGGATGAATGCGGTCGTAAACCCATGCGTACAATAAAGCCTGAAAAGCAGCCTTGTTTCGTTTGTCATCATCGCGAATAAACAATGAAGGAATATCGGTGAACGTATTCTCATCGCGACCTGTCTTATAATCCAAAATACGCACAGCATCGGCATTGCGATCAACCCGATCAATTTTTCCACCCAATACCACCTTCAATTGCTTTCCGCCTTGCGTTACCGGCAGGGTAGTATTGAAATTGTTTCCTTCCAGCATTTCAATCACAAAAGGAGCGTGCTTTTTATCCAGCAACAATACTTTACGGGCAAAGGTTTTAACCATTTCTTTCACCACAATCAACTGGCCGGTGTAATTAAACGTACGCGTTGCCGGGTACTTAAAATGTTGCCGAAAGGCCAACTCGATCATGCGTTCCAGTTTTACTTCCAGATTATCAAAATGATCGGGCCGTACATGCCACGGTCCTACAGGCGGTCTGATGTCGAGGTAAAACAATTCCATCACCCTATGAAGGATGTTTCCAAACACGCGCGCATCCGCCTCTTCTTCGATCTGATCGGGTTCTTTAATACGAATGAGATGACGAAAATAAAATTTCAACCGGCAATCGAGATACGTATTCAGCGTAGAAGGCGTTAGTGGGTTTCCAAGAAAACGTTCAAGACGCTGACGCACATCTGCTGTTTTCGGAATAACAATCGGCCTGAGCATGTTGGGTTCAATGCTGTTGAACAAGATGCGCTGTTCAAAGGGCCACTTGCTTTCATACATCAATTGATAAAGATAACGGCTCATCTCGCCTGTTCCCAAAACATCGGGCTCGGTATTGTAATAAAGATCTACTTTCTCAGCACGTTGGAGCAGCCGATAAAAAAGATAGGCGTACATCGCGTCCTGGTGCTCTGCTGTAGGAAGTCCATAAGCTTTGCGGATGTTGTGCGGAATGTAGGAGCTTTGTCGCGGAGCAGCAGGCCACAATCCTTCATTGAGGGATAGTACAATGACGTGATCAAAATCCAGATTGCGCGTTTCCAGCACGCCCATCACCTGCAATCCTTTCAGCGGCTCTCCACTAAACGGTACTTTCTCTGCCCGAACCAATTGCGCAAACATACGCTGTTGCATCCGCAACTCCATTGGCTCGCTTTTCAGCAATTCCTGAACGCGTGAAAGAATACGATGAAAATGAAACGCAAATTCCTTCTCCATTAAACCGCCCACAGCTTTATGAGAAGCCAGTTCTTCGATAATCACTAAAGTATTCGATAGAAATTTATCTTGTGGAATTGTCTTGAAGACTAATGTTAACAGCCTTTCTGCGGGAGAACCTGTTGCCGGGGGAACTGGTGCTCTAAAATCCTTGTCATACATTACCTTAAAAAAATCAGGACTCAGATACACCTGATTGTTTCTTAGAATAAAATCGCGCCAGCCGATTGCATCATCGCCAATCCGCGCACGCACGTAGGGATGATTAAGCAGCGACAGCACCGGACGATAGTAAAATTCACCATCACGTTTATTCGATTGAAGCTCAAACAAAAAATCAATAAAGGAGTAGTACGGGGTGTTTACCAATGTAAAGCCCATCGTTACGTTTATCGATTCAAGCGATGGCGGTAACGCGTATAATACTGGCAGCAACAAACTTTCATCGGGCAACACAACAACGGTGCGATCGGGCGCAAAATCTTTTTTTAAATATTCCGTTAGCTCTTGCGCCAGCAACTTACTTTGTCCGGCTTTTTGAGGGACACCCAAAATGCGCATCTTCCGATCGCGCGCTAACAACGATTTTGGTTGTGCAGGAAACGTGTTACTCAACACACTATGCCCACGATATTGTCTGAAGAACGCTCCAGCCTCTCGATGGTTAGAATTTACATAGTAAGCGTCTTCATCCCAATACACCCTGGCATTTTGATTCGCCACACACCAGGTGATAATTTTTTCTTCAGCCGCGGTTAATGCATTAAACCCGGCAAATACCAACTGCCCGGAAATACCGGGTGTTGTGTTGGCCGAAAATTTTTCAGCTACTTCACGATGAATCATACCGGCATACGCCAGGTTATCCTGCAACAAGCTATGCTGGAATTCCTGATACACCGGGTACAGGTTTTGCCACAACTCCAGAAATTTCGCCTTGCTTTCTGTTGTGCTAAACTCGATAGTATGCCAGAAGTCTTTCAGAAATTGTTTTTGTTCTTCGGTGAGGTAATCAAAATACTGATCAACTTCTTTCTGATTACTCAAATCGCGGAATAATCCCTCCACGGGCACCAGGTATTTATCGAGTTCATCAAAATCGCGAAGCAACATTTCGCCCCAGAAATAAAACCGGTCGAGGGTTTCATCCGAATACTTAATCTTCTTGTAAGCATGATACAACCGGACAATAAGCGAAAGCTTATCCGCTTCGTTTCGTTCAGAAAACGAGCCAATAAATTCTTCGATGCTAACAAGGGTGGGCGACCATCGGGGTGTACTGATATTCTCAGCAAGTGCTTTACGGAAATACAGTGACGCGCGCTTGTTTGGAAATACTACGGTAAGATTCTCCCAATCGGGAAAGTCTTTGAGAATAGTATCTGCAAGCTCGGCTAGAAATGTTTTCATAGGCTGGGCGTCTCCGAACAAGTGTTACTGGTTCGACCCGACAAGGTATCAATAATATCGAATCAATGGAATATCAGAAAAATCACACTGTTGGACTTTTCAAATAATCCCTATATTTAAAATTGAAAACCGAACGTAATGAATAAAGTATTTTCAACACTTCTTCTCCTCTGTTTTGTCTGTGCTTCATCAAGTTGCAAGGATGATGGCGATGAGCCGGGAAATAAAAAAACAGCACCGACTAACCTGGTGCTCGAGGTAATCAAAAGCACCGATGGTTCCGGGGTTGTGGAAGTAACCGCCACCGCTGACGATGCAACACGTTACTATTTTACATTTGGTGAAATCTCAGGATTGGCGGGTGTTGAATCGACCGATGGTGAAGCTTCTTATACCTATGCTAATTCTGGTATTTATGAAGTGAAGGTAATCGCCACATCGGCTGATGGGTTATCGATCAGCAAATTAAAAAGCATTAACATCGAAGTAGATGAACCCCCGATTACCACCGAAGGATATACAACCCCGACTACCTATGATGGCATGACCTTGGCCTGGAGTGACGAGTTTGATGGCGAAAGTCTGAACCTGAGCAACTGGACCCACGAAACCGGCAATGGCAGCAGTGGCTGGGGTAATAACGAACTGCAATATTACGCTTCCAAGAATACCATTGTTCAACATGGCCACCTCACCATAACAGCAAAGAAAGAATCGGCCGGTGGTTTCAACTACACATCATCACGCATCATTACCAAAGGCAAACAAGAATTTACGTATGGCCGTATCGACATTCGCGCGCAGTTACCAAAAGGTCAGGGAATCTGGCCCGCACTCTGGATGTTAGGCGCTAACATTTCGCAAGTAAGCTGGCCCAAGTGTGGGGAAATTGATATCATGGAAATGGTAGGTGGCGCTGGCGACAAAAACAAAACGTCATACGGTACACTGCACTGGGACAATGCTGGATCACATGCGTGCACCTGCGATAAGCCCGGCCACGTTCTCAGCAGCGGAATATTCAACGACAAGTTTCATGTATTCAGCATAACCTGGGACGAATCTTTCATTACCTGGTATGTTGATGATGTTGAGTTTAACAAGAT
>Ga0315910_10002349_pt1 | contig 16707 bp, 9 predicted proteins | sample EdamamesoilMG_FD_204470 | JGI IMG/M metagenome (GOLD analysis project Ga0315910, IMG submission 204470) | Garden soil microbial communities collected in Santa Monica, California, United States - Edamame soil | ecosystem: Environmental > Terrestrial > Soil > Garden | place: USA: California... | reverse complement strand
GAGCTGCCCCAACGTTACGAGGCGCTCACCCTGCTCGGAAAGGGGGGGGGCGGCGAGGTTTGGGCGGTGCGCGATCGGCGCACCGGGCTCAAGCACGCGTTGAAGGTGCTGGCGCGGAACTCGAGCCAGCCTGAAATCGACGCCTTGATTCGCGAGGCAATGGCGCTCTCGGGCCTCGAGGGGCTGGGCGTGCCGCGCGTGATTCGCTTTGGCAGATTGCCGGGGTCGGAGCGCCCTTACATGGTGCGCGAGCTGGTCGACGGGGTCAGCCTCGACGAACTCATGCAGCGCCCCAACGAGGACGTGCGCCGCTCGCTCGATGTGTTGGTGCGCGCCGCCGAACAGTTGACTGTGGTGCATCGAGCGGGTCTGCTCCACGGCGACGTCAAGCCGGCGAACATCATGCGGGCGACCTCCGGTGAGGTCACCTTCGTCGATTTGGGGCTGGCTACCGTGTGGCGCGAGGGCGGCGCCGAGGTCGAAGGCCTGACGCCCCGCTTCGCGGCGCCGGAGCTGCTCATGGGGCGACCGCTCACCGTGCGCGCTGAGGTCTATGCCCTCGGTGTGATCTTGGCGGACTTGCTCGAGCTGGTGCAGCCGCTTCAGTATCAACCGTTGCCGCTCGCGCCGCTTCAGGCGATCGTCGATCGAGCGACGGCGGACGAACCGGCGGATCGCCATCCCTCGGCCGACGAAGTCGCCAGCGCCTTGAGAAGCGCGCTCGGGGAACGCTTGACGGAGCCGGGTCACAACGCGGCGAGCTACTGGCCTATCGTAGGCGTGGAGCCGACCGTCGCGAACCTCTTGCACGAGATCGCGCAGCTCGAGCCCGGCAGTACGCTGCGTGTCGTCGGCCCCCCTGGGTCGGGCCGCTCGGCGCTCTTGCGTCGCACCGCCTGGTCGCTCGGTATCGACGGTGACCGCGTGGTTTACCTCGACGATACCTGCGCCGATCGACCGGGCGCCGTGCGCGAAGAGCTGTTCGAGTACTCGCGCCTGTATGGCGTGACGGTGCTCGTGGACGACGCGGACATGCTGACGGATGTCGATCAGCGCGAGCTAGCCCTCGCCAGGAAGTCTGGTGCCCGGCTCGTGATCGTGGGGCGCGCCGGCGTGGAGTCCAACTCGCGAGATTGGCTCGTGCCTCCACTCGAAGCTCATGCGGCGCGCTCCTTGGTGCATCGCGCGGTGCCTTCGCTCACGGAGCGCATGCTCGAGAACGTGGTCGAGGCCTCGGGCTGCCGAGCGGGCGAGCTGCGCAGACTCGTGCGGCTCATCGATCAGCACGCCATTGCGTCGCAAGCGGATCTGGATCGCCTGATCAAAAGCCAAAATATCCTCGCGGACCTACCGGACGACCCCCTCAGCGCCGCGCGCTATCTGCTCGATCACGGGCGCTACATCGACGCCAAAGCCAAACTGGCCGAGCTCGAGAATCCGGCGAGCCTCGACTACCGCGTACTCGCGGCGCGCCTCAGCCTCGGGCTCGGTGACACGGCGTCAGCGCTCGAGATGCTGCTGGGCGGTGAGCACTTGCTCGCCGAAACCGAAGATCGCGAACTCATTGCCCGCTGGCATGTCTTCGTGGCGCGCGCTCGGCTGGGCCTAGGCGAATATCAGACGGCGATCGACCTCATCGAGGCGCTGCCGGAATGCTCCAAAGAACTGAAGGCGGAGGCCGAAGCGTACCGCGGTCTCGGCTTCGAGCGCTTGGGTCAGACCGAGCGGGCGATCGGCGTCATCCGCGACGCACTGAGCTCCCTCGACGGTCAGGCCGTCCCGCGCGTGAAGTGCCTCGTACTCACGTGTTTGGCTTTGGCGTTGCAGCGCGCCGATCAATCGGTCGAGGCCCAGCAGGCTCTCGAAGCCGGCATCGTCGAAGCCGAGACGGCTAGTGACGCTGGCGCGCTGGCGACGTTGCAGCTCAATCTCGCCGGGCTGCTGAAGGTGCGCGGCGAGCTCGCTCGCGCGATCGAACACTACGAAGCAGCCGTCGACATGGGCCGGCGCTCGGGGCGCCGCTACACGATGCAGCACGCGCTCTTGAATCTCGCCAACACGGACTTGTTCCTCGGGCGCCTAGCGCGCGCCCAGTCGAGCATCGAAACGCTCCACGCTCAAGAAAACCAGCTCACGGCCGAGTTGAAGGCCGAGCTCTTGGGCCGTCGCGCTGAGCTCGAGGCGCAGCTCGGCCGTCCAGATTCCGCCGCTCGCTTGTATCGGAGCTGCGCAGCCGCTTATCGCGCGCTGGGCCGTCCCGTCGACGCCGTCGAAGCCGAGCTCGAAGGTGTCGTGACCGCGGTGCAGGCAGAAGCGCCCGACTTCGCCGCGCTGCAGGCGATCGTGGTTCAAGCGAGCGCCGAGCTGGAAGGGTCGCAGGCGCACCGCGCGCTGCGCGCCCTGGCAGCGGCTCGGGTGGCGCAGGGCGTAGGCGACGAGCCGAAAGCGCGCGAGCTGTTGGCGGAGGCCATCCAGGCGGCTCGGGACACCCACCGTCTCGATTGGATTTGGGTGTCGCTGGCGGTGCGGGCCGAGCTCTACGACACCGACGGCCAGAGCCTCTTGGCCCGTCGCGATCGCGAAGAAGCGCTGGCGACACTCGAGGAGATCGGCGCGCGCTTGCCCCGAGACTTGCGCGAGGTCTACTGGAACGATCCGCGTCGCCGTCAGCTTCGCGGAGCCGTGGAGTCGGGCGTGGCCCGGGCCGCGACCGAGCATTCGCCGGTGAACCTGGCGCCGATGTCGCGGCGGGCAGCGAGCAACAAGGGCGCGCTCTCGGTGTCGACCTTGAGCGTGACTCCCCTCGAGCAGCGCCTGGCGCGCATCCTCGAGATCAACGCCGAACTCGCGGGAGTCGTCGATCTGCAACGTCTCACCGAACGGGTGGTCGATCACTCGGTCGATCTGCTGCACGCGGAGCGAGGCTACCTGATTCTGCTCGACGAAGGCGGCGAGCTCAGCGTGCATACCTCGAGGGTGCGCGACGGCGACGACGCGCACGCCGAGTTCTCGCGTTCCATCGCCGAGTCCGTGATGCGTACGCGAGAGCCCATGATCAGCGTGAACGCGGAGAGCGATTCCCGACTCAGAAGCTACGCTTCCGTGCATCAGCTGATGCTGAAATCGGTGGCCTGCGTCCCGATCCGGGCGCCGCGCGGCCGCGCCATCGGTGCGCTCTACCTCGAGACCCGTGTCGGGCCGGGGGCACACTTTGCCCAAGAGCTGCCGACGCTGAGCGCGTTCGCCGATCAAGTAGCGGTCGCGCTCGAGAACGCGCGTTTGCTTCGCGAGAACCAGGCGCGCGCCGAACAGCTCGCCCGCACGAACCTGGAGCTCGAAGCTGCGCACACGCGCCTACAAGAGCTGCTGGGCGACCGCACCCAACAGCTGAAAGCGGCGCGCCGCAAGCTGCGCGACGTGCGCGACACCCTGATGGGTCATTTCGGGTACAAGGGCCTGGTGGGGACCAGCGCGGCAATGCGTCGCGTGTACGCTTTGATCGACCGCGTCAAGGACACCGACCTACCGATTCTGATCACCGGCGAAAGCGGGACTGGCAAAGAGGTGGTCGCGCGTGTGGTGCACGAGGCCTCGCCGCGCTCGAAGCAACGGTTCTTGGGCGTCAATTGCGGCGCCATCCCCGAACACCTCTTGGAGAGCGAGCTGTTCGGCCACGTGAAGGGCGCGTTTACCGGTGCCGATCGCGATCGCAAAGGCCTGTTTCGCGAAGCCGAAGGTGGCACGATACTGCTGGATGAAATCGGTGAAACTCCCGCGAAGATGCAGACGGGGCTGCTCCGGGTGCTGCAAGAACGCAAACTGCGCCCCGTAGGCGGCGTGCACGAGCAAGAGGTCGACGTTCGCGTGATCTTCGCCACCAATCGCGACCTGAAGCAGTTGGTCGACCAGGGCACGTTCCGCGAGGACCTGTACTATCGTATCCACGTGGTCGAGCTGCATCTGCCGCCGCTCAGAGACCGCGTCGAAGACATCCCCCAGCTCGTCGATCACTTCTTCGGGATCTTCGCGGCGCGCTACAAGCGCGAGAGGAAGGTGCTCACGCGCGCTGCCCAGCACCGGCTGGCGTCCTATCCCTGGCCGGGCAACGTGCGCCAGCTCGAGAACGTGCTTTTGAACGCCTGGGTGCTCAGCGAAGACAACGAGGTCGACGCCGACGACCTCGATTTGCCCATCAAGTCCACCAAGGTCAGCACTAGTACCAGTACCAACGCCAACGCCAACGCCAGCACCAGCGCCAACGCTAGCAGCTCCATCAGTTCCCACGGGGCGCCGTCCTCGCAAAAGCCAAGCTCTTCCGCCCGTACGACGACGTCGGCGAAGAAAGAGACGCTCTCGCAGCACCGGCGCGACGAACGCGAACGCATCCTCAGTGCCCTGAAGGCGTGCAACTGGAACCGCGTTCGCGCCGCCGAGCTCAGCGGCATCCCGCGCCGCACCTTCTACCGCCGACTGCGCAAGTACGGCATCCAGTAGCTCGTCAGTGCTGCCAGTGCCTTCCGGGTCTCGACCTGAAGTCGTCTTGCCGCGCCTCCCGGTTCCGAGCTGAAGGCGACTTGCCGAGCCTGTGACGCAACAAAACCGCCAAGACACCAAGAGCGCCAAGTACGCCAAGAGGTCTACGATGCTAGTGCCACGAGACCGAGAGCAGCCGAAGGTTCATTCATTTCTTTTCCTCGCTCGCTGTGCAACCGCTCGCCAGCAGATCCACAGGCCTCGCTTGCGAGGCGGCTGGCTAGATCGCTGTCGGTACTCTCGGGCGTGTCCATGCCAACCGCTCAGTTCGGCTGAGGCATGCGTTACGGGACTAGAACGCGCAAAGCGCAAAAAAGTACGTGCTTGGAGGGTGCAAGGAGGCCTCACGTTCCTGAGTGCCCAAGTCGCTTGGCGTCCTTGGCGCTCTTGGCGCCTTGGCGGTGAAAGAAGCGTCGCAGCGCAAGCGGAACGAGGCCACTCGCGATGGGTTGCGAACACCTGGGAGCGAGTGGTGGAGCGGGAGCGCGAGCCCGAGGAGTTCAGGCGATGTGAGCGGCGGCTTTGGGGACGCTGGCTGCGAGCTGCTCGAGCACGCGCACGGTGGTGTCGAAGTCGATGCACGGATCCGTGATGCTTTGGCCGTACTCGAGGCTTTCTTTGGGTCCGGTGATGTCTTGTCGGCCGGCTTTGATGTTGCTCTCGATCATCAAGCCGAGGACGTTTTCGTTGCCCTGAGCGATCTGATCGGCGAGCTCGAAGGCGACGACCGCTTGCTGTTCGACGCTCTTGCCGCTGTTGCCGTGCGCGCAGTCCACGAGCACCCGCTGATTCACCTGAGCCTTGGCGAGTTGGCGAGCGGCCGCTTCGATGTGTTCGCGCTTGTAGTTGGGGCCGCTGGTTCCGCCGCGCAGTACGACGTGGCCTTCGGGGTTGCCCTGGGTGCGCACCACGGCAACTTGCCCGATGTCGTTCACCCCTAGAAAACTGTGCGCCTGTGCTGCCGCAACCATGGCGTTGATGGCGGCGGACAGGCTGCCATCGGTGCCGTTCTTGAAACCGACAGGCATCGAGAGGCCGCTCGCCATTTCACGGTGGGTCTGGCTTTCGGTGGTGCGCGCGCCGATCGCGGCCCAGGCGATCAGGTCGGATATGTACTGCGGCACGATCGGGTCGAGAAACTCGGTTGCCGCCGGAAGGCCGATCTCGTTCACCTCGAGCAACAGACGCCGCGCTTTGCGCAGACCCGCCGGAATGTCGTCACTGCCATCGAGCTCGGGATCGTTGATGAGACCTTTCCAGCCCACGGTGGTGCGCGGCTTCTCGAAGTACACGCGCATCACTACCAACAGCCGGTCGCCCAAGGGCTCGCTGAGTTTCTTGAGCTTGAGCGCATAGTCGATCGCCGCGTCGGGGTCGTGCACCGAGCACGGCCCAATCACCACCAGCTTGCGCGGGTCGTGTCCGGCGATCACCCGAGAGATCTCGCTCCGGGCACGCAGTACGGCCTGGGTAGCGCGTTCCGAAACAGTGATTTCTGACCGGATACTCGCAGGGTTGGGCAGCGGTGTCGTAGTGACCACTCGGACGTTGAGGGTGGACGACTTCTGGGCAGGCGCCGGCCCGAACCCCTCTGTTGGCGCCTCATCCGTCTTGCTGCTGGTAGTCACGGTAGCTCGCTTTTCCGTCGGTGGGTCACCGACAATACCGTGTCACGTTGCTGCGCGGGCCCGAGGGGCCTGGCTGCTGGCGATCGTGACAAGGAGGTGAACACGTAAGCAAGAAGCTTAAACTCGCTCTGGAAGAAGCGCAATGTCAGCGCCAAGCGCTAGCCGATACCGAGCTGTTTGAGCTTCTTGTGCAGCCCTTCGCGCGTGATGCCAAGACTTTTGGCCGCCTTGGTCTTGTTGTTGGCGTGGCGTGCCAGCGCTCCTAGCACGAGCTCGCGTTCGAATTCGTCCATCGCCTGTTTGAGCGTGGCGGGTGGGGGCGCGTCCGAGTCGGCGCTGCCCAACGTGTTTGCGGTCGAAGCCCGCACGCTCGCGCCAGTGCCGGGTTCTCTTGGAGCCGCACTGCCGCTGAGAAGTGCACTGCCGCGCACGCGATCTGACAGCAACTCGACGGAAACGTAGCTCTCCGGATCTGCCTGGATCACGAGGCGCTGGACCTCGTTCTCGAGCTCGCGCACATTTCCGGGCCAATCGTAGCGTGCCAGGCGATCCAGCGCTTCTTGCGAAAACCCGAGCACGCCGCTGCCATACTCGAGCGCGTAGCGCTTCAGGAAATGTTTCGCGATCAATACGATGTCTGACCGACGTTCGCGCAGCGGAGGCACGCTGAGTGGAAATACGTTCAGCCGGTAGAACAGATCCTCGCGGAAGCGGCCAGCTCGAACCTCCGACTCGAGATCGCGATTGCACGCTGCGACCACACGCACGTCGACGCGTTTTTCACGCGCCGCGCCGAGCGGGCGAATCTCGCGCTCCTGGAGCACCCGCAGCAGCTTGGCTTGCAGGGCCAGTGGCAACTCGGCCACCTCATCCAGAAAGAGCGTGCCCCCGTCGGCGAGCTCGAAGAGCCCGCGCTTGTCCTCGCTGGCGCCCGTGAACGACCCACGCCGATGGCCGAAGAGTTCGCTCTCGAGCAAGTCTTTGGGCACCGCCGCGCAGTTCTGTGCGACGAACAGTTTCTGGCTCCGCCCCGAGTACGCGTGCAACGCCGAAGCGATGAGCTCCTTGCCGGTACCCGTCTCGCCCTGAACCAGCACCGTAACTCGCGTGTTGGCCACCTTTCGCACCTGGCTCAAGAGCGCTGCCAGCGCCTCGCTCTGTCCGATGATCTCGGTGGCCGCCTGCTGCGAACGGGTCCTCAGGTACTGGTTCTCTTGCTTGAGCTGCCGCTCTGCGCGCGTCAGCCGCTGGATCAGTCGGGCGTTGTCGAGGGCGAGTGAAGCATTCGTCGTCAGAATGCCTAGCACCTCGAGGTCCAGCGTATCGAACAATGCGGGGCGATCGCGGTTGTCGAGCTGCAGCACGCCGAGCACGTCGTCGTTGCGCCAGAGCGGAACACCTATGGTGCTCTTGATGTTCGCGCCGAGCAGAGACTCCGAGCTGAACGTTTCGGACGGTGCGTCCGTAGCCAACACTGCCGCGCGCTCGCGGACCACCTTGCGAAATACGCTGCGAGTCACGGGCACGGCTTCGGACGGCTGCACCGCCTGCCCATCGGGGCCCCGGACTCGCGTCAGGATGGGCACGTACACGGGCTCTTTCGCGTCTTCGGTCTTCGCGTCTTCGGCGCCGGTTGCGTCAGCATCGCTCAAGATGATCGTCGCATGGGTCGCGCGCGGGACCAGCGTGAGCGCCGCGTCTGCGATGACCGAAAGCGTGCCGTCGGGGTCTTGGGCTGCCCCGAGCAGGCGATGTACTTGGGCGAGCGCGCGCAAGAGCTCGGTGTTGCGCTCGCCTGAAACCGTGTGCACGGCGAGTGAGTCGATCGGTCGCACGGAGACGACGTTCGGCGGCTCTTCGTCGTCCCTGATGTCGAGCGCGAACGCCACCCCTCCAGCGTCGCCCAGTCGCAGCCTGTCGCCGAGCTCGAGTGTCGGCGCGGCATCTCCGTCTGCTGGCACGGTCAGGACGGCGCCAGCGCGCACGATGAACGTGCCTCGATCGCTGTCGAGGTCCTCGATGCGCACGCTGGCGTGCCCGATCGAGATGCGGCAGTGCTCGGGCGAGATATCGGCGCCGCTCACTTGCACGTCGCAGTGCGGCGCCGAACCGATCAGGACGAGGTCGCGCTCCGGGTCCAGGGTGTCACCCGCTCGTTGCCCCGTCAGGACTTTCAGTTGAAGCGTGGGCATGGTCGGACTCTAAAATGACCTGAGCCGGCGTTAAGCCGGCTCGGGAGAGGCCGGCGTCCGTGGACGCCGGCGGGAACCTGGTTCAGCTGACACGGCAGGCTGCAACGCGCCTCGAGTAAGCAACGCGCCTCGAGTAAGCAACGCGCCTCCAACAAGCGGGGTGCGCCTTTTCTGTTCGAATCAGCCGCTCCTGCCATCGATGCGATACATGACCTGTTTCAGCGGCGCGTCGCCTGCAACCTTGTCGCCGTCGCCCGACTTCTTGTTCTTTTGAATGACCTCGTTGAGCTTCTTGGCGATGTCGGCCGACCCTTTCGGGGTCAGGTGATCGATCGTCTGCGCAGCGACGAAGCGGACGCCGGCGTTCTCGAACGACGCGAGTGCTTCGACCATCTCGTCGCGCACCTTGTCGTTGCCATAGATGCCGATCATGTAGCCAGCTTTGATGGCGGCGAACTGGTTCTTTTGATCCTGGTTCTCGCTCTTCTCCATCTCTTTCAGGTAGCACTCTGCGTTCTTGTCGCAGGCCGTCACTACCTTCTCGGCCAGCGCATACATGTCCTTCTCGACCTGCGTGCCCATCTGATTGATGGCCGATTTTACCTGCTTCATTTGATCGGGCGCGGCCAGCTTGAGCGCCGTCAAGAGCGCAGAGCCCTGGAACATCTTCTTCTCGTCGCCCGAACCCTTGACGTTGTTGGCCTGATCGAGGAGCCAGGTCACGAGTGACGAATCGTAGAACTGCCCTGCCGATTCGGCGATCAGCGCCAGCGCCGGAGCGCCGCCGATGCTTTCCTCGAGCGAGATGGATTCTGCTGCGGTCTTGAACGCGGCAATCGACGCGGGGGTGGCCGGAATCTTGGGGAGCTCTTTGGTGATGTTCGCCTTGAAGCTCGCCTTCAGATCCGCCTGCCCGAGCCTCTTGAGCATCGGATCGAGGCCTGCGGTACTCCCTGCCGTTCCCAAGATCGCCGCTGCGATATCGATCTCGATGGGATCCTTCGAAGGCTCCTTGGCGTCGGTCGCCTTCTGCACCCTCGCCTTGTAGTACGACGCCAGCTTCTCGTCGTCGCCGCTCAAGAGCTTGCCGGCGCGATCTACCGCGGGCTTGCCGATCTTGACGAGGGCGAGCAGTGCGGTGGTGGCGGCGTCGCCTTTGTTCGGGTCGAGCAGCACTTTCAGCAGGGGCTCGACGGCTTCAGGAGCCTTCATGATCCCGAGGACCTCTGCGGACGTGGTCTGCCAGAACAGCTGATCTTTGTAAGGATCGATCTTGTCGGCGTCCTTCTTGGTCTTCGGTGGGTCGATGTCGGCGCTCAGCTTCGCGATCAGGCCGCTGGTCCACGACTTGTCGGCGATCTCCGTCATCCCCGCGTTGTAGTCCTTGTAGACGATACCGCCGAGCATGGTGTGCGCCTCGAGCTTCTCGAAGGCGGCGAGGATCGGGGCTGCGAGTCCGGGCAGCTTCAGATCGCCCGCGGCGCGTATGGCCCACTTGATGTCGGCTTCGTCCGTGGTGGCCCGTGGCTTCTTGGCGAACTCTTCGAAGGCTTTCTTGAGAGCCGGCTCCGTCCGCGGATCGCGAATATCGGAGAGCAGCTTGATCACCGAAACGCGCGTCTTGGTGTCGAGCTCGGCGTAGTTTTCTACGTACACCTTGATCAGCGGATCGACGATCTTATCCAGGAGCGCTTTGACTTCTGGAGCCGAGGTGTCGTTGTTCGCCTTGGTGACGGCGTCTTCGAAGAACTGGGTCAGCCGCTTGACGGCGTTCGGGCGCCACTTGGCGTCGTCGAGCTTGTCGAGCCAGTACTCAGGTTGACTCTCATCCTGGCAACTCACGAGCACCGAGGTGGTGGCAACCGTCGCGACGGAATACGCGGTGCCGAGGGCTAGTGTGCTGATGAGCGAGACGATCTTTCGCGGGGAGCGGAGCATGCGTTTCCTCCCAAAGGGCGGTTGAAGGGCGGCTGTCTTTGAATCCAGACAGCGCCCCTGGGGATGCGGAAAACCCACGAATCCCCGTAGTGTTAGCGTCCCGGACCGTACGCCGGAGCCTACTCCCGTGTCAACGAAGCGAAGCCATTCGAAACCGCGATGCGCTCGGTCCGCCGTCCGCCCTCTCGAAGGCCAGCTGGCCCGAACCGCTTGCAGATCGTGCCTTCGGGAAAAAATGCACCGTGCGCCGAATGAGGGCCGCGAATAGGCAGCCATGCGATGTGCGTGTGAGGCACACATGAGGTCGCAGTTCAGCCTCGTGCGAGGCTGCTCGGCGAACTGCCTCAGCGAGCGCCGCCCGGCGAGCGTGGTCTGCGAGGGCCGCCACCGGCGACGGTTGCGTGCGAGTAGCCTAGGTCTGGATGCCGAGATCTTCGAGTCGGTTCTTCAGCGCGAGCAGCTTGGGCTCGGGGATGTAGGGGGGGCCGAGGCCTGCTTCGCGCACCAGCTGATCGAGCTGCATGCTGGTGCGCGGGCCCAGGATGGCGCACCCGACCTGCTCGTTGTTGAGCACGAAGCGGACGGCAGCTGAGCGCACGCTGGCGATTTCGCCGCTCACCAGCGGACGCACGGCGTCGAGTTGGCGAATGCGGCGTTTCAGCTCTTCGGGGGTCCAGCGCTCGGCGCGGTGATCGGGTGCTCGAAACACTCGGTACGGGCTCCAGACGCCGCACAGCTGCCCGTAGTTGAGCACGGAGTGAGCGAGCACCCCGGCGTTGTTCTCTTTGACCGCGTCGAGGCTCGCATCCAGCGGCTTTTGACGAAACACGTTGTAGCCGAGGCTGACCACCTCGGCACCCACTTCGACCGCGGCGCGCGCGACCTCTTCGTCACCGGCGCTTACCCCCCACGCCTCGAGCTTGCCTTCGGCTTTCAGCTCTGCGAGCGTGGTGGTTGCTTCACCGCGCTCGACGGTTTTGAGCGACGGGTTGTGCAAGAGCCCGACGGCGATTTTGGTCCGCTTCAAGCGCTCGAGCGACTTGTCGCACGCCTCGCGCAAGTAGGCCGCGTCGAAGCGTTTCTTCGCGACGTTGTTCGAGCGATCGGTGCCCCACTTGGTGACGATGATCGCCTCGGCGTCTTTCTCGAGAAGTTCGCCGAGCTTGATTTCCATCGCGCCCTTGCCGTAGCAGTCGGCGGTTTCGAACAGCGTGATGCCGAGCATGCGGGCGCGTTCGATCATTTGTCCGCGTACGGCGTCATCGACGTGCCCGTAGCCATCGCCGGAGAGACCCCAGGTGCCGAGCCCGAGCTCACTGACGCTGAGGTTCGTTCGACCGAGTGTTCGTTTGCGCACGCGCCCCCTATAGCAGACTTCCGCGGGCGCCGCCCGGAGCTCGCAGGCCCGCCCGAATCAAGAGCTCCGTGTCGTCGAGCAGCTCGCGTGCGCGCCCCGAGCCTACCAGCTTACCCTGGTGAATCAGGGCAACCGTCGCGTCGAGCTCGAGCGCGAGCCCGAGATCGTGCGTGGCGACGAGCATGGTGCGGTTGCTTGCGGCCATCGTGTCGATCAGCGCCTGCCGGGCGAGCGGGTCGAGGCTGGCGCTCGGCTCGTCGAACAGCACCGCGTCTGGCTCGGTCGCGAGTGCCGCGGCGACGGCCACCCGGCGCTGCTCGCCGAGGCTCAAGTGGTGCGGGCTGCGCGCGGCGTAGGCGCGCAGACCTACGGCGTCGAGGGCGCGCCCGACCCGCGCGTTCACCTCGTCGCGCGCGAGACCGTGTTGTTCGGGGCCGAAGGCGACTTCGCGTTCGACGCTCTCGCAGAACAGTTGCTCGTCCGGGTTCGCGAACACGAACCCGACTCTGCGCCGCGCTTCTTTCAGGGTGCGTTCGTCGAGCACCAGGTCACCCAGTTGGATCTGACCGCTGAATGGCAGGGCTCCCACCAGCGCCAAGAGCAGTGAGGTTTTGCCTGCGCCGTTGGGTCCGACCAGCATGCAGCATTCGCCGGGCGCGACCTCGAGCGTCAGCCCTTCGATCACTGGCTGACTCGAACCATCGTCTGCGGCGCGGAAGACGCTGACTCCGTCGATGATGACTCTGCCGCGTTCGGCGGCGCTTTCGGGAGCAGGGGCCAATCTCTACCAGCTGAGCGCGTGCAAGAGGGCCGCGCTGATCGCCGCCAAGAGCAGCGGACCGAGGTCTTGGCGGTGAAACTTGCTCTTCAGCTGCGCGTGGTCGAAGCCGCGCAGTCGCCGCGCCAGCCCCAAACGCTCGGCGCGTTCGGCGCTTTTGACCAAAAGCTCCGGCAGCACGCTGATGGTGCCGGCGACTCCGTGCGCGCCCCTGAGACGCCGCGCCAGCATGATGCGCTGGGCGGTCGACCTCAGCGTATCGAACTGAGATGCCAGCCCCTCGATCACTTCGACCAGCGCAACCGGGGCGCGCAGCGCGCCGAGCGCGTGCGCGAGCTCGGTACCCGAGAGCCGGGAGGTGAACGTGAGCGCCACCGTCGCCGCGCCGAGCGCGCGCAGGCCGAGCTTCATGGCTCGCTCGAAATCCCCTGCGAGCAGGAATGGGAGCAGCAACGCGCCGACCATGGCGAGCGCTGCCCCGAGCCGCAGCGACAGGCGCTTGAAGTTGGGCTTCGCGAAGCAGGCCGCACCCACGGCGCAGCCGAGAATACCCAGCGCCACCCAACCCGTCACGCTAGGCAGCGTCGCTATCGCCGCCGTCACCACCAAGGCCGACAGCACTCGTGCGCCGGGCGTGGGCTCGCCGAGATCCCAACGCTCGCGCAGCAGTGCTGGCGCGCTTCGTGATCCGAACGGTTCGTTCATCGCAGCCTGCCCAGTCGTTCGAGGACCACCTCGAGTGCGTCCGGCACTTGGCTTGCAAACGGTAGAGCCAAGAGGGCCACGCCCAAAAGCACCAGCACGCCGCCGTAGCCAGACAGCCGCGCGTTCGGTTCGACCACGCGTTCATCGAGCGCGCGCGGTGCGCTGTGCGTTTCTGCGACCAGCAAACTGGGAGCCCGCTGCAAGAGGTAGGCAACGGAGGCCGCAGCGAGCAGCCCCTCCACCGCGCCCGCGGCGGTCTGTACCCCGACGAGCCAACCAAAGGTCATGGCCGCTGGTGCGCCCGCGCCGGCGACCAGCAGCGTGGAAAGGCTCAGCGCCCCGAACAGGTTGCCGAGCACCGTGCCCAGGCCCGCGGCCACGACGGGCCCGCGCGCCCGACCCTGCAGCAAGCGATGCAGACCGTGGGTGACGAGCGCTGGAATGGCGGCGATGTTCAGTGCATTGACGAAGAGCACCGTGACGCCTCCGTCGGCGAACAGGAGCGCCTGCACCAACAGCACGCCGAACATGCCGGCGATCGCTCGTGCGGGGCCCACGGTGACCGCCATCAGGCCAGCGCCCACCACGTGTGCGCTCGCCCCGGGGACGACCGGGACGTTGACGGCTTGCGCGGCCAGCACGAAGGCTGCCAGCGCACCGGTCCACGCCGCTCCACGCGTGCAACGTTTCACGCGTGTGATCGCTGTGACTACAGCGGACGCACCGAGACAGCTGACACCTAGGAGCAGCGCGGGGTCGTCGATGATGCCATCGGCAAGATGCACCGTGGGAGCGTAACTGCTCAGGGGAAAAGATCAAAAGAAGATTCTGGCTAGCGCAATTGCCTCGCCAGCGAACCGCGTGGATTGCCTCGGGGACGAGCCTTTGTTCGGGCGTGCCGGAGCGCCCTGGAGCGCTCTGGAGCGCCCCGGTGGGTCCCGCGTCCTCGGCTCGGGTAGCCAACTTGAATCAGCTCGAAGTCGCCGTGCGCTTCTGGTACTCCTTGAGCATACGGAAACATGGAGCCCGTCCTCGATCATGAGTCATCCTTGAGCGGTGTGCTGATCCCCTCGGATGTTCAGGCGGGCGTTCAGTATCGGTTGATTCGCTATCTGGGCGAAGGCGCCATGGGGGTCGCGTACTTGGCCCAACGCGAGACCGCGAACGGGGCGTCACCCGTGGTGATCAAGGCGGTTCGCCCACACCAGATGGTCGACGACATCGCTCCGGAACTCCTGGCGCGTAAAGAAGCAGTCGCGCTCGGGCGCTTGAACGACAGGGTGCCGCCCAGCCCCTTCGTGGTGCGCTTCATCGACACCGGCAACGCCCGGGTGTTCGGGGCGCTGAGCACCCCTTGGCTCGCACTCGAATACGTGCACGGCGGCGTCGAGGGTACGACACTCGACGATCGCGTCACCTACTCGGTGCACAAGACGGGCTATGCGTTCGACCCGGTGCGTGTCGCGCACACGGTGAGCTGTCTCGCCCAAGGGCTGACCGCCATTCACAACGTGGACGTCATTCATCGGGATCTTACCCCGGGCAACGTGCTCTGCTGCGGGTTCGGAGCAGACGAAATCTTCAAGATCTCGGACTTCGGAACGGCGCGCCCCGTAGGCCTGGACCGAACCTTCGGTGACGTGGGTGTGGGAACGGTCGGCTATGCGGCCCCCGAGCAAGCCCGGCCCGGTTCCTTTCCGATCCGCCCGTACACGGATGTATTCGCGCTCGCCTGCGTCACGTACTACGTGATGACCGGCTACCACTACTTCGAGGGAGCGAACCCGCTGTTGGTCTACGAATCGCTCATGTCGAAGGCGCGTCGTTCGATCACCGAGAGCGAAGTCTTGAGTCCGGAGATTCGGGAACGCGAGGCCGCCTGCAAAAAGATCGATCAACTCCTGGCGCGCGCCACCGATTCGGACGCCACCAAACGGCCGCCCACCGCTCAACGTTTTGCCGACGAGCTGTTGGATCTGCTCTCGGAGACGGAATCAGCGCCGCGTTCGAGCCAGCGCTTGATGACGGCCATGCTCGAGGTCCGCCAGCACTCCGATCCCACGAGCTGGAGCTGGACCGTGCGCCAGCTGCCTCAGCCCGATTTCGTCGTCAGAAGCGCCGCCTGGGACACGGACGGCCACTGTTTTGCGATCACCCGTCAGGGCCCGCGCTTCTGGAACGGAGAAATCTGGCGTGACGCTTCTGCCTTGCGCATCCCGCTCGGCTCCACCTGTGTGCGGCGCTACCGCGCCGGGTGGTGGCTGGTCGGAGGTTCCGGGCCACAGCTGACGCTGTGTCAGGCCGAAGGCCCCGGCGAGGAGATCCCGATCCCCGAGGGCCTCGAGGTGTTGAGCGCCGACGGTTTGGGCGACGGCACGCTGGTGATCGCCGCGAGCTCGCCCAGTGGCCCGCCGCTGTTGATGTGTCGCGACGGCGGCACCTGGCTCGAAGCGCTGCCCCTCGACGGCGTCGCCCACCTCGCGCCGCTCGTGCGTGTCGACGACGAGCGCTGGCTCGTCGGAGGTCGCCTCCAAGTGGGTGGAGGTTTCGTGGCGGAATACACGCCGAAGGAAAGCGTCGCGCGCGTGGTCCCCACTCCCGAAAACCGCGCCTTCGTAGCTGGCTCGACCTCGCCCGAACGCGGCGTGGCGCTGATGGTCGGCAGTCACGGCGTCGTGTGGCGCATCGATCGCCGCGTGGGTTCCAGCTCGGTCGTCCCCAAACAGCCCGATCTCACCGCAGCCGCCGTCGACATCCTCGATCGCGAGTGGACGGCGAGCGTCGGCGTGCTCTGGTCGCGCATGCCCACCGTCGATCCAGAGTGGCGTCCTGCTTGGCGTGACGCGCGCTGGCAAGCCCCCTTCGTTAGCCTCATGGCCGACGCCGGCGTCATCGTCGCCATGACCGCCGACGGCGGTATCGTCGAAGGTCGCGACATCACCAAGAGCCACCCGCCGCGCTGACTGAACCCTTCACGATTCACGGACGAACCCTCACGCTGCTGACGTTCGTCGCAGAACCGATTGCCGCACGCGCGCTCGTCGGGACCGCTCGGGGCAATCGTGGAACAGCTGCTTCGGTCGCTAGTCGGAGAAGGACAGCAAGAACCGAGTCTGTCCGCTAGGTGTGCGCCCGACGGTGGCATCGAGGTGATACTGACCGTCATGGGGTCCGTTGGTGTCACAGCGCTTGACGTCAGCTAGTGTGGTGGCCGTGAACCAAGAGGGAGATCTTCGCGCGAGGGCCGAGGTGGTTCCCGGGCTTGGTGCTGGTTCACACCAGAGCCGAGACTGAAAGGAAGCAGCTACCGGCTCCGGCAGATCCAGCCGGATGAAGTAGGCGATGGAGCGGAGCCTGTCGTTCTCCGCGAAGGCGATGTCTGTGGCGTTGCTTGGAAGCCCGATGCGACGCTTGTCGAGGAACTTTGCGGCCCGAGACCGGTCGCCTTCGAATCTTGCGCAGCCGCCGGTCATCGCGGCGCACCAGCCCGCGAGCGCGCAGGCGAATCCGAGGCTTCGCAGGGGCGCCGCTCTCATGGCGGCGAGTCCTCGAGCGGTTGGTGAAAATAGTAGCAAA
>Ga0315910_10002348_pt1 | contig 16717 bp, 15 predicted proteins | sample EdamamesoilMG_FD_204470 | JGI IMG/M metagenome (GOLD analysis project Ga0315910, IMG submission 204470) | Garden soil microbial communities collected in Santa Monica, California, United States - Edamame soil | ecosystem: Environmental > Terrestrial > Soil > Garden | place: USA: California... | reverse complement strand
ATCGAGGTCTCTGGCACAGTTTGCGCACTATACTTATACGAATGCTCGAGCACGACCCGCGCCTGACTTCGATTCGGACCTGGCTGACACGCGACCTGGGATGGCGCATCGGTCGCATCAGCGTGGCATCCGCGGATGCAAGCTTCCGTCGCTATTTTCGCGTCTCCCGCGGCGACGTCGACGCGGCGGCATGGGCGCCCCGGGCCGACACGCTCATCGTCATGGACGCGCCGCCCGGCAAGGAAGACATCGCGCCCTATATCAAGGTCACGGGCCTGCTGGAACAGGCCGGCGCGCATGTTCCGCACGTCTATGCCTCGGACAGCCGGCGGGGATTCGTGGTCATGGAGGACCTGGGCAACACGCAGTACCTGTCGGTGCTCAAGACCGGTCGTGGCGTCGACAAACTATACGGCGATGCCCTGACTACCCTCGCCAACATCCAGGTGCGCGGACTCAAGGCCGCGCAACAGCTCGCGCCGTACGATCGCGGGCCGCTGGAGCGCGAGCTCAGCCTGATGCCAGAGTGGTTCCTGGCGAAGCACCTGAAGCTCGAGCTGTCGCCCGAGGAGCGCGCGCTGATCACGGTGACCAACGAGTTCCTGATCAACGAGGCGCTGCTGCAGCCGCAGGTGTTCGTGCATCGCGACTTCCACTCGCGCAATCTCATGGTGCTGCCCCCTTCCATCGAAAGAGGTGGCGGGCCCGGCGTCATCGACTTCCAGGACGCGCTGCGCGGCCCGGTCGGCTACGACCTGGTCTCACTACTCAAGGATTGCTACATCAGCTGGTCGCGCGAGCGCGTCGAGCGCTGGCTGCGCGGCTACCGGCGCGTGCTCGGCAACCTGGGCGCCAACGTCGGCGACAGCGAGTACCAGTTCATACGCTGGTTTGACCTGATCGGCGTGCAGCGGCACGTCAAGGTGCTCGGCATCTTCTGCCGCCTGTGGCATCGCGACGGCAAGGTGGGTTACCTCGGCGACCTCCCCCTGGTGTTCGAGTACGTGCGCGATGCCTGCCGTCGCTATCCCGAGCTGGTGGAGTTCGAGCGCTGGCTCGCGATGCGCGTGGCACCGTTGCTCGATGCGGCCAATACGCGAGAGATGGCGCGTGCGCAGGCGATCGCGACCCGCAAGCCCAGGGCGAAGGCCCGGCCCAGGCCCAAATCGCGCGCCAGGCCGAAGAAGACCGCGCCGCGCGGAGCGAGCAAGCGCCTCATCAAGCGCAAGCCGGCGAAACCGCGGCCGGCGAAACCCCGTCTGGCGAAACGCAGCCTGGCGAAGCGCAAATCGGCAAAGCCCAAATCGACGAAGCGCAAGGGCGTCAGGCGCAAGGCCGCGAAGCTCAAGGCTGTCGGGCGTCGCCCGGTACGCACGCGCGTCCAGCGCTCGCGGCGCAAATCCCGGTGAAGGCCATGGTTCTCGCCGCCGGGCGCGGCGAACGCATGCGTCCGTTGACCGATGCGGCGCCCAAGCCGCTGTTGCGCGTGGGTGGCAAGTACCTCATCGAATATCACCTCGAGAACCTCGCGGCGGCGGGGTTCACCCAGGTCGTCATCAATACGGCGTGGCTGGGCGACATGATCGAGCAGGCGCTCGGCACCGGCGCCCGCTACGGCCTTGCCATAACGTACAGCCATGAGCGGCCCGAGGCGCTCGAAACCGGCGGAGGCATCTTTCGGGCACTGCCGCTGCTAGGATCTGCGCCGTTCCTGCTGGTGAACGGCGACGTGTGGACGGACATCGACTTCGGCGCCCTGCGGCGCGATCCGCCGGCCGGTTCATGGGCCCACCTCGTGCTGGTAACCAATCCCCCGCAACATCCTCGGGGAGATTTCGTGCTCGAGCAGGGACGCGTGTCAGAAGGCGAGGGGACGCGGCACACCTATTCGGGTATCGGGATTTACAGCCCCGAACTGTTTGCGGGCTGCACGCCCGGAAAGTTTCCGCTATTGCCGCTGTTGCGCCAGGCGATCGCCGCCGGGCGGCTGAGCGGCGAGCTGCACACCGGCCAATGGCATGACGTCGGCACGGTCGAGAGATTGAATTCGCTGGACGCCCGATTGCGGCGAGCCACGCAGGTTTTCTAGGGAGGCAGAGATGAAAAAGATAGTCAGCGTCGTCGTGGTACTGGTGCTGCTGCTGCTGCTGGTGGTGGCGCCGTGGGGCATTGGACGCGTCGCCGAGAAGCGCATCAACGCGGGTCTCGACCAGGCGATCGAGCAGGCGCCGTACCTGAAGATCGTCGATCGCAAGTGGACCGGCGGCTGGTTCCGCTCCGAACAGGAAGTCACCTTCGAGCTGTTCGGTGACCTGTTCCGCACGATGGAAGCCCTGGAGAAGTCGAAGGAGACGCAGGCTCCTCCCATCGAAGCGGACATCGTGGAACCCGTCGAAGAGGCTCCGGCGGCGACCCAGTCCGCCAAGACGACGAAGTCGGAAAAAGCGCGACAGGCTGCCGAACTGGCCGCCGCTGAAGAGGCTGCCCGGAAAGCGGCCGAGGAAGAGGCTTCCGCAGCAGCGGCCGAGCCCGCCGAGCCCGCCGAGCCCGCCGAGCCTGCCAAGCCGCCGACCCCGGTTCGTTTCACCGTGCGCAACGAAATCCTGCACGGCCCGGTGTTGTGGACCGCGGGCTTCGGCATCGCGCGGGTCAACACCAAGGTGGTTCTGGACGACGCGACCCGCAAGAAGATCGCCGAGTATTTCGGGACCGATGAGCCCGTGCACATCACCAGCCGCGTGGGCTTCCTGGGCGGTGGATCGACGCGCTTCTCGGGCGAGGGCCGCAAGCTCAAGCTCAAGGACGACTCGGGCACGATCACGTACGACGATTTCCGACTCGATATCGGCTACTCGAGCAAGTTCGACGACGTGGACTACGACGGCAAGTGGCCGCGACTGGTGTTCGACGATCCTTCGATCAATTCCACCATGCTGGTCGAAGGCATGAGCCTGACCGGCAAGAGCGAACGCGTGCGCGGCGACCTGTATGACGGCGATTTCCGCTTCGCGATCGACAAGGTCAGCATCACGGATCCGGAAAAGGCCGTGACCAGCATCGAAGGCATCCACTACATCATCGATTCGAAGACCAAGGACGAGTTCGTGACCATATCCGCGAGGCTCGGCTCCGGCAAGGTCGTCAACAAGTCGCTGAAGGAGATCAAGCTCGATCTCAACGAAGTGCACTACGACTTCACGATGCGGCGCCTGCACGCCGAGACGCTCGAGAAGCTCGTGGCCGCGATGAAGGACATGTACACGAAGCCGATGTCGACTCCCGAGGAGGTCGACGTGAACTTCATCCAGCCGCTCAAGGAGCAGGGTCTCGTGCTGCTGTCGCACGACCCGGAGTTCGCCCTCGATCGACTCGGCATCGTCACTCCCGAAGGTGAAGGCGTCATCAAGGGTGTGATCAGGCTCAAGGGCGTGACGGCCGAGGATTTCGGTGAAAATGGCACGTTGGCACTGCTCAACAAGATCGAGGCCGACCTGACCGTCGAGGTGGCGCAAAAGCTGCTCGAGAAGCTGCCGAATGGGGCCACCGGCGCCGGCCTGGCCGTCGACCAGGGCTTCGCCAAGCGCGAGGGCGAGAAGCTGGTGAGCCACATCGTCTACAAGCAGTCGAAGGTCACGGTGAATGGCAAGGATGTGCCGATTCCGGGGCTAGGGGGCGGCCCGGAGCAACAGCCGCTGCCAGAGGGGTAAAATCCCGCCCTCGATGAGCTCGCTCAAGAACATTCCCGTCGTCACGGAAAACCGCGCGCCCCGCAGCGGCGAGAAGTACGTGACTCCGCAGGGCTTCACGGCCATCAAGGATGGCCAGAAGCCGCGCGGCAGCGACGCGCCCTCGGCAAGGGTGGGTAAACCGCGCTGGATCACGGCGCCGCTCGCCGCCGGCGCGGGGTTCAGCGCGGTCAAGGGCATCGTGCGCGAGCATCGGCTGGCGACGGTGTGCGAAGAGGCCAAGTGCCCGAACATCGGCGAGTGCTGGAACGCGGGCACGGCCACCATCATGTTGATGGGCGCGGTGTGCACGCGCGCCTGCCGGTTCTGTTCCGTGGACACCGGCAATCCGCGCGGCTGGCTCGACGCCGAGGAGCCGGAGAACACCGCGCGCAGCGTCGAGCTGATGAAGCTCAAGTACATCGTGCTGACGTCGGTAAACCGTGACGATCTGCCGGACGGCGGCGCGCTTCACTATGCCGACGCCATTCGCGCCATCAAGCGCCGCACGCCGCAGGTGGCGGTCGAGGCCCTGACGCCGGATTTCCAGGGCGTGATGAAAGACGTCGAGACGGTGATGGATTCGGGCCTCGACGTGTTCGCGCAGAACGTGGAGACGGTGAAGCGGCTGACGCATCCGGTGCGCGATCCGCGCGCCGATTACCAACAGACCATCGCCGTGCTCGCGCATGCCAAGCAGTACAAGCCGTCGGTGCTCACCAAGACCAGCCTGATGCTGGGCCTGGGTGAAACCGACGCGGAAATCGCGCAGTGCATGGACGACCTGCGCGCCGCGAACGTCGACCTGCTCACGCTCGGGCAGTACCTGCGGCCGACCATGCACCACCTGCCCGTGGAGCGCTTCGTCACGCCGGCCGAATTCGACAAGTACCGGCAGTGGGCGCTGGCCAAGGGCTTCCGCGAATGCGTGTCCGGCCCGCTGGTGCGCTCCAGCTACCGCGCCGAACAGGCGCTGGCCGGCAACAATGCCGGACTCATCAATGCCGAAGACGGTGCCGGGACAACGATTCGGCCTTATTCGGCGGCATCGCCGGTTGTTAAGTGGTTGGGCAAGGTCGAGTACGAACCCACTTGGCGCGACATGCAGCGCATCACCGACACGCGCGACGCGAACACACCCGACGAGATCTGGCTGCTCGAGCATCCGCCGGTGTTCACGCAGGGACTCAACGGCAACCCGGGCCACGTGCTCGCGGCCGGCGACATCCCCGTGGTGCAGATCGACCGCGGCGGACAGGTGACCTATCACGGTCCCGGCCAGCTCGTGGTCTATCCACTCATCGACATCCGCCGCGCCGGGCTCGGCGTGCGCGATCTGGTGACCGCGCTCGAGCGCGCCGTGATCGACTACTGCGCGGGCCTCGGCATCACGGCCGAGTGCCGCAAGAACGCACCCGGCGTGTATGTCGATGGCCAGAAGATCGCCAGCGTCGGCCTGCGCATCCGCCGCGGCGCGAGTTACCACGGCCTCGCGTTCAACGTGAACATGGATCTCGAACCGTTCCAGCGCATCAATCCCTGCGGCTACGCGGGATTGCAAATGACGCAGCTCGCCGAGCTCGGCGTGCCCGACGCCACGGTCGAGGAAACCGGCAAGGCGTTCGCGCCGATCCTCGAACGCGCGATCGCCGCGTTGCGCAAGAACTGATCGAGTGCCCTTCCTGCGTTATCTCGCCAAGCTCACGCCAGGCAAGATCGCACTGTGGTGTTTCCTGATCTGGTACCTCACCACCGTCATCCATCACTTCGACCCGACCCCCGCCATCTGGCTGAACGCGCTTGGCATCAGCGCCATCATCGGTGTCGCACTCTATCTATCCGTACGTGAGCCGGGCAGACCGCCGCCGGACCAGTGGACAACACTGCGCCTGTTCCTCATGCCCTTCTGCGTGTCGAGCTTCTCCTCGCTCATCAAGGGTCGGGGATTCGTGCTGGTGTTCCCGCCCGACGCGCGCGAGCTGGCCGTGTCGGTGGCGGCTTGCGCGATTTTCGTGATCGTCGTGACCATGGCCGCACGCTTGCGCCGTGCGCGGACCCCTTGAGCGCTTCACGCCGCTACCCGCTGCCCGCCGGAAATTGAACTGATCCCGCCGCGTGTCGTCCAATTCGCGATGGGAGCCCACATGAACAACACGATCCGTCTCGCCGCCGCGCTTTCCCTGGTCGCCTGCGCGCCGGCCGCACTGGCCCAGGATGAGGCCAATCCGAAACCGCTGGTGGTCATCGACCTGCGCCCCAAGGAAGAAACCGAGGGCAACGGCCTCACGGCGCTGACCGGCAAGTGCAACGAGGACGTGTTCCGCATCGCGGACGTGGCTTCGGATCCGCTCAAGGTCGAAGTCCTCAAGCAGGATCTGGAGCCGCTGACGATCACGGCGGGCAAGACCCTCACCGTGCTCAACTGGTCCATCTACTACAACAAGCAGGTGCAGAAGAAGAGCGGCTTCCTCGACGGCGTCGGCATCCAGGGTTACGGCGTGCCCACCAAGGACAAGTCCAAGAAGCCCGGCAGCCGGTGCCCGAAGAAGGAATCGGCCGGCGGCTGGTACGAGGGCAAGGAAGTCACCGGAGTCTACTTTCCACTGATCTCCGAATTCGAAGGCACCTTCGGCGGCAAACCCGTGAGCGTGCGCGTGGTGTATTCGCCGAGTTCAAAACTCGAAGGCAAGTTCGAGGGCGCGAATGTGGATACCGCCGCGCTGCTCGATGCCGTGCACCAGACCTCCGAAGCCGTGGCCTCCGCCATCCTGCAGTGAGCGCCACCCGCGCGGGCGCGCGCGCCGTCAGTTGATCAGGCCGGCTTCCGCGATCCCGTTCTTGCGGTTCAATTCCAGGAATTTCGCCCGCAATCCGGGATTCACGCGCGACTCCAGCTCGTAGGCGGCGAGGATCAGGAACTGCGCGTCGCGACCGCGCCGCTGGTCCCTGTCGAGGTCGAGTTCGGGATCCGTGTACCAGGGCTGGACCTTGGTGTACATGAACTGCAGCAACGCCTCGCCCAACTCGAGCGCGGCCTTGCATTCTTCCGCCGGCCATTCCTTGCGGATGCGCTCCGCCAGCGCGGCTTCTTCGGCCTCGATTTCGAGCCGCACTTCCGTGAATTCGACCACCGATCGGGCCGGGAATCGATACAGGTCGTTCACGACGAAGATGTTGAGATCACGGCGGTATTCCTCGACTTCTTGCGGCGGGCAGGCCTTCAACACCGCGCCGAAGCGCGCAAACAACTTGCGGTCGTAGCGATCGGTCGCGACGAGCAGCTCCGCCGCGATACCCGCCAGGCGCGTCTTCATGTCCTCGTAGCTGGCCACGGGCTCCTGGAGCTTGACCGCGACGCGCTTGCGAAACAGGGTCATGAGATCCAGCTGCGCCCGGATCGATACCTGGTCGCCGGCGGATTTGCGCTGTGCCTCGGTGCATTGCGCGCGGATCTTTCCCTTGCACTGGTCCACCAGCAGTTCGCCTGCGCTCAGCAGCAGCAGCGGACCTTCGATGTCGGCGGCGTAGAAATTCACCACGCGTTCCGGCACGGGCTTTGGGGCCGTGTCGTCACCCGCGGCGAGACCCGACAGCAGCAGGGCACAGAGCAGGGCGATGCCGCCGTGGCGCGACATGTCAGATGAGCATGATCACGTCCTTGCTCGCCTGCAGCGCGGTGGCAAGGGCGACGATCTGTTCGCGGCTCTGCGCGTTGATGGTGTAGGTGATGGAAAGAAAGTGCTGCTGGTTGCTCTCGCGCTCGGTGATCTGGCTCTGGTCCAGGTCGGGCACGTGCGCGCGCACGATGGCGTCGATGTTGGCGCGCAGGTTTTCGCTGCGGCGGCCGACCACCTTGATGGGGTATGCCACCGGGAACTGCAGCAGTTCCTTGCCATCGTCGGAGATGTCTTTCACCAGGGCGTCCCCGCGACTTCCCGCTTGTAGGCCTGCCAGGCATCGTACAACTTGCGCCACACGGGGCCGGGCTTGCCGCTGCCGACGGGTTTTCCGTCGAGCGTGGTGACAGGCTGCACCTCGCGCGTGGCCGCGCCCAGCAGAATTTCGGAGCCGGCGCGCAGGTCGGATTCCGACACCGCCACCGCGCGCGACTTCACGCCGGCCCTGTCGGCGATTTCGTCGATGACGCCGCGTGTCGTTCCGGGCAGCAGCTTCCAGGAGTTCGGCGGCGTGCGCAGCTCGCCGTCCAGAACCACGTGCACGCTCGACGCGCTGGAATCGGTGAGCTGGCCGTCGCGCAGCAGGATGGTTTCGCTCGCGCCCGCATCGACCGCGAGCTGGCGCAGCAACACGTTCGCCAGCAGCGAAACCGACTTGATGTCGCAACGCGCCCAGCGCGTGTCCTGGGCGGTGATCGCGGGCACGCCGTTCTCGCGCTGGCCCGGGCGGCCTTCCGGCCAGGGAGCCGCGAACGCGAACACGGTACGCGCGATGTCGGGCAGGGGCGCATGGTTGCGGCCGTATTCTGCGCCGCGCGTCACCTGCACATATATATAAGCATCCTTGCCGGCGATGCCGTTGCGGGCGATGAGCTGGCGGTACAGGTCACGCCAGGCTTCGCGCGCCAGCGGATCGTCCATGCGGATTTCATGCAGGGAGCGGGTCAAACGGTCGTGGTGCTGCGTGAAGCGGAACGGACGACCGGCGAACACCGGCGTCACTTCGTAGGCGCCATCCGAGTACAGGAAACCGCGATCCAGCGGCGAGATGCGTGCCTCGCGCAGCGGGAGGAACTCGCCATTGAGGAAGCAGATCGGTAACGGCTCGCCCATTCAACGCATCCAGAGCGCGATGCCGTCCGTCATGCGCGTCCACCAGCCGCCCTCGGGCACGGCGTCTTTCGCCACCAGCGGCACGCGCGCGATCACGTCCTTGCCGTCCGACACCGTGAGTTCGCCGAGCACCTGTCCCCGGGTGATGGGCGCGATCACCGGCTCCTTCACCGTCGCGGCGGTTTTCAGCTGCGCGGCGGAACCGCGCCCGATGGTGACGTACAGGTCGCGTTGCGGAACCAGCGTGACCAGCTCTTCCTCGCCCTTGTACACCTCGGGCTTGAGCACCACGTCGGTGGCGCTCTTCGCCTTCACGGTCTCGTAGAACGTGAAGCCGTAATTGAGCAACGCGGCGCTCGCGTCCTCGCGCGCCTTGAACGACTTGGTGCCGAGCACCACCGAGATGAGCCGCGTCTCGCCGCGCTTGGCCGAGCTCGCCAGGCAGTAGCCCGCGGTCTCGGTGTGGCCGGTCTTGATGCCGTCGACCGTCGGATCGCGCGCCAGCAGGCCGTTGCGGTTCTGCTGCTTGATGCCGTTCCAGACGAACTCGCGGATCGAGTACAGCTTGTACTCCTCGGGGAATTCGCGGATCAGCCGCGCGGAGAGCAGCGCGATGTCGTGCGCGCTCATGTAGTGGGTCGGCCCCGGGCCGCCCCAGCTGTTGTCGAAGTGCGAGTTCTTGAGGCCGAGCTCCTGCGCGTAGGAGTTCATCATCTGCACGAAGCCGTCCTCGGTGCCGCCTAACTTCTCGGCCAGCGCGATGGTGGCGTCGTTGCCCGACTGCACGATCATGCCCTTGACGAGCGTGTCCACCGGGATCTGCGTGCCCACCTGCGCGAAGGTGCGCGAACCTTCCGACTTCCACGCACGTTCGCTGATGGTCACCGGGTCCTGCAGGCCGAGACGCTTCTCGCGGATCGCGCGGAACACGATGTAGCCGGTCATCAGCTTGGTGATGCTGGCCGGCTCCATCTGCGCGTCGGCCTTGTCGCCGGCGAGCACGCGGCCGCTCTGGAAGTCGATGAGCACGTAGGCGCGCGCGTCGATGGCCGGCGGTTTCGGGATGGGCACCGCGGCGAAGGTGGTCGCGGCGCAGAGCAGGAAGGCGCAAGTCAGAACGGAAAACGACGGGAGCCGGAAACGCGGCATCAAGGGAGACTCCGGGAAGGATTTCTGGGCCGCGAGTTTACGCCGGAGAAATGGGGACATTCCTCATTTTCTCACTCCGTCAGCAGTCGCGCGTCGCCGATGCCGAGGGTGCGCAGGCGTTTCATGTTGAGATCGAACTCCTCCACGCTGGCGAACGGTCCGACGCGCACCAGGTACAACATGCGGTCGGCGCGCGGCAGGTCCTCGAGGCTGGCGAGCTCGACGCCGGCGCCCAGCAACATCTCGACGCGGCGCCGCGCGTTTTCGTGGTCGGCGAACACGCCGGCCTGGATGAACATGGGCTGCGCGCCCGGGATGCTGGCGGCGGGCGCATTCACCACTGTCACCGCCGGCGCGGCCGGGGGCGGCATCACCGGCGCGGTGGGCAAGACCGGCGGTGGTGGCGAGGCCGGCATCGTCGGTGGCACCGCCGAGCCCGGGGCGGGCGTGGACAACACCCGGATCTCCACCGGCGCCGTTCCCGCCAGCAGCATGTCGAGCTTGGCGGCCGCCGTATAGGACAGGTCGATGATGCGATCGCCGACGAAGGGGCCGCGGTCGTTGATGCGCACCACGATCTTGCGTCCGTTGCGGAGGTTGGTGACCTCCGCATAGCAGGGGATGGGCAGCGTCTTGTGCGCGGCGGTCATCGCGTACATGTCGTAGCGCTCGCCGAGCGAGGTCGAGGCCGCGTGGAATCCCGGCCCGTACCAGGACGCCGTGCCGCGTTCCACCCATCCGTCGCTGCTGGCCATCACGTGGTAGCGCTTGCCGAAGACTTCGTAGAACGGCGGATTGCCGCGCGTGCCGCGCGGCTCGGCACGTGGCACGGCGTCCGGGATCGACAACACGTCGGTGGGCGGCGTCGGGACCGTGGAGCCTGAAGGGATGGCGGCGGGTTTTTCCGGGTGGCGCCTGGCGAGGCTGCAGCCCGCGAGGGAAATACTCAGAACAACCGCCAGGATCTTGTACATGCCGGACACGCGCACCTGCCGAGGCCACAATCGTGGCGCCGACTTTACCTCAGGGTACGGTGAACCGGCGCTGAAGGATCAGCGCGCGGCGGAGACTTCCGCTTCCTCGTCCTTGCGCGCGGCGAGCTGCGTGGTCTTCTCGGCGCGCGAGGCGTCGGCGGCGGCGACGCGCACGGCAATGGTCTGGGCGAGGTCGTGCACCGCCATCGCGTAGCGGACGCTGCGGTTGTAGCGCGTGATCACCTCGAAGTTCTTGAAGCCCACGCGGTAGGACGGACCGCTCTGCATCTCCGCGGGCACCAGCAGCACCGGCGTAGTGGACGCCTGCGCGGCGGGGTCGAAGTCCACACCCTTGGCCTTGAGTCCCGCGATCGTCTCGTTGAGCGACAGGTTGCCGGGGTCGGCCACCACCGGTGCGTCGGGCTGCAGCACCGCGTCGGCGAGCACCGGGCCGTCGGCCACCCAGCCATGCGCCTTGAAGTAGTTAGCGACGCTGGCGATGACGTCGTCCCAGTCGGAGAACAGGTCGCGCTGCCGGTCGTTGCCGCCGTCGACCGCGTAGCGGCGGTAACTCGAAGGCATGAACTGGCTGGCGCCCATGGCGCCGGCGTACGAACCCAGCGCGGTCAGCGGGTCGACCTTCTCCTCGCGCGACAGCGCGATGAACTGCGCCAGTTCGCTCTTGAAGAATTCGGCGCGCGGCGGGTAGTCGAAGGAAAGCGTCGTTAACGCGTCGAGCACGCGGTACTTGCCGGTGATGCGCCCGTAGAAGGTTTCCACGCCGATGATGGCGACCACGTATTCGGGCGCGACGCCGGTCTCGCGGTGCGCCTTCTCGAGCCTGGCGCGGTGCTCGAGCATGAACTGCGTGCCCTCGGAGATGCGCTGCTCGGTCATGAACTTCGCGCGGTACTCGTACCAGGGCGAGATCTTTTCCGCGGGCTTGCTGATCAGCTCGATGATCTTCGGCTGCGGCTCGGCCTTGGCGAGCAGTCGGTACACGTCGAGCGGCTCCATCTTCTGCGCGGCCGCGGTGGCCTCGACGAAGTCGCGGATTTCAGCGCGGTCGAGATCGAAACGCGTGCGGCCGGAGAACGACCCGTCCGCCAGGGCGGAACCGGAGATCGACAGGAGGAGAACGATCCATGTATCTGCGATGCGGCGCATCACGAGCCAACGAGCTTCCGATGCGAGTATAGGGACATCAGAATACCGAAGCTCGCGAGCAGGGTCACCATCGAAGTGCCGCCGTAACTGACGAGCGGCAGCGGCACGCCGACGACCGGCAACAATCCGCTCACCATTCCGGCGTTGATGAACACGTAGACGAAGAAGGTCAGCGCGATGCTGCCCGCCAGCAATCGCGCGAACGTGTCCTGCGTTTCCACCGCGAGATACAGCGCGCGACCGACGACGAACAAATAGAGGAGTAAGAGAATGGTTGCTCCGAGCAATCCGAGCTCCTCACCGACCATGGCGTAGATGAAATCGGTGGTGCGCTCGGGCAGGAACTCGAGCTGGCCCTGCGAGCCGTTGAGCAATCCCTTGCCGAACACGCCGCCCGAGCCGATCGCGATCTGCGACTGGATGATGTGATAGCCGGCGCCGAGCTTGTCGGACTCGGGATCGAGCAGCGTGAAGACGCGTTGCTTCTGGTAGTCGTACAACACGTATTGCCAGGCCAGCCAGCCCGCCAGCGCGCCGACTCCCGCGAGCCCGAAAATGATGCGGAACTGCAGTCCCGCCATGATGACCACCATCATGCCGCCGATCAGGATGAGTCCGCCGGTGCCGAGGTCGGGCTGGAGGATGGTCAGGCCCGTCGGGATGCAGATGAACACCGCGAGCATCATCAGCGACGCCCAGCTCGGTGGCAGCGGGCGCTCGTGCAGCCACCAGGCGCAGGTCATGGGCACCGCGAGCTTCATGATCTCGGAGGGCTGGAAGCGGATGAAACCGAGATCGAGCCAGCGTTGCGCACCCTTGCCTATGTGACCGGTGATGTCCACCACCACCAGCAGCACCACGCCCATCACCCACAGTGGAAACGCGAGCCGGCGCAGGAAGGCGGGCTTCACCTGCGCCAGCGCGCACATCGCAATGCCCCCGAGGCAGGCGCGCAGCGCGGCATTGGCCACGCGATCCCAGCTCTGGCCGGAGGCGCTGTAAAGGATCACGAAGCCGTAGAGCATGATCAACCCGAGGCCCACCAGCAGCGGGCCGTCGAGTTTCAACGCGCCGAGCAGGCGCGCGGCGAGCGAGAAGGTGCGCTGGCTGCGCGAGCCTACTTCGATCGGTTCGTACATCGAGGCCATTACTCGTCTCCGGCCGCTTCGGGCGGCGCGGTGCTGCCGTCGGGCTTCTTCACCGGCGGCGGAATTTCGGGCGTGGTCGTATGACCCAGGATGAACTGGTCGAGCACGCGGCGCGCAATGGGCGCGGCCGCGGTGCCGTGTTTGCCGTTCTCGATCAGCACCGCCACCGCGAGCTTGGGCGCGTCGGCCGGTGCGAAGGCGACAAACCAGCCGTGATCGTGCAGGCGTTCATCGAGCTGCGCTTCGTTGTACTTCTCGTTTTGCGCGACGGTGAACACCTGCGCCGTGCCGGTCTTGCCGGCGATCTGGAACTGCGCGCCCACCTGCGAACGCGAGCCGGTGCCGCCATTCATCACCTTGATCATGCCGTTGATGGCGATCTGCCAGTTCTCGGGCGAGGCGACATCGATCGATTCCACCAGCTTGGCCGGGACCGGCTCGGTCTTGCCGGACACCTGTTCGCGGTAGGCCTTCACCAGCCGCGGTTCATACGACTTGCCGCGGGCCGCCACGATCGAAACCATGTGCGCGAGCTGCAGCGGCGTCACGTTGAGATAACCCTGGCCGATGCCGAAGATCACCGTCTCGCCGGGGAACCACACCTGGTCGGCGGGGTTCTTGAACCGCGCCCGCTTCCATTCCGGCGAGGGCAGGATGCCCTTGCGCTCGCCGCTGATGTCGATGCCGGTGGGCCGGCCCAGGCCGAAATGCGTGAGGAAGCCCGACAGCCGGTCCACGCCGATCTGGTTGGCGAGGTCGTAGAAGTACACGTCGCAGGAATGCGCGATCGCGGTTTCCATCGAGACCACGCCGTGGCCGCTCGGCCGCCAGTCGCGGAACCGGTGGGACGAGCCGGGCAGCATGAAGTAGCCCGGGCAGGCCTTTGTCCGCTGCGGCGTCGTGACCCCGAGACTCAGGCCGGCGAGCGCGATGACCGGCTTCACCGTCGAGCCCGGCGGGTATTCGCCGCGAATCGCGCGGTTGAGCAGCGGCACGTCGATGTTGTCGCGCAGCGCGGCGTACTCGGGGCGGGTGAGGCCACGGCCGAAAGGGTTGGGATCGAAGGCGGGTGTCGACACCATCGCGACCACGTCGCCGTTGTTCGGGTCGATGGCGACCACCGCGCCGCGACGGCCGATGAGTCCCTGCTCGGCGACGAGCTGCGTCGGCAGGTCGATGCTGGTGATCACGTCGCGCCCGGCGACCGGCTTCAGCTCCTGCAGGTCCGGCGTCATCTGGCCCTGGCGTTGCACCGAGCGTCCCGCGGCGTTCACCAGGATCTGGCGCGAGCCGTCCGTGCCGTGGAGCTGCGCCTCGTACGAGGCCTCGATGCCCAGCTTGCCGATCAGCGTGGTGCCGGCGTAGTTGCCGAGCTTGTTTTCCTTCTCGAGCCGCTTGACGTCGTTCTCGCTGATCGCCGCCACGTAGCCGAGCGCATGCACCGCGTGCTCGCCGTGCGGGTAGAACCGGGTGAGGCGGGTGGCGATGTCCACGCCGGGGAATTCGAAGCGATGCACCGCGAAGCGCGCGATTTCCTCCTCGGTGAGCTGCAGCCGGATCGGCACGCTCTCGAAGCCGCGGCGCGATTTGACCAGCCGCAGGGTTTCGTCGAGATCGTCCGCGGGCAACACGCCGATCTCGATGAGACGCCGCAACGTGGCGTTCACGTCCGGCACGCGCTCGCGCACCAGTTCCAGCTGGAACGCGGGACGGTTCTCGGCGAGCACCGCGCCATTGCGATCGAGGATGAGGCCGCGTTGCGCCGGCAGCGGCTCCACGCGCACACGGTTGCCCTGCGAGAGCTCCGCGTACTTGTCGTAGTTCATGACCTGCAGCACGACCAGCCGGCCGATCAGCACCACCGTCATGACGACGATGATGATGGCCGCGGCGAGGGCGCGGCGTTCGAACAGCCGCTGCTCGCCCCAGTGATCCTTGATGCGGACGGTTCCCATGTCCTGTGCCTCTGGGCCTGCCGGCCTAGATACGCGCGTGCGTGCGGCTGAGCAACAGCGACACGAACGGCCAGACCATGGCGCCAATCATCGGCTGGATCCAGCGCCAGGGAGTTGCGACCGGATGGCCGCTCCAGCCTTCGATTCCCCAGACCACGAATTCGTTCATGGTCAACACCGCGAACACGAACAGCGACTGTTGCACCAGCGTCTGGTTGCGCAGGCGCTGGTGCATGGTCATTGCCACGTAAGCCACCAGCGCGATGGCGAGGGCGTTCTGCCCGAGCACGTCGCCCTTGAACACGTCGAGGCCGAGGCCCGCGAGCCACGGTGCGAAGATGCCGCCGGCATGCGGCGCGTAGATGCCCCAGTAGATGACCGCCAGCGCGATGAACGAGGGGCGCACCACCGACAACCAGTCCGGCAGCGGCAGCACCTGGAGGATGAGCGCGGTCAGGACCGTGAAGGTCACCGCCCAGCGGGGTTCGCGTCGCGCCAGGTTCATTTGGCCGGTGCCTCCACCGCGAGGGCTTCGGACGAGGCGGGCGCCGCCGGATGATTCGGCCGCGACCAGATGAACAGGACTTCGCGATCGGACTCGATGCGCGCCAGGGGCGCGGCCATGATGTGCGCCAGCGGTTGCGCCGGGTCCTTTTCCACGCGCGTCACGCGTGCCACCGGCAGGCCATAGGGAAATACCTGCCCGAGGCCCGAGGTGACCAGCAGGTCACCCACTTTCACGTCGTAATTCTGCGCCACGTAGGGTAGTTCGAGCGCGGAACTGCGGCCGGTGCCGAGCGCGATGGTGCGGACGCCGGAGCGCAGCACCTGCACCGGCAGCGCGTGCTCCGCGTCGGTGACCAGGATGATCTCGGAGCTGAACGGGCCGGTGCGGTACACCTGGCCGAGCACGCCGGCGCCCGTGATCACCGGCTGCGCGCGGTACACGCCCGAGCTCGCGCCGCGATTGATCAGCAGGCGCTGGCGCAGCGTCGACAGCTCGACGCTGATCACTTCGCCGATGAGGCGCTTGTCGATGACTTCCGGAAGGGTGGAGTTGAGGCCACGCAGCGTGGCGTTCTCACTCTCGAGCGCCGCCTGGCGCATGGCGATGAGCTGCTGGTCGCGCAGCTGCGTGCGCAGCGCGTCGACTTCCTTCTGCAGCGCCTCGCGCGTGGTGAAACTCTCCTTCAGCCAGCGCCAGGCGGCCGAAGGGGAGTTGACGGCCAGCTGCAGTGGATAGACGGTGGCCTGCAGGCCGTACCGCGCGGTGTCCAGCCAGCCGCCGCGGCGGTCGTAGAACATGAGCACGACCGAGACCACGGCATAACAGAAGAAACGGAAGCCGAAGGACGGGCCGCGTCCGCCGAATGAGCGGCTGCCGCCGCTGCCGAATACGGCCACGGCTGCTTGTCCTTATTCCAGGCCGAAGCTTCCGGGCCCGACTGCGTCCTGGAGCTCGAGAATGCGGCCGCCGCCACGCGCCACGCAGGTGAGCGGATCTTCGGCGATGACCACCGGCAGGCCGGTCTCTTCCATGAGTAGTTTGTCGATGTCGCGCAGCAGGGCGCCACCGCCCGTGAGCACGATGCCGCGCTCGGCCACGTCCGCGCCGAGCTCGGGCGGAGTCTGTTCCAGCGCCTGCTTGACGGCGCCGACGATACCCTGCAGCGGTTCCTGCAAGGCTTCGAGGATTTCGTTGGAGTTCAGCGTGAAGCTGCGCGGCACACCTTCGGAGAGGTTGCGGCCCTTCACCGACAGTTCGCGCACCTGCTGGCCCGGGTAGGCCGCGCCGATCTCGATCTTGAT
>Ga0315910_10002347_pt1 | contig 16727 bp, 11 predicted proteins | sample EdamamesoilMG_FD_204470 | JGI IMG/M metagenome (GOLD analysis project Ga0315910, IMG submission 204470) | Garden soil microbial communities collected in Santa Monica, California, United States - Edamame soil | ecosystem: Environmental > Terrestrial > Soil > Garden | place: USA: California... | reverse complement strand
CGGTTTGCGCCCCACCTCGCCGAACGCGAACCGGCCGCGCGTGGAGTGAACGCCTCGTTCAGGGGGGCACGTTGCGTTCTTGCTGTGGTTTCCAGTCTGGTCGTTGCTTGTCCGGAAAGACGATGAAACGTCGCGCGGCGTAGTTCAGCGCCAACCCGAACGCCGAAGCCGTCACCTTGGCCAGCCAGGGTTGCACGCCCGCGAACACCAGGAAACGCGTGCTGTACATGTCGATGACGCCGATGATCGATACTACGAACAAGAACACCAAGACCTCGGAGACGGTGTTCCACTTGGCCTTGTGTCTGAAGATCAGTTGAATAGACAGGCAGTAGTTGACGAAAGCGGCAACGAAGAACGCGACGAGAGCAGCCGGAGACACCGACAACCCGCTCGCGTGCAGCAGCAGGAACGTGAACAGATTGACGATGGCCGAAAACCCACCCACGAACATGTAAAACACGAACTGGATGACGACTGGAACGTGTGGCAGGTTGTATTTCAGGATGCAGTAGATCGCCCGAAAGCCGTCCTTCGTACTAATCTTCTTGCCCTCCGCGTAGGTTCGCCCGCGGTACGAGATACCCATCTCGTAGACTCGGACGCGCATATGCGCGACCTTGGCCACGACCTCTGGTTCGAACCCGAAGCGATTTTCCTGAATCGGAATGCTCTGGATGATCTCCCTGCGAAATACCTTGTAGCAGGTCTCCATGTCCGTCAGGTTGAGGTCGGTGAGCATGTTCGAAAGCAGCGTCAGGAAGCGGTTGCCCAGCGAATGCCAGTAATAGAGCACTCGGTGATACCCCGACGACAAGAACCGCGAACCGAACACGACGTCCGCCTCACCTAGCCGCAACGGAATCAGCAGGCGCTTCAAGTCCTGCGGATCGTACTCTCGATCGGCATCCTGGATCGCCACGAAGTCTCCGGTTGCGTGCGCGATCCCCGTGCGCAGGGCGGCGCCTTTCCCTTGATTCTTTTCGTGGTGAAGCACGCGAAGCCCGGGTATTCGTTGCGCCAACTTGCTGGCGACCTCGCGACTCGCGTCCTTCGAGCAGTCGTCGACGATCACCAGTTCGAGTTCGAGTGTTTCATCGCGAATGGCGTAAACGGCGTCCACACATTCTTCGAGCGTCCGCTCTTCGTTGTAACAGGGAATCACGACGCTCAGCGTCACGTGCTGGCCTGTCTTCACCGCGTCCGCCGTCACCAGCCTCTCGCCCGGCGGCGGGGCGGCAGACCCGTCAGCTGGGGTCGAACGCAAGGCGCAGGATCTCTTCGTAGCGTTGATCACCCAACGCTTGTCTCGACGCTTGCCAATACAAAAGGTTCGCCAGTATGCTGCACACGGGCAACGAAACGTTCCGGTAGCGAGAGGCGGCGCTTGTCCTGAGGAAAGCACTCAGCCCTTCTTTCACAGCACGGTAGCGGGTGGGGTGGCCAACGCAGCGACGGAGCACGAAGCGGATCTCGGGACGCAAGCCGCGATAGTTCGCCGCCAGAGTTTCCGATGCGTATTCATCCCCCAACTTGGACAGGATGCCCACTTCGAGCTCGCCATAGCTTGCATAGGTCTTCGACCACGATGCTAGCGTGCGATCGACGTGGTGGAATGCGCGTGCCTTGGCGTTGAACCGAAACTGGATCCCTTGATCGATCAGGCGCACCCCGAGATCCACGTCCTCGGCTCGGTGAAGCGCCGTGTTGAACAGGCCGGCGGCGATCACGTGGCTTCGCGCCACCGAAGCGTTTCCAGTCCAAAACTGACGAAACGTCGGCGCGTAGTCGCCGCGCTGCATCGCCACGTACTGCTTCTCGACCTTGGCTTGCTCCCACGCAACCCACGGCGCTTCGTAGTACGGCAAAGACGAAAGCGGACCGGTGACCGCCAGGTTGACGGACTCGGCTTCATGGGAGGCCAAGTGCTCTTGGAGCAGCTCGGGCATGGGCACGACGTCGTCGTCGATGAACACCACGAGCTCGCCCTTGGCCAGCATCACCGCGGTGTTCCTCGCCGTTGCCGGGCCCGCGTTGCTTTGGTGCTTCGCCGTCAAAGCAAAACGAAACTGCTTCGACTCGAGCCACTCCGTCGTGCCGTCCGTCGACCCGTCGTCCACTACGATGACCTCGAATTGCGTGGGGTCGAGGTGCTGAGCATCGAGCGCAGTCAGGACCTGCGCCAATTGCCGCCGACGGTTGAATGTCGGGATGATGACGCTCAATCGGGGCAAGGCCATGTTATCCGTCCAGTATCACTGACGTAGCGGGTGTCAAGAACTGTTGAGTCCCTGCGGCTGGACGCTAGCACGGAGCTCAGGTAGGCTCTTACATTCGGCATGGCAGAACCTGCACCTCCGCTTACGGGCGTTGTGGCTCCGCGTCTACACCTGACACACGTCGAAGGGATTCGCGCGCTCGCCGCCCTGACGGTGTACGTCAATCACGCTTACGCTCAAGCTTGGAACCCCCTCTACGAGTATCCATCGGGCTTGTTTTCGCTATTTTCCTACTCGCTGCAAGCAGGCCATTTGGCAGTGACCGTGTTCATCGCGGTTTCGGGTTTCTGTCTCACGCTGCCAGTGGTCGACGCTGGCGACCAGCTCAAGCGCGGCGCGTTCGAGTTCTTCAAGCGGCGTGCTCGGCGCATTTTACCACCTTACTACGGCGCGCTGGCACTCGCTCTACTGTTGATTGCCACGGTAATTGGTGAGCCCACTCGTACAATATGGGATGTCCCCCTAGGGCTAGACTGGGTAGCCGTCGTCAGCCACTCGTTGTTGCTCCAGGACTTCTTCGGCACCGGGAAGATCAACTATGCGTTCTGGTCCATTGCGACAGAGTGGCATATCTACTTTCTGTTCCCGCTGTTCGTCTGGGGAGTACGGCGGTACGGCGTGCTGCCAGTGACCATCGCAGCCATGCTCGCAGGCTACTTGATTCGATTCGGTTTCGACGGGACCCGCATCGTGCGCGGCAGTCCGCAATACTTGGGGATGTTTGCACTCGGCATGCTGGCTGCCTATGTCGTGCGCTCTCCAAAACCGGCCTTCCAAAGGGCACGCGCCTGGCGTTGGGGCATTTTTGCTCTGCTGAACCTGGCCGTGGTGCTCGTGCTGTGTGTGCATTGGGGCTACCGAGCTCCCGAGCCCTACTTCCCCTACCTCGACCTGCCCATGGGGCTGATCGCGATGAGCATCCTGATCTACAGCACCGTTAACCCGAACTCGCTGCTGACGAATCTCTTGAACGTCAAACCCATCGTCTTCATCGGCACCTTTTCCTACAGCGTCTACTTGCTGCACGCGCCGCTGCTTCAGTTGCTGTGGCAGTACGTACTCTCGCCGCTCGGCCTCGACCACGGATCCATCTTCGTCGCCTTGCTCACGGGCGGTGCCTTGATGACGCTGCTCGTTTCCTACGGCTTCTTCAAGGTGTGTGAGGAGCCCTTCATGACGAAACAGTCAGTCGAAAAGGAACGCAAACGCATCGGAACGGCGCCCGTGACTCCCTGAAATTTGGCTGAGACACGTCACCGAACGATCACGGAGGGGCTGGCAAGCGAGTCTCAGGCGTGGTGCAGGATCTCTTTCAGCACCTCGCACACGCGGTCGACTTGGGCTTCGGTCAGGCGCATCGCGGACGGCAGGTTGATGGCGCGCGGGGCGATATCGTATGCCACCTTGTTGCGCGCCTTGGCCTTGGCGGCCTCTTCGCTGCCGCCGAAAGCCGGCAGACTGCTCAACGGGTGAAAGAACGGCCGGACATCGATGGTCCGCTTTTCGAACTCGCTCATCAGTTGCTGGGTGTCGAGTCCATGAGCAGAGTCCAAAATCACCGTGGTCATCCAGTACGTGCTGAACCAGCCGTCGGGCTCGGCATTCAGCTGTAGCCCGGGCACGCCCTCGAGACGCTGCTTGTACCAGGAAAAGATCTCCCGCTTGCGAGCAATCAATTGCTCGACGCGTTCGAGCTGGGCCAGACCGAACGCTGCTTGCAGGCTGCTCATGCGGTACTTGAACGCGACCTCGGTGTTGTAGAAGTTCCTGAAGTTGGTCTTCGTTCTGCCGTGGTCGCGTAGCACCAACGCGCGTTCGAAGAGCTCGCTGTCGTTCGTCACGAGCATCCCCCCCTCGCCCGTGGTCAGCGTCTTGGTTCCGTGAAAACTAAACGCGCCGGCATCACCGAAGCTACCAGCCAGTTGGCCGCGAAACCTACTGCCGATCACCTGCGCAGCATCTTCGATGATGCGGAGATCGTGCTCCTCGGCGATCTGTCGAAGCTCGGCCATGTCGGGTGTGATCCCGTACAGCCCCACCGGTACGATCGCACGAGTGCGGGGCGTCAAACAGGCCCTCACCGACTCGCCCGAGAGGCACCAGGTGATGGGATCGATGTCGGCGAACACCGGAGTGGCCCCCACGTACGTGACCGGAGCCGCAGTCGCAATCCAGGTGGCTTCTGGAACCACCACCTCATCGCCTGGTTTCAGACCTAACGCCGCAAATGCGAGGTGCAGCGCGGCGGTGCAATGCGGGACAGCCGCCGCGTGCTGCACACCCAGATATTTCGCGAATGCTTGCTCGAACCGCGAGACGTACAGTCCCGCCTTGTCGTACCAACCTTCGGACGCAGCCTGCGTCACGTATTCCACTTCGAGTTCGGTCACCCAGGGACCTGCGATTGGAATCTTTTCGGTCATCGACTTTTGCCCGCTTTCCTCTGATCCGCGCACGGTAGCGCGTCGTTGCTAGAAGGTGGTGTTGCCTGCGATCGCCCAGGCCCGTCCCCGCGCAAAACCGAATTTCGGGGAAGTATGAGCGTACCACTTTGCCATTCCCACCGCCGTCCCCTCTGGGGCTTCGCCTGCGCTCCCCCAAGCTGGTGGTTGAAGCGGTGGTGACCGCCGACGGATCCCAGAGCCGTGGGCGGAGTAGAAGGCCGGCGCCGGTGGGCCGACCTGGTCCACTCGAATGCCGGCCGGGAGCAGATCGGGCCTCCCCGTGGCGGTCGCCAACTGGGAAAGCCGTGGGCTGCTGCTACCGTCTAGCCCCGTTGACAAGCCGTACCTCGTCGCCGCCGAGAAGCCTGCGACACACGAGCGTGTCAAACGGATGAGTCGACGCAGCGGCGAATCCATAGAGAAGCCCCGCGACGCGGGCCCCCTAGCCTAGCGATCCCGAGCCCCCGAACCAACCGATGAGCTCGATGCGCCCACCCGGAGCACCACGGCTGCGCGACTCGAACGGCCTTCGAACGAGCACGCTGGGGGCCCGTTCGTCGTCCGCATTCGCGTGGGCTTGCCGCTTGTACCTTGGCGCGAAAGCCTGATACTTCTACAGGTCTCAATCCGTGGGCGGCCAGGTGTGGTGGCGCTCAGCAGTCAGGTGCGCGGCATGTCTTCCGAACCACTAGTGAGTGTGGTCACTCCAGTCTACAACACCGGGGAATTTCTAGAAGAAGCGATCCAGAGCGTACTCAGTCAGAAGTACAAGAACTTCGAGTACATCATCTGCAACAACCACAGCACCGACAAGTCCGGCGAAATCGCTGAAAGGTATGCGCGGATGGATGCGCGTATTCGCGTGATTCGGCCGCCGGAGTTCCTGCCGCAGGCACGGAACTTCAACTACGTTTTGCAGCACATCTCCCCGGAGAGCAGCTACTGCAAGATGATCATGGGGGACGACAAGCTTCTACCCAACTGCCTGACGGAAATGGTGGAACTGGCGGAAGCTCACCCGTCCGTCGGCATCGTCAGCTCGTATCGGCTCATCGAAACGGACGGCGATTGCTTCGGTCTGCCCTTGAGCACGCCGGTGGTGTCCGGGCGCGTCGCCGGCCGCCTGCATTTGCTGAAAGGAATCTTCCTGTTCGGGACCCCCTCCACCCTCATGTATCGGGCATCGATCGTGCGAGAGCGCAATCCGGAAATGTACCCGGAAGATCGCGCCTACTTCGACACCGATGCCGTGTTCCAGATCCTCAAGCAGCACGATTTCGGCTTCGTGCACCAAGTGCTCACCTACTCGAGGTATCAACCCGGTTCGATCACCCACCGCGAGCGTTACTGGTATTCCCGCGAGATCGACCGCATCGTCTGCGTCTATTCGTACGGCACCTCCTATTTGGAACCGGACGAATTCGAGCGCTGCCGCGCTCACGCGGAACGCGTCTATTACGAACGCCTGGGGCTGGAGTGGGCGAGACAGAAGGTCGGCGGACCGCGACCCGACTTCTGGGAATACCACCGCAAGCGCTTGAAGAACGTCGGGCTCGACATCGACAAGACGAAGCTCGCGTTCGGGGCCGCACGAGCACTGGCCATCTCCTTGCTAACGCCAGCCGAGTTCCTGCGAGCAGAAGTTCGCAAGCGCCGTGTCGTCGAGAAACCGTAAGCCCCCGCGGGTCCGCAGAGGCTGATCGGGTTGCTCTTGGGCGCGGCCGGGGCCTAGAGAACGTGCGGCGTTCAGGGGATGACGCGAACGTCGGGAATGGGCACCACGAACTGACCACCCCAGTCGCGGATGTGTGTCATCTGCCGGGTGATCTCGGCTTCCAAGTTCCAGGGCAGGATCAACAGGTAGTCGGGCTTCGTCTCGGCGATTTTCTCGGGCGCGTAGATCGGCAGGCGACTGCCCGGCAAGAACCGGTTCTGTTTGTGCACGCTGCGATCGACCGTGTACGCGACTAGGTCGGTACCTATGCCGCAGAAGTTCAACAGCGTATTGCCCTTGGCAGGCGCACCGTACGCGGCCACCTGCTTGCCCTGCTCCGCAGCCTTGATCAGGAAGTCGAGCAGGTGGCGCTTGGTGCGATACGTGCGCGCTGCATAGTCACGATAGGTGGCTACCTCGTCGAGTCGGGCTGCGCGCTCTTCTGCGAGCAGCGCTGCGACAGCCGGGCCCGTCTGGTGCGTGCTGTTCTCTGCGTGCGTCGCGAAGATCCGCAGCGAACCACCATGCGTGGACAACTGTTCAACGTCGAACATGCGCAGCCCGCGCGAAGCGAACACCGTCGATACCGTGATGAACGAGAAGTACGAGAAATGCTCGTGGTAGATCGTGTCGAACTGATTCTGCCTCATCAATTGCAGCAGATGGGGAAATTCCATGGTGATGACGCCGTCGGGCTTCAGCAAGATCTTCAGCCCCTCGACGAAGTCGTTCAGCGCCGGCACGTGCGCCAGTACGTTGTTGCCGATCAACAGATCGGCCTTTCGCCCCTCGCTCGCGAGTGCGGTCGCCGTCTCCGTACCGAAGAACCGGACGAGCGAAGGTATACCGTTTTCTTCCGCTACTTTGGCCACGTTCGCTGCGGGCTCGATGCCAAGCACGGGGATCCCCCGGGCCTTGAAGTTGCGAAGCAGGTAGCCATCGTTGCTCGCGATCTCGACGACGGACGACTCCGACCCCAGGCCAAAACGCTCACCGACGTACTCGCAATACTTCCGCGCGTGCTCCAACCAACTCTCGGAGTACGAGGAGAAGTACGCGTAGTCCCCGAAGATATTGTCAGGAGTCTCGAACTCCAAGAGTTGAACCAGCCAACACTTTTCGCACAACAGCGCGTGCAGGGGATAGAACATCTCGCCCCGATGCAGCTGTTCGGGCGTAGCGTAGTCGTTCGCGAGGGGCGACAAACCCAGGTCGCAGAAGCTGTGCTGAAGAGGTGCGTTGCAGTGCCTACAATTGCCGTGGATCATACTTTGTTCGTTCTCTTCTCGTCGTGTCGTTATCCGCGCCACGTCATCCAAGGCGCGTCACCGCGACCCCAGAGCTCGTCGAGGTAAGCTTTGTCGCGCATCGTGTCCATCGCGTGCCAGAACCCCGTATGCTTGAAAGCGACCAATTGCCGGTCTTTCCCCAATTTTTCCATGGGGCCGTACTCCCAAATCGTCGCGTTGTCAGTGACGTAGTCGAGTGCTTTCACCGACGCCACGAAGAAGCCCCCGTTGACCCAGGTTCCATCACCCGGCGGCTTTTCCTCGAAAGCCGCCAGACCGCCCCCGTCGATGCTGAGCGCGCCGAAGCGCCCTGGGGGTTGCACGGCCGTCACGGTCACGAGGCGCTGATGCTCTTTGTGGAACGCCACGCTGGCCCTGATGTCGACGTCACTCACGCCGTCGCCGTAGGTGAAGCAAAATTGGTCGTCTCCTTGAAGGAACGGCAGTGTTTGCTTCAAGCGCCCGCCTGTCATCGTGGACTCGCCCGTATCCAGCAGCGTGACGCGCCAGGGTTCGGCGTTCGCCTCGTGCACCTGCATGTCGTTGGTCGCCAGGTCGAAAGTCACATTCGACATGTGGAGGAAGTAGTTGGCGAAGTATTCTTTGATGACGTAGCCGCGATAGCCTAGGCAGACCACGAAGTCGTTGATGCCGGCAGCCGAATACAACTTCATGATGTGCCAGAGGATCGGGCGTCCGCCGATTTCGATCATCGGCTTGGGGCGCAGCTGCGACTCTTCGCTGATCCTCGTGCCCCGTCCGCCTGCAAGAATAACAGCCTTCATACCTATCTCTCTCGGCGAGACGCCGCGTGTGTGTCAATCGGCAGCGATTCTAGCCCGCCGAGCGGTTAGCCATTCTGGAATGGAGCTGTATCGAACTACTCACCATGTCCCGGCGACGCTTCATTGGACGCCAGGGCCACCATGCCGAACTCTTACCCTAACGCTTCTGGTCGTCCGGGAGCAACCCCAATTACCGCCCGCGAGCTCGCAAAGAGGGACGACGCGCGCCCCGCAGGAACCGGCGGGTCGGTACCTACTGGGCCGCGCACGGCAAGGCACTGCAATCTTGTCACGCGGGCAGCAGCGCCAGCAGCGCAGGTTCTATGGTCCCGTTAGTCCCCAGTTCGAAAGCTTCGGGTCTTCCGTCAGCCACGATGGTCCACCGGCCCCCCGCACCCAACAAGATCGCTGCACCAGCAGCGGTGTCCCAGCGACCGATTCGCGGCATCCAATAAGCTTGGTACGTCCCGTCAGCCACTAGGCAAAGATCCAGCGCCGCCGAGCCGCAGCGACGCACCTCGCGCACCGACCGGACGAGCTCGCCGTACTGGCGCAAGCGCCGCTCGTGTTCCACCGGAACCATGCCGCTCCGCGCCGGGAAACCAGTGGTCACGATCGACTCTGCCAGCGTCTTGGTGGCGCTGACCGCACAGGGAACGCCGTTCCGCTCTGCTCTTCCAAAGCGCCCTGCGCCCCCGCCCACTGAACCGGACCAGCTCAACCCCAATGCCGGAGCGACGACGGCGCCCGCCAGGGGCGCATCGCCACGCATAACGCCCAGACTCACGCAGAAGTACGGGTGCCCAGCAATGTAGTTGATCGTGCCGTCGATGGGGTCGACGTACCACGCGAGCTCCGCATCAGCCTCTCCACCGCGTTCCTCCCCAACGACCGGCAGGGTCGGCGTCAGCCTGCCCAGCCGCTCGCGCACCAGATCTTCAGCGCCCACGTCATACTGTGTGAAGAGCTCGGCCTCGGGTCCCTTGGTGGACACGTTCAGCTCGCCCCGAAATCCCCGGAGGATGAATGTGGCTGCCTCTTGGGCAACCTCGAGTGCAATTCGCTGGAGACTTTGCGCGTCGGTCATCGGTTCACCCGAGTTTCCATGCGGTTCTTATTACCTGGATTGCTGGCCTTTATATCGCTCCGATCGCGGCGGTGCCAAGCTCGAGTGCAGCTGCACCGAGGAGCGAACGGGCTCAGCGACGAGGCGGGTCACCTGGTACAGCCCGCGCCCGCGCTCGCGGCGCCAACGAAAGCACACCTGCCCACTTGATTGGACGGCTGAATACTAGGGTTTCGAGCAAGCCAAGGTGCCCGGCAATGAGATCTTGTGGCGGGAGACTTTGCATGCCAATGATCATGAGTTTTCACTGCTCGAATCAGTATTGCCGTAAACGGAGTTGGACATGAAAGTACTTGTGACAGGGCACTTGGGTTACATCGGAGCCGAAATGGTGCCAGCGCTGCTCGCCGCGGGACATGAGGTCGTTGGCCTCGACACGGGCTTCTACAACGAGTGCGACTTTGCCAGAGCGCCGGAACCGGTCGAGAGTCTCGATCTCGACATTCGCGAGGTTCAACCGGCTCACCTTGCGGGCTTCGATGCCGTCGCCCACCTCGCAGCGCTTTCGAACGATCCGCTCGGCAACGTCAACTCCTCCATTACTTACGACATCAACCAACACGCGTCGGTTCGACTGGCGCGGGCGGCCAAAGAGGCAGGGGTCTCTCGCTTCCTGTTCTCGTCGTCGTGCAGCTTGTACGGGGCGGGCGGGGATGCAGAGCTCGACGAACAGGCCAATTTCTACCCAGTCACCCCCTACGGGGAATCGAAGGTACTGGTGGAGCAAGAAGTCTCGAAGATGGCGGACGACTCGTTCTCCCCCGTCTACTTCAGGAACGCGACCGCATACGGTGTATCACGCCGCTTGCGAGCTGATATCGTCGTGAACAATCTGGTTGGCCACGCGGTGACCACCGGCAAGGTGCTGCTGCAAAGCGACGGCACGCCTTGGCGCCCCCTCGTGCATATCGGCGATATCATCGGTGCGTTCTGCGCTGCCCTGACCGCGCCGAAACAAGCGATTCACGATCAGGCCTTCAATGTGGGCAAGACGGGGGAAAACTTCCGGATTCGTGAGGTCGCGAACCTCGTCAAAGAGGTCGTGCCCAACTGCGAGGTCGCGTTCGCGCCGGGCGCCTCACCGGACACACGCAACTACCGGGTCGACTTTCGTAAGATCGAAGCTGGTTTACCGGGTTTCCGCGCAGAATGGACCTTGCGGAAGGGTATCGAGGAGCTCTACCAGGCCTACACGGCGAACGGGCTGGACAAAGAGACCTGGGACGGGCCGCGCTACTTCCGGCTCAAGACCATCTTGCGCCTGCAAGCGGAAGGCAAGCTCGACGGCGACCTGCGCTGGCAGCGCTGAGTCGCGACTCGAGCGACGTCGCCGGGAGCGGCGAGAATTGCTGGGTGGAATCGGAGCGCGCCGGAACGAGGAGTTGCGGCGCGCAACGCCCGCTACTTCTCGTCGCTGAAGCGCCAGATCCGACCGATCTTGTCGTCGGTCCACACCAGGCTGGCGTGCTGCCGGAGCCAGCCGTCGACGGTTGGGTTACCCTCCGGCACCGGGTCTGCAAAATAGCGCGCGCCCTGAGCCACCGCGTCTCCGAGCTTCACTAGGTCGCGGTCGTCGGCGCTGACCACCCACCCGTGGGTTTTCGAAAGATAGAACCCGCGCGGATCGTGGTAGTTAATCACGACCCCCCAAAAGGCATTGAAAGCCGCGGATTGCGAGCGCATCACTACCAAATCATTGGCCTGCGCCATTCCGGAGAGCACTTCTGCCACGTGCAGCACGCGCTCCGTGCTCGGTTCGGAAAAGTGTGAGTCCCACTGCCGGTGTTTGAGGCTGATCGCGAGCTGCAGCGCCAACAAGCTGCCGACTGCCGTCATCGCAACGGGCCGGCGCCACGTCTTGCCCATCGCCAAGACCTCTTCGAACAACGCGGCGACCAGGCTCGCACCCAGTACGGTAGCCGGCGCAAAGTAGTAGTTGCCGGTCTCTTGCGCGACGACACGAAAGGCGACCAGCGCGAGGGCTTGAACCGCGATGCCAAGCGCGATGTGCTCGCGCGTGAGGCGGCGCCGTAATAGCAGAACCACGGCTGCGACCACAGCCACGTAGCCGACGCCCCAGCGCACCGTGTTACCAAGCACGTGCAGGTGCAAGCTCGGTAGCAACAAGTGATGCAGCTTCGGCACCTTCGAATCCTGGCCGGTCAAGATTCCGAACGTGTTGCCGTACTCGGCGTACACCGCGTGAGCATGAACGTAGTAGGCGCCGAAGGTGCCGAGCATCAGGCACCACGCCACCCAGATCCTCCGCTCTTTCAAGGCGCTCCAGCCTTTGAGCAAGAGGAACACGAGGCTCGCAACCCCCAAGAGCGCCGTACTCGGCTTGATGAGCATCGCCAACGTCCCGGTGATCGCATAGATGACCAGGTCGCGCGTGCGACTGCTTTCGGTGTAACGCGTGAAGAACGTCCATGCGGTGACGAAGAAGAAGAGCGCCATGGCGTCCGGCATCACCACGCTGGCAAGGTGCACGACGGTGCGAATGCCAAAAAAGGTCGCGACGCCGCCGAGGGCCGCCACCGTCGAGTGACGCGGCGACAGGTGGATCCAAAGCATCCAGCCCGTCGCCAACGTCGCCAGCGTCGAGATCAGACGCCCGGGCCATTCCGCGGTGCCGAAGACATGGAACAGCGCCGCGACGATCTGTGGATACAATTGGAACTCGGCTTCGACGTAAGCCGGACCGGCCCCACCCCAGGCAATCCGCGGGAAAAATAGACTCGATCTTGGGTCGAGCAAGTTGAGCGCGATGGTCTGCGTATCGGCCTGTCGCCACCCGTTCCAGTCGGCGGCCAGCTCTACTCGACCGATCAAGAGCCAGATGGTCGCCGCCCAGAGCAGCATGGAGGCTGCTAGCACTAGCGCAAGTAGGTGTGCGCGCATCCCTTTGACGTTGCTAAGCATGAAAGCTGTCTCCTGGTGGCTTTATCCGAAGATGTAGCGATAGGTGCACCAGTGGGGCGATTCCGTCAATAGGCGGGGCAAGATTGTCCCGACGTTTGCTCCCTGTAACACCTGGATAACAAACCAGCCGACCGCATTCCGTCGATGCTCTCTATAGCGAGCGGTTTGCGAGACAACACCTTCCGGCAATCGAAGCGACGCAGGCTCAATACGAGACGGCAACCGCGCTGCCGATGCCCGCTGCTGCCGGCAAAGCCGGTAAGAGTGTTCGGCAAGAAGCTTACCCACCGAGAAAAAATTCAATAGCCACGCGGCTAAGGACACAGCGGACGCGCGAAACCCGGCTCCCTTCACGCGCACCCTACGAGTTTGCGTATTCGAGCCCATACCTGACGGTTGCTCAGTCGTCTCACGTGCGTCACGAGCCCGTGCTTCCCTCACGGCCGTTCAGCACAAACTCGGTTCGTGGTAACGGGCGCACGAAGTTATCAACGCGCTTCGAAAAAGCGCTTCGCGAAGAAACAGCGCTTCGCGAAGGAAGAAAGAGCACAGGCGAGCGCGCTTCTCAAAGTGGGGCGCGCGTCGCGCGAATCTAGCGCGCAACGATTTCGCCGCTTCTGACTTGAAACGAAACCTCGATTTTGCGATGATGGTTCTGATTCCCCGCTTCACGGTGGCGACAAAGCACTCACCGAGGCGTGGGCAGATTCCGAGCAACCCTCGGGGCGACGCTAGGGGAACTGAGCGCTGGCGACAGCTCTTGGGTATCCGAGCGCCGCTCAGTCACTCAGGCGAAGGGGCGCCTACCAGGGTCTCGCCAGCCCCTGCTTCACCAGGTTGCCGAACTCGGTGGGCTGCCAAGTGAAGACGGTACCGGCACCTTCGAAGCCGCAGCCGTCGTAGCCATCGCCGCCCACATCCTGGATCAGGTTCGGGTCACAGCGCTGGTGAAAGTTCCACGCCAGCCAGGGAACGCCATTCTCTTCGGCGACCTGCATCAGCAGTTCCGCATCCTCGAGGGTCATGTATTGGTGGTGCCCGAACTCACCGATGATCATCGGTAGCTGCGCGCTGGGTTCCACGACGATCCATTCGAAATCGGAGGCGGGGTTGTACACGTGCACCTCGTAGGCGATGTTTTCGCCCAGCGGGTTTGCGATCCAGTAACTCAGATCGCGTGCCCACAGCTGGGTCGCCTGAGCGACGATGATGTGCTGAGGCGTCCCGTTTGCATCCTCGACGGCCCGAATGGTTTGAATGGCCTGTTGGAAGATGTCCGCGAGTGCATCGTTCTCCGAAGCGTCGTCGTGCGGCTCGTTCATCAGACCGAACAGGACTTGCGGGTTGTCGACGAACGCCTCGGCAAGCTTTTCGTACACCGGCAGTGTGTCCTGAGTTGGCCAGGTTGCGTGCAACTCACCGTCGGGAATCATCGATGCGTCGATGAACACGGTGACCATGACGTACACTCCAGGCTTGGACGTCAGGTGATTGACGACCGCCTGAACGTCTTCGTAGTAGTCGGGGTCATCGAGGAGGCTCTGCCAATGCGCGCGAAAGCCACCGTCATCGCGGAACGACCAGAGGTTGAATCGGATGAAGTTGGCCCCCCAATTGTCGGTGAGCTCGTCGCCCCAGGCCATGAGCCCTTCAGGGTTCGGCGCTAGGGTAGTGCAGGCATCGCACGAACGTGTGTCGTGCAGGTTGGCACCACGACCGCGAAACGGTGCGCCCGCAGCCGTGAGGATGCGATTGCCGTCGGTGTGGAGCCACGCCGAATCGTCGACCCCACCCCCGCTGCCGCCACCGCTGGTTTGCACCGAACCAGTCGTCGCGGATGAGCCACTCGCCCCGCCGCCTCCGCCGCTGCTGCCGGATGTCGTGTTCGCCGAGCCTCCAGAGCCGCCTGCGCCCGTGCTGACGTTGGCGGTGGTTGCATCCCCGTTCGTCGCATCCCCGTTCGTCGCATCCCCGTTCGTCGTGTCCCCGTTCGTCGTGTCCGCACCGGTCGTGTCCGCACCGGTCGTGTCCGAACCAGTCGTCATCGACGCCTCGCCACCTGTATCTTCGCCATCCGACGAGTCGGAGGATCCAGAACAGGCGCTGAGAGCCAGCGACGATGCCACGCATGCTAGTGTTCGCGTTAACGCTGCCATTATGCCAAGGCGTAGCACATAGCCTCGTGGCGGGCTCGCACCGGAATCACCAGCGGAAGCCCTTTGAACTCGCGGCTTTGGCGCTGAGACTACGCCCGAGGCACACACATCCCCACCTCACGTGTGGCGTGTGTGAGCGCTAACGGCGAGCGCGAGCGCGAGCGCGCAAGCGTCGATCGGCGGCATCGCGAAGCTGGTCGCGCTGCTCGCGACCAGCTTCTGGACTGCCCGTCGCTACCAGGTGGGCTGCCAGTTTCTCGATCGTAGGGAAGCGAAACATACTCACCAGCGGAATCTTTCTCCCGAGCTCGGACTGCAACAGGTTGTTTGCTTCCACCGTCAAGAGCGAGCTGGCCCCGAGATCGAAGATGTTGTCGCGCGTGCCGACCTTCTCCACCCCGAGAAGTTTCTGCCAAATCGTAGCGATGGTGCGCTCGAAATCATTGGCGGGCAGCTTGTACTCTTCGACGCGCCCGCGAGCTTTTGCCTCCGATGGTTCGGGCAGCGCCTTGCGATCGACCTTGCCGTTGGGAGTCAGCGGCAGACTCTCGAGCATCATCAGCACGTTGGGCACCATGTAGTCGGGCAAGAACTCGTGCAGGTGTTTGCGCAGCGCCGGCACGATCGCCTGGTTGGCGCTGCGCCGTGCGGGGGTATTGGTGAAGGGAATTGCGGTCGCTGGAGCCACTCCGTCCAGCGCCCAGGGCGCTGCGGCTTGGTCGACGCGACGAAACAGCGCGTCAAAGGTACTTGCGGCTCTACCCCAGCGCATTTCCACGGAGTACTTCGCGTCGATCGTCGCCAACTTCGCTGGATCGATGCCCGGCCCCAGACCGACGAGCAAGTCGCGAACCCCCTCTGCGTTCAGGGAAGCGTCCGAGGCCACCTTCTGTTCCACGTCCACCAACCAAGACAGGCGCGCGTTCCGCATCGAGCGCACGACTAGCAATGGCGGTTGTTCTGACAGTCGTCGTGCGACGTCCGACTCGGATGCAGGCTCCTCGAGACTTGGAATGGAACCCAGGTCCAACGGCGTCGCCCGCTGCTTCTTGAGCACGACATCGTAGCGAAATAGCGACATCTCGTTGAGATTGGTGCTCGGCTTCAAGTCGATTCGGTGCACGGACCAGTCGGGGTGGCGTGCCAGCCACTGATTGAAGTAGCCCGGATGCACCAGCAGTTCCGGCTCGTTCTGGACGCGCTCTCGCACATTAGCGGCAAGCTCCGCGCGGCCGGTTCCACCGGGCGTTTGGTGCGCCGCCACCAAGAGGTGAAACAGCTCCAAGTGTTGCAAGCTGCGAACGTCACCGACCAAAAGGTGACCGTCGTCGGAAACGAGCTCTGCGGCCCGGTCGAGCACCCGCGTCAAGTACTCGTGCGACGGGAAGTACTGCGCCACCGAGTTGATGACGACCAAATCGGCTGACAGAGCCTCGACGTCGGTCAGCTCGTGCGCCGCCTGATTGAGCAACGTCACCTTGCCGAGTTCATCGCTGGTCAGTTCCGTTCTGATCTGGTCGAGCGCGTGCGTGGACAAGTCGGCGCCGGTGTAGTGATCTACCGAGCTCAAGCAACCAAACAAGACCATGCCCGTTCCGCATCCGACTTCGACGACACGACGGGGCGCCAATCGCCTGATGATTCCGAGAGTGTTGTCCAGCCACTCCTGCATCACGCTTTGCTGGAACGGTTCTCCGACGACACTGTTCAACCATCCGGACGTGTCGAAGCGACGCGACGCAGCTTCGACCCCCACGCGACGCTCGTATGCCTCGTTCCACAGCTTACCCCACTGGGCCACACTTTGGTCCGCGGCGTGCCCGCCGCCCTGCCCACCGCGCATGACGAAGTAGCCAACCAACTGCTCACGTCCGGCTTCGCCCCGGACCACGGCGACGGCGTCGTGCACGTCTGGGTGCTTGCGCATCACTGCTTCGATTTCCCCCAGCTCGATGCGATAGCCGTTCAACTTCACCTGGTGGTCGAGCCTTCCCAAGTATTCCAAATCGCCG
>Ga0315910_10002346_pt1 | contig 16733 bp, 14 predicted proteins | sample EdamamesoilMG_FD_204470 | JGI IMG/M metagenome (GOLD analysis project Ga0315910, IMG submission 204470) | Garden soil microbial communities collected in Santa Monica, California, United States - Edamame soil | ecosystem: Environmental > Terrestrial > Soil > Garden | place: USA: California... | reverse complement strand
AGCAGGGCCAAGTGGATCCCTCGCTCCGCTCGGGATGACAGTGCACTACCGCTATCCCGCGGCCTCCGGCCGGTCGGAGGGATCCACCTACGCTCGCGGGTGCGCCTGCCGGTAGACCTGCTTCAGCCGATCGACGCTGGTATGGGTGTAGATCTGCGTCGTGGAGAGGCTCGCGTGGCCCAGAAGCTCCTGTACCGCGCGCAGGTCGGCGCCCGCGTCGAGGAGATGGGTCGCGAAGGTGTGCCGGAGGGAGTGGACCTTGAGCCCATCCATCCCGGCGGCCTCGAGCAAGGTGTGCATCGACCGCTGGATGCTCCGGGTGGAGAGCCGCTTCCCCCGGAGATTGAGGAAGAGCGCCCGCTTGTCGGCACCGGCCTTCGCGGCGAGCTCCTCGCGGTGGTCAAGCCACCGCCGGATCGCGTTCGACGCCTGCTTCCCCACGGGGACGATCCGTTCCTTCCGCCCCTTCCCTCGCACCTTGATCTGGTCCCCCAGAAGGTCGAGGTCGCCGAGGTCGGCCCCCGCGAGCTCCGAGAGGCGGAGCCCGCTCGAGTAGAAGAGCTCCAGCATCGCGAGGTCCCGCACCTGCCCCGCCGTCCCCTCGTCGGCGCGCAGGGCCGCGGCCGAGAAGACCGCCCCGGTCTGCGACACATCCATGTGGGTCGGGAGCTTCCGGTCGAGCTTCGGCGCGCGCGCGCTCCGCACCGCCGGGACCGCGATGTCGTGGTGGGTCTGCAGGTAGCGGTAGAAGCTTCGCACCGCCGACAGCGCGCGCGCCGCGCTCCGCTTCGACTGCCCCTGACGGCTGAGCTCGCCCAGGAACCCGCGGATCCCCTGCCGGTCGAGCTGTTGCCAGGTGAACCCCTCCCCATAGTGCGCGCCACAGAACGCCGTGAAGTGGGCGAGGTCCCGCATGTACGCCTTCACGGTGTTGGGGGACTGCTGCTTTTCGTCGCGGATGTGGGTGATGAATTCAGCGAGCGCAGGGTCGGGGGGTCGCAGGGTCGCAGGCGGGTCCGTCGCCGGATCCTGCGCCCCTGCGTCGCTCCGCCTCTCCGCCTTCACAACGATCCCCGCCACGCCGCGAAGTCCGCCCGGGCCCGCTCCACCAGGAGCTCCTTCTTCCGATCCTTCTTGATCTTCCCCCCGCGGGACGCGAGGGGCTCATCGAGCGGCTCGAGCAGCCCGAAGTTGGCGTTCATCGGCTGGAAGTGCTTCGGGTCCGCCTCCGCGAGGTAGCGATAGAGCCCGCCGAGCATCGTGGTCGGGGGCGGCACCGCGACCGGCTTCCCCTGGAGGCGCCGCGCGAGGTTGATCCCGGCCAGGAGCCCCGTCCCGATCGACTCGGTGTACCCCTCCACCCCGGTGAGCTGGCCCGCGAAGAAGAGCGAGGGATCGTCCTTGGCGGTGAGTCCCTGTCCGAGCGCCCCGGGGCTGTTGAGGTAGCTGTTCCGGTGGATGCTCCCGTACCGCAGGAACTCGGCGTTGCCGAGCCCCGGGATCGAGCGGAAGACCCGCTGCTGCTCGGGGATCCGGAGCCGGGTCTGGAAGCCGACGAGGTTCCACATCTGCCCCGCCTTGTCCTCGCGGCGGAGCTGCACCACGGCGTGCGGTTCCTTCCCGGTGCGGGGATCCGGGAGGCCCACCGGCTTCATCGGCCCGAAGCGGAGGGTCTCGCGGCCCCGGCTCGCCATCTCCTCGACGGGGAGGCACCCCTCGAAATACGGCACCTTGTCGAAGTCGTGCCCACTGAACTGGTCGCCAGCGGCGAGGGCGTCGATGAAGGCCTCGTACTCCTCCTTCGACATCGGGGCGTTAAGGTAGTCGTCCCCCTCCCCCTTCCCGTAGCGCGACAGCGCGTAGAGCACGTCGCGATCGAGCGACTCGACGTTCACGATCGGCGCGATGGCGTCGTAGAAGGCGAGCGCCCCGGTGCCGAGCCGCGCGGCGATCGCCTCCCCGAGCTCGGCGGAGGTGAGGGGACCGGTCGCGATCACGGTGTTCGGGGTCAGCTCGTGCCGCTCCCCCCGCACCACCGTGATGTTGGGGTGCGAGCTGACCTGGCCGTGCACATCGATGCTGAAGACATCGCGGTCCACCGCCAGCGCCGCCCCGGCCGGGACGCGCGCGCGCGCCGCCGCCGGGAGCAGCAGGCTCCCCAGGTCGGCGAGCTCGGCCTTGAGGAGGCCGTGCGCGTTGGTGAGTTCGGTGGACTTGAAGGAATTCGAGCAGACCAACTCGGCGAGCCGGTCGGTCTGGTGGGCGGGGGTCTTCACCACCGGGCGCATCTCGTGCAATGTCACCTGCACGCCGCGCTCGGCGAGGGCCCAGGCCGCTTCGCAGCCCGCGAGCCCTCCGCCGATCACGGTCGCCTTCACGCCAGCGCCGCCTCTTCCGGCTCCGCGGCCACTTCCTTGTGGCCGCACTTGAGGCAGGTGCGGACGTCGCCGTCCGCCTTGGTGACCTTCCGCTCCCGGCCGATGTAGCCGCAGCTCGGGCAGGGCTCCACCAGCAGCTTGTTCCACGCCACGAAGTCGCAGGCCGGGTAGCGGAGGCAGCCGTAGAAGATCTTGCCGCGCTTGCTGCGCCGCTCGGCCAGGTCCCCTTCGGTACACTTGGGGCACTTGATCCCGAGCGGGATCGAGCGGGTCCCCTTGCACTCGGGGTACTTGGTGCAGGCCAGGAACTCGCCGAAGCGGCCGGTCTTGATCACCATCGCCGACTGGCAGAGGTGGCACTTCTCGTCGGTCTCGCGGTCGGGCGCGCGCTGCTGCTTGAGCGGCTTGGTGTAGTCGCACCAGCTCCCCTCCACCTTCCCCTCGCGCTCCTTCTTGGGGAGGTAGCGGGTGCAGGCGAAGTAGGGACCGAAACGGCCGCTCTTGAACTCGAGCTTGGCGCCGCACTTGGGGCACGGGCCCGGGTCCTGGATGTTGAGCCGGCCCAGCACCAGCTTCTCGATGTCGATCGACTCGAGGTCCTTCACGAACGGGCCGTAGAACTCGGTGACCACGTCCTGCCAGGTGACCTCGCCGTCCTCGATGCGGTCCAGGTCCTCCTCCATCCGCGCGGTGAAGGTCACCTCGAAGATGTCGGGGAACTGCTCCACCATCGTCTGCTCCACCAGCTCGCCGAGCTCGGTGGGGAAGAAGCGCCGGGTCTCCACTTTCACGTACTCGCGCGCAGTGAGGGTGGAGACGATCGCCGAGTAGGTCGACGGGCGGCCGATGCCCAGGCGCTCCAGCTCCTTCACGAGGCTCGCCTCGGAGAAGCGGGGCGGCGGCTCGGTGAAGTGCTGCGCCGGGGTGATGGCGCGGACGTCCACCTTGTCCCCCTGCGCCATCGGCGGGATGGGCGACAGGTCGTCCATCGTCTTCCCCTCCTCGGCCTCGCGCCCCTCGGTGTAGAGGCGGTGGTAGCCGTCGAAGCGCATCACCGACCCGCTGGTGCGGAGGAGGTACTTCCCGTTGGCGAGGTCGAAGTCCACGATCGTCATGTCGTAGACCGCCGGCATCATCTGCGAGGCCACGAAGCGCTGCCAGATGAGCTGGTACACCCGGGCCTGGTCGGGGGTGAGGAAGCCCGCCACGTCCTCGGGGCGGCGCCGCACGTCGGTGGGGCGGATCGCTTCGTGGGCGTCCTGGATGCGGGCGCCCTTCCCCTTCTTGTACTCGTTGGGTGACTCTGGGAGATACGGCTTGCCGTAGTGCTGCACGATGAAGTCGCGCACCGCGGCCACCGCCGAGTCGGAGACCCGGACGCTGTCCGTCCGCATGTAGGTGATGAGGCCGACCGGCCCCTCCGCCCCGACATCGATGCCTTCGTACAGGTTCTGCGCCGCGCGCATGGTTCGCCGGGTGTTGAACCCGAGCTTCTTGTTCGCTTCCTGCTGCAGCGTACTGGTGGTGAAGGGCGCGCTCGGCTGCTTGCGGCGCTGCCGCTGCTCCACCTTGGTGACCACGAACGGGAGCTTCTTGAGCTCGTCCACCACCTGGCCGGCGGTGGCGGCATCGGGAAGGTGCGGCTCCTTGCCGTCGATCTTCTTGAGCTCGGCCTCGAACTTCTGGCCGTCCTTGGCGCACTCGGCGCCGATCGACCAGTACTCTTCCGGCTTGAAGGCGCGGATCGCCCGCTCCCGCTCCACGATGAGCCGGAGCGCCACGGTCTGCACCCGGCCGGCGGAAAGGCCGGTCTTGATGGTGCGCCAGAGGATCGGGCTCGCCTTGTACCCCACCAGGCGGTCGAGGATGCGGCGCGCCTGCTGGGCGTTCACCTTCGCCGGGTCGATCTCCCCCGGGTGCGCCATCGCCTCCTGCACCGCGTCCTTGGTGATCTCCTGGAAGAGCACCCGCCGCTTGGGGACCCGGTCGCCGAGCTGGCCCGCGACGTGCCACGCGATCGCCTCCCCCTCACGGTCGGGGTCGGTCGCGAGGATCACTTCGCGCGCTTCCTTCGCCGCCTTCTTGATCTCGCTGAGGGTCTTGGTCTTCCCCTTGATGACGACGTACTTGGGCGCGAACCCCTTGTCCACGTCGACGCCGAGCTCGCGGGTGGGGAGGTCGATCAGGTGGCCGACCGTCGCCTTCACCTCGTAGCCGTGCCCCAGGTACTTCCCGATCGTCTTCGCCTTGGTGGGGGACTCCACCACCACCAGCGTCGGCCCGAGCGGATTGCCGCCCCCCTTCGCCGCGGGCTTCTTGGGCGCGCGCTTCGGCGCGGCCTCCGCCGCGGTGTTCGCAGGGGCCTTCGCCTTCGGGGTCTTCTTGACCGCCGCCTTGGGGGCCGGGGTCCGGGTCTTCGAGGTCGTCATCGCGCTCCACACAGCGGTCGCACTATCAACAGAACTTCAATCGGTTCCCGGGGCAAAAAAGCGGGGGTCCCCGGTGCCTTGCAAGCGGCCACGTTCCAACTGCCCGTGCCGCAACGACTTACGATCAGGGCCAGCCGGCCTTCTCCCGGGCGAGCTTCACGATCTCGTCGGCCGCCTGCTCGGCGGTCCGGGGAGAGTCGTTGGGGACGTCGACGTCCGCCTTCTTATAGAAGGGTTCCCGCTCCTCCAGCAGCTTCTTCATCCGGGCGAGGGGGTCGTCCCCCACCAGGAGGGGGCGGGTGCCGTCACCGGAGCCCCGGTTCGCCGCCACCGCGGGGAAGACCTTCAGGTAGATGACGAAGGCGCCCAGCTCCTTCGCCTTCTCGATGTGCCCTTCCTGCGCCGCCCATCCGCCACCGGGGGCGAGGATCGCAGGGGGACCGGCGAGGGCGTTGTCCGCCACCTGCCGCTCCATCTCGCGGAATTTCTGCTCGCCGTGCAGCCCGAAGATCTGGGCGATCGGCATCCCCTGCTTGCGGACGATGACCTGGTCGAAGTCGACGAACCCCGCGCCGAGCTTCTGCGCGACCAGTCGGCCGACGGTGGTCTTTCCCGAGCCGGGCAGTCCCACCAGCATGATGTGGCGCTGGGCCATCGTCACTCCTCCGCGGGGGCCCGGGTCAGGGCCTCCCACCGTGCGCGCAGCTGGTCCCGGTACCCTTCGACATTGCGTCGAAGCTCCGCCAGCGAATCTCCGCCGAACTTCTCCAGGATCGCGTCCGCCAGCACCAGCGCCACCACCGCTTCCGCGATCACGCCGAGCGCCGGCACCGCCGTCACGTCCGAGCGCTCGCTCTGGGCCTGGGCCACCGCCCCCGTGGCGAGATCCACGCTCGGCAGCGGGGTCATCAGGGTGGCGATCGGCTTCATCGCCACGCGGACCACGAGCGGTTCCCCGGTCGTCATCCCCCCTTCGAGCCCCCCCGCGTGGTTCGAGGCGCGGCGGTACCCGCCGGCGGCGGGATCCTGGGGCGCGGGGAGGATCGGGTCGTGCACTTCGGAGCCGGGGCGCCGCGCGGCGCCGAATCCGAGCCCGATCTCCACCCCCTTCACCGCGGGGATCGACATCAGCATCGACGCGAGCCGGCCGTCGAGCTTCCGGTCCCAGTGCACGTGGCTGCCGAGTCCCGGCATCAGCCCGCGCACCACCACTTCCACTTCGCCGCCGAGGGTGTCGCCGTCCTTCTTCGCCTGGTCGATCCGGGCGACCGCGGCGGCGCTGGCCGTGGCGTCGAGCATCCGGACCGGAGAGGCGTCGCTCGCCCCGTTGAGGGGGGCCGGGAGCGGGTGCGGCGGGGCCGCCAAGATACCACCGAGGGAGCTCACGTGGCTCCCCACCTCGATCCCGAGCTCCTCCAGGAGCCGGCGGGCGAGGGCCCCGGCGGCCACCCGGGCCGCGGTCTCGCGGGCGCTGGCCCGCTCGAGGATGTCGCGCGCGTCCTCGCGGCCGTACTTGAGCACCCCGGTGAGGTCCGCGTGTCCCGGCCGCGGGCGGGTGAGCTTCCGCCGGCGCGGTTCGCCCGGGGTCCCCTCGGGCGCCATCACGTCCTGCCAATGTTCCCAGTCGCGGTTCCAGACCAGCATCGCCACCGGGGCGCCGAGGGTCTCGCCGGCGCGGACGCCGCTGAGCCACTCGATCTTGTCCTGCTCGATCTTCATCCGCGCGCCACGGCCGTGGCCCTGCATCCGGCGGCCGAGCTCGCGGTCCACCTGCGCCGCCTGGACCGGGATCCCCGCGGGGAGCCCCTCGACGATCGCCACCAGTCCCCGTCCGTGCGACTCGCCCGCCGTCAGGAAGCGCAATCCGCCCACCGTTCAACTCCTCCCGGAGACACGCGAGCCCGACGCGTCGGTCGGGCTCGGGTGGCCAGCCGTCGGTCCTGGGGTCACCGCCCCTGGACCGCCAGGGCCGGGGACTCGATGATCCGCGGCGTCACGAGGATGATCAGGTCGCGACGGCGCTCCAGGGTCCGGTTGAAGGCGAAGATGTTGCCGATCACCGGGATGGACATCAGGAGCGGGATCCCCTGCCGGGTGCGGGTGACCTGGGTGAGCGTCAGGCCGCCGATCACCGCGGTCTCGCCGTCGTCGACGAGGAGCTTGTTGGTCGCGGTCTGCTTCTGGAAGATGAAGCCGAGGTCCGCGGCGGCGACTTCCTGCAGCGCCGAGCGCTCGGTCCGGAGGTTGAGCATCACGTTCCGGTTGTTGGTCACGTGCGGCGTCACCGTGAGCCGGATGCCGGTCTCCTTGAAGCTCACCGTGGACACCGGGGCGCCCTGGCTCACGGAACCGGCGTCGATGACGCGGACCGGGGTCTCTTCACCCACGAGCAGGTCGGCCGGGGTGTTGTCGAGCGTGGTGATCAGCGGCTCGGCCTGCACGTCGGCGAGGTTCACCGTCTGCACGGCCTGGAGGAACGCCGTGAGCGAGTAGTTGCCGAAGGTGGTGGTCGCGATGATCCGGAGCGCGGCGTCGGTCATCGTGGAGGTCGAGTTGCCGACCGCGGCGAGCGAGGAGCCGCCCAGGTCGACGACCTTCTCGTCGGGGTCGCCGCCGCCCGGACGCGGCACCACTTCATTGAAGAACGACCCCTGGCCCACGGCCGGCGCGCCGATGTCATACTGCACGCCGAGGGCCTGGATGTCTTCGCGGTCCACCAGGATGATCTTGGCCTGGATGGAGACGAGCGGGGTCGGCTGGTCGAGCCCTTCGACGAACTGCACGACCGCGTCGATCCGGCCGCGCGTGTCGGTGATGATGAGGCCGTTGGTGGCCGAGTCGGCGACGACGACGCCGCGGTTCTTGGTCAGCAGGCCGCCGAGGTTCTTGGCGAGCGAGCTGACGCTGGCGTAGTTGACGCGGACCAGGCGGGTCTCCAGCGGCTCCAGCGAGTCGAGGGCCGCGAGGGCGCGGGGCGAGTCGATGCGGATGACGCCCCCCGGCATGGTGTTGGCCGAGAGCCCCTGCGCGGCGAGCACCGCCTGGAACGCCTCGGTCCACGGCACGTCCTTGAGTTCGGCGGTGACCGTCATGTTGCGGTCGATGCCGGCGCCGAGGATCACCGAGCGGCCGCTGTAGGCGGCGAAGCCGGCCGCGACGTCGGCGATGCTGGCCCCGTCCCACACCACGCTGATGCGGCGGACGCCCTGCTGCGCGGGGACGTCGCTGCCGGAGAGCACCACCTCGGGCGTGCGCCCCGCGGTGCGTCCGCGCGCGGCGGCGGCCGGGGCCGGCATCTCGGCCGGGCTCAGCGACGACCAGGAGAGGAAGCTGCGCTCGGCGCCGAACTTCACCCGGATCCCCGCCTCGGAGGTCTCGACGGTGTAGTGCTTCCGTTCGCTGAGGTCGATGACCACGCGCACCACGGTCGGCGAGAACTGGGCGTACCGGATGTTCCGGATCCCGGCCCGCTCCACGCCGTCGTAGAGGGTGAGGTTCGCCGTGAGGGTGGCGCCGGCCACGTCGAGCACGAGGCGGTCGGGGCCGGTGAGCATGAAGTCGCGCACCTGCACCCCGCCGCGGATGCCGATCATGATCTCGGCGGCACCGGGGGCGGAGGTCACGGCGACGCTGATGACCTCACTGTCACCCGGACCTCGGGCGGCGGCGGGGGAGGCGGCGATGACCAGCATCGCGAGGGCCACGAGGGCGGAACGCAGGCGGTTCATGGGGTATCCTCCGAGGGCTTGCGCAGCGACAAGGTCTCCTGCCGCTCGAAACCGAAATCCTGGATGTTGAAGGTCACGTCCCGGGTCGTGATGAGCGACACCGTGGCGGTCCCGACCTTGTCACCGATCTTCACGCGCCACCGGCGGGTGCCCTGGCGCTCGCGGAGTACGGCGATGCTGTTGCGCGCCGAGCGGACGTCGGCGTAGATGGCGACGAGCTGCAGGTCGCCCACGTCGGGGCCGCTGGTGCCGGCGGCGATGACCGACTCGAACGGGTCGCGGTTGGCGCCGCTGTACGCGAAGGTCTCGCGCAGCACCTCGGTCTCCCGCGCCCGGGCCAGCGAGTCGGCGCGGGCGGAGTCGGCCTTCACCTGGGCCAGGGAGTCGGTGCGCCGCCGCTCGGCGACGCGCGCGAGCGAGTCCTGCTTCGCCCGTTCCCGGACCTTGTTCATGGAATCCTGCCGCTGCGCCCGCAGCTGCTGCGCCGTCGGCGCCGCGGCGGCCGGGGCCGCCCCCTGCGGGGCCGCGTTCTTGGCGGTGGCCGGAGGGGTGGTGGCGGCGGGCTGGGCCGGTGCCCCGGCGGCAGGGGTCGTCGCCGGCGTCGCCGCCGGGGCGGCGGCGAGGGCGCCCGCGACCAAGGGAGCGGGGCCGCAGGCGGAGGTGATCTCGGGGATCACCGTGGCGCCGGCGGGGGGCTTCTTGGCGAGGGCGCGGCGGCCCGTCGCGGTGCGGCGGAGCGCCTTCGAGGTGGAATCGCTGCAGGCGGCGTACTTCACCGCCGCGAGCGAGTCGCGGGTCGCCTTGGCCTTGCGGGCGGAATCGCGCTTCGCGATCACCTGCACGTTCGCGATCGAATCCAGGGTCGCCTGTTCCTTCGCGGCATCCTTGCACGCCCCCGCGAGGAGGACGAGCGCGGCGGCGAAGGCCAGGCCGAATCGATTACTGGCCACCGTCGGTGCCCTCCGTCTGGGGGGACTTCACGTAGGTGCGCACGGAGAAGGTCGCCTGCAGGAGGCTGCCGGTCGAATCCCCGTAGGTCTTGGCGACGTTGTCGCCGGCGCTCCGCACCTTCAGGTCCACCGGGACCACGATCCGGGGGAGCGAGGCCACGTCGGAGAGGAACTCCCCGAGCTGGTCGTAGTGGCCGTAGACCACGAGCTCCCAGCGCTGCGTCGTGAACGGCTCGGGCCCGGGAGTGCTGCCGCCGGGCGAGAACGCCGCCACTTCGACGCCGCGGATCTTGGCGCGGGTGGTGATGTCGTCGAGCAGGTTCGGCACCTCGTTCTGCTCCGGCACCAGGCGCCGCAGCAGGTCGAGGCTGGTGCGGTATCCCTCGAGCCGGCGGCGCAGGTCCTCGACGCTCCCCTTGGCGAGCTCCGCCTTGGCGCTGTCGATCTGGGCCTGGAACGCCGTCACCGAGTCCCGCTTGGCGGTGATCACCGCGCCGCGGGCGCCGAGGCCGTCCCACCCCACCAGCTCGAGCCCGGAGTACCCGACGTACCCGGCCGCGAGGGCGACGAAGAGGAGGACGGCGTAGAGCTTCTGCTGTTCGTTCATGGGATCACCTCACCGACTGCGCGAGGGGGACCGTCCGCACGTAGGCCGAGTCGGCCTGGACGAAATCGACCTGCACCTGGAACGAGGTCACGGGGCGCTGGTTCTCCACCACGGTCTCGGAGCGCTGGGTCTGCACGTTCTCGAGCCAGGGCGAGGCCTCGAGCTGCCGCAGGAACTGGGTGAAGGCCTGGTAGTCCACCGTGCGGCCGAAGATCCGGAGCCGCTGCTTCGGCGTCACCGTGGGGTCCTCGGTCGCGCCGTCGGCGGGGGCCACCGCGCCCATCGAGCTCACGTCGGTGAGCCAGGTGTAGGCCGGGAGCGCCTTGGTCACCTCGTCGAGGACGTGGGGCCAGGTGTACCGGTCGCGGTCCACCGCGCGGATGACCCCGATCTGGGTCTGCAGCGAGTCGCGGATCTGCTCCGCCTTCGCCTTGGCCTTCATCAGGGTCTCGAAGCGCTTGGCCTCGCCCTGGGTCTGCTCCAGCTGCTCGGTCACCGCGGCGAGCTCCCGGCCGGTGCTCCCCCAGGTGTAGAAGAGCCAGCCGGCGACGGCGATCCAGACCACCACCACGCCGGCGAGGAGCGGGTCCTTCACCCGCGCCGCGAGCTCCTTGAGCTTGGCGGTGATCTGCTTGCCGGTGCCCGAGGGCTTGCGCTTCTGCCCCGGCCGGAGATTGACGGTGATCATCATCGCGAATGGTCCTCCCGGCGCGGCGTCAGGCGGCCGTGCGAAGGGCGAGGCCGATCGGCAGCATCAGGAGCGGCGCGACCTCGTCCATGTTGATATCATCGAAGACCCCGTCGGCGATGTTCAGGCGGCCGAAGGGATTGCCCAGCTCCACCGGGACCCGGAGCCGGTCGGAGATCACCTTGGCGAGGCCCGGGACCCGCGCGCCGCCGCCCACCAGGTAGAGGCGGCTGATCTGCCCCCCCGACCGGCTGGACGACTGCAGGAAGGCCGCCGCACGCTCGATCCCGGTCGCCAGCTCGTCGCCACGCTGCGCGACGAACGGGTCAAGGATCTCGTTGCGCTCGCCACCGCGGATCATCCCCTCCGCCTCCTCCCCCGACACCCCGCGCTCCCGCTGCATGTCCTCGCGGAGCCGGCGGGTGCCCAGGGGCATGTCACGGGTGAGGGTCGGGATCCCGTCCTCGAGGATGTTGATGTTGGTCGTCTCGTAGCCGATGTTCACCAGGCCGACGATGCCGCCGAGGTCGTCCGGGTGGTTGAGCTCGAAGGCGTTGTGGAGCGCGAAGGCGTCGACATCGATGATCTTGGCGTCGAGCCCGGCCTCATTGAGGAGCCCGATGCGGCCCTCGACCAGCTCCCGCTTGGCGGCCACCAGGAGCACCGTCATCTGGAGCCCCTCGCCGTCGGGATCGAGGACCTGGAAGTCGAGCTCGACATTCTCCATGTCGAACGGCACGTGCTGCTCCGCTTCCCAGCGGATCACCTCGCGCGCGTCGTCCTCGCTCATCCGGTCCATCGAGATCTTCTTGATGATGACGTCACGGCCGCCCACGGCGATCGCGGCGTCCTTGGCCTTGATGCCATTGCTGGCGAAGAGCTCACGGATCGCATCGGCCACCACGCCGGCGTCGATGATCTCCCCCTCGACGATGGCGTCGTCGCTGACGGTGGCGAAGGCCACCTTCGTGAGCGTCGGCTCACCGCCGGCGTGGCTGATCTCGCAGAGCTTGATCAACCCGCTGCCGATGTCGAGGCCGACCGTAGTCTTCTTCCGACCGAAGCCGAAGAGTGCCATACAGAACCTGACCCTGGGATGTGTGGAGGAGACCCTTGGGAAGGCTACGCTACCGTCCGCCGAAGCTTTTGTCAAGCTCCAAAGTGCTTTAGGTGCGCTCGGCAACCCCTTATCGGGGTGTCACTTATGCGGTAGGTCGATGGCAAAAGCGATGTGCAGAACGTGTTTAGTGAGTGCCTACTCACGGCCATTTGCCCCCGTATTTCACCGGTCCAAACCCCTATTGTCGGTGTTTATTCGGATAGTTCCGCCCCCTCTCTAGATGGTCGGGATAGGGGCGCGAAAAAGAGGCGGAGGCGGAGTCCATTCCGGACCCCGCCTCCGACCACTTTCGAACCCCATTCGGAGATCCTTCGCCCCTGCGGGGCTCAGGATGACCCTCGCGCCTTCGCGCCCAAGAGATCCTTCGCCCTTGCGGGGCTCAGGATGACCCTCGCGCCTTCGCGCGAGGGTCAGAACTGCATGAAGCCCCGGTACTGGGTCGGAGCGGTCACCGCCAGGTTCTCGAGTGCCGTCTTCACCGCGCACCGGGAGTAGTTGATCGTCAGCGTCCCGCTGAAGTCGGCACCGTCGGCCTCGAGGTCGGCGTTCTGGGAGACGATGCCGCCGGTGATGGTGGCCTTCCCGTTCGCCTTGCCGGCCTGCCCGCGCACCAGGATCAACCCGTTGTACACGCTCCCGGCGTTCAACTCCATGTTCCCGTTGATCAGCAGCACCCCCTGCCCGGTGGCGTGGATCCGGACGTCGCCGAGGGCACCGCTGTTCTTGGTGACGTTCAGGTACACGATCGGGAAGTAGCCTTCACACGCATGGGCCGGGGTATTGCGCGTCGGGTCGCCCCAGTTGAGGGTGTTCGATGTGGTGCAGGTCCCGGTGCCGTTCGGCACGGGGTCGGCGGAAAGGATGGAGTTGTGGTTCGGGTTCAGGATCACGTTGGCCTGGGACGCCAGCTGGAAGAAGAGCGTGTCCAGGATCGAGCTCATGTTGGTCACGGTGGTGTCCCCCGTGGACACCGAGGGGACGATGTTCGCCTTGGCGTGCAGGTCGGTGGTCCCGGAGTTGGTCCGGATCGCCGGCTCCGCCGCCCCCGGCGGGTCGCAGTTGGTCCACCCCGGCGGGGTGTGGTCGTTCCCGTCCACGGTCACCGATCCCGACCCCACGCTCGGCACGCCGACGATGGTCGCGGCCGACTTGACGTTGACCTCGGGGATGTAGCGCTTCACCAGCTGGGCCATCGTCCGCTCGGCCGAGACGAATCCCGACCGCCCCTCGTACTGACCCAGGCTCCGCACCAGGTACATGTAGCGGTTGAGCCGGGTGATGGTGATGGTGTAGTAGCTCCCGCTCGTCCCGATCTGGGTGCGGGCGATCGTGGTCGACTGCCCGTCGGTGAGCGAGGCCCCCCAGGTGAGGGTATTGGGGACCCCGACCATCAACCCCCCCTGCGCCGCCTCGCTGGCGCGCATCGCGGAAAGGGAGCTCTCGCCCCCCTTCATCTCGAGCCGGGCGGTGAAGAAGACACCGCCGACCAGGGTACCGATCATCACGAGCGCGAAGATCGCGACGGGGAGCGCGATGCCGCGGCGGTCGTTCAGGAGTGGAGCAAGACGGGTCGCCATAGGGGTCCTCGGTCTCAGTTCTGCTTGACGTTGCGGAGCGTGACTTGCGTGGTCAGCGTATCGTAGATGATCGACCGCGCGGCGACATCGGTGCCGCGGCTCACCGCTTGCGCCGTCTTGGCGATGAAGCGGACCTTGAGGGAGCGGAGCGAGTTGCGGTCGGCGGTGCTGTTCCCGGTGACGACGGTGCCGACGTCGTTGTACCGGGTCAGCAGGAACCCGTTGCTCTCGGCGAGCGGTCCCACCACCGGCTCCAGCGTGCAGGTCGCGCTCCCGGTGCACATCCCGAGGTACTTCTCCCCGCCGCTGGTGAACTCGGCGAGCCGGGTGATCTCGTAGGTGCGGACCGGGGAGCCCGGGAGGTAGCGGGCGAGCACCCCGGTGATCCCTCCCCCGGAGAGGGTGAGGGTGAGGCCGGCGGGGGTCCCGCTGGTCGGGTAGGAGCAGGTCCCGCTCCCCACGTTGCTGACGCTCACCTGGACCCACTCGTCGTCGCTCATCTTGAGCGTGTCGTTCTCGTAGAAGACGAACGCGTTGTCCCCCGCCACCGGGGCGCGGTAGTCGAACGAGAAGTCCTGCGAGGTGACCCGCGCCACCTTGAGGCTGGTCGCGCTCGTCGGGACCGCGCAGAGCATGTAGTAGCCGCGCATCGCGAGGTAGATGATCTCGTTGTCCAAGACGCTCATGATGTCGGTCGTCGCGGACTGGTTGAGCATCCGGAGCTCGTTGGGCACCACGAAGCTCGCCACCCGGAGGTTCGACTGCATCTGCGCCCGGAGGGTCTGCTGGGTGGTGACCCGCTGCCCGGTGACCAGGGTGCGCGTGAGGATCGCGGCGACGATGCCGAACGCGACGAGCGCGACCAGGATCTCGACGAGGGTGAACCCGCGGCGGGAGGGCCTCATACGTCGCACTTGAGCATCGTGGTGATGGTGTCGCGGAAGGTGCGACCCACCGCGTTGTACTGCGCGATGACCCGGACGATCCGGTACCCGGTGGTCCCCGTCGCGACCCGGGCGTCGACCTCCCACTTCACGAGCACCCCCTGGAGGGTGTAGCCGGTGGTGTTGGAGGCCAGGTCGGTGCAGGTCACCAGGTCCTCGTTGGACTTGAGCCGCAGCGAGTCGAGCACCCCTTCGGAGATCTGCGTCGCGGTGGTGGTCCGCCGCGCGCGGCCGATCATCTTCTGCGTCGCCGCGGAGGTCCCGATCATCGCCAGGATCCCCACGGAGAGGATCACCACCGCCACGAGCACCTCGGGGATGGTGAAGCCGGCGGTCCCGCGGATCTTCATCACCACGCGACCCTCCCGTACGCCCCGACCACGACGGTCTTGCTCTCCCCCGCCTTGGTGATCGTGAACGTGCTGGATTGGGTGTTCACGATCGGGATCCCGCGCGGGTCGAAGCCGATCGAGTCGACCGCGAGCGCGCTCCCCGTCCCCTTGGTCAGCGTGACGTTGACCGAGTAGTCGGTGCCGAAGTTCCGGTTGCTGATCACCTCGGTCTGGGTGCCGCCCGAGCAGGCGGTCAGGAAGACGGTGACCGCGTTGTTGTTGAGCTTGAGGTACGAGCACTTCCCGGTGGTGACCGCCGAGGACTTCGCGACGTTCACCGCCGTGATCATCGCGCCCCGCGCACCGCGCAGGTTGGCGCCGTTGCCGATCCGGGTGAGCTGGGGGAACGAAAGCCCCACCACGATCCCGATCAGCACGATGACCACCAAGACTTCTACGAGGTTGAACCCTCGTCGATTGAGTCGAATCACGATGCCCTCGGAGCAGGTGCTACAGATACCCGGGGTTGGGAAAGGCAACCGCTGTGCCGACCGGAACGGTATTACCCATCAACAACTTAGCGTTCTTCGGCGGCCCCATCCACTGCAAAGTCCTGCATAACGCAACGATCAACTGCACTATTCTTCGACATTCAACCCGTAGCGCTGGATCTTGTAGAAGAGCGTTCGGATGCTCACTCCGAGGGCGCTGGCGGCCGCCCGGCGGTTCCCCTTGGCCTGGGCCAGGGCCTGGACGATGGCGTTCCGCTCCAGGGCATCCACCTGCTTCTTCAGCTTGGCGCTCCCGCCGACCCCGCCGGAAGACGCGCGGGGGTCGTCCAGCGTCAGGTCGGGGACATCGAGCACCCCGGTCGTGGAGAGGACCGATGCGCGCTCGATCGCGTTGCGGAGCTCCCGAACGTTCCCCGACCACTCGTGTTCCAGCAGCCGCCCCAGCGCCGCCGGGGTGAGTCGGAGCGACCTCCCCTGCCGTGCTCCCGCCAACGCCACGAACTGGGTCGCGAGTGCCGGGATGTCCACCGGCCGCTCCCGGAGCGGGGGGAGGTGGATGCGGACGACATTCAACCGGTAATACAGGTCCTCACGGAACGCCCCCGCCTGGATCCGTGCCTCGAGGGGCCGCGAGGTCGCGGCGATGAGCCGGACATCGACCTTCCGCTCCTCGGACCCGCCGACGCGGCGCACGATCCCCTCCTCCAGCACCCGGAGGAGCTTCGCCTGCAGCGAGGTCGGGAGTTCGGCGACCTCGTCCAACAGGAGGGTGCCGCCATCGGCCTCTTCGAAGAGCCCGGTCCGGTCCCCGGTGGCGCCGGTGAAGGCGCCGCGCACGTGGCCGAAGAGCTCGGACTCGAGCAGCTGGTCGGGGATCGCCGCGCAGTTCACGGCGACGAACCGGGCGTCACGCCGGCTCCCGGTGCGGTGGATGAGCCGGGCGATCACTTCCTTGCCGGTGCCGCTCTCCCCGGTGAGGAGCACGGTGGTGGTATGGGCCGCCACCTTGGTCGCGAGTTCCACGGCCTGCCGCATCTCCTCGCTCTCCGCCACCAGCCCCCCGCCCCCTGAATCGAGCGTGGCGCGGAGCGTCGCCACCTCCCGGCGCAGCCCTTCCCGCTCCTCGGCCTTCCGGAGGGTGAGGATCACCTCCGTCGGGCGGAACGGTTTGTGGAGGTAGTCGTAGGCCCCTTCGCGCATCGCCTCGACGGCCAACTCTTCATTGCCGTGCGCGCTGATGATGATCACCAGCGCCTGCCCCCCCGCCTCCTTGTAGCGCTTCAGGTACTCGCGCCCGTCCATCTTCGGCATCCGGATATCACAGAGGATGATATCGAAGGGATCGGCCAGCGCGCGGGCGAGGGCGCGCTCGGGATCCCCTTCGGCCGTGACGGTGTAGCCGCTCTCGTTGAGCAGGAGGCCGAGGGACTGCCGGAGGCCGGCGTCGTCGTCGACGATGAGGACGCGG
>Ga0315910_10002345_pt1 | contig 16739 bp, 15 predicted proteins | sample EdamamesoilMG_FD_204470 | JGI IMG/M metagenome (GOLD analysis project Ga0315910, IMG submission 204470) | Garden soil microbial communities collected in Santa Monica, California, United States - Edamame soil | ecosystem: Environmental > Terrestrial > Soil > Garden | place: USA: California... | reverse complement strand
AAGCGATCGCCGCGGCGAGTCGGGACCAGGTAGTCAGTGGTGCGGTCCAGCAGGATCTCGCTGCGCGGCGCGCGGACGAAATCCGTCAGCCAGCGCACGGCTTCCTCGCCGAGCGGAATCAGTCGCTCGCGATTGCCCTTGCCCATGATCCGGATGACACCCTGGTTGGTGTTGATCTGGTTGTACTTGAGGTTGACCAGCTCCGAGACGCGCAGCCCCGTGGCATACAGCACTTCGAGCATGGTGCGGTCGCGGTGGCCCAGCGGGTCGGCAATGGCCGGCGCGGCGAGCAGTGACTCGACTTCTTCCTCGGTGAGCGACTTCGGCAGCGAGCGGCCGATCTTCGGCATCGCAATCTGAGCCGTCGGGTCGTCTTTCAGCACACCTTCGCGAACGAAGTAGCGGAAGAAGCGGCGGAAGGAGGACAGTTGGCGCGCGGTGGAGCGCGGCCGGGCGCCCGCCTCGACTCGCCAGGCGATGAAGCCCAGCAGATCGGCGCGGGTCGTCTTGATGATCGGTATGCCACGTTCCGCCAGCCAGCGCGCGAGCGCCGTCAAATCGGCGCGATACGCGGCGAGCGTATTGGCGGACAGTCCGCGTTCCATCCAGACCGCGTCGAGAAATTTCGAAACGGTGGCGTCGGCGGCGTCAGCGGCATGCGACTCGTTGGACGCTGTAGCTTGTTTGACCAAGACCTGATTGCCTTAAATACGTATGCGGATTAACGCGTCACGGCAGTATGGGGACGGCGGCCGGCGCTCAGGCGTGATGACCTTCACAGCTTCCGGAAACCATTAACATAAAGAGAACCAGTTCACATGAATCGGCCCGCCAGTCGAGAAAAACACCGAGCAGAAGCCCGCGCATGACCCTGCCCACGTCCCGCGTCCGCGCTCCCTGGCCGGCGGCGATTTCCATTCCCCTGCGTCTCGTCTACGGCTTGTACGCGGCCCTGCTGTTCCTGGCTGTCGCCCTGACCGCCCTGCTGGGGGTCATCCTTTTGCCGACCCTGCGCATGCGCCGGGGAACCGCCCGCATCGCAGCACGAACCTTCTTCGCGTGTGCGGGCATGCCCGTGCGCCTGCGCGGGCTCGGAAACCTGCCCGAGACCCAGTGCGTCGTGGTGGCCAACCACGCCAGCTATCTCGATGGCGTGGTGATGGCCGCGTCCCTGCCGCCGCGTTTCGGCTTCGTCATCAAGCGGGAGATGAACGCCGTTCCCCTGGCGGGGTTGCTGCTGCGGCGGATCGGCTCGGAGTTCGTCGAGCGTCACGACCGCCACAAGGGCGGCACCGATGCGCGCCGCGTGCTGCGCACCGCCGCGAGCGGCCACTCGCTGGTGTTCTTTCCCGAGGGCACCTTCACCAGCGAAGTGGGACTCGGGAAATTCCACTCCGGCGCATTCGCCATCGCGGCGCGCGCGGCCTGCCCGGTGGTGCCTGCGGTGATCCTCGGCACCCGCCGGAACATGCCGGCCACGCGCGTACTGCCACGACCGGGGCCGATCGAGGTGAGGTTCGGCACGCCGATCTCCATTGCGGCCGGCGAAGACGGCGACCCGGCGCTGCGGCTGCGTGATGCCTCGCGTGCCGCCATCCTGGCGGACCTGGGCGAACCGGACCTGGCCGCCTGACGGCCTGTGACTTTTCGTTCGCCGCTGCGAATCACAGTGGCAGAACATGCAACAGTCCGCCTACATGACATCGGAAGCCGGCGCTGAATTCGTCACGCTGCTGGGCGAGCACCAGCGCCTGGTGTACCGGATCGCCGGCGGCTACGGCCGCGGCCCGGCCGACGTGGAAGACCTCGCGCAGGAAATCGCCGCGCAGGCGTGGCGCGCGTTCGCCTCGTACGACCCGCAGCGGCGCTTCTCCACCTGGCTGTACCGCATCGCCCTCAACGTCGCGATTTCCTGGCTGCGTAGCGAGGGACCGCGGCGACGGCGATCCGTGCCCTACGAGGCAGAGCTGCACGAACCGGCAGTCCATGACGAGCCGGACGCCGACGATGGCCGGCACATCCTGCACGGCTTCATCGACTCGCAGGGCCCGCTGGATCGCGCGGTATTGCTGCTGTACCTGGAAGAACGCCCGCTGGCCGAGGTCTCCGAGATCCTCGGCCTGACCACCACCAATCTCACTACCAAGATCAACCGGCTCAAGGAGCGGTTGCGCGCCTACGCGGAGAAGCATCATGGAACTCGATGAGCTGAGGACTGCCTGGCAGAAACTGGACCGGCGCGTGGATGAACTCACCGCCATCAACCGCAAGCTGCTGACCGAGACGGTTTCCCGCAAGGCGCGCTGGCGGCTCGCGCCGGTGCTGGTCGGCGCGGTGCTCAACATCGTCATCGGCGCGTGGTTCGCGATCGTGTGGGGCGCGTTCTGGAGCGCGCATCTCGACCAGCCGGTCGTGGCCGGCGCGGGAATCGCGCTGCATCTCGCCAGCATCGGGCTGGTGGTGATCGGCGCCGTGCGCCTGGCACTGGCGCTGCGCATCGACTACTCGCAGCCGGTGCTCACCATCCAGCGTTCACTGGCGCGGCTGCAGGAGTTCGAGGCGCGCTCGTTCCACGCCGTCTGGTTCGCCTGCTGGGTGCTGGTGCCGGCCGCGTTGCTCGCCATCGTCATGGGCTTCGCGGGCATCAACCTGTGGGAACGCGCGCCCGGCTACCTGCTCGCCAACTTCGCCGTGTGCCTGGCGGGTGGGCTCGCCCCGCCGCTGCTGCATTACTGGGCGCGCCGCCGTGGCGGCAAGATCGCCGCGCGGTTCGACGCGTTCCTGGCGAATCACAGCGTCGCGCGCGCCCAGGCGGCGATCGACGAGATCAAGGAGTTCGCGCGTCCCTGAGCGCTGCTTACATGTTGCGGCGGTATTGGCCGCCGACGTCGTACAGCGCGCGCGAAATCTGCCCGAGTGAACACACCTGCACGGTGTCGAGCAGCTCTTCGAACACGTTGCCACCGCCCGCGGCCACCTGCTGCAGTCGCTGCAATGCCTGCGCGGACTCGCCGGCATGTCGCGTCTGGAAGCCGCGCACCGCGTCGACCTGCGCACGTTGCTCCTCGTCGGAGGCGCGGAACAGCGGCGCAGCCTCGTGCTCGGTACGGTTGTTCGCGTCGAGGAAGGTGTTGACGCCGACGATGGGCAGCGAACCATCGTGCTTGCGCATCTCGTAGTGCATGCTTTCTTCCTGGATCTTGCCGCGCTGGTACATGGTCTCCATCGCGCCCAGCACGCCGCCGCGTTCGGCGATCGACTCGAACTCCTTGTAGACGGCTTCTTCCACCAGGTCGGTGAGCGCCTCGATGGCGAACGATCCCTGCCAGGGGTTCTGGATCTTGTTGAGCCCCAGCTCGCGATTGATGATGAGCTGGATCGCGACCGCGCGCCGCACGCTCTCCTCGGTCGGAGTCGTCAGCGCCTCGTCGTAGGCATTGGTGTGCAGCGAGTTGCAGTTGTCGAACAACGCGTACATGGCCTGCAGCGTGGTGCGGATGTCGTTGAACTGGATTTCTCGTGAATGGAGACTCCGGCCCGAGGTCTGGATGTGGTACTTCAACATCTGGCTGCGCGGCCCGGCGCGGTAGATGTCCTGCATGGCGCGCGCCCAGATACGGCGCGCGACGCGCCCGATGACCGCGTACTCGGCGTCCATGCCGTTGGAGAAGAAGAAGGAAAGGTTCGGCGCGAAGTCGTCGATCTTCATGCCGCGCGCCAGGTAGTACTCGACGATGGTGAAGCCGTTGGCCAGCGTGAACGCCAGCTGCGTGACCGGGTTCGCGCCGGCCTCGGCGATGTGGTAGCCGGAGATCGACACCGAGTAGAAATTGCGCACCGCGTTCTCGCTGAAGAACTGCTGCACGTCGCCCATCATGCGCAGCGCGAACTCGGTGGAGAAGATGCAGGTGTTCTGCGCCTGGTCTTCCTTGAGGATGTCGGCCTGGACCGTGCCGCGCACGCGCGTCAGCGCCTCGGCGCGCAGCTTCGCGTATTCGTCGGCGCCGAGCACGCCGAGCCCGACGAGTTTCCGCCCGCTGATGCCTAACAACCCGAGCCCGCCACGGTCGTGCCCGGCCGGCAGCTCGCCCTGGTACTTCGGGCGCGTATCGCCCGCGGGGTCGCGCGCGAATGCGCTCGCGATGGCCGCCTCGGCCTGTTCCCAGCGCCCCGTCTCGCGCAGGTGACGCTCGACGCGCTGGTCGATGGCGGTGTTCATGTACATCGCGAGGATCATGGGCGCCGGTCCATTGATGGTCATGGATACCGAGGTGGTGGGCGCGCACAGGTCGAAGCCGGAGTACAGCTTCTTCATGTCGTCGAGCGTCGCGATCGAGACGCCCGAGTTGCCGGTGCGTCCGAAGATGTCCGGACGCAGGTCCGGGTCCTCGCCGTACAGCGTGGTGGAGTCGAACGCGGTGGATAGACGCGTCGCTTCGTGCCCCGCGGCCAGATAGTGAAAGCGGCGGTTGGTGCGCTCGGGCGCGCCCTCGCCCGCGAACATGCGCGTCGGGTCCTCTTCTTCGCGCCGATAGGGGTACACGCCGCCGGTGTAGGGCCACGCCCCCGGAAGATTTTCGTTCTCCAGGAACCTGAGGCGCTCGCCCCAGCCTTCGAGCTTCGGCGGTGCGAGCTTGGGGATCGGGTTGTGGCTCAGCGATTCGGAGAAATTCTCGCCGCGCACTTCGCGGCCGCGCACCTGGTACGAAAACTCGGGCGTGGTGATGCCTTCGATGCGTCGTGACCAGCCCTTGAGTGCGCTCACGCCCTCGGCGCCGATCTCACCCAGCGCGCGGTTGTAACCGGCGCGCACCGGTGCGAGTGAATCGCCGGCTGCCCCGCCTTCCGGCGCATTGGCGAGCGGCGCCGGAAGCTTCGGGTCGCCGAGCGATTCCAGCGCGAGGTACAGCCCCTGCGCCCGTTGCGCGGCCTGCGCCCGGGCCTCGCCGTGCGCGCGCGTCGCGCGGCCCCGCGACGCGATCTCGGCGAGATAACGCGAGCGCGCCGCGGGGATCAGCGGGTCGCGCGAGCGGAACTCGGTGGGCTCGACGGACAGCGGCACGCCATCGCGCGAAGTCCAGCGGCCCGGCACGCCGCATTCGCGATCCAGCGCCTGCGTGAGCGCGAGGAACAGGCGATTCACGCCCGGGTCGTTGAAGCGGCTGGCGATGGTCGGGAACACCGGGATCTCGGCGTCCTCGAGCTTCGCGCGGTCCGGGTGGTTGCGGCGCCATTGCTTGCGTACGTCGCGCAGCGCGTCCTCGGCGCCGCGCTTCTCGAACTTGTTCAGCACGATCATGTCGGCGAAGTCGAGCATGTCGATCTTCTCGAGCTGGCTGGCCGCGCCGTATTCGGCCGTCATCACGTACAGGGAGAGATCGGCGAGATCGACGATCTCGGTGTCGCTCTGGCCGATGCCGGCGGTTTCGACCACGACCAGGTCGAAGCCCACCGCGCGGTACAACGCGATGACGTCGGCGAGCACGGCGCTGGTCGCCAGGTGCTGGCGCCGCGTGGCCAGCGAACGCATGAACACCTGCGGCGCCGCCAGCGAGTTCATGCGGATGCGGTCGCCCAGCAAGGCGCCGCCGGAGCGGCGGCGCGTCGGATCGATGGCGACCACCGCGATGCGGCGGTCGGGAAACTGGCGCAGGAACCGTTGCAGCAGTTCGTCGTTCAACGAGCTCTTGCCGGCGCCACCGGTGCCCGTGAGCCCGATGACCGGCGCCTGCGAAACACCCGGCACCGCCGCGGACAATCTGACGCTCAAAGCGCGGCGCAAATCGTCGGCTTCGGCGCTGTCCGTGCCGCCGCCTTCCAGCAGCGTGATGGCCCGCGCGATCGCTCCCGCATCGTCGAGCGCGGGAATGGCGGGCGTGGCCCGCGACTGGGGTCGTGCGTGGGCTGCCGCTTCCGTTGGCGCGGGCTGCCCCGCTTCCATCGGCGCGCGTGGCGCGACGCGCGCGAACACGTCGTCGATCATTCCCTTGAGCCCGAGCCGCCGGCCGTCCTCCGGCGTGTAGATCCTGGCGACACCGTACTCTTCGAGTGCCCTGATCTCCTCCGGCGCGATGGTGCCGCCGCCGCCCACCACCACCTTGATGTGGCGGGCACCCATTTCGCGCAGCATGTCGACCATGTAGCGGAAGTATTCGTTGTGGCCGCCCTGGTAGCTGCTGACCGCGATGCCGTCCGCGTCCTCCGCGATCGCGGCGCGCACGATGTCGGCGACGCTGCGGTTGTGGCCGAGGTGCACGACCTCGGCGCCTCCCGACTGCAGCAGCCGGCGGATCATGTTGATCGCGGCGTCGTGCCCGTCGAACAGCGATGCGGCCGAGACGAAACGCAGCGGCCTTCCTGGCTCCGGTGGCTTCATGGGTAAATTACCGACTGGTAAGTTTTGTTACCAAACAGTAACATGACGCGCGGAATTTCGCACCGCGCCCTTCGAGCCGACCTCGCACCCGATGCCCGCCGCACCCGCAAAATCCAGACCCCGCAAGCACTTGCGCCCCGCCTCGCCGTGGGAAGCGCGGCGCCGCCCGCGGCACGAGCACGCGCTCAAGCGCGAGGCGGTGATCCATGCTGCGGCGCGCGCGTTCCGCGAGCGCGGCTACCACAACACCTCGCTCGACGACCTCGCGGCCAGCCTCAAGGTCACCAAGCCCACACTCTATTTATATGTGCCGAACAAGGAAGCCATCCTGTTCGAGTGCTTCCGGGCCGGCCTCGCCCCCATCCAGGAAACGCTCGACCAATGCGAGCGCGCCTCCGGCCCGGCGCGGGAACGCCTGTTTGCCTTCATCCGGGGATATGCCGCGGCCATTGTCGGCAATTTCGGCTGGTGCATGTTGCGCGCCGAGGACCAGCACCTCGGCGCAACCATGAGCCGCCGCATCAAACTACTCAAGGCGGGTATCGACAAGCGCATGCGCGCGCTCATCGAGGCCGGGATCGCCGACGGCTCCATCCGCCAGTGTGATGCACGCATGACGACGTTCGCGCTGGCCGGCGCGCTCAACTGGATGGGCCACTGGTACCGCGAGGACGCGAGCCTCAAGCCGCAGCAGATCGCGGATCGTTTCATAGACGTGTTCAACCATGGCCTGCGCGGCCGCGATTGACGGAGCAAACGCATGGACAAATCCCCGAATTCAGTAGTCATCGTCGCCGCCCAGCGCACGCCCATCGGCGCGTTCCAGGGCGCGCTGTCACCCGCCACCGCGCCGCAGCTCGGCAGCGCCGCGATTCGCGGCGCGCTCGCCGCCGCGCAGCTGCCCGGCGCCGACGTGCAGGAAGTCATCATGGGCTGCGTGTTGCCCGCCGGCCTCGGCCAGGCGCCGGCGCGGCAGGCGGCGCTCGCCGCCGGGGTCCCGCAGGGCGTGCCGACCACCACCATCAACAAGATGTGCGGCTCCGGCATGAAGGCCATCATGATGGCCGCGGACCAGCTCCGCGCCGGTGACGTCGCCATCGCCGTGGCTGGCGGCTTCGAGTCCATGAGCAACGCGCCCTATCTACTGCCCAAGGCGCGCGCCGGCATGCGCATGGGCCACGGCGAAGTGCTCGACCACATGTTCTACGACGGCCTGCAGAGCCCGTTCGACGGGCAGATGATGGGCACGTTCGCCGAGGCCACCGCGCAGAAATACGGGTTTACGCGCGCCGACCAGGATGCGTTCGCGACCGAGTCCACGCAGCGGGCGATGAAGGCGGTCAATTCCGGCGCGTTCGCGGCGGAGATCTCGCCGGTGGTGGTCAAGGGCCGCAAGGGCGACACCACGGTCGAGCGCGACGAGACGCCTTTCACCGTGGACCTCACCAAGATCGCCACGCTCAAGCCGGCGTTTCGCAAGGACGGCACGGTGACGGCGGCTTCCTCGTCTTCGATTTCCGATGGCGCCGCCGCCACGGTGCTCATGTCGGCCGCCGAAGCCGCGCGCCGCGGCGTGAAGCCCCTGGCCCGGATCGTGGGTTATGCGAGCTTCGCGCGTGAGCCCGAGTGGTTCACCACCGCGCCGGCCGGCGCCATCCAGAAGCTGCTGGCGCAGCTCGGCTGGAAGCCCTCCGACCCCGACCTGTACGAAGTCAACGAAGCGTTCGCGGTGGTCACCATGGCGGCCATGCGCGACGTGGGTTTCGATCACGCGCGCACCAACATCCTCGGCGGCGCCTGTGCGCTGGGGCATCCGATCGGCGCCACCGGCGCGCGCATCGTGACGACGCTGGTGCACGCTTTGCGGGCGCGCGGCGGCGGCCGCGGCATCGCCTCGTTGTGCATCGGCGGCGGCGAAGCGACCGCGCTGGCGGTGGAAGTGCCGTCCTGAGCTCGGTCGCGTCCTGAGTATCAAGGAGGCCCGCCGGTTCGTTATGCTGTGCGCGCTTTCTTTCCGACCAGGGGAATTCCCTCGATGAAAATTGCTGACGCGCGCGCAGTCGTCACCGGCGGCGCCTCGGGCCTCGGGCACGCGGTGGCGCGGCACGTCGTCGCCGCCGGCGGACGCGTCACCTTGTTAGATGTCCAGGAAGGCCCGGGTCAGGCCGCGGCCACCGCGCTCGGGCCGAAGGCCGCGTTCGCCAAGTGCGACGTCACCTCCGAGACCGAGGTCGTCGCGGCCATGGACGCCGCGCATGCGGCCATGGGCGGCATCAACCTGCTGGTCAACTGCGCCGGCGTGATCGGCGCCGGGCGCGTGCTCGGCAAGAACGGCCCGATGGCGGGAGACTTCTTCTCGCGTGTCGTGCAGATCAACCTGGTCGGCACCTTCCTGTGCGACAAGGCCGCCGCCGCCCTCATGCAGCGTAATGCCCCCACGGCCGACGGCGAACGCGGCCTCATCATCCACACCTCGTCGGTGGCCGCCTTCGAAGGACAGATCGGGCAGGCGGCGTATTCCGCCACCAAGGCGGGCGTCGCCGCCATGACGCTGCCGATCGCGCGCGAGTTCGCGATGTTCGGCATCCGCGTCGTGTCGATCGCGCCGGGAATCTTCGAGACGCCGATGCTCGCCGGCATGCCGGAGAACCTGCAGGCCTCGCTCGCGGCGCAGGTGCCCTTCCCCGTGCGCCTCGGCAAACCCGAGGAATTCGCCGCGATGGTCGCGAGCGTGTTCGAGATCGCCTACCTGAACGGCGAGACCATCCGCCTCGACGGCGCGATCCGCATGCAGCCGAAATGAACGCGCCCGGTCCCGCCACCCGCGACGTGATGGAGTACGACGTCGCCGTCATCGGCGCCGGTCCCGCCGGCCTGGCCGCGGCCATCCGCCTCAAGCAGCGCAATCCCGAGCTCGAGATCTGCGTGCTCGAGAAGGGCTCGACGCTGGGCGCGCACATCCTCTCCGGCGCCGTGCTGGAGCCGGGACCGCTGGATGCGCTCCTGCCCGAGTGGCGCCAGGCCTCGCTGCCCATCTGCGTCCCGGTGACGCATGACGAATTCCGCTGGTTCGGACGCCGCAGCGCGCGCAAGGTGCCGTGGATTCCGCGGTACCTGCGCAACGAGGGCAACTTCATCATCTCGCTGGGCGGCCTGGTGCAGTGGCTCGGCGCGCAGGCCGAGAGCCTCGGCGTGCACGTGTTCGCCGGGTACGCCGCCGCGCTGCCGCTGTTCGACGACGACGGGTCGGTGGCCGGCGTGCAGATCGGCGACATGGGCGTGCAGCACGACGGCTCGCGCGGCCCTAACTACACGCCCGGTCCCGAGGTGCGCGCACGCCTGACGATGGTCGCGGAAGGCTGCCGGGGCAGCCTCGCCAAGGTGCTGATCAAGCGCTACAAGCTCGACGAGAAATGCGATCCGCAGGTCTACGCGCTCGGCATGAAGGAGCTGTGGCAGTTGCCGGCCGGGCGCGTCACGCCGGGCCTGGTGCAGCACAGCGTCGGCTGGCCGCTGGACTCGCGCACCTACGGCGGCAGCTTCGTCTACCACCTCGACAACAATCGCGCCTATGTCGGCTTCGTCACCGGGCTCGACTACCGCGACCCGCGCTTCTTCCCGTTCGAGGCCTTCCAGCAGTTCAAGCATCACCCGTCGATGCACGCCTTCCTGCAGGGCGGCGAAATCCTCTCCGCCGGCGCCCGCTCGATTTCCGCCGGCGGATTCCAGTCCATGCCCAAGCTGGAAATGCCGGGCGCGGTGCTCATCGGCGACGCCGCGGGCACGCTCAACGTGCCCAAGATCAAGGGCATTCACCAGGCGATACGCTGTGCCATGGCGGCGGCGGATTATTTCTTCGAGAACGGCACCAGCATCGGGTTCGACGCGGTGTGGCGCAGGACCGAGGCCGTCGCGGAACTGCGCGAGGTGCGCAACATCAAGCCCGGTTTCAAGTTCGGCCTGCGCACCGGCATGTTGAATGCCGCGCTCGAGAGCGTCGCCGGCGGTTCGACGCCATGGACGCTGCGCAACCGCGCCACCTATCCCATGGGCAAACTCGACGAGTACGACTCGCCCACGCGTACCTGGGTGAATCGCGACCTGCCGCCGCGCGATCGCCTGTCGTCGGTATTCTTCGCCACCACGGCGCACGACGAGGTGCAGCCCGCGCACCTGAAGGTCCGCCAGCCCGAGATCTGCGGCACGCGCTGCGCGCAGGAATACGGCAACCCGTGCACGCGCTTCTGCCCGGCGCAGGTATACGAGATGGTCGAGGACGAGGCCGGCAACAAGCGGCTGCAGATCAACGCCGCCAACTGCGTGCATTGCAAGGCGTGCGACATCAAGGATCCCTACCAGATCATCGACTGGACCACGCCGGAAGGCGGATCCGGCCCCAACTACCAGCTGCTGTGAATTCAACCAACGACGTGCTCGGCGCGCTCTACGCGCGCGAGGTCGCCAAGCGCGGCTTCAAGGCCGACGCCGCCCAGCTCGAAGCGCTGCGCCACCTGGAACGGCTGCGCGGCGAACTCGCCGCCGCCGCGTCGGCGCCGCTCGGCAAGCGCCTGTTGCGCGGCCTGACGCGCGACAACGGCGGCGTGCCACGCGGCGTCTACCTGTGGGGTGGCGTCGGACGCGGCAAGACCTGGCTGATGGACCTGTTCTTCGCCAGCCTGGCCATCGCGCAGAAGCGCCGCACGCACTTCTACCGTTTCATGCAGGAGGTGCACGCCGACCTCAAGCGGCTCAAGGGCATGCAGTCGCCGCTCGAAGGTGTCGCCGACAAGATCGCGAAGAAGGCGCAGGTGATCTGCTTCGACGAACTGTTCGTCTCCGACATCGCGGACGCGATGATCCTCGCCGGGCTGTTCACCGCGTTGACGCGGCGCGGCGTCGCGCTGGTGTTCACCTCGAACGTCAGGCCCAAGGACCTCTACAAGAACGGCCTGCAGCGCGAGCGGTTCCTGCCGACCATCGCGCTCATCGAAAAACACTGCGACGTGGTCGCCGTCGAGGGTGGCGTCGATTACCGGCTGCGCCAGCTCACGGCCGCCTCCATCTACCTGCCGCTGGCGGAAGCCGGCACGCAGAAGAAGCTCGAGGACCTGTTCGACGACCTGTCGGACGACGACGTCGAAACCGACGGCTCGATCACCGTGAACCACCGCAAGATCAAGGTGCTGCGCGAGAGCGAGAACGTCATCTGGTTCGACTTCGCGGCGCTGTGCGAAGGGCCGCGCAGCCCCGCCGACTACATCGCGATCGCGAGCGAGTACCAGTCCGTGGTCATCAGCGGCATCCCGGTGCTGCACGATACCGCGGACAACGCGGCGCGGCGTTTCATCTCGGTGATCGACGAGTTCTACGACCGCGGCGTCAACGTGATCATCTCCGCGGCCGCCGCGCCCGCCGAGCTCTACAAGGGCGAGAAGCTCAAGTTCGAATACCAGCGCACCGCCAGCCGGCTCACCGAGATGCAGAGCGCGGAATACCTGGCGCGAGCGCACCGCGCGGCATGAACACCCGTCCCGTCGCCTCCATCGTCCACGCCGCCGCCCTCGCGCTGCTGTTCGCGAATCTCGCCATCATCTTCGGCGCGAGTCCGCTGGACTTCATTCCGTCGCGGCTCACTCTGCTGCTGGGCGTGGCGTACGGGGCTGCCTGCGCCGCCTGCTACGTCGGCGCCGCCGGCTTCGCGCAGGCGAGGCTGGCGCAGCTGTCCGAATATCGGCGCCGAAGGCTCCGCGGTTTCATGACCACCCGCGTCATTGGAGTGATCGCGATGATCCAGCTCGGATGCGGCACGGCGGCATTCATCAGCGGTATCGCGGGAGTGTCCACCTGGATGTTCGGCCGTGAAACCAATGTGGCCTACACGGTTCGCGAGTCGCGCGGCACCAGCCTGCATGCCACGGCGACCCGGCTGTTCTTGCGCCGCGCAGCCTGCGGAACCCGTGAACTCGGCGAGCTGACCCGGTGGCAGAACGCCTTCAGTCCCTGCCTCGATCAGTCACTCGCACCGGGTGCGCGAATCGCATTCCACGGAAAATCATCGCCACTCGGCCTCAGGTTCACGTCGAGCGCGCCGCTGGCAACTGTCAAGCCGCAGCTCGCGCAGACGCTCGCGCCCTAGGTCAGCAGGCGACCCGCCTCCTCGACCAGCGACGCCAGCAAGGGCGCCGCGCGGCGGTGCTTCAGCAAAGGGGCGGATTGTCCCGACCACAGCGAAATGAGATCGGTGCGCCCCGCCGCCAGCACCGCCGGGCGCAATTGACCCATCAGCCAGGAATGCACCGGGTACGGGGGCAGCCGCGATTCCTCGTCGCGCAGCGCATCGATGATGCCGTTGTGGATGCCGCGCGCCAGGCGACCGGTGAAGGCGCGCGTCAGCGTGGTACGTCGCGCGTCCTCGCTGAACAGTTTCGCGCGGTGCGGCGGCGCGGCGTTGGATTCCTCGCAGGCGAGGAACGCGGTACCGACCTGGACCGCCGCGGCGCCGAGCGTGAGCGCGGCCGCGACGCCCCGGCCGTCCGCGATACCGCCGGCGGCGATCACCGGGACCCTGACCGTATCGACCACCTGCGGCACCAGCGCGAGCGTTCCCGTGAGGCAATCCTCGGGGCGCGCGAGGAAGGAAACCCGGTGGCCGCCCGCCTCGAGGCCGGTCGCGACGATCATGTCGACGCCCGCGTCCGCCAGTAGTTTGGCCTCCGCGGGCGTGGTGGCCGTGCCGAGTGTCCTGGTGCCGGAACGCCGGCAGCGTTCGAGCACGTCGGGCGCCGGCACCCCGAACACGAAACTGAACACCGGCGGCGCGAGCTCGAGCAGCGCCTCGATCTGCTCCTGGTAGCGCGGCCCGAAACGCGCCGGGCGCGCCGGCAGGGGCAGGCCGAGCTCGTCGAAATACGGCCGCAGCCGTTCGCAGGCGGCGCGCCAGTCGGCATCGGTCAGTTGCGGATCGTCGCTGTCGCCCAGCGGGATCCACAGGTTGAGGGCGAACGGCCGGCGCGTTCGCGCGCGAATCCGGCCTGCCACGTCGCGGATGCCCGCGCCATCCAGGTGATGCGCGCCGAATGATCCGAGCCCGCCGCCTTCGCTCACGGCCACCACCAGATCGACGGCCGACAGTCCGCCGCCGAAAGGTCCCTGCACGATCGGCGCAGCGAGCTTCAGCCCTCGCGCGACTTCGGTGTCATTCCACATGCGACGCAGCGTATGCTCACGGGCACCGTTTGATAAGTACGCACCTTTCGGTAACTACCCCATGACATCAAGGGCATCCAGGGCGAACGTCTACAACCGCGACTGTCCCTCGCAGGGCATCCTCGCGCTCATCGGCAGCAAGTGGTCGATGCTCATCCTCTGCAGCCTGCGTGCCGGACCGCGCCGAACGCACGACCTCAAGCGCCGGCTCGCGGGCGTGTCCTCGAAGATGCTCACGCAGACGCTGCGCGAGCTCGAACGCCACGGAATCGTGCATCGCCGTGACTTTGGCGAGGTGCCGCCACGGGTGGAATACAGCCTGACGGCACTCGGCCGTTCGCTCGCCGCGCTGGTGGTCGGCATCGAGAAATGGGTGACCGCGAACTACACCCGCATGACGGGCGTGGTGCGCGGCTACGACGCGGAGCAACGCACCGGTCGGGCGTGAGCCCGCTCAGGAATCGTAACTGGCCGCCGTCCTGGCGCGCAGCTCGTCGGCGCTGACGCCGGGCGCGAGCTCGATGAGCCTGAAGGGGCTGTGCCGGTCCGGGCGTTCGAACACCGCGAGGTCGGTGATCAGCATGTCGACGCAGTTCGCGCCGGTCAGCGGCAGCGCGCATCGCGGCCTGAACTTGGAAGCGCCGTCCTTCGAGTTGTGCTCCATCACCACGACCACGCGGCGCACGCCGGCGACCAGGTCCATCGCTCCGCCCATTCCCTTGACCATCTTGCCGGGCACCATCCAGTTGGCGAGGTCGCCGTTCTCGGCCACCTCGAGCGCGCCGAGCACCGAAAGATTGATGTGCCCGCCACGTATCATCCCGAAGCTGTCCGACGATGAAAAATAGGCGGACGTCGGCAGCTCGGTGATGGTCTGCTTGCCGGCGTTGATCAGGTCCGGATCTTCCTCGCCCTCGTATGGAAACGGCCCCATGCCGAGCATGCCGTTCTCGGACTGCAGCACCACGTTCATGCCGGGCGGTATGTAGTTGGCCACCAGCGTCGGGATGCCGATGCCGAGATTCACGTAGAAGCCGTCGCGCAGCTCGCGGGCGGCGCGTTTCGCCAGGTCTTCGCGCGTCCACGGCATGTGTCAGGCGCTCCTCTTGCGCACCGTGCGCTGCTCGATCCGCTTTTCGTAGGCCCTGCCCTGGATGATCCGCTGCACGAAGATTCCCGGCGTGTGGACCTGGTCGGGATCCAGCTCGCCCGGCTGCACCAGCTGCTCGACTTCCGCGACGGTGACGCGCCCGGCCGTGGCCATCATCGGGTTGAAGTTGCGCGCGGTCTTCCGGTAGACGAGGTTGCCCTCGGTATCACCCTTCCACGCCTTGACGATCGCGAGATCCGCGGTGAGCCCCGTTTCGAGCACGTACGTCTCGCCGTTGACCTCGCGTTGTTCCTTGCCCTCGGCCACCACGGTGCCTGCGCCGGTGCGTGTGTAGAACCCGTAAATGCCCGCGCCACCCGCACGGATGCGCTCGGCAAGCGTGCCCTGGGGATTGAACTCGAGCTCCAGTTCCTTCGCGAGGAACTGCCTTTCGAACTCGCGGTTCTCGCCGACGTACGAGGACACCATCTTGCGGATCTGGCGCGTCTCCAGCAGCTGGCCGAGGCCGAATCCGTCGACGCCGGCGTTGTTGGAGATGACCGTGAGATCGCGCGCACCGGACTCGCGCAGCGCCACGATCAGGTTTTCGGGGATCCCGCACAGGCCGAAGCCCCCGGCCATGACGGTCATGCCATCGCGCGTCAGTCCGGCAAGCGCCGACTTCGCGTCGGCGAATACCTTCTTCGAAGAACTGGCCTGGTGCGAGGAACCGGTCTTGTCAGCGGGCATCGGGTTGCCTCGCGGGGTGCGCCGCCGCGAAGGCCGACATGCGATTGCAGTTTTCCCATATCAGTACCAGGCGAGGATAACGCGCCGGATCCACGCCGAAGCGCTCGGCCGCGAACATCTGCGGCACCAGGCAGCAGTCCGCCATGGTCGGCGTATCTCCATGGCAGAACTTGCCGTGGTCCGGGTCGCGCTCGACCTGCGCGTTGAACGCGTCGAGCCCGCGGGTGATCCATTCGCGCATCCACGCCGATACCGCGGCATCATCGAGCTTCAGCGTTTCCTTCAGGTAACGGCTGGTGCTGGTGTTCTGCATCGGCTGGATGTCGCAGGCGATGATGTTCGAAAGCATGCGCACGCGCGCGCGACCTTCCGGGTCGCGCGGCAACAGCGCCGGCTGGTGGAACATCTCCTCGAGGTACTCGATGATGGCCAGCGATTGCGTGATGCGCAGGCCGTCGTGCACCAGCGTCGGCACGCGCGACTGCGGATTGACCGCCTTGTACTCGGGCTTGAACTGGTCGCCACCGGCATGCACCAGGTCCACGCCATGGTAGGTGTACGGCAACGACTTGAGATTGAGCGCGATGCGCACCCGGTAGGACGCGGAGCTGCGCCAGAAACTGTAGAGCTCGAGACTCAAATGACACCTCGGCGGATCTGGTCGAGTTCGATGGACTCGAACAATGCCTTGAAATTTCCTTCGCCGAAACCCTGGTTGCCCTTGCGCTGGATGATCTCGAAGAAGATGGGCCCGATGACGTTGGCCGTGAAGATCTGCAGCAGCACGCCTTCGTCGGTCGAACCGTTGCCGTCGATGAGGATACGCCGCTTCTCGAGCTCGGCGACGTTCTCGTGGTGCCCGGCCACGCGCTGGCTCACGCCTTCGTAATAGGTGTCCGGGGTGTCCTGGAAGGCGACGCCGCGCGCGCGCAGCACGTCGACGGTGCGGTAGATGTCGCCGCTCGACAGCGCGATGTGCTGGATGCCCTCGCCGCGATACTCGCGCAGGTACTCCTCGATCTGCGACTTGTCGTCCTGCGACTCGTTGATGGGGATGCGGATCTTGCCGCAGGGGCTGGTCAGCGCCCGCGAGAACAGCCCGGTCTTCTTGCCCTCGATGTCGAAGTAGCGGATCTCGCGGAAATTGAACAGCCGCTCGTAGAACCCGCACCACTTGTCCATGTTGCCGCGATGCACGTTGTGGGTGAGGTGATCCACGTAGGTGAGTCCGGCACGCTCCAGCGGCTGTTGCGGCACGGGCTTGAAATCGACGTCGTAGATCGAGCGATCGCCGTAGCGGTCCACGAAGTAGATCAG
>Ga0315910_10002344_pt1 | contig 16743 bp, 10 predicted proteins | sample EdamamesoilMG_FD_204470 | JGI IMG/M metagenome (GOLD analysis project Ga0315910, IMG submission 204470) | Garden soil microbial communities collected in Santa Monica, California, United States - Edamame soil | ecosystem: Environmental > Terrestrial > Soil > Garden | place: USA: California... | reverse complement strand
GAAGAATCGCGCCACATCCACCATCCGCGTCGAATCGTCCATCACGATCATGCCGCCTGAACCCATGATCGAGCCGAGCTTGGTGAGTGATTCGTAATCCACCGGCGTGTCGAGATGCTGCGCGGGGATGCAGCCACCCGAAGGACCGCCTGTTTGCACGGCCTTGATCTTCCCTCCGTCGGGCGCGCCGCCACCCATTTCCTCCACAATCGTTCGGAGCGGGGTGCCCATCGGCACCTCGATCAATCCCGTGTTCTGAATCTTCCCCGCGAGCGCAAAAACTTTTGTGCCCTTGCTCTTCTCCGTGCCGATGCTCGCGAACCATTCCGCGCCGTTGCGGTAGATCGGCGGGACGTTGGCGAAAGTTTCAACGTTGTTGATGAGCGTGGGGCAGCCATACAAACCACTTTCCGCCGGGAAGGGCGGACGCGGACGCGGTGTGCCGCGCTTGCCTTCCACTGACGCCATCAGCGCCGTCTCCTCGCCGCACACGAACGCGCCCGCACCGATGCGCAGGTCCACATTGAAGTTGAATGGCGATTCAAAAATTCCCGCGCCGAGCAGGCCGAGTTGTTTGGCTTGCTTGATCGCGGTCTGCAAGCGCGAGATGGCGAGCGGATATTCCGCGCGCACATAAATGAAACCCTGATCCGCGCCGACCGCATGCGCGGCAATGGCCATGCCTTCCAGCACTGCGTGGGGATCGCTTTCCAACACGCTGCGATCCATGAACGCGCCCGGATCGCCTTCATCCGCATTGCAAATGACGTATTTCTTGGCGCCAGGAGATTTGGCGACAGTGCCCCACTTCAAGCCCGTTGGGAAACCTGCGCCACCGCGCCCGCGCAGGCCGCTTTTGACCATCGTCTCGACGACATCCTTGGGCGTCATCTCGTTGAGCACTTCGTGCAGGGCTTGATAGCCATCGGCCGCGATGTAACCCTCAATGCGTTCCGGATCCACAACGCCGCTGTTCGCGAGCACGATGGAAAGTTGCTTCGTGAAGAACGCCGCCTGGGGATCCGTTTGCGCGACGTCCGCTTTCTCACCTTTTAGCGCGGCGACGATGGCGGATGCATTTTCCGCCGTGACCTTGACGTAAAGCGTGCTTACGGGGTCGGCCTGCACCAGCGGACCTTCGCAGCACAACTTCATGCAACCGACGCCGCGCACTTCGACTTCCTCCTGGAGTTCCGCCGCGACGACTGCCCGCTCCAATTGTTCTTTCAGATGCTTTGCGCCGGACGACATACACCCCGCCGCCAGGCAACAGCGCAACGTGATCTTCTTGCGCGCGGCCAGTTCCCGTTCCTTGATCTGAAGCAGATCGGTGAGAGTCATTGAGCCACCCACTTTTTGACGTGTTCCAGCGCGGACTCGGGAGTCTGGCGCGGCGTGACGGTGCCATCATAGACCACCGCTGGCGCAATGCCGCACGCGCCGATGCAGCGCGCCGTGAGCAGGGACACCTTGTTGTCTGCCGTGGTTTCGCCGGGCTTGATGCCGGTGTGCTCCTGCACGGCCGCGATCAACTTGTCCGCCCCTTTCACGTAACACGCCGTGCCCATGCAGATCACACAGGTATGTTCACCCTGTGGCTTGAGGTTGAAGAAATGGTAGAAAGTCGCGACGCCATAGACGCGACTGGGCGGCAGTTTGAGTTTATAGGACACGAAGAGCAACAAATCGTCCTCGAGATAGCCGAACAGTTCCTGCGCCTTGTGCAGCACCTCGATCAGCGCGTCGTGCCGGAACTGGTGCTTCTTCATGTGCACCTCGAGGATCTTGAAGCGCTTGTCGCCACTGGCATGGTCGAGCATGGACTGCAATCGCTTCTTGGGAGGACTGGTCAGCGTTGCATTCATACGAGAAAACCCCTGAAGGTCCCAACGCCAGACGACCGGGCGCCACAGCGCTACGCCTTCGTCATCACCTTGAAGTGCTTCGGGAAAAACTTCGCCGCGGAAATTGTCGAAGGGTAACCGTCTTTTGCTCGCGGCAGAATCAGCGGCAATTATTGTCAATTGCGGGGTGCTACTTGACGCGGAGCCGCAGGCTCAGGATTCCATTTCGTCACGTAGTGCCGTGGCGCGTTGCCTGAGCTCGGGCCAGAGCGGCTTCAAGTCCAAATCCTCCATCGCGGCATGCAGGCGAAGCAACTTTTGTTGCGCGCCCTTGCCGCGCGCAAGCGATTGGTCGAGCCAGTCCCGAGCTGCGGCGAGGTCACCCAGTTGGCACAGGTAACACGCCAGATTGTAGGGAATGATGGTCTCCTTGGGAAAACGTTCCGCAGCGGGCAGCAGTTGATCAAACGCCTCGCGCGTGCGGCCCAATTCGTGCAATGCATACGAACGATGCACCCAGGCGTTCGCGTCATTCGGACACGCCTGTACCAACCGCTCGCCCACCTCCGCTGCGGCCAGCCACTGGCGTTCGGTGGCAAGCAGTCGCCACTCGAAATCCAGCACCTCTGGATGCAATCGGAGGGCGGGGCTGATTTGGTCGAACTCGGTTCGAGCTTCCGCCGCGTTGCCCAACATGAGCCAGCCCGTGGCCGCGTTCAGGCAGTGGGCATCAGGTGGTTCGATCGGCGACATCCTTGTGAACGGCTAGGCTGATTGTTTTTCCAATGACGCCAGCACTTCCGGGTCGCGCACGTCCACCCAGCGGCCTTTGATTTCCAGCCCGGCGAGCACGTGTTTGGTGGCGATCAATGCGCTGATGGCATCGGTGAGTTCGTATTCGCCGCGCGGAGATTTTTCCAGCTTCGCGGTGAACTCGAAGAGCGAGGGCTTGAAGATGTAAATGCCGGCGTTATACCACGCGGGTTGTCCGGGTTTGAGCCAGCCAGTCCGACGGAGTTCCTCGATCTGTGCGGGCGACGGCTTCTCGACAAGCCGCGAGAGGCAGAACTTCTCATCAAAGAAATTCAGCCCGCCTTGGGTCACGTCCTGGCCGGGCGTGACGGTGATGACGCCCGAGAAGTAACCTTCGTTGAAGCGGTGAATCATCTGCGCGTACGTCTCGGGTTTCACGAGAATGTCGCCGTAGGTCAGGATGAACGACGAAACGCCGACAAATTCCTTTGCCACTTCAGGCGCCTTGCCCGTACCGTCCTGAACCAGCTGGCGTCCATAGCTGATCCTCGCGCCCCATTTTGCGCCGTCACCAAAATAATTCTCAATGGTTTCCGCGCGATGACCGGTGACGATGAAGATTTCCTTCACGCCCGCAGACAAGATACCGCCGATGATGTGTTCCAAAATCGGTTTGCCGTCCACCTTGAGCATGGGTTTCGGAACTTCATTGGTGAGTTCCTTCATGCGCGTGCCTTTGCCGGCGGCCAGAATGACTGCTTTCATCCGGACGCAGGATGAACAGCCCGACGCCGTGATGAAACAGAAAAAATTCTCGCGCCGCGAATTCTGTTCCGCACAATGCCCCTGCACGCACCATGAAAGCCTTGACCACCAGCCTTATTCTGTTGTTAGCCGGCGTCGTTGCCGGATTCGCCGCCGGCCGCCAGCTCACCGGCCCGCACGCGCCCGCCGCCACCCCCGCACTCCCGCCAGCCGAGGCACAGAAGAAGTTCGTTGTTCCGGAAGGTTTTGAAGTTCGCCTCTTCGCCGCCGAACCGGACGTGATCAATCCGGTCGCGATGACCTGGGACGAGCGCGGGCGGCTCTGGGTTCTGGAGCTATACGAATACCCGCTGGGCGCGCCCGAAGGACAAAAGGGACGTGACCGCATCAGGATTCTTGAGGACACAGACAACGATGGCCGCGCGGACAAGGTGACATTGTTCGCGGACGGATTGAATCTTGCCACCGGCTTGTTGTTGGGCAACGGCGGCGCGTATGTCGGTCAGGCGCCGCACCTGTTGTTTTTGCAGGACACGAATCACGATGACAAGGCGGACACGCGCACGGTGTTGCTCACCGGATTCGGTTTGCAGGACCGCCACGAACTGCTCAACGGCTTCACCTGGGGACCGGATGGCTGGCTTTACATGACACACGGTGTGTTCACGCACTCGAAGGTGAAGATTCCCGAAGCCAGCGACCCGGACGTGGAAATGACCGCCGCTGTAGCGCGATTCCATCCCCGAACGAAGAAGTTCGAGGTCTTCGCCGAAGGCACGAGCAATCCGTGGGGAGTGGACTTCGACGCGGCGGGCAATGCTTTCGTGAGCGCGTGCGTGATTGATCATCTCTTTCACATCGCGCCCGGTGGCACGTATCAGCGCCAGGCGGGCACGCCGTCGAATCCTTACGCTTACGAGATTCTGCCCTCCATCGTGGACCACAAACATCACATGGCGGCATATTGCGGCATCTGCGTTTATCAGGGCGATCAATTTCCCGCCGAGTATCAAGGCCGCGTATTCATGGGGAACATTCACCAGAACGCGATCAATCACGACCGCCTCATCCCGCAGGGCGCGAGTTTCAAGGCGGTGGCGGAAAAGGATTTTCTCACGACGAGCGATGGCTGGTTTCGCCCGATCAGTCAACAAGTCGGCCCGGACGGCGCACTGTGGATTGGCGATTGGTGCGACAAGTATCCCTGTTACCAAAACGCGCAGGCTGATCCCGAAGGCGTGGACCGCGAGCGCGGACGCATCTGGCGCGTGGTTTATGTCGGGGATGAAAAAGCGAAGAAAGTTCCGTCGCGACCGGAGGTGAACATGGATTTGTCCCAATTACGCAGCGAAGCGTTGGTTGCGCAGTTTGATCATCCCAATGTCTGGCAGCGCCGTATGGCGCAGCGAGTCTTGCGAGACAGATTGTTGTCCCCTCTCACATTCCAGGACCGATTCCTCATCGAATTGGTCAGGGCTTTGGCGAATACCTTGAATGGCAACAGTTCCATTCAGGCTCGCATCGCTGCGTTTTGGATCATTCAAGAATTTGAGATTGGAATTCCGCGCGAAGTCGTCTGGTCCCCAACTGCTAAGTACGACGACGAGTGGCTGCGCAAATGCATGGCCGCTTGGCGCGCGATGTTCAACGGCGATGCGGTTTCGCCCGAGATCATAACCGACTTGGAAGCGCTAGCCATGGATTCAGACCCGCGCGTGCAGTTTGCCGTGGCCACCGCGGTGCGGCGCATCGTTTCTGGCCGGCTCGTCACGAATGCGGACATCAACGACACTGCGCCCGTTGGCAAAGCTTTGGCCAACCTGACCAAGTCCGCCGCGTCTGCCAAAGATCCGCTGGTCAACTACATGATCTGGCTGGCGAGCGAGCCATTGCTGGCGCGCAATCCCGCGCCCGGATTGCGCTGGCTGCTCGAAAACGGCGGCGCAACGAAACCCCTCAGCGGCATTCTCACACGCAAAGCGATGCGCCGGCTCTGCGACACAGGCGAGGCGGCCAAGGTGGATCAAGCCGCAGATTTTCTCGCCAGCACCTCGGAGAAAGACACCGACCTGACACTCGCCGCGCTGGACGGATTGATCGAAGGCCAGCGCGCCCGCTCACTGCCGCCGACCACGGACACAAAAGCGCTCTTCGCCAAACTCAACATCAGCGACAGCACCGCGATAAAAGACCGAGCCCGGCAACTCGGCACGTTATGGAACGATGTCTCGGCGGTGCAACTGACCCTCGCGCTCATCAACAATCCGCAGGCGCCGCTGGCCGAAAGGATTCAGGCCGTGAATGCAGCACGCACGCTCAAGAGCGATGCGGCACGCGACGCGGTGCTGACGTTGCTCACGAAGGACAATCCCGAGCCACTCACTCTGGAAGCCATCCGCGCGGCGGGCGAGATTGGCGGCAACGCGGTGGCGATGGATTTGTTGAGCGCTTGGGTCCGGTTCACTCCGGCGGTGCGCGCGGCCCTGGCGGACATTCTCGTTTCCCGCCGCGGCTGGGCGACCGCGCTGTTGTCCGCGATTGGAACGAAGGCCATTGCCGTGAGCGATCTGCCGCTGCCCACGGTACGGCGGCTCGTGGAGTCGAAGGACGAGTTCATCCAGCAACTGGCCGCGCAAACCATTGGCCGGGTTCGTCCCGCAAATGCAGACAAACAAAAGCTTATTGCTGAGAAGAAACAGATGATCCTGGGCGGCGCGGCGGATTTACGCGCCGGACACGCGCTCGCCAAACAACACTGTCTTACCTGCCACAAGTTGAACGGCGAAGGTGCGGAAGTGGGACCGGACCTCACTGGCTCCGGCCGTTCCAGTCTCGATGCGCTGCTGGCGAATGTGATTGATCCGAATCAAATCATTGGCAAGGGATTTGAGAATGTGATGATCGAGACGAAGGATGATCGTTCACTGAGCGGACGGCTCGTGGAAGACACGCCCGCGCATGTCAAACTGCTGGCCGCCGGGCCTAAGGAGGAGGTTCTATCGAAGAGCAATATCGCTTCGCTGCGCGTGAGCGAATTCTCGGTGATGCCGGAAGGGCTGGAGCAGATGCCCGACGCGGACTTCCGAAATCTGATCGCGTTCCTGCTGAATCCGGATGCGGTGCAAGCCAATCCACAGAAGTAGTGACTATGCCAAAGCCGCCTTTGCGGCATGCCGCTTCGCGCGTTCCGCAAGGTTCAACAGTGGGCCGGTCAGAAACGTCGTGACCAGCGCCATCAATACCATCATCGCGAAGATGCGCGGCGGCAGGATGCCCAGGTCGTAGCCGATGTTCAGCGCGACGAGTTCCACGAGACCGCGCGTGTTCATCAATGCGCCGAGCGCGAAGGAGTCGTTCCAGTTCATACCCGTAAATCGCGCGGTAATCATCGTGCCGCCCAGTTTGCCGAGCGTGGCGACGCCGATGATCGCCACGCAAACCAGCCAACTGGTCGTATCGTTCAGCAGACCGACCTGCGTGCGCAGTCCGCTGAACGCGAAGAACAGCGGCAGCAGGAACAGCGAACTAAAGTTCTCCAGTCGCACAATGAGGTATTCTCGAAATTCGTGTTTCTCCGGCATGACCACACCGGCGAGGAAGGCGCCGAACAAGGCGTGAATGCCGATCAGTTCCGTCGCCAGCGCGGAGGTGAGAATCAACAGGAGGACGGCGGCAATCATTCCGCGTTGGGGGCCGGCGGCTTCGATGTTCCCGACTCCCAGCCAGCGCGGTAATTGCGGCCGTACCACAATGAGCATCAGCGCCACAAACACGACCACCAGTCCCAGACCGATCGCCGTGGAAGCCAGACTGGAGGCGTGCGCGATGGCGACAACGAAGGCGAGGATGGCCCACGCCGTGGCGTCATTGACCGCCGCGCAGGTCAGGGCGGTACTGCCCAGAAACGTCCGCGTCATGCCGCGCTCCTTAAGAATGTGCGCGAGCACCGGAAATGCGGTGATGCTCAGGGCAATGCCCATGAACAAAGCGAATGGGGTGAAGGCCGCACCCGCCGCGGCGTACTGCGAAAAGAGGAACAACGCCGCCACTACGCCGAGGAAGTATGGAAACAGGATGCCGACGTGGCTCACGAGCACCGCGGTTTGCGCCTTTTGCCGCAGATGACTGACCTCCAGTTCCAATCCCACCACGAACATGAAGAGGCACACCCCGACTTGACTGAGCAGTTTCAACACGCCCAGCGACTCTTCGGGAAAGATGAAACCGGACGCCGCCGGCCAGACCCAACCGAGCAGCGAAGGTCCGAGCAGAATCCCCGCGAGCACCTCACCCACGACTGATGGTTGTCCGCAGCGCGCGAACAAAGTGCCCACCAGACGTGTCGCCAGCACGATGACGATCACCTGAAGCAGCAGCCGGCTCAGTGGCGCTTTGAAGTTCTCGCGCAATGGCGACCAAAACGAAGCTGGATCGCCCGATGGCACGGGAGCCACGACGCCAACTGCCGGCGCGCTCTCCGATGTTGGCGCGGGCAGGCGCTGTCCCCACTTGATCGCAAGGAAGATTCCCGACCCAAACAGCGCGAGGAGCGCGAGGTAAATCAGGATGGTGCGTTTCATTGCTCGCGGAGATTTAACCAAGGTGAAACGCGCATGAACATGGATTTTTCCAACTCACCACCGTTACGCAGCTCAAGGAGTACGATCCGCAAATTCAATCTTCACCGTCTTATCAATGTCCAATGCGACCGGTTGGAAGACGGGCTTGACCAGACCAGCGATGGACTTGCGATGCTCAGTCCACCACGCAGCGCGGGACTCGGGCGACCATTGCTCCGCCATTGGACAGGCGAATAGCAGTTGTCCCAGTTCGCGGGCGGTTTGTGGCCGGACGGCGGGGTCTTTTTCCAGGCAGCGCATCAGGAGCGATTCCAATTGCGGGTCAAAGGTCTTTCCAATTCGCGCGCCCGGCGGCACGGGAGTTTCCGTGAGGTGCTGGCGGCACAATTCCGCAATCGAGTCGCCATCGAAAACTTCCCGGCCGGTCAGGATAAAATATCCCAGCGCGCCCAGCGAATACAGGTCGCTGCGCGCGTCCGACTGGTTGCAATCCTTGATCGCTTCCGGCGCAATGAAGTTGGGCGTGCCCACGATGCCATCGGCGCCGGGAATTTCCGTGATGGCGGGTTGATCGGATTGCGCACTCACATGCTTCACGAGACCGAAGTCGAGGACCTTCACGCTGTCCGGAATACCGCCGCGGTCGCAGAGGAACACGTTGGCCGGTTTAATATCCCGATGGATCAAGCCGATGCCGTGAGCTTCGGTCAGTGATTCGCAGATCTGCCGGAGGATGTGAACCACCCGCTCTTGCGGCTGTGCCCCGTAGCGATGAACCAGGTCGTGCAGGTTCAAGCCGTCGAGATATTCCATTGCGTAATAGAAAATGCCGTCCGGGGTATGGCCGTAATCAAAAACCTGGATCGTGTTTGGGTGCGTCAGGCGGCACGTCAAGCGGACCTCCTGCTCGAACCGCGCGATGGCAGCGGGATCGGCCTTGTCTGGCAGCAGCAACTTGATGGCCGTCTCACGGCGGAGCAACGCGTGATGCGCTTTGTACACCACGCCCATGCCGCCGGCGCCGATCTTCTCCGAGAGCTTGTATTGGCCAAGCTGGCGCGCCTTCAGTTCCGCCTCCGTCAACCGCCGGCGCCAGATCACCTGCCAGATGGAGAACAGCAGAATCACCAGCGACGCCACGACCAGCAGCAGAAACAGAATGAGAAACACACTCCGCACCAGGCGCAACGGCCGGTAAGCCTCGCTCGCGTCCAGCTTCGTACCGACGCCGAAGCCATATTTCGGCAACCAGCGCCACGCCCCCACCGTCGGCACGCCGCGATAATCCCGGAACGGTTCAATCTCCACTCCCGACCCGCCTTCGATGGCTTGCTCGATCATGTGAATCAACGGCCAAGCAGTGTTCGTGCCGGCGGTGAATCCCTGGGTCAAATCTCCGCCCGGATCGCGCAATTGCAGCGTCAGGGCGGACACCGCTTCCGGCTCGTTCTTCAACAGCTTCAGCGCCTTTAACTGCTCGTCGAAGCGGCTTTTGGAAATCATCAGCCCCTCGACATCGAATGCAAACGTCTCGCCCGATTCATCCGAACGCGCCACGGACAGGATGCGCGTGAATTCCGCATCCGGGTTCAGGATCAAGGAAAGCACCCCGCGCGTGCGGCCTTCGCTGTCCTTCACCGGTGCGGCCACCTGCATCACCGTCAGGTCGCGGGGCGGTGGTGGTTCACGCCGCATCGGGGCAAAGGAGTTTGTGCCATCAGGATTCTCACCGAACGGGCGCTGGGGACGAAATCCACCCGGACGATTCGGAGGCCGGCCCATATTCTCCCGCGGCTTCAGTTTGAACGGGGTGATGAGCACCGGCTCACCTGTTGCAAGTAATTCGCGGTACTTGGACTCCAATTCCGTAGGCACCGACTCGCCCTGACGGCCGCGACCGCGACCGGTATCCGCGATGACCGTGAGATTGGTGCTGACCAGTTGCGCCATCCCGTAACCGAGTGTGCGCAAGCGCTCTGCCAGGCGCTCACGCGCAATCAACTGCCGGGATAACTCGCCGAATGCAGAGCGATTCGTGATGCTGGTAGCGGAACGCTCGAACAATTCGAGGGTGACCGCCTGAAAGCGCGGTTCTTCGGCCAGCCCGGCGGCGATGCGCTTCTGGTTTTCCATCCAGATTTCCAGCGCGGTGACGTTGGCATCGAGAGTGGACTGCAAATCGCCGCGCAGTTCCGCTTGAATCGTCCGCCGCAACTGGCGATCCGCCCACCAGCCCGCGCCGCCCACCAGCAGGGCAAGGAACAACGGCACCAGCCAAATGTGCTTCCCGCGTGTCATGCGCCAATCATACGCCACAGAACGACGCCAACGGGATTAAAAAGTTTCAGCGGATTGCCAAACGACAATCCTCCACCCTCCAGGCACTGACTCACACAATCTTGATGTTCGACAAGTCTTCCTTCGGCTTGGGCCACTTGAGCTTCAGCTTTTCCAGCGCGTCCACCACCACACGGGCGATGACGTAATCTCGCACCCATTTACGATCCGCCGGGACAATGTGCCAGGGTGACCACGCCGTGCTGCAGCAATTCAGCGCGTCCTCGTAGGCCCGCTGGAACTGCGGCCATTTGCTGCGCATCGCGAGATCGCCGGACTCGAACTTCCAGTTCTTGTGTGGATCTTCAAGCCGGGCCTTGAGTCGCTCGGCCTGTTCCTCCTTGCTGATGTGCAGGAAGAATTTCAGCAGATGGATGCGGTTTTCGGCGAGGTGTTTCTCGAACACGTTGATCTGGTTGTAACGCGGGCGCCAGACGCGTTCCGGCTGCAACTTCAGCACCCGCTCGATCAAGACCGACTCGTAGTGCGAACGGTTAAACACACCGATGTTCCCATAACGCGGCACGCGTTGGTGGATGCGCCAGAGATAGTCGTGGGCAAGTTCCTCGGCGGATGGCGTTTTGAAGTTGGCGGTCTCCACGCCGGCCGGATTTACTTCCTGCAACACGCGTTTGACCGCGCCGTCCTTGCCGCTGCAATCCATGCCCTGCAACAGGATGACCACGGCGTGACCGGCGTTGGCGTAAAGCAACTCCTGCAACTCGCCAATGCGCTGGCAGAGCTTTGCCGTCTTCTCGCGTGCGGCTTCCTTGTCGAGGCCGTGCGTGCCGGCCGGGTTGAAATCCTTGAGCCGGATGGGGGGAGTTACTTTGATCGGCTGTTTCATGATGCCGGCATCTAAACACGGGCGTGGCTGATTCGCCACGTTGAATTTTTTGCCGGGCGGCCCTGCCAAAGAAAACGGGCCGCGTCGAAACGCGGCCCGCTCGATTGAATCGCCAAGTGGTTTAGCGTTTCGCGGCGAAGACTGCTTCCGTCTGCTCCGGCAAACTTAGCGCCATCACCGCCCAACTCGTCCCTGCGGCGGAAATCCACGAATCCTTGCCATGTGGGAATCCACTCTCCATCGTCGGCTGGAACGGGAAAGCGCGGCGGCGCACGTGCCAGGTGCCGTCGGCGAGTTGCGTCGTCAGAAGATAACGCCGGCCCTGATCCACGGCGGGTTCGGCATGGCTCAAGCCCGCGGCCACGCGCAGTGCATACACGGCCTGGCCGGTCGCGTAGGCGTCGCTGTCCAATTTTGGCAGTTGCGCCCATCCGCCATCCGCCCGCTGTTCGGCAATCAAAGCTTTGGCCAGTGGCAGCAACTTCAGCGCGGGCTCTCCGGCCCATGCGAGGCCCAGCAATTGATAAACCCGGCCTTCGTGATTGTCCGGTTTTGCCTTGGCCAACCAGTTCCGCGCCCGCTCGACGCGTTTGGCGAACTCGGTTTTGCGTCCGGGTAGCGGATATTTTTGCAACGCATGAATCGCCAGCGCTGTGGCACCGATGTCATCCGTCTGGAGCGGCGGGCGCGACAGGTTGTTGAACCACTGGCCGTCCTTGCCCTGAATCGCCGCGAGGTGATGCACGGCCGAATCCGTGAATTCATCCGCCGGCAGATTCGCGCCCGCGTAACCGAACAGCGCGTAGCCCTTGGTGAAGACCGCATCCGGATGAAACACCGGCACCCAGTCAAACTCGTGATTCTTCAATTCACCCACCGCGACCATTGCCATCAATTCCTGCTCTGCTTTGGCCTCCACCTTGACAGATTGCTGCTTGGCCATGCCGATGGCCGCGAGCGGCAGGGATTGCTGATGGCACGAGGTGCAATCCTGCTTGCTGGCGTGATTGACGAAGGATTTTTTGGAAATGATCGAGCTTTCCTTCAACCGGGGCACGGCGTGGCTAACCGCCGTGCGCACCGTGTCGTTGTCCAGTTTGGCTGGCAACTGGCGGGCGGGCGATGTCGGCACGCGCACGCGGTCGGGAGTTTCGTTCGTTGCGCCAGCCGAGAGCAATGCCGCCAACACATCCGTCTCGCCGCGTCGCCGCGCAAGCATGAGCGGGGTCTGTGGCACATCCATGAAAGCCTCAATGTGCATCCCACCCTCGGCATTGGGATTCGCGCCGCGCTTGAGCAACAGCTTTACCAGCTTGGCATCGCTGCTTTCGGTCGAAGCCGCCCAATGCAAAGGCGTGTAACCGTCCAGGTGACTGACTTGATTCACATTGGCGCCGTGCTCGATCAACCAGCGTGCGGCTGCGGTGCGGTTCGCCCAGGCGGCCTGCGAAAGCGGCGTGCCCAAACCGCCTTCGGCATTCACATCCGCGCCCGCATCCACCAGAAGCTTCATGATCGCCGTGTCGCCGCGATACGCCGCCCACATCAACGCACTCCGGCCACCGCCGAAAACAAATCCTTCCTCACTGAACGCAGTCAGCGCGTTCGGGTTCGCACCGTGCTTGAGGAGCAGTTGAACGGATTGCGCATCGCCACCAGCCGCCGCTGCCATCAGCGCGGTTGTGCCAAAGAGATTCGTGGCTTGCACATCCGCCCCGTGTGCGATCAGCAATTCGACGGCACGATGCGAATGGGCCGGGCGCGCAGCCCGCATCAACGGCGTGTGTCCCAGTGCTGAACGCACGTTCACCTTCGCGCCGCGTTCCACGAGCAGTTTGAGTTTGTCAAAGTTGGCGGCTGCACGCAGGAGCGCGGTTGAACCTGTGGCATTGGTGGCGTTGACATCGGCGCCGCGATCCAGCAGGAGTTGCACACTTGCCAGATCGCCGTAAACCGCCGCGTGCAGCAACGGCGTGTTGCCCCGCGCGTCGCGGGCGTTGACATCCACGCCGCGGTCAAGCGCCGAGCGCAACTGGCGCGCATCGCCAGTGCGCAGCGTGGTGAGGAAGTCAGGGTTGATGGCTGGAGTTGCTGCGCGCGCGGTTGCAAGGGAAAGCAGGCCGCCGGCAACAGCCACAGCGCACGAAGTCAGAACGCGGGCCGTAATTGGGAACAAGATTGTTTTCATGGTCGTTGTCAGTTGTCGTTTCAGTGGCGCAATTTGTAGAGCGCCCGACCGGATTCGACAATGGACCGAAAGGAGTGGACCGAAAGTGGCAGGGAGGGAAATGCCTGAATACCCATACACCCGATCATGGGCGGTGATTGGGCCGTGATGTGGGCGCTTAGATACCTGGGTATTTCCTCACAACTTGGCCCGTTCCCGGTGCCAAGGCGTGCTTTGCTCGTAGGCGTGCGCGACTCGCAGCAGCGTGGCTTCACCGAATGGTTTTCCTAAGAACTGAAGGCCGATCGGAAGTTTCGGCGAACTCGTGAAGCCGCACGGGACGCTGATGCCGCAAATGCCCGCGAGATTGCAGGAGAGCGTGAAGATATCGCCGAGATACATCTGGAGTGGGTCTTCCGACTTCTCGCCGATTTTGAAAGCCGCAGTCGGAGTCGTGGGCGCGACGATGGCATCCACCTGCTCAAACGCCTTCAGGAAATCCTGCCGGATGAGCGTGCGGACTTTCTGCGCCCGCAAATAGTAGGCGTCGTAGTAGCCGCTGCTAAGCACGTACGTGCCGAGGATGATGCGGCGTTTCACTTCTGCACCGAACCCCGCGCCGCGGGTTTTGGAATAAAGCTCAATCGGGTCCGCGCCGTCCACGCGGGCGCCGTAACGAATCCCGTCGAAGCGCGCCAAATTCGCTGATGCTTCGGCGGTGGCGATGATGTAGTAGGTCGCGACCGCATAATCCGTGTGCGGCAATGAAATCTCCACGACCTCCGCGCCGAGTTTGGTAAGTTGCGCGACGGCTGCGTCAATCGCCTGCTTCACCTCCGGGTCGAGTCCGCCGATCATGTATTCCTTCGGCAGCCCGAGTTTCATGCCCTTGATGCCTTGACCCAGCGCCGTCGAATAGTCCGGCACGAATTCCGGAATGCTCGTCGAGTCGCGTCGGTCGTGACCGGAGATGACAGCGAGCATCGTGGCCGCGTCGCGCACGTCCTTCGTGAGCGGGCCGATTTGATCGAGTGAAGACGCGAAGGCCACCAACCCATAGCGCGAGACGCGTCCGTAGGTTGGCTTTAAGCCCACGCAGCCGCACAACGCCGCCGGCTGACGCACGCTCCCGCCTGTATCCGAGCCGAGCGTGGCAATGACTTCCTCCGCCGCGACCGCTGCGGCCGAGCCGCCGGATGAGCCGCCGGGGATGCGCGTTGGGTCCCACGGATTGCGCGTGACGCCAAACGCGGAATTCTCGGTTGAACTGCCCATGGCAAACTCGTCCATGTTCAACCGCCCCAGCAAAACCGCGCCGGCAGCTTTCAACTTCTCGGTTACGGTCGCGTCGTAGGGTGAAATGAATTTCCCGAGAATCTTCGAGCCGCACGTGAGTGGTTGGTCTATTACGGCGATGACGTCCTTCAATGCAATCGGCACGCCCAGCAACGGCTGTTGCGCGTACGTCGCGTCGGCGGCAATGGCCCGGTCCGCGGCATCCGCCTGGGCGAGCGCGTCATTGGCGTCGTGGCTGAGGAAGGCGTGAATCTGCCCGTCCACACGCTGAATTTGATCAAGGCAAGCTTGCGTGACCGCGCGCGACGAAGCCTCGCGGTTCGCCAGCATTGCCGTGAGTTCGGAAATGGTGAGTTGGTTCAGCATCCGTGCGCCGCAAAAGTGGCGAACGCGACTGCAAAAGGCAAAAGCAATTTAGGTGTGCAGCAGCAACCGAAACTTATGCTTCAGTCCAAAGGGTGTCGGGAGCGTGCCCAGCCGGGAAGTTGGATGCCCGTTTCAAGGAGGATTCGTGGCGCCCGATGCCGCGCCAACATTGTCCGAGCCGGTTGCCAAAGTTGGAGACGGTTCGCTCAAAGCCGGCAAAACCGCCGTCCTCGGGTCAACCAAGCCGGAGATGCCTCCGACATCTTCTTCGGGAGTCAGAAGATAATTCATGATGGAGACGAGCTGGCGGGCCTCCACCTGGCAACGCTGGTACCAGCAACACTTGCTGCGCGCGTTGTGGGCATGGTGGGTGCGCTGCAATGCCAGGCAGCCACAAGCCGCCCAGACTGAAAAGCCCAGCAGCACCAAGCCGACGGGCCAGGCCAGCCGGCGCAGGGAATTCGTTTTGCGTGATACTTCCGGTTGAAAAGTGTTCTTCATAATTCTTTGTTTGCTTTGTTAACGGGCGTTGCGTTCAGCTTTGTAACCCGCCATCGGTCAAATTTGTTTCAAGAATTTTCTGCGGGCCAATTTTGGATCCCCGGCAGCATTCTCATGACGATTCAAAAGTGATACGCGCGACGGGCTTGTTTGGTTCGATAAAATTTGCCGACCCATCCGTGGCGCGTGCGAATTCACCAATTAGTTCCGGGAAAATTCTTCGCGCGCAGTGACAATGGCGAACGCATGCTCAAATGGTAAAACCCGAACCTCGGAGTGTCGGAAAAACTGCGGCCTTTTCTTGCGTCACCCACGCACCTATTCTCGTGTGCAACTTGAGCCCCGAACCGATGATGCTTGGGACGACCGCGCTGCCCGAACTTGCTGTTCACAGAAAGTCGGCTGACACCTTGATTGTGAAGCTCTCGGGAAACTGGCGCACGTTCGCCAAACTGCCCGGGTTGGAAGCCGTCCGCACAGCGCTGGAGGAAGGCGCGCAACCGCGAAACGTGGAGTTCGACAGTTCGGGACTGGAAGCGTGGGGCTCACGTTTCGTGGCGTTCGTCAGCCAATGCCATGATCTTTGCCGCGAGCGCAATCTTGAGTTCCGCGATGCCGGTTTGCCGGATGGCGTTCGGGGATTGCTCCGCCTCGCCAACGTAGTCGCCGACAAGAAGGACGCGCGGCGAACTGACCGCAACCTTCCCTGGCTTGAAGGTGTGGGGGAACACGCGGTCCGAAATTGGGAGGCTGCGAAGGAAATGTTCACCTTCCTGGGTGAGAACGTGATCGCGTTTGGTAAATTACTCCGGGGCCGGGCACAGTTCCGTTGGTCGGACACGTTTCTCGTGATGCAGGAATGTGGACCGCAGGCATTGGGCATTGTGGCGCTGATCAATTTCCTGGTCGGACTGATTCTGGCATTCGTGGGTGCCGTGGGGCTCCAGCAATTTGGTGCGGCGGTGTTCGTCGCTGACATGGTGGCCATTGGGACGGTGCGCGAGATGGGATGCCTGATGACGGGCATCATACTTTGCGGACGCACCGGCGCCGCCTTCGCCGCCCAGCTTGGTACGATGAAGGTCAACCAGGAGATCAGCGCATTTCAGACCTTCGGAATTTCGCCCATTGAATTCCTGGTCCTGCCCCGCATGATTGCCTTGATTCTGATGATGCCGCTCCTCTGCGTGTTCGCGGATGCCATCGCCATCTTCGGCGGATTTTTTGTCTCGGTCTCGCTGTTGGACATCACGGCAACGGAGTATCTCACCCGGACGATGGATGCGA
>Ga0315910_10002343_pt1 | contig 16752 bp, 12 predicted proteins | sample EdamamesoilMG_FD_204470 | JGI IMG/M metagenome (GOLD analysis project Ga0315910, IMG submission 204470) | Garden soil microbial communities collected in Santa Monica, California, United States - Edamame soil | ecosystem: Environmental > Terrestrial > Soil > Garden | place: USA: California... | reverse complement strand
CGGATCAACGGCCACATGGTCGCAGGGTTCGCCCTGATTGCCTGGCCTGCTCAGTATGGCGAGACCGGATTCATGACGTTCATCGTGAACCAGGATCACGTGATCTACGAGCGCGATCTCGGTGACGGTACCGCTGCGGCCGTCGGCTCGATCGCGGCGTTCGATCCCGCCGAAGGTTGGTTGCCCGTCGTCGACGAGTAACGACCGACTGGCGTCGCGTCAGCCGCCGAGCGCGATCGTCATGGCCACGATCGCAAGGCCGAGCACGACCATTCCGATCCCGAACCCCAGCGAGTGGCGGCCGCTGATCCTGCCGAACCAATAACCCGCCACGAATAGCGAGAGCACGGCGATCGCGTTCGATGCGCGCATCGCCTGCCCGATGTCGTTCATGACCATGAACGGGATCGTGACCGGAAACGTGGACACGAACACGAGCAGGAAGGAGCCCAAAGCGCCGCGCCAATCGTTTTTGTCCAGGCGCGCGCGCTGCGGCGGCTCAGGCAACTGCAGCAGGCGCGCACGCACCTGCTCGAGCTCGTCCGGCTTTAGCACGGCGGCCACTGGCTCCGGCAACGCGGCGGCGACGATCTGCTGCCCGAGGCCGCGATCCGCGGTCGCGCGCACTGCATGCAGTCTCTTGAGGTTCCGCGCTTTCTCGGCTAGGCACGCCATCAAGTAGAACAGGGCGTCGATGATGCCCCAGGCGATGTTGCACCCGAGCGCGCCAACCAACATCTCGCGAACGTCCTCGCGTCCCACCTCGGCAACGCTCATCGACCCCGTGAACGTGAGGACCATGATCAGGCCGAACAGGATCTCGGACAGATGGTCGATTGGCTCGAGCGCTCGCGTAGCGGCTGCAGTGTCTGCGGATGCTGTGCTCATATCTGGCCTCTCATTGCACTCGTGGCGGCAACAGGTACAGGGTCATCGCGAAGACGAGGTACACGGCGAGTATCAAGACGCCGACGAACCATGCCGAGCGGCCGCCTGTCGTGACGACGGTCGCCGTCAAGGTCGCGAGCAACATCATCGCGACGGCTCCAGGCCAGAAGTCGAGACCCATCGGGGTAGGGCCGAGCACGTAGCTCAACAGCACGAGCACCGGCGCGACAAACAACGCGATCTGCGACGAGCTGCCGAGCGCGATGCCAACGCTCAAATCCAGGCGGTTCTTGCGAGCGCCGGAAAAGGCCGAAGTCATTTCGGCAGCACCGCCGACCAGCGCAACGACGATGAAGCCGACGAACGCAGGCGTCATGCCGAACGCTTCCGCGGCGGTCTGCACCGAGGCGACGAACACGTGACTCACGGCCGCCACGAGCACGGTGACGATCGCCAACATCACGAGCGCAAGGCCCATCGGCCACGGCTCCTCGTGCTCGCCTTCGCCGCCGCTGCTCGCGAACACCTCTTTGTGCGTCTTGAGCGAGAACAGCATGCCTAGGGCGTAGGCGACGATCAGCAGCACCGCGAGTCCGAGGCTCAACGATTGGAGGAACGGCCCGGAATCCGCTGTCGCGTCGGCTTGCGATATGAGTGACGGCACGAGCAGGGCAATGGTGGCCAACAACAACAGCACCGACTGCAAGCGCGCGTTCACGCGGTTGTAGTCCTGCGTGTGGTGCTTGAGCCCGCCGAGCAGGAACGACATGCCGAGCATGAACAACGTGTTCGTGACGATCACGCCGGCGATCGACGCCTTCACGAGCATGTATTGCCCTGCAGCCAACGCCGTCAATGCGATCACGAGCTCGGTCAGGTTCCCGAGCGTGGCGTTCAGCAACCCGCCGATTGCATCGCCGGTCTTCGCGGCCACGGATTCCGTGGCGTGGCTCAGTAACCCGGCTAGCGGCACGATCGACAGCACGGACAGCACGAACAGCAGGGTATGGGCTTCGGGCCGCAGCACTTCGACTGCAAACATCACGGGTACGAACACCAAGAGCCAGAGCAGCGGTTTATGAAGGATTTCTTTCAGCAGTAGATTCATGGAGCCCCCCGTGACTCTGATCGTGTTGCGGCTCGTCGTTGTTCTTCTGTGCCGACCCTGATTCGCGAGACCGCGCTCGCCAATGCGGCAATTGTTCTAGTTCTGGCTACGCTGGCGACTGACGGAGTATAGTCTTCCCATAACATAAGGCTATCGGCGCTTGATAACGCTAAGCAAAAGGCGCGTTGCTGGTTCGTTTTCCGGCGCTTGTGCAGCGCTAGAGATCCCAGTCTGCAGTTTCGCTTCCTAGTCGGCTTCCCATAGGCGGTGTCAGTCATGCAACGCACTGGAAACGGGCCCTTCGTTCAGCGGGCTCTGATCGTAGATTCGGGTCTGGCGGGGCCTTCCGGTGCTGCGGCACGCAGCGTGCGGAGCTTGGTCGAGGAGCTTCAGACGCGTGCGATCCACGTCGTCGAAGCGCTTTCGTATGAGGACGGGTTGGCAACCGCCGCATCCGACGCCGGCATCCACTGCATCCTGTTGAACTGGTCGCAAGGCCAGGCCGACGACGATCACGAGCACGCGCTGGAGCTGCTGCGCGCGGTGCGCGCCCGCAACGCGAAGATCCCGATCTTTCTGATGGCCAGCCGCAAGCTGGCGGGCTCGGTCAGCGTCGAGGTTGCAACCTTGGCCGACGAGTTCATCTGGATACTCGACGACACGGCGTCATTCATCGGCGGCCGCGTGCAGACGGCGATCGATCGCTATCTCGCAAACCTACTGCCGCCGTTTGCGGCCGCACTCGCGAAGTACAACCGCGAGCGCGAGTACTCGTGGGCCGCGCCGGGCCACCAAGGCGGCGTCGCGTTCCTGAAGTCGCCGGTCGGTCGCGTGTTCTTCGACTTCTACGGCGAGAACCTGTTTCGCACCGACATGGGCATCGAGCGCGGTGCGCTCGGCTCGATGCTCGGACACTCGGGTCCGATCGGGGAGAGTGAACGTTACGCAGCACGCGTGTTCGGCGCACACCGTACGTATTCGGTTCTCAACGGAACGTCGGCGTCGAATCGCTCGATCATGGCCGCGTGCGTCGGCGACAACGAGCTCGCGCTGTGCGATCGCAACTGCCACAAATCCATCGAGCAGAGCTTGCAGATCAGCGGTGGCATCGCTGTGTTCCTGGTGCCCACGCGGAATCGCTACGGCATCATCGGCCCGATCCACCCGAAGCAGCTCGAGCCCAAAGCGATCGCGAAAGCCATTGCTTCGAATCCTCTGGCCAAGAAGAGCGGGCACAAGAAGGCCGTTTACTCCGTCGTCACGAATTGCACCTACGACGGCATGTGCTATGACGCGGGCAAGGCCGAAACTATCCTCGCGAAGAGCGTGGACCGAATTCATTTCGACGAGGCGTGGTACGGGTACGCGCGCTTCAACCCGATGTATCGCGACCGTTATGCGATGCGCGGCGATCCGGCCACGCATCCGAAAAACGGGCCGACCGTGTTTGCGACGCATTCGACGCACAAGCTATTGAACGCGCTCTCGCAGACCTCGTTCATTCATATCCGCGACGGCAAAGGCGCAATCGATCACGGGCGCTTCAACGAGGCGTATTGCCAGCAGGCGAGCACGTCGCCGCTGTATGCGCTGATCGCCTCGAACGACGTCGCGGCCGCGATGATGGACGGCCCGGCCGGGCAATCGCTGACGCAGGAAACGATCGACGAGGCAGTGGCTTGCCGTCTGGCTACGGCGCGCGTGCGCCAGGAGTTCCTCGCGAAGAAGGACTGGTTCTTTGCGCCGTGGAACGCCGAAGAGATCCGCGATGCGAAGAGCGGCAAGCGCATCCCGTTCCACAAGGCGTCGGCGGAGCAGCTCGCGACGGATCCGGACTGCTGGGTCTTGCGTCCCGGCGATCGTTGGCACGGCTTCGACGACGTTCCCGAAGGCTGGTGCATGCTCGATCCGATCAAGTTCGGCATCGTATGCCCCGGCATGCAGGATGACGGCAAGCTCGCTGCGAAGGGTATCCCCGCCGATATCGTAACTGCCTACATCGGCCGGCACGGGATCGTGCCGTCGCGCACGACGGACCACATGGTCTTGTTCCTGTTCTCGATGGGTGTCACGAAGGGCAAGTGGGGCACGCTGCTGAACACGCTGCTCGACTTCAAGGTCGACTACGACCGGAACGCGCCGCTGGCCGAGGTGCTGCCCAACATCGCGGCGGCTGCGCCGGATCGCTATGCAGGCGTGGGGCTCAAGGATCTCGGCGACGAGATGTGGGCGCACCTACGCAAGAGCAGGCAAGGGCACTGGCAAGCGCAAGCGTATGCCACGTTGCCGAAGCCGGTCATGACTCCGCGCCGGGCGTTCCAGATGCTGATGGCGAACGACGCGGAGAAGGTGTCGCTCGCGAAGATGGCGAATCGCGTCGCCGCGGTCGGCGTGATTCCATACCCGCCCGGCATTCCGATCGTGATGCCGGGCGAAAACATCGGTGCCGCCGACGGCCCGTGGATCACGTACCTGCGCACGTTGCAGGAATACGGTCATCGCTTCCCCGGCTTCGCAAAAGAGGTCGAAGGTACCGAGGAACGCGACGGCACGTACTACATCTACTGCGTGAAAAAGTAACTCTTCGAGGGAGCCGCGCGTCATGCAATTCGCGACGAAAGTGCCGAGCATTCCGATACCGTTCGAAAAGCTGCTGAAGGTCGTCGCGGTCGTCGACGGTGACGACGGCCAAGCTCGCGCACTGCTAGACCGCATCAAGGCCGAAGGCTACGAGATCGAGGTTGCCGATCGTTACGATCGCGACGTGTCCGAGGACGCCGGCGTCGGTGCGTACATCGTGTCGGTCGACGGCAAACGTCTGAAGCCGGCGCGCAAGATGGCGCAGGCCGTGCGCCGCATCGGCTTCAAAACGCCGCTATGGGCCCTCGCGGACTCGCACGAGATCGCGGATGTCGAAGCCGTGGCCGGCGTCGGCGAGGTAGACGGGTATATCTATCTCGGCCAGCAGACGCCGGGCTTCTACGCCAAACAGATCGTCGCGAGCGTCGTCGAGTACGGCACGAGCCTGCTGCCGCCGTTCTTCGGCGGCCTCATGGCCTACGACTCGGAAGCGAATGTGTCGTTCGCGTGTCCCGGCCACCAAGGCGGCGAGTTCTATCGGAAGTCTCCGGCTGGGCAGTTGTTCTTCAAACATTTCGGCGAGCAGATCTTCCGCAACGATCTGTGCAACGCCGATGTGGACCTCGGCGACCTTCTGATCCACGTCGGTCCGGCCGTCGACGCGCAGCGGCATGCGGCCGCAGTGTTCGGCGCGGACCGCACGTACTTCGTGCTCAACGGCACGTCGTCGTCGAACAAAGTCGTCACGCAAGCGATGCTCAAGCGCGGCGATCTCGTGCTGTTCGATCGCAACAACCACAAGTCGCTGCATCAAGGCGCGCTCGTGCAGGCGGGTGCGACTCCGATTTTCTTGCCGACCGCGCGTAACCCGTTCGGCATGATCGGCGCCGTCGACTGGGACGCGTGGGACGAGAAGCAGTTGCGCGAGCGAATCCGCAAGCACCCGCTCGTCAAAGACAAGAACTTGCACAAGAAGGACCGTCCGTTTCGCTTGGCCTGTATCCAGCTCGCGACCTACGACGGCACGGTCTACAACGTGAGCAAGGTGCTCGACAAGATCGGCCACCTCTGCGATTACGTGCTGTGGGACGAGGCCTGGATCGGCTACAACGCGTTTCATCCGCTGTTCGAAGGCCATAGCCCGATGCGTCTCCCGAAGCTCGGCCCCGAGATGCCGGGCCTGTTCTCGACGCAGTCGGTGCACAAGCAGCTAGCGGGTTTCTCGCAAGCTTCGCAGATTCACAAACGCGACGAGCACCTCAAGGGTCAGAAGCGTTTCGTCGAGCACAAGCGATTCAACGAGTCGTTCTTGATGCACGCGTCGACGTCGCCGTTCTATCCGCTGTTTGCTGCGCTCGACGTGAACGCAAAGGTTCACGAGGGCAAGGCCGGCGAGATGATGTGGGATCGGTGTATCGAGCTCGGCATCGAAGCGCGCAAGAAGATTCGTGAATTCGGTCGGTACTACGCGAAGGAGGGCCGCAACGCCGAGGAGAGGTGGTTCTTCGATCCGTTCGTGCCGGACACTGTGACTATCAAAGGCTCGAAGCACACGAAAGACAAGCGCACTGCGTGGGAGGACCTTCCGACCGATGTGCTCAAGCGCGAGCAACAGTGCTGGACCTTCGATCCGAAAGCGAAGTGGCATGGTTACGCCGGCTATACCACCAACTACGCGATGGTGGACCCGAACAAGCTCATGCTGTTGACGCCGGGTATCGACCGCAAGACCGGTGACTATCTCGATTTCGGCGTACCGGCCACCGTGCTCGCGAATTTCTTGCGCGAGGAGCGCGTCGTTCCCGAAAAGTGCGACCTGAACAGCATCCTGTTCCTGCTGACGCCGGCCGACGACGAAAGCAAGTTGAACACGCTCATCGCGAAGCTCGTGAAGTTCAAGAACCTCTGGGATCGCGATGCGCCGCTTGGCGACGCGCTGCCGACGATCTACGCACAGAACTCCGCGCGCTACGCGGGGTACTCACTGCGCAAGGTCTGCAAGGAGATGCACGACTACTACAGGAAGGCGAACGTCAAGGAGCTGCAGAGGAAGTGTTTTCGCGCGACGAGCTTCCCGGAGCTCGGGATGTCGCCGAAGGACGCTTACGAGGCGCTCGTGGCGAACGAGGTCGACTACGTGCCGCTCGACAAGACCATCAAGGGACGAATTGCGGCGACCCTCGCGCTCATCTATCCGCCGGGTATCGGAGTGCTCGTTCCCGGCGAGCGCTGGGACGAGCGGGCGAAACCGATGCTCGATTACTTCGCGGCCTTCGAGGAATCGTTCAACCGTTTCCCCGGTTTCAATTACGAGGTACAGGGCGTGTACCAGGAAATCGTGGACGGCCGCATCAAGTTCTATACGTACGTGGTTCGCGAGTGAGCTCTATAACGGGGAGACAACACAATGGCAGAGCAAGCTGACAAGAAAAAAATGAGCCTGATCCAGCTCACGTTCATCGTGGCTGTGAACATGATGGGCTCCGGCATCATCATGTTGCCGACCAACATGGCCGGTGTCGGCGCAATCTCGCTGCTGTCGTGGATCGTGACCGCGGTCGGCTCCATGGCAATCGCGTACGGATTCGCGCAGGCCGGAATCTACAATCAACGACCGGGCGGTATGGCCGCGTACGCGGAGGACGCGTACGGCAAGTCCGGCTATTTCCAAGTGTTCTTCCTTTACTTCTTGTCGCTCGCGATCGGCAACGTCGCAATCGGCATCTCTGCCGTCGGCTATCTCGCGATGTTCATCCCGTGGCTATCGTCGACGCCGATTGCAACGACGCTCGGTGTGATCGCGCTACTGTGGATCACGACGTTCGCGAACTTCGGTGGGCCGAGCGTCACGGGCAAGATCGGCTCGATCACGGTCTGGGGCGTGATCCTTCCGGTCGGCCTGCTCTCGATCATCGGCTGGTTCTGGTTCAGCTCCGACACCTTCGGCGCAGCGTGGAACCCGCAAGGGCTCACGATCGCGCAAGGTATGGGCTCGAGCATCTCGCTCACGCTGTGGGCGTTCCTCGGCATGGAGTCGGCTGCGCAGAACTCCGCGGCGGTCGACAATCCGAAGAAGAACGTGCCGCTTGCGTGCTTGTTCGGCACGCTGGGCGCCGCCGTAATCTACATTCTCTCGACCACGGTGATCCAAGGCATCGTGCCGAACGCCGAGCTTGCGGCGTCGACGGGTCCGTTCGGGCTCGCGTTCACGTACATGTTCAACTCCACGATCGGCTCGATCGTCATGGGGCTCGCTGTTCTGGCGTGTTTAGGGTCGCTGCTCGGCTGGCAGTTCACGATCGCGCAGACGGGCAAGTCGGCGGCGGACGAGCGGATGTTCCCGGCGTTCTTCTCGAAGGTGAACAGCATGGGCGCGCCGATCACGGGCATGATCGTGCTGGGCTTCGTGCAGACGGGACTCGCGTTGATGACCATCTCGCCCACGTTGAGCGAGCAGTTCAGCGCGCTCGTGAACCTCGCCGTCGTCACGAACGTGATCCCATACGTGGTCGCGCTGTCCGCGTTGATCGTGATGATGAAGGGCGCGAAGGTCACGGGCGGCACGTACACGCTGACCGTCGTGATCTCGCTGCTCGCGATGGGCTACAGCGTGTTCGCGCTTTATGCCTCGGGTATGGAGGCCGTCATGGGCGGCATGCTCGTGCTCGGCATCGCCTACATCATCTGGGGCTTCATCGCGCCCCGCTTCACGTCTACCGCACCGGCAACGGCTGGTCGCGCCGCGAAGTAATCAAGGTTCCAAGGAGAAAGATCATGCGTACTGAGTTCGCAACATCGAGGGGCCAACGAGCTTGGCTCGCACGTGCCGTCGCGGCGGTCGCTGTTTCGTTCGTGGTCGTGGCCGCGCTCCCCGCCGCCTCGCAGACGGTAGATCGCATTCGCGCGGCGGGCCGCATACGGCTCGGCTACGTTGCAGATGCCCGCCCGTTCACGGTGGGCCAGGGCGGCGCGGCCGAGGGCTTCGGGGCGGCGCTGTGCCAGCGCGTTGCCGACCGCGCGAAGGCGCAGCTCGGCAACTCGTCGTTGACCGTCGAATGGGTCCAAGTGACCGCCGACAATCGACTTCGCGAGGTTCAGCAGGGCAACGTCGACCTGCTGTGCACGCCCATGCCGCAGACGGTGGCCGCGCGGCAAGCCGTTGCGTTCTCGCTGCCGGTGTTCCCGGCCGGGGTTCGCGCGGTGCTGCGCAACGATGCGGCTGTCCAGCTGCGTGACGCGCTCGCAGGGCAAACCGGCCGGGTCGTCTGGCGCGGCTCTCCGGCCGCGACCGTTCTCGGTCAGAAGTCGTTCGCGGTCATGCAAGGCTCGACGACCGAGTCGTGGTTGACCGGTGCGCTCGCGTCGCTGCAGATCGATGCGCGGATCGTGCCCGTGCCGGACTATCGGACAGGATTGCAGCAGGTCGTAAACCATGACGTCGACGTGTTCTTCGGCGACCGCGCCGTCGTGCTCGGCGCGATGGACGACGCGGCCCGCGACAGTCTGACCGTCTTGCCGCGCCTGCTCACACACGAGCCCGTCGCATTCGCCATGGCGCGCGGCGACGAGGATTTCCGTCTGCTCGTCGATCGCGCGCTCAGCGACACCTACAAGTCTGCGGACTTCGCGGCGCTGTACGGCCAGTGGGTCGGTGAGCTCGACGAGAGCGCGCGCGCGTTCTTCCAGTGGAACACGTTGCCGCAATAGTCACGCGATGAGTGCAAGGAGTAACGCGAGATGATCGAACGAAGCAACAAACGCATGAGCATGCGTGCGCTCGTCGTGGACGACGAGCTCGGGCTCGCGACCGCGGAGGGTCGCGCCGCGCGTGCGCTCGTCGAGGAGCTGAAGGGCCGCACGATCGAGGTCGTCGAAGCGACCTCTGCCGAGGACGGCACGGCCGCAATCACGGGCGATACTGCGATCCACGTCGTGCTCGTCGACTGGACGCTGGGTAACGACAAGGATCACGCCAACGCACGCAAGTTCCTCGAGTTCATCCGCGGTCGCAACGACAAGATCCCGATCTTCCTGATGGCCGAGCGCGGCGACGCCACGAGCATCCCGATCGACGTGATGGAGATGGTCGACGAGTTCATCTGGACGATCGAGGACACGGCTGCGTTCGTGGGCGGGCGCGTGTTGGCCGCAGTTCGCCGGTACCTCGAGGTGCTGCTGCCCCCGCTGGCGTTGGCGATGATGCGATTCAACCAGGAGAACGAGTACTCGTGGCACACGCCGGGGCATACCGGCGGCACCGCATTCCTGAAATCGCCGATCGGCCGGATCTTCTTCGATTATTACGGCGAGAACCTACTGCGCTCGGACCTCTCGATCAGCGTCGGGAGCTTGGGCTCGCTGCTCGATCACAACGGCCCGATCGGTGAGCACGAGAAGTACGCCGCGCGGGTGTTCGGCGCCCACCGCACGTACAGCGTCACGAACGGCACGTCGATGTCGAATCGCGTGATCTTCCTGGCCGCCGTCGCGCGCGATCAGGTCGCGTTCTGCGACCGCAACTGCCACAAATCGATCGAGCACAGCCTGGTCATGTCGGGTGGTATCCCGACGTACCTGGTGCCGCTGCGCAATCGTTACGGCATCATCGGCCCGATCCCGCCCGAGCGTCTCGCGAAAAAGGCGCTCGAAAAGGCGACGAAGGAGAACCCGCTCGTCACGAAGGGCATCGACAAGCGTGCCGTGTACGCCGTAGTCACGAACTCGACCTACGACGGCCTGTGCTACAACGCGCGGCGCGTCGAGGAGTTGCTCGACCCGTCCGTCGATCGCATCCATTTCGACGAGGCTTGGTACGCGTACGCACGATTCAACCCGTTGTACGCAGATCGGCACGCGATGCACGGCGATCCGAAGGACCACAAGGGTCCGACCGTGTTCGCGACGCATTCGACGCACAAGCTGCTGGCCGCGTTGTCGCAGGCCTCGCTGCTGCATATCCGCGACGGCCGCGGCGCGATTCCGCACTCGCGCTTCAACGAGTCGTACATGATGCAGGCGTCGACATCGCCGCTGTATCCGATCATCGTCTCGAACGACATCACGGCCGCCATGATGGACGGCCCCGGCGGTCCGACGCTGACCGGCGAATCGATCCAGGAGGCCATTGCGTTCCGGCAGACGATGGGCCGAGTGCATCGCGAATTCGGCGAGAAGAAGCAGTGGTTCTTCAAGACCTGGAACGCCGATAGCGTCAAGCAGAAGGGCAAGAAGGTCCGCTTCGAGGAGGTTTCACCCGAATGGCTCGCAACGGAGCCGGATGCTTGGGTGCTGCACCCGGGCGACGTCTGGCACGGATTCGGCGATCTCGAGGACGGCTACTGCATGCTCGACCCGATCAAGGTGTCGCTCGTGACACCCGGCGTCGCGGACAAGGGCGGTCTCGAGAAGAACGGTATTCCGGCCACGCTCGTCACGCGCTATCTGCACTACAAGGGCGTCGAGGTAGAGAAGACCACGGACTTCACGATCCTCGTGTTGTTCTCGATCGGCATCACGAAGGGTAAGTGGGGCACGCTGCTGAACGCGCTGCTCGATTTCAAGCGCGACTACGATCGCAACGCGCCGCTCGCGGAGGTGATGCCGGCCCTCGTCAAGGATAGTCCCGGCAAGTACGCGCCACTCGGCTTGCGCGAGCTCGCCGACGAAATGTTTGCGCAACTGCGCGACGCGCGGCAGACGCATTGGCTCGCGGAAGCGTTCTCCACGCTGCCGACGTTGGTCATGAAGCCAAGCGACGCGTATCAGCAGCTCGTGCGCGACGAGATCGAGCACGTGCCGCTGGACAAGCTCGCGAATCGCGTGCTCGCCACCAGTGTCGTGCCGTATCCGCCCGGTATCCCGATGCTGATGCCGGGCGAGTCGACGGGTCCCGCCAATGGTCCGTACTTGGGCTATCTGCGCGCGCTCGCCGAGTGGGATGCCCGTTTCCCCGGGTTTGGGCACGATACGCACGGCGTCGAGAACCGCAACGGTGTCTTGTACGTTCAATGTTTGAAGAAGAGCGCGCACCGAAAGTTGGGTCGCGCCGAGTAAGGCAGCAACAAGGAGTTATCGATATGCCACGGAATACGACGTTCGCCGCACCGCGGAAGAAAGCGCTCGCGGTTGCGGTTCTGCTGACGCTGGCGGCGACGGCCGCATCCGCGCAGGAGGCGGCAGAGGAGGAGACTTGGGTGCCTCCTGGCCTGCCATCGGGCCTCGATTGGACGTTCAACTTCGACGCTACGCTCGGTGCGTTCTCGTTCGGCAATTCGCTGTATACGGAACCGAAGCCCGATGACATCTCGGGCGACTTGACCGCGAACTGGTGGGAAGGGTCGATCAAACCTGCGTTGAGCGCCGAGTACACCACGAACAGCTCCGCCGTGTTCTACGGCGCTGCCAGCGCGGTCGGCGAGCAGACCTACGGCGCTGCGCCCGATATCGCCGGTGGCGACGCGAGCTCGTTCGACGTGGAAGATCTGTACATCGGATGGCGATCGGGCAACACCAACGAACTCGGCGAGGACGTGCTCGACTTCACGCTCGGCCGCGCGCGCTATCGGCTCGGCAACGGCATGCTGCTATGGGACGGCGCATCGGAAGGCGGATCGCGCGGCGGTTATTGGACCAACGCGCGACAGGCTTTCGAGATGGCTGCGATCGGCCGTTTCAGGCCCGGCAAGCACACCATCGAGGGGTTCTATCTCGACAAGGACGAGCTGCCCGAGAGCGATTCGCACACCGAGCTCATGGGCGTCAACTACGAGTACGCGATCGGTGAGGATTCGACGCTCGGCGCGACCTACATGACGTTCGACGCCGAACGCACGGTGAATCCATCACGCGACGGGCTCGACGTGTACAACTTGAGGGCTTACGTCGCGCCGTTTCCGAACAAGAACCTGTCGTTCGAGGCCGAGTATGCGCTCGAGGACAATGGGCTGCTGCGCGACTCCGAGGCCTACAACGCGAAAGCGGCATATCAGTTCGAGAATGGCTGGATGCCGAAGGTGTCGTATCGCTATGCCTTCTTCGAGGGCAACGACCCCACCACGCTCGCGAACGAGGCATTCGACGGTCTCTTGACGGGTTTCTCGGACTGGGGCTCATGGTGGCAGGGTGAGATCGCGGGCGAGTACTTCGTCTCGAACTCGAACCTGATCTCGCATCAGCTGCGCGTGCACGTGACACCCCGCGAGTCGATTTCCACGGGCTTGATCTTGTTCGACTTCAAGCTCGACAAAACCGCGACGCCGACCTCGTCCGACGACGTCGCGACCGAGCTCGATTGGTACATGGACTGGAGCGTCAACGACAACTTCACGGCGAGCTTCGTGCTCGCTTGGGCGGATCCCGGAACCGCCGTGCAACAGTCGTCTGGGCGCACCGACTCGTTCCTGTACGGCATGATCTTCGGTGCCTATCATTTCTAGAATAAACAATAAGTTAGTGGATCTTATTAAATGGATGTCGAGCTACCGGTCCTGATCGAGCGCCAGCCCGATTACACGACGTGCGGCCCCACGGCGTTGCATGCCATGTATCAGTACTTCGGCGACAAGATCACGCTCGACACGGTGATCAAAGAGACGCCCAAGCTACCGACCGGCGGAACCTTGTCCGTGCACCTCGCCGTGCACGCGTTGTCGCGCGGGTACGAAGCCACGACGTGGGTCTGCAACGTCCGCCACATGGACCCCACGTGGTTCCAAAAACCGACCGACGTGCTCGCGAAGCTCAAGGAGCGCAGCGCGGCGAAGGGGCTCACGAAGGATCCGCGCTACGGACCTGCGCTCGAGGCTGTCGAGAAGTACGTACAGCTCGGCGGCAAGCTCGTGTGGGGCGATCTGACGCCGAAGCTGATCGCGAAAACGCTCGGCGACGGGTTGCCGATTCTCACGGGCACGAACGGCACGTATCTGTATCAGTGTGCGCGCGAGACGGACGCGGGCCCCGATGACGTACGTGGCGACGCGTTCGGTCACTTCATCGTGCTTTGCGGATATCGCGGTGACGACGAAACCGTCGCGATCGCGGATCCGCTGCTCGATAACCCGGCGCACGGTACGAAGTACTACCGCGCGAACGTGTATCGATTGCTCGGAGCAATCTTCCTCGGCGTCGGCACCGATGACGGCAACCTCTTGGTGCTGCGACCGAAAGGTTGGAAGAAGCCGGGGAGCAACTGATGGCGACTGGGCGCTCGTCGCGCGACGTTTTGGTGTTGACTTGCGAGCACGCCGGCAACCGAATCCCGAGTCAATACGCACACCTGTTTCGCGGCGCGGACGACGTGTTGGCCACGCACCGAGGTTGGGATCCCGGCGCGCTGACGCTGGCGCGCTTGCTCTCGCGCGAGCTCGACCGTCCGCTGCATGCGATCACGTGGAGCCGTTTGTTCGTCGAAGCGAATCGCGCGCCGACCAATCACCGGATCTGGTCGCGCTTCACGAAGGGCTTGCCAAAGGCGGAGCGCGATTCGATCCTCGCTCGCTGGTGGCGGCCGCATCGCGAATCGGTCGAGAAGGCGGTCGCGGCGGAGATCGCGCGCGGCAGGCGTGTCGTTCACGTAGCCGTGCATAGCTTCACGCCCGAGCTCGACGGCGAGGTTCGCAACGCCGAGGTCGGATTCCTCTACGACAGTCGCCACAAGCACGAGGCGAAATTCTGTCGGGAGTGGGCCTCCGCGTTGAACGCTCTCGATCCCGGCTTGCGGCTGCGCCACAACTATCCCTACAGCGGCGCTGCGGACGGGCTGTCGACGTGGCTGCGTAAGCGGCATCCGGAAAGCCGTTACCTAGGGATAGAGCTCGAGCTCAATCAGGCGCTCGTCGACTCGAAGGGCTGGCGTCGTTTCCAGCAGAACGTCGCGCACAGCCTCCGCGCCGTCGTCTAGTGCGTCAGTATTCCGCGAACAGCCGCTGGATGTCGGTCAACGGGCGCGGCTTCAGCAGTGCGAGCCGGAGCAGCACGCGCGCCTTCTGCGCGTTCAAGTCGTCCGATGCAACTAGCCCAAGCTCGTCGTCGTTGACTTCCACGTTCCGGCCGACGAGACCCGTCGCGACGCGCGTGGAGCGCACGGCGACGATGCCTTTCTTCGCTTGAGCGGACAGCGTCGCGAGCGCGGGCGCGGTCATGTTGCCGTTGCCGACACCCGCGATCACGATGCCCTTGGCGCCGGCCGCGACGGCCGCGTCGATCAACGCGCCGTCCATGTTCTCGTAGGCCATGATGATGTCGACGCGCGGCAACGTCGTGACGCCGTCGAGCGAGAACTCGGATTCAACCGTGTGCCGACCGACCGGGCCGCGGTAGAACTCGGCGTTCCCATACGCTACGGTTCCGATCAAGCCGCGCAGCGGCGACAGGAACGTTTGCACGGCCGTCGTGCTGGTTTTCGTCAACGACGAGGCTCCGTGAATCCAGTCGTTGATCACGACGAGCACACCGCGGCCGGCTGCCCCCGCGTTTGCAGCGACGGCGACCGCGTTGTAGAAATTCAACGGGCCGTCCGCCGACAGCGCGGTGGGAGGTCGCATCGATGCAGTCATCACGACGGGCTTCGCCGTCTTGAGTACCAGATTCAAGAAATAGGCCGTCTCTTCGATCGTGTCCGTGCCGTGCGTGACCACGATGCCGTCGACGTCGCTTTGTGCCGCGAGCTCGTTGACCCGGCGTGCAAGCCTGAGCCAGACCTCGTCGTTCATGTCTTGCGAGCCGATGTTCGAGATCTGCTCGCCGTGCAGCGCCGCGAGTTCGCCGGCCTGGGGCACGGCTGCCAGCAGGTGCGCGACACCGACTTGGCCCGACGTGTAGCGCGCGTGCACGTCGCTGGTTGCGGCGCCCGCGATCGTGCCGCCGGTCGCCAAGACGACGATGCGCGGCTTGCCGTGTGCCATTGCGCTTCCCGACATGGCCAACAAGGCTACCAGCAAGCGTACTGATCGGATCGGTTCGCTGCCTTTCCGCGTCTGTATTGCCCCTCGCGGCGCGACGAACCCGCGCGAGTTGAGCTATGATTTCCGTCGCTCCATCATAGCGGTCGCTCACGCAACGGCACGCTTCTGGGCGATACCAATAACACTCATAGGGGTTCTGACTAATGTCGATGCTGAACAAGCCAAAGGTGCTGAGCGGGCTCGTGGCCGTCGCTGCGTTGCTGACCGCGTTCGGAGCTTCCGCACAGCAGCAAACCACGCTGACACCAGCCTATGCGAAGCCCGGGGTGAACCTGCGACCGTATCAACAGTTCAGGTTGCTGCCCCTCGAGGTCAGCGACACTCGCATCGTTCCGCCGCCGTGGGTCGAGAATCCGAACCCGCGCGAGTGGGAGCTCACGCGCCAAAACAGAAGTGTCCTCGCGTCCACGTACGCGGCCGCCGTGCGGACTGGCATCGAGTCCGAAGGCAAGTTCAGGGTTGTCACGGAGCCCACGCCCGGTACTCTCGAGATCGAGATGCGGATCGTGAGTCTCACGCCGTGGGCGTCGCGCGCCGAAACGGACGCGCAGACTCTCGGCTCCGGAACGTTGACGTTCGAAGCGCACGTGCGCGATGCGCCGACCGGCGAGTTGCTGGCTGTGTACCAGGGCACGCAGCAGGTCGGCCAGGACTACCAAGAGAACACGGCCTATAACAAAGTGAGCGGACTGACCGAGCACTTCACGAATTGGGGCCGCAACATCAGCCGCCGTCTCGCCGAGGCTCAGGGCAGATAAGCCTCGCTGTCGTGACTGACGCCGCGAGGCCCGTGCCCGCTGCGGTGCTCAACCGGGGGGTCGATATGCGCATCGTTTCGCATCGCGCCGCGCGCGCGTTTCATGCCCTGATCATCACGCTGCTCGTCGCCGGGTCCGGCGGCGTGCGAGCACAGGCGCTGCAGGTCGCGGCCCCGCCCGCATCGGTGCCTGCCGCAGTCCCTGCGGTCGTCGCGATTCCGCGTCCGACTGCGGCCGAGGTTCAAGTCGCTCGCGACGCCTTCGCGAAATTCGTCGCAGCGGCGGACGCAGAGACGCGCGGCGTGCTCGCGCAGCATCCGGGATTGCTCGAGGTCCGGCCGCCGGGGCCGAACTCCGCGATTCTGCCGGCGCTAGCGCCGCAGTTCCAAGCGAAGCATCAAGCCAACCTCGCGGTCGCGAAGCAGGGCGACGCCGAAGTCTTGTTCATGGGCGACTC
>Ga0315910_10002342_pt1 | contig 16754 bp, 9 predicted proteins | sample EdamamesoilMG_FD_204470 | JGI IMG/M metagenome (GOLD analysis project Ga0315910, IMG submission 204470) | Garden soil microbial communities collected in Santa Monica, California, United States - Edamame soil | ecosystem: Environmental > Terrestrial > Soil > Garden | place: USA: California... | reverse complement strand
AAAACCGTCGATTCCCGGTTCCACCGTCGCTTGATCCAGCCCGCCGTGTAGACCGAGTTGGCTATGATGACGTCGTAAGTAGATACCCAGTGTGCGGCATCCGGAGAGTCTGCGGAGGGGACCGTCCGGGCGAGACCGTTGAGATCGAGGCACGTTCCAAGGAGGCGGGTGTCTGTTGATGCACTTGTGTCGGTCGGCCGGAAAACGGTGGATTCGAGGAACAGCTCGACGGTGTGCAATCCGGTGAGGTCGAGCGGGCTGAGGTCGACTTCGATGAAGTCTCGATCCGCGCGCCAGGAAAGAGACATGTGCTGTGCCCGGATCAAGCGGAGCTGGTTTTGCGGCGGAACGTGCAGGGGAAGTCGCACTTTGCGTCGTCTCAGGTCAGAGATGTCCACCTCGAGGATGCTGTTGGCCCCTAGCCAGCACATACCGTTTGGTTCGACCGCGAAAGCACCGACAAGAGGCGCGATCTGTCCGTTTCTATATGTGTAGGTGCGACGCTCGGTCTGATGTGACTCGGCCGAAGGCGCTAGAGATTGCGGAAAAAAGCACAGGTAGGCGGAGCGTCGTGCAACTGAAGGCAGATTCGAGCAGTAGGTGCTGTTGACGAAGAGATCGTATCCAGCTGAGAGGGGGGCGAGTTCCGTGCAGGATCGGCCCTCGGGCCAGACTACCGTACGGCATCTGTCGAGGTCCGCTTGGAACCTGTTGGACAGTTCCCGGAGAGAGAAGTGCTCGGTGCCGATGAGTGACACTTCGGTGTTCTTCATCGCAGCGAACGCAGCTGCCAGCGCGGTCGCGTGCTTCTCCCCACCTCCGAATGTGTTCCAATACCGATTGTAGATGCCGACCCGGGTCATTGTTCTTCTGATTTCTGAAAGGAAGCCCAGCTCGGGCGGAGGCGCGCGAGAAGAATTCGATCGTAGGTCGCCCGCGAAGAAATCAGGGCGAGATATTCGATCTCGTCGGCCGCTAGATGACCGAGATGGTCCATCGTGATATCCAGACGCGTGCCAAACTGTTTCTTCAGCGTGTGAAGACGTTGGTTTCGATCTTTGATCTCCGGCCAGAGATGTCGCCAAGCGAGATTCTTCGCCTTGATGAAACGGTGGTTCCTGACGACATGGAATCTGAAGAACGGGGACCACTCCACGCTGGAACCAGCGTGCACATGTCTGACCACGGACTTGGGTTGGTAAACCAAGCGAAAGCCGGCGCGGCGGAGTCGCCAGCAGAGGTCCGTGTCTTCGTAGTACATGAAGTACCGTTCATCAAATCCGCCGATTTGAGAAAACACGGCTCTGCGAATCAACATCGAACAACCGCAGAGGCTGGTCACGTCCTCGATCGTATCATACTGTCCCTGATCTGGCTCAAATATGCCGCGGTCGCCGGCGTTTCCGTGCTCGTCCAGGCGTGATGCCGCGTTGTTGATCACGTATGTCGAGGAGTCGAGCGCCGCCGAATCGAGCGGGATGGAGATGCTCGCAAACTCACCGGGAGCTGGATGCTTGAAGACCTGACCGGATGGCAGGCGGAAGCTCACTTGCCTGTGATCGTCTGGACCGAAGCCGCGAATCTTGAGGTCGAGCGTGGCCGTAGGGGTTTCCGGGACCGGCAGCAGCACCATGGCCTCGGGCGCGCTCCAGCGGACTTTGCGGCCATCCCAATTCTCTTCGCCATGGAATCCCCGGGTGAAGATCAGTTTGTCGTAATCGCAGTTGGATACACGCGAGGAGAGATCGAGAGCGATGCCAAGGAGACGTTCGTCTGCGCCGACCCCCGCAGCAGACGGTTGGAACGGCGGTGCCGAAATCTCAAGTTGGATGAATCGCGTGAGGAACAGGATCTTGGAGCCGACAGCCCCGATGTCTCGACTGGAATGGGCCGTCTGCACGAGCTCGGCGAGCCAGTCCTCGTGAGGGATGGTGTCGTTGTTGAGGAAGGCGAGGTAGTCTCCGGTCGCGTGCTGCGCTCCGAGGTTGTTTCCGCCGGCGAAGCCCAAGTTGCGTTTTGCTCGAATGATGCGGACCTCGGGATACTGCTCACTAACAAACTGGCACGAGTCGTCCGACGAACCATTGTCGACAAGGACAACTTCGAGGTTGGGATAGGTCTGGAGCTGCAGTGCATCGAGCACCCCAGGCAGAAATCGACGTCCGTCCTTTGTGACGATAATGACCGAAACGAGAGGAAGCACTGCTCGCAATTGACTCGCTGTACGGCGAGCGCGCGCTGTCTGACGTTCGTATGCTGCATGATGGTTCGCCTGCTGGGCTGCCAGCGCTTTGCGCTCCTGGTCCAGTTGCCCTTGGAGTCGGAGAGTCTCCGCGAGGTGCTCACGCGCGTTGGCCGCGAGTTGGTCGATCTTCGAGTCTCTCGCGTGCAACAACTGCTGGTGAAGTTCGTAGACGCGGGCTGCTTGTTTTGCTGCCTCCGACAGTTGAGCAGCCATAACGGCCTTCTCGGAGTTCGCCTGCTGACACGCTTGGCGGAGTTCGTTGATTTGCTCGTTCAACGCATGTTCTTGTGCCCTTGCTTCATGCTGGAGGCCCGCATGCTTGTCGCGCTGTGCTTCGAGCTCGTGTCGATGGACTTCGGCCTGGTGTTGAACGGCGGACTCATGATGGCGCCGGAGCGCTTCGATCTCGCTTCGATGTGAGCCCGCGAGAGCCTCGCGAAACGAAGTAAGGACCTCCTCGATCCGGGCGCGAATATTCGAGAATGTCGCCTCGTTGGTCGTTGCGATCCTCGAGGCAATCGTTTCAGCGAATGTCTGGTCCAGCGAACGTTGCTGCTGACGCGCTTCCTCCAGTTGCCGGGAGAGCTGGTGGTTGTGGTGCAGCCATCCCTTGTCGCGATCGACCACAAATTGTACGGGATCGAGCACTTCGCTCTGCAGTTGTGTCTCAAGAAGCGAGCACATCCTGAACAGGAGATCTGGTCGGGATGAGGCCCACTCGGTGGGCCAGAAGCGTCGAGGGCTGCCGGTGAGGTGCGCGTTTCGCCAGACGGCAAACCACGGTATGGTCGTGTAGTGGCAAAGGTCAAAGTCGACCAGGAGCGGCTGGCCTTCTGTGTCGATGAAGATGTTCTGCGGGATGAGATCCTCGTGGATCAATACTGTCTTGGCTGGCGTGGGCGGAAGTTCGTTCTCCACCCATGCGCGCAACGTCTGATATTCTTCAGTCTCTTGGCCCGCCCATTTGAGGGCATCGATACACCGTGCTCGGTCGCGCTCCCGCACTCCGCCGTCAGGGAATTCACGTGAACAAAGGGTCTTGAACAGGGACTCGACGAGCACTTGGCCGTCCTCTGGCTGGATGCGTCCAATGGACAAGGCATCGGCGAGCGTCTGAAGGTTCCCGACCCACTCTTCAACCAAGCCTCGAAAGGAGCCAACGTGCAGCTCGCCGACGACGATGGGGGTGCGAATGCTTACCTGCTCCCGCATTACGGTCTGCAGGCCCGCGATCTCGTCCAGCTTGCGGTCATGATCGGACGGATACCACTTGACCGAGTAGGTCGGGACACCGTCGACGTTTACCGTGTCACGGCGCGTCGAACGGCCCTGGCGTCGATTGGCCGCAGGCGTCCCTTGTTCCACGGAGAGCCGAGCAATGTCGACTTGGAGCAGACTTGCGAGTGCCGATCGGCAATCCGGTATGTTGAGCATCGTGGCTTTCCTGCGACCTGGATCGTGAATGCTGGAGGAAAACGCCAGCGGGCGATTCAGCCCGCACGAGAAACCTGAGCCCCCTTGGTGGAGCCACCCGACCGGAGAAGTCGATGCACGCGATCCCCGGACACCCGCCCGATGAGCCGGCCGTGCGTTGGAGACGCGAATTCTGTTCGTTCAGGCCGATGACGCCTGCCTGTCAGCAGTCTCGACCTCGGTCCGTTTGGAGTTCGCATTTATTGATGGGATGACTCGCTCGTGCCGGAGGCGACTACAAAGAAACTGGGAGCAAAATCAGATGAGATCCCGAGTTTTGCCATGGTCCGGTAGTGGGACCTCAACTCATCCTGAAATGGGAGTTGAGTTCCCGTGAACCCCTCGTGCTCGATCACAAACTCGGAACTCAGGAACGCGTCGGTTGCAGCTCCCCACGGAACGATTTTCTCCGGCAACTTGTAGTCAGGGAATGCGCAGTGAAAATCGCACTGCCCAAAGCCCGCCTGTCGCATCAGCACCTTCAACTCGGCCCTCGTATGAACGACTGACCGGAGAGACTCACTTGTCTTGGAGCGCCATTTCTTGTCAGCAAGTGTGTAGTCGAAAGTCGTCACGCCCGGTGTCCCGATGTGATCATCCGGCGCGCCGAGTAGGTATTTGAGGCCTAGCCGGTTTTCGATGCCAACAACCAAGGTACCTCCCGGCGCGAGGAGCGATCGGATCTTGGCAAGAAATGAACGCTGGGCCTCGATGGGATCGAGCGTCGGCGAGAACTTTGGCACCCATTCCAAGACCCCGATGCAAGCGACCAGATCAAAGCGACTCGCAAAATTCGCCTCGAGAAAATCGGCTTGCACGAACCACATGGAGTCGGCGAGACCTTCTTGACGGGCTGCGGTCTCGATAAATCTCAAGCGCTCCGGCGTCGGCTCAAGTGCGCAGACTGCGCAACCGGCACGGGCCAATGGTAGAGCGATCTGCCCCCAACCTGCACCGATGTCCAGGACGCGTGCCAGTCTGGAGGGCGGATGCATACGGAAAAAGAGGTCACGGCTGGGATCTGTGACTATCCTATGCAGCCATGGATGGCTGTCCGCGTAGCGCGCTGCCACCGCCGAACGCCAGGGCGTGCCTGCCTCGATGGCCGCGATGATTGCACCAAGCTCTAATGCCGGGGTGTCGCGGTAGGTGTCCCCGATATCGGTGTTCAGGCGCCCACCAAGCGCCAGTTCGTGTGGGAATCCGTGAAGCGTGAGTTTGAGCTGCGTAGGCACGTGGAGAGTGCGGGTGAGGCGTTGACGATCAAGGTGTGAGGATGAAGATGCCGTCCCGTCCGTGATCGGCTTGGCAGAATGCTGAGGGGAACAGTCGGCCGTTTGCAGCGCTGAAAAAGTACGGGACAAGGCCGGATGCCACGCAGGCACTCAAGTCCTGCCATTCGCCTCGTCGAAAGTCGGTCCACGTACGCCACCGCATCAGACGAAGCGGGCGTGCGTCGGTTCTCGCGTAGTGGACGATCCAGCACAGGGTGGGACGGCAGTCCGAGGGGCGCAGCCCTGCCGTCAGTCTCGGACGGACGGGCCCTGCAGGACGGGTCTCGGCGTCAGGCGCTCGGCTGCGTCGGTTCAACGGTGATACGGGCGAAGCAATTGGCGATTCCGAAGCAGCGGTCCGGACCGTGGATTGAGAATTGCGCGACATCATAGCGGCGATGGACCACGACAAGTTCCTCGCCCACGAAATGGGTGAATCCAAGCGAGAGGAAATATTCGCCCGGCATGAGATTCGCCGAGAAGGCGAAGCGAACGGTTCTGCGATCCCCGGCGTTCAGCGGTGGTGCCGGCTGGCGACTGAACAGCGTGTTGGTCCCGTAGACATCCTGGCCTTTGCGGTCCTTGATCGTCATCGCGAAGATTGGCTCTGGTAGCGGGCTGAGCGACTCGATACGCAGGAGCACATGGATCGTCTCGCCAGTTGAGAACCAAGGACGCGCGATCCCGTCGGCGTCGACCATGGAGAACTCCAGGATGCGGCCGAGGTCCCCTCCGTAGGCGTACTCGGATCCCTTAGTCTGCACCACGCTCGTGTTGCTGTCGCTGTGGAGAAGGGCTTCGATCTTCTTGCGCCAGTTTGGGTGATCCGGTGCCGCGTCCAATTGGGCTTCCAATGCCTTGACGCGGCTGAGCAACGCATCGAGTTCTGGTTGGGAGGCGGAATCCTTCTGGCGGGGATTTGTCGCGCGAGGCTCAGCTCCGGACGAGCCGGAGTGGACGATCTGAATCGCCTCGGAATGCGAGGAGGCGGCGGCGCGCGCTGTCGCGTCGCGGGCGCGCAGCACTGCGAGATCCGGCTGGAGAGCCGCGACGCTGCCGCCGTCGGCGATCAGTTTCGAATAGAGGTTCGCGACGTCGTTAGGTTTGCCCTGATAAACGACGCGACCCTGCTCAAGAAGGATGGCATGCGAACACAGCCGCTTGACCGAATTGAGGTCATGCGAGACGAAGAGAAATGTGACTCCACGTTCGACGATTTGATCGATCGCACGTGCGCACTTAAGTTGAAAGCGCGCATCGCCAACCGACAGCGCTTCGTCGACGATAAGGATCTCGGGCTCGACGTGCGCCGCGACTGCGAAGGCGAGTCTCACGTGCATGCCGCTCGAGTAGGTCTTTGTGGGCTGATCGATGAATTCGCCGATATCGGCAAACGCAGCGATTGAGTCGAATTGTTCAGCTATTCTTTCGCGGGAGAGACCGAGCACGGCACCATTGAGAAAAACGTTCTCCCGACCCGTAAAATCCGGATTGAAGCCCGATCCGAGTTCCAGCAGTGCTGCGACTCGACCCGAAACCTGAACCGCGCCGGAGGTCGGGTTCAGCGTGCCCGCGATGGTCTGCAGCAAGGTGCTCTTCCCTGAGCCATTTCGACCAATGATGCCGACGGCTTCCCCGCGACGCACCGCGAACGTCACGTCCCGCAGAGCGTAGAAGTCGTGAAAGTAGGGATTGGCGAGGGCGCCTTCCGCATCGCCCATGGCGATGCGTGTCGATTTCGGACGCATCGAGTCGGGAAGCCAGGACGTCGCGGCCTTCAGAAAAGGAAATTTCAGCCGCGCTGAAGGATCCCGCCAAATGCGATATGCCTTGGAGACGGACTCAAGTTGGATGACGGGAACTTCTGGCATGGCTCGATTCAAATGACGTCGGCAAAGGCCGGCTTGAGGCGGGCGAAGCAGGCGTGCCCGACCAGTGCGGCGAAAATGCTAGTGGCATAAAGGATGAGCCAGTCAGAGACCGGCACTGGCACATCCCAGAGCAGTACCTTTCGCGCCATATCCACGATATGAATCAGAGGGTTGAACCGTAGAATGGACCAAGCTCCCGGAGGGATTTGCGAGATCGGGTAAAAAATGCCGCTGGCAAACATCCATCCAGTGACGAGGACAGCCACGATCTGGCCGATATCGCGAAAGAAGACACCAAGTGCCGACAAGAACCACACGAAACCGAGCGCCAGCAGTGTGACAGGTGGGATTAGCGCGATCAGCAGGAGTGCGGAAGGTCCGGGCATGCGACCGCCGAGTAGCATTCCCAGGAAGACCATCGTTAAGCTGCTGGCCATATGGAAGATGGCTGACCCCACAGCCGCCACTGGAAGGATCTCAAGAGGGAATACCACGCGCTTGACGAAATTTGGGTTGCTGACAATCAAACCCGGCGCGACAGAGACTGACTCGGCAAAGAAGCCGAACAACGCCAGGCCCATGAAGATGCCGAGGCCGTAGTCCCAGCGGGTTTCATTCTCGATGACGCCAAAGGTGCCGCCAAAGATAAAACCAAATACGAAGATATATAGAGCAAGCATGAGCAGGGGATTGAGTAAGGTCCATGCTATCCCCAGAAGGCTGCCCCTGTGGCGCATCTCCACGTTTCGAAGTGTGAACTGCCAGATCAGGTCGCGGTTCGTCCATAGCGTGTGTGCCGGCATGAAGGGATGCAGCAGGGCAAGGAACGATGGCTGGCGATTCGGTGTCACAAGAACGGGGGGTTAAATGGACCCGGGCTTGGCCCCGCAAAGCAAAAGCGGCCGCGGGAGGGGCAACGGGTGTGACCAAATATGGACCACGCCCGGGCTGCTGCGGAACGCGGCGCGATCTCCATTCGTCCCGGCACCATGGACCGCATTCACGACCCCGGTTAGCGACTACCTCTGATGGGAGTGGGCGATCTCAACGCGGCAGCCGCATCGTTGACCTGTGCAATAGCCTCGGGCGTAAAGAAGACGAAAGGATCGTCGATGCCTGGCTTGGTCTCGATGCGCAACTGGTCGTCGTGTCTGTTGATCGAAGTATTTCCGTCGGGTACTACGAAGGCCCGGTCAAGTGCCACGGTCCGCGTTGGCTGCGCGAGGCCCCCGGTCACCTCGATCTTGAGGACGTTCATGGAGCATGAGCTGACGTGCGGATCGAAGCGTATGGCTAGGAGGGGCAGGTCGGGGAGATGATACTTGAGGACCTGTACGTCGGGAGCCCGAACGTAGTCACGAGACCTGCTGAGCACTTCGGACAAGCCTGCGCCAGTGTCCCAGAACACCTGAGTCATCATTGGGCTGTCTCCCTGGACAGTGATTTCGAGTGTCGGCTGCGCCACACGGACAGACGGATCGAAGGTCGCATACCGGATCGTGTTCTTGATGAGCCCCCGATTGCCAACCGCAGAAATCGGGAGCGCGATGAGCGCCAGAAGGAGAAAATGGCCGGCAAAGTCGCTTAAGGTGGTGGGCCGCCAGAAAGCGGACGTCACTGCGAGCATCAGGATGACGAGCATGCCCGCAAGGTAGCCGACGGAGAGCATGCCACGGTGTATGTTTCGCCCGGTCATCCCCACCGGTGCGATGATCGGAAATGGCTCGATCAGCACGGTCGGAGTGACCGAGTCGGCCGTCGAGGTCACTGTCCAGCCGGGCGGCAGCAACTGGATCGACGCGATTCCCTGGACGGCTTCGAGCGACTCGATCGGAAAGTTCCGGACCTCCTCACCGCGTCGATTGATGACCCGCATGTGGCGGACCGTCAGAGTCCCCCCCTTGGCGACCGAATCGAGCCGTAGCCCGATCATCGGCGCATCCGGCAGCGGAAATGTATAGGTGTAGGTTTGTTCGGTCGGCGAGACCGGGAACTTGATCTGGTCGATGTCGCTCCAACCGTGCGTGATGTCGTACCAGAGCGTCACCCATCCATCGGTGTCCGACGCGCACTTGATCTCCAGATAGTGGATATCCGTTCCCGGCTCGTTCAGCGGGTACCACTCGAGGGGAATCCGCTGCGGTACGAAGAATGCCCCGAGCGAAAGCAACCACGCGAGACCAGCGAGCCACCAATGGCGCTTGGTCGGAGGTGGTGGCTGGTCAGCGTTGTCGGAATCGTTTTCCGACGTAGGCTGCCCGCTTTCGGGCGCCTGCTCGTCCATCGATCAAGCGGCCGCGCGCGCGGGCCGGCTATCCAGCAGGCTGATTCCGAGCCCGAGCGGCATACCAATGCCGCAGCCCAAGATCGCGCCGAGGATGATTCTCATGAGCCATGACTTGGTCAGGGCTTGACGGGTTACTCGGATGGAGTCGGCGAACTCTTGGCGTGCGTAGTCTTCCAGGCAGGTGCGTATGTTCTCGAGCAACCCGTGATAGTTCGACTCGAGCGCGCTGAGCGCGGTGACCGCCTGCTGTTGCATCTGTGCCTCCTGTGCGGGCGGTTGTTTGGCGAACTCTTCGAATCGTTTCAAGCGATCAATCACCTGCGCCTTCTCGGACTGGACCTTCTTGACCGCGAGTCCCGCATCAAGCGCGCGTCTGACCAGGAAGTTGTAGGAATCGTTGGCGACGAGGGCATCGATCAGGCCCTTGTCGAGGACAGGCTGCGGGCTGCGGGCGATCTCGGTCTTGTCGGCGAGCATGATGTTCTGCGAGCTATTCTTGGTGCGTTCGAGCAAGTCGATGATCACCGTCTGCTCCTCGATGAGTTGTCGTTCGCGATCGTCCAGCATCCGAATCTGAAATTCCATGTTCGCGATGGCGACCTGACGGTCGCGCGACAAGGCGCCACGGTATAGGATGCCCAGGACTTCGTTCAGACGGATTTCGGTGAAGAGTTCTGCCTGCCGTTGAAGGTCTTGAAATGAGAGTCCATTGGTGGGCGACCTGAACTGCTTGGCGGTGGCGACCTGCTGAGCAAGAAATCCGGTCAGCTGGTTCATCTGACGAGTCAGCACGGGCTGGTAGTCGACATAGTCAGCTGTCTTGAGCTGGTCGAAGACGTTTTCGAACTGTGTCGGCAGGGCCACGTAGGTGCGGCGGAATTTCTCTTGGTAGGCGTTGACGATTTCAGTCAGGAGGAAACCTCGCTGATTGATGTCGAGTTCGTGGCTGCGCGGAAGCGAGAGGGATATCTCGTATTCATCCGGCACGTAGGGCGGCAGCGTCTGGCCGGCAGCGCGGAGGCGGTCGCGCTCTTTGACGATGGTCGCCGAGACGAGCCCGGAAACCGTGATCGAACCGCGTAGCGAGGAGGCGAGATTGCCCTCCGGATCGGCGATGCCGAGCTGCTCGAGAGCCTTGATGATGACGTCCGGCGCGCGGACGTCATCCGGCTGGAACTTCGAGCCGTTCGGGTAGGTGCCACGTTCGGCCCCGGGGAAACCGAAGGCCACCCGCAGGGTTGTGACTGGCGTCTGGCCTTGCAGCAGTAGAAGGGAGCCGGCGATACCGAGTGAAACACCGATCAGGGTGAGGGCGAGCGTGCGGGGCAGCCCGCGCTTAAGTCGACGGAGCAAATCGGTGATATCGATGGAGTCGTCGGGGAGAGGGGTGGTCTCGGGAATCATAAACTCTTAACAGCTCGGAAAGGGGCAACCCGCGCGAGTCGAAAATGTGGATCGTATGCCCGGGGGACTGATCCGGTTATCGACAGCTGTCCATTTGCGGGCACCCCCTCTCTGCAGTTCGGTCCAAGCGACTTCGCCCACCGGTACCGTCATGCAAATCTTCCGACAATGGCAAGCCACCCATCGCCTCTCGCCTCGAACCCGACGTTTCGCGTCACGACATCGCCATATACGGCTCGTATTCCGGCACAATTCGCTTGAGCGCCGATTTCACGCTTTGCGGGTCCATCCCCGGTGCTTCCGCCAGCATGCGATCAAGTTCATTGCGCAACAGCTCGAGCGGCAACGGCGTGCTAATGAACCGCATGATCTTCGGGTGGTCGGTCGGCTCGAGATTCTCCGACGTGTGGTTGAGTTCTTCGTAGAGCTTCTCGCCCGGCCGCAGGCCGGTGAACTGAATCTCGATGTCCCTTTCGGGCTCAAGTCCACTAAGTTCGATCAGTTGCTTGGCGAGATCGACGATCTTCATCGGCTGGCCCATATCGAGAACGAAGATTTCGCCGCCTTCGCCCTGAGTCGCACTTTGAAGTACAAGGCCGACCGCCTCGTTTACGGTCATGAAGTAACGCGTGACATCCGGGTGAGTCACCATGATCGGGCCTCCCGCGGAAATTTGCTTCTTGAATGTCGGAATGACGCTGCCTGACGATCCGAGCACATTTCCGAATCGAACCGCCATGAACTTCGTTGCGCCGTGCCGCGCACGGGTAAATGGAGTTGGGAGACGGGATGTCGGCGTAACCGTCCGTGCTGACTGCCCACTATCACCCGGAGATCGGCTAGGTGATACCGACTTTGCCGCGCCTTCTCCGACCGAATGTTCCCCGCGTTCTGTCCGCTGTCTTCCAAGGTCCGATACTCCGCCGTCTTGCTTCCCTGCGGCGCCGAGCGCCGCCTGAAGCGCCTGCATGTAGAGTTCTGCGAGCCGTTTGGTGGCACCCATCACACTTGTCGGGTTGATGGCCTTGTCGGTGGAGATCATCACGCACCGCTCAACGTTGTACTGGAGCGAGAGCTCCATGATCCAACGGCTGCCAATCGTGTTGTTGCGAAACGCCTCGGCCGGTTGGTGCTCCATCATCGGCACGTGCTTGTGCGCCGCGGCGTGGAAGACGATGGTTGGCCGAAATCGCTCGAACACGCCTTCCATACGAACAGGATCCAGAATATCCGCGACGACAGGGACAATGCTCGAGCCAAGACCGGTGGTCCGGAGTTCCTGTTCGACGGTGAAGAGCAGATACTCGCTGCGCTCGAGCAGAATCAACTGTTGTGGACTATGAGAGGCGATCTGGCGGCAGAGTTCGCCGCCGATCGTTCCGCCGGCTCCAGTCACGAGCACGATCTTCTCATGGACCAGTTCGCAGATCCGGTCGGTGGAGAGATTGACCGGAGTTCGGCCCAAAAGGTCTTGAATTTCGACTGGCCGAATCTGAGACGTTCGTACTTTCCCGGAGAGCATCTGCTCGTAGGAAGGTACGATTTCGAAGCGCAGATGGAGCTTGTTGAGAAGCGAGACGATTTCGCGGACACGACGGCCCGACGCGCTCGGCATGGCGAGAATCACTTCGTCGACCGCACTTCGTATTATGTATTCTGTAATCGACTCGGGCTTACCCTCGACCAGGACACCGTGGATGGTGGTGCCCCATTTCTTCGGCGCGTCGTCGAAAAACGCCACGGGTTTCATCCCGAGTCCGCGCCTCATCTGAAGGTCGCGGGCGAGTGATGCCCCCACATCACCAGCTCCGATGATCGCGACCTTTCGACGTGTGCCGTTGTGAATGTTTCCTCCGATGAAACCTTCGCGAATCAGCCGTAGCGTGAGGCGGAATCCAGTCAAAAACAGAAACGAAAGGAAAAGGTCGGTAATGATTACCGCCCGTGGCGGCGCAAAGGCCACGCCAAATTGGAGCCACAGCCCATATTGGGCCAGCGCCGCCAGGGTGCATACCAAGAGCAGCTTCCCCAAATCATAGAAGCCAAAGTAACTCAAGAGGCTGCCAAATTGGCCAAAGATCAGCAGGAGGAGCACTTTGACTCCAACCAGACCAGCAACGATCCAAGTCGCGTGCGTCAGGACGGCGTTCGGTATTTGAAAGTCGAACCGAAGAAGATAGGCGAACAATAGGCACGCGATCAGGCCGACGGAATACCCGCTCAATAGAAGCATACGGCGCATCACCCGCACGGTGAACCTGCTTCCTCCATTGAGGTCTGAGCCGGGACTTGGGGGTGGGATTTCATCGGTCCGGCCATGGACGGTTATTCCCTGATGCTTGGTCCGAGAGGTCGTGGCTTGTTCGTCTTTCATCAGCGCGCAGGGAGGCCGATTCTGTTGGTCATTTGACGTTTGACTGTCGAATCAGAGTCGTACCGATGTGTGTCCGAGATTCAGCTTGGATTAGGGTAAGCAGCCGGAGATGCCTGGGCGAAACGAAGCTGGCAGAGGACCTTAATTCGGTATCCTTCCGATAATGCGAACTTGGAACCAAGTTCTTGCCAAGCGCCCGTATATTCTGCAGGAAAGCTCAAAAAGCGTTCTTCCACCATACTTTGCGATCTTCCGGTAAAATGGCGGCCACTTGTGAATATAGGGCTTGGATTCGATGACTTCAAAGCCAGCTTCGGAAAAAAGATTTCCAATACACATCGGGCTCCAAGAATACAGGTGGTGATTAATGTCGCCCATTGTATAGCTGTAAGAAATTGACTCACACGGAACAACGAAGATGATCCGCCCGCCGGGGCGGATCTTCGTACGCAACTCCCGTAGTTCGGCGAGGGGTTGAAGCGTGTGTTCAAGCGCATTGTTTGAAATAGCCACATCGACATAGTCGTTTGGCACGTCATCGATCTTTTCATACACTTCGACGCCGTTCTCGCGCGCTACGGCCGCGGCTGACGGATTCACTTCCACGCCAACTTTCTTCGCGCACATCAAACGCTTTAGAAGATACCCACCACCACAGCCAAAATCGATAACGGTGTCGTTCGGAGAAACCAGTGGTTGAAATTTCGGCAAGTTGGCCCAACCTCCAAAGTCACCCACAGAACTCTGCCAGTGGAAGTAGTTTTGATCATAGTGATTGCTTGATTCCATATAGATTGCAGGAAAAGGAGCGTGGGATAGGAAAAGTCCGAAAACGTCGGCGATTGCGATCGTATTCTGAATCCTTTCGGAAATGTTGAGCCGAAGTGGGGTCGTTTGGCTCGCTTGCTCGGCTTCGTTCTTGTCTGCCCGCGATTGCTTCGACTAGGCCGTCCCGGTTGAATGGACTGATAGTGGAATTGAAAGCGCTGGATCACGGCACATGCCTTTCCGGGAAGTTGGGATGGTGGAAAAAATCGTGTCTATTTTGCATTCGAAGCACCGTGAAAGTGCGCGACCTCATGGTGCCCATCGAGCTCCGCTTCGCGCGGTAAGATGGGAAGAGCGATGCTGGAAATGGACTTGGGTGAGTCTCGCTAAAGACCTCCGGCGCCAGCTCTCGACTGCCCGCTACCCTGCGGTTGTCTGAAACGTTCTGGAACTCACGTATTGCCTCCGACACTTGGATTCACCCCGCTCCCAAGCCCTCCCGCACGCGTTGATCGCTTCTCAAGCAAAAGCCGTCACTCCCGCCCGCCCGTCAGATCCTATCGTGTTCGACGTCGCGATTCGTCAACTTTGTCAGATTGCTTTCCGTTTCAAGTCGATGTCCGGTCTATCAGGGGAAGATCAATCCAGATGCGGGTCTCGATTCGAGCATTGCAGCCATGGCGCTAGATCCATCTCAATACCTCCCAATGCACCCAGATTTTCGAGAACGTCGCGGTGGGTCTTGGTTTTCGCGCTGCGCAAGCTTCGCGAAAGCGAGGGTACTGCGGATATGGCCGGAACGGAGATTCTACCGACAGGTGGTGAGAGGGGGACGACTTGTAATTGCTCCGACCAATATTGATGGAGAGTTCGAGATCGACGCTCGATCAGACCTTGCGGCCCGCGTTGTTGAAAGTGGCACCTATGAGCCCGAGCTGACGTGGATCCTATCGCGTCTCGCTAATACTGAGGGAACCGTCGTCAACGTGGGTGCGAATGTCGGCTTCTTTGCTGTGCACATGGCGCGGTCGTTGCCCCGTGCTGACGTCGTGGTGGCAATCGAACCCAATCCGGATGCCTTTCAGATGCTGTTGGGCAACATTCAGCGCAATACATGCGAGGGCAGGATACAGGCTGTGAATATGTGTATCGGTGCCGAAGTCGGTGAGGTATCGCTTGCGGTCGTGCCGGGGAAGCCGGAGTATTCGTCTATCGGATCGATCGTGCACAATTCGGTCGCGAGGCTTGCCCAAGCTCACCATGTTGTGCCAATTGACTCGCTTGCTCGTGTCGTCGCGACCCCTGTCGGTCTTCTCGTGATTGACGTCGAAGGGGCGGAAATGGCGGTCCTGAAAGGTGCCGCTGAGATTATCGATAAAGATCGACCAATAATACTTATGGAGTGTTCAGAGTATTTGATGAGCAAGTTTCATGATCAATCATCTGACGTGATTAGATTCCTCGAGGACCGGCGCTATGCACTGTTTGACGTCGAGGATTTTAAGTGTCGGGTTGTGCCTCCCTTTGATGGCGAATTGCTCGCCGTTCCGGTGGAACGGGTATCTGTTATTGAGAAAATTGTCGCCTGATCCCCAACACAATAGTTAGTGGTCGCATCCAGAATAGAGTCATCGGCGAGTGTGCCCTCCGTTGGGTGGGGTGGTCGCGATCCATGCAGGATCGGTGAAGTGCAGACGCCGAAACCACCCCGTGCCTTTCCCGGCCCTTGCACGCGTGAGGATGTGCGTGGGCCAGGTCAACTGACGCAGTCACCCTTGGCTGCAGATTCGATTTCGGGCGTCGCGGCTGCGAGATCCTTTATGGGGCGACACGCCGGGCACGGGTTAACGTCAGGTACCCCTTCGGTGGCGGAGGCTGCGCATTCGATGCATTGTCGGTGGCGGATCAAAATGGGTATCCGGCCGTGAACACCGGACTGCTGAAAAGTGCCGTGAGTGGCGGTGGATGGGGAACGCTGGGCGGAATCCTGTCCAACGTGTTGTCGATCGCTTTCGGGATATTCTCGATCCGGATCCTGGGTCTGGAGGCCGCCGGCCTGGTTCAGCTGATGCTGGCCATCTCGGGAATTTCGATCGTCGTCGGCGGGCTTGGGATGGGTACCTCTGCGGTGCGGGAGATGAGTCAGGCCCGTGTCCGTGAGGACTGGCGTGGCTTTTGGCAGACATGGAGCAGCGCGGCGATTCTAGGATGGGCCGTCGCCGGGGCAGTGGCGCTCGCGATGGCGATCGCGGCCGAGGATCTTGCCGGTTGGGTTGGTTATCGTGGAGATCTTGCCGAGGGGGTGCGATTTCTGAAGCTGGCGGCAGCGGGGTTCTTTTTCTCTCAGGTGAGTCTCTCATTCCTGCCCGTTTTACAGAGTTGTAAGCAGTTTCAGCTGGTTATGCTGCTTTCCACCGGGGGACAACTGCTGACGACAGTGTCATCGCTGACCGTACTTTTCATTTATCGTTCGCTCTCTGGTTATGGGCTTGTCTTGGCAATCACACCGGTGGCTATGACGGCTGCGGCGTTGCTTATGGCGCGAAAGGCAACCCGGATGAATCCGCGAATTGATTTTTGTGTGTCGACTCTGCGCATGCTCTGGCCGTTCGGGAAATGGGTCTGGGGCGTGCAGATGTTGGGCGTTGGATTCAGCCTGTGCGATCGTCTGCTCGTCGCGGGTCTTTTCGGTGCTGCGGCATTGCCTGCCTATGCCTTGCCGCGTCGCATGTACGAGGCGACGCATAGCCTACTAAGTCAGCAGTTATCGTTCATCTTTCCGCTGATCGGCGGCTCGAGCGATGTGCACGCGACCGCCAATGCGGTTGAGAAGCGGCTCGTCTGGATTACGGGAACTTTGGCGGGTGTGGCCTATTTTAGCATCGCGATTTTTGGAGCTCCATTTCTCGGGGCTGTGATCGGGAACGGATTCGAAGACAAATGCCGCGGCACGACATGGATGTTCGCGGCGATCGGCTTCGTTCATGCCTTGTCGATTCCGTTGTTTCTGCTGGCATACGCGCGAGGTGAAGCCCGTACCAATTTTGGCTTTCACTTG
>Ga0315910_10002341_pt1 | contig 16764 bp, 13 predicted proteins | sample EdamamesoilMG_FD_204470 | JGI IMG/M metagenome (GOLD analysis project Ga0315910, IMG submission 204470) | Garden soil microbial communities collected in Santa Monica, California, United States - Edamame soil | ecosystem: Environmental > Terrestrial > Soil > Garden | place: USA: California... | reverse complement strand
GCGAAACCGGTCTCACGCCTCAATCTTTTCAAGGACGCTATTGAGTTTCTGTTCAATCAAGCCGTCGCACCTACCGGCCAACGCGCCGCTGAAGCGTTCGCGAAGCCCAGCACGAGCAGTGAAGCTCTGCCTCAAGCACCAAAGGGTAGCAACCTCAAGCCGACCAAAGCCCAGCCCGCACCTTCGGTGCCACCCATCGAGAAAGCATCCATCGAGAAAACACTCGTCAAGGAAGCGGCTCCAGCTGGCGTGATTCACATTGGTAGCACCCGGGCGCTTGCGCCGAAGCCCGTCGATCTCGACGCGGAACAGCTCAAGCGGCATGTCGCGGTTCTGGGCGGGAGCGGCAGCGGTAAGACCACGCTCGCGCTATCGATACTCGAGCAACTGTTGCGAGACGGTATCCCCGTGCTGCTGGTCGATCGCAAAGGGGACCTCTGCCGCTACGGCGATCCCGAACTGCGCAAACGCCTCGGTCAGAACGATCCACTCGCCGGACTTTTGTCAGTAGCAGATGTGGCGGTGTTCACACCCGGACAAGCGCGAGGCAGGGCACTCGCGATCCCGCTCCTCCCCAATGGACTCGAGCACCTGGACGCGTCCGAGCGGCACGAGGCCTATCGCGACGCGTCCGCTGCACTTGGCGCAATGCTGCGACTGAAGGACACTCAGCCCGACCAGACGAAGCAGGCCATCATCATGCAGGGCCTGCGGGTATTGGGTGAAAGTCAGGCGGCGGCGAACATCAGCGTGGGGTCCCTGATCGAGTTGATCGCCTCTGAAGACCCGACACTGCTCGAGGCGCTGGGTCATCTCGATCCAAAGCATTGCAAAAAGCTCGCCGAACACCTGCAAACCATGGTTCACATGCGTGGTGAAGTCCTCGCCGACGCGGAGGACAAGCTCAGCGCCGAGCTCTTGTTCGGCATGGGGGTGCACAAGATTGCCGGCAAAACGAGGTTGTCCATTGTTTCCACCAAGTTCCTGGGCGACGAGGGCGCGATCCTGTTTTGGGTCTCGCAGCTGGTGCTCGAGCTGAACCGTTTCGCGAGTCGAACGCCGTCTCCGCGACTCCAGGCAGCTGTGATGTTCGACGAAGCTGACATCTACTTGCCTGCGACTTCCAAGCCTCCGACAAAGCCCCCACTCGAAAGCCTCCTCAAACGGGCGCGCTCGGCGGGCCTCTCCGTGATGCTTGCAACGCAAAGCCCCGGCGACCTCGACTACAAGTGTCGGGAAAACGTACGGAATTGGTTCGTTGGTCTCGTCAAGGAAACCCGAGCGCTCGAGAAACTGAAGCCACTGCTCTCGGACGCCAAGCTCGATGCGAGCGCCGTCCTACCCAAACAGAAGGTTGGGCAGTTCTTCATGCTGTCGGAAACAGGCGCGTTGCCGCTGACCGCTGATCGCAACCTGCTCGAGACCGAGCAGCTCTCAGAACCCGAGATCCTCAGGATCGCTAGCGAGAGCGTTTAGCCCAAACCTCCGCGGACTCCTACGCCCCCGGAATTATTGCCGGATGGAGCGGCGAGCGGCGAGATCCGCCAGTGCTTGTGGCTGCGAGGGGGATCTGGGACTCTGGTCGGCCATGGGTCTTGGTGTGATGTACCGGGCAGACTTGCCGGAGCGAGGGTCGTCAGATGGGGCGATCGCGGTAGCCGAGCTCTGGGAAGAGGTCGACGAGGTCGTCGCGAGGCTGACTTCGGAGCTCGGCAACCCAATCGAGGATTGGTTTTGGTGCCACGCGAGCGGGGACCGAATGTGGATCTGCGTCGTGCCTTTCGAAGAGAACATCGAGCTCTTCGTCGATGCCGGTGGGGTGGTGTTTTCGGCGAAGACTTCGGGTGCGGGCCCGGGATACCACGAGTTCGTGGTGGCGATTCTCGATGAGCTCGAGGTCGAGCTCGGGCTCGCGTGGAGCTTTGGCGAAGACGAAGGGGACGAAACCGGGTTTCGCGAGTCGCGTGAGCTTGGGGAACTGAGGCGTGCGATGGCTGGGCAGGCGCGCGGGCTCGCTGGCCTCGTGATTGAGCGCGTGGGGCAGGGGGCGCTGGTCAACATGGGGCTCGACTTTCGTCCTACGGTGCGAGGGTTCGCGGCCTCGCCTTTGGGCGAATGGTCCGCGGAGTGGTTCGAGCGCCTCGCGGCGGCTACCGACGCAGATTTGCTGGCGCTGGCCGAGGACTTTTTCCCTTGGTGGAACCGAGCGCTCGGTGGGGACGAGTTTGCGAAATTCGGCATGGTGGTGTGCTGGAACGACGTGCGTTGGGTGTCACCCGTGGGGGATGCCGAGGAGCTGGCGATAGCGACGGCCTTGGATTGCTTCGATCGAGCGCGTGCGCTGGGGACGCGGCTCGAGATCCCCGAGCTCGTGCGCGCGGAGCTGAAGCGCCTGACGTCGCCCGAGGCGCCGACACATCCACCTGGTCCCGAAGGCATCGGTTACCGCCGGCGGACGGTGACAGTCAGCTTGCCCGGCGAGTGGGAGCTCGACGTGCCTGGTTACTTCCACGACACCGTCGAGGACGACGGCGGCACGCTGGTGTACTGGCTCGAGCAGCGCACGATCCGCGCGAGTACGATGAGTTTCGAGGGCGCGCGACCAGCTGCCGAGCGGCTCGAGCTTCTGCTCGAAGGCAGCGGCGAGCAGTTGGGAGACCTGCCAGACGGCATGGTTGGCGCGCTGGAAGTCACCACCGATCCGGACGACGAAGGTTTCATCGCCCAAGTGACGCTGGTGACCTCGAATGCCTTGTGCTCGCTCACGTTCGCGTACACCGAAATGAGCGATCGCGATTGGGCGATCCGGACGGCTCGCACGGCCCGCTGCCGTTCGACCAACTAGCTCTGCGCATTACTCTTCCGGCTGATTCGATCGCACTCCGAGCCTCAGGTTCAGCGCGGCGGGTTGGTTCTGCTGGACGTCGAAGCCGAGCATGAAGGTGTTCTTCGGCTGCTCTTCGAACTCGACACCATCTTCGCTCAAGAGCGGCGGCCCGTCCGCGCGCAGCAGCAAGAAGAAGTCGCTCTTGACGCGCAGCTTCATCTCGGGCGGCGCGAGCGTGAGCAGCCTCGAGTCGAGCACGAAATGGAACGGAATCTCTTGCCCTACCTTGAAGTGAATGATGATCGGGTGTTCTTGCAGACCCATCAGCAGCTGGGCGTTTTGCTTCTGGTCCAAGGTTTCGAACGGCACGCGCGGCGCGGTCGCTGCGACCGAGTTCGGGCCGGCGCATCCGCTCGAGGCAAGAGCCAACCACAGCCCAGCAATGGAGATCAGGCGGTTTGGGGAGACGAGCCTTCGCATGAATCGCGTTCCTTTTCTTACGGTTCGAACGCCCTTGCGGGCAGCGCCCTCAGCAGCGCACCTCGACTCTCGGCGACCGGGCACGGAGTGTCAACTGGGCGCTTGGCGCGCCGATACGGCTCATGGAAGACGAAGAGCAGGCGCATCACCTCTTGCGCTGCCTTGCGGCATGCGCTGCCTTGCGGGCATGAGGGGCGCGCCTGCTCTGATGTGGGTTCGTTGTGTTGTGGTGCTCAGTCAGCGGACAAGCAGTTTTCGGGCTGCTCGCCTTCGGCGGGACAAGGCAGGTCGAAGACCGGCGGGAGCGTGACCCCGTCCAAATCGCTGGCCTGGGCGTTCGAAGTCCCGCGGACCTCGACGGCAGCGATGGCCGTTTCCTTCAAGAGGTTGTCCATGACGCGCGGGAAGCTCTGGCCCTCGACCGGTCCGGGGATCGGCAGAGAAGCGACGTCCAAAGCATAGATGGTGAAGGAGTAGCTGTCGTTGTTGAGTGGGGGCGCTTCACCCTCTTCGGGGGCGGGCATGTTGGGGCACGGACCCATGAATTGGTAGTTGTTGAAGGGCGCCCACTGCAATGCGCCCTCGATCTCGGCGACCTCGAACCCATCACCGAGCTCGGCAGGTAAGCTGAGCGTGTCGGCTGGGATGTCCCAGATGACGTAGTGATAGCCCTGGTTGTAGGTTGGGTCCGCCGGGTCACGCGTTTCGAGGATCGTCACGTCCGTAAACGTGATCGCGTAGCTCAGCGTACCGGTGGGCCCTGCGGTCCAGTTGATTTCCGGTGAGACGCCTTCAGCGAAGGTCTTGTCGTTGCACGTGCTTGCTTCCGGCAGAGGCTCGCAGTTCTCGAACTCGGGGCTGGTGATTTCGAAGCCGTCCGCGTCACCGATGGCGCGGCTCGGGATTTCGGTGCAGCTGGGACGCACGGGGGCTTCGCCGCCCGCGCCGCCTTCACCTGCCGCGCCGCCGCCGCCCGCTTCGCCACCGCCGCCACCGCTACCAGTAGTGCTGTTGCCGGTGGTGCTGTTGTTGCCGGTGGTGCTGTTGTTGCCGGTGGTGCTGTTACCGGTGGTGTTGGGATTGCCGGTGGTGTTGGGATTGCCGGTAGTGTTGGGATTGCCGGTGGTGCTGCTGGTGGTGCCGTCCGTGTCGTTCGATCCGCCACCGTCGTCGTCAGAGCCACAGGCGCCGGCGAGGGCTGCGCCCAGGCCAATCGCGCCAAATACAAGCCAGGGTTTTTTATTCATGAATTCCTCCGATAGATAAGGGACCAAATTGGGCAGAGCCGGACTGGCCGGCGCTTGCCGGTGATTGCTCCCATTTCTGCCCAAAGCATTTGGGACACCAGTCCCGCTACGTGATGCCCACTCGGCGAGGGGCTTATTTCGGAGATTTGCTTTTTCTGACGAACCGTCCACTGGAGTTTTCACAAACAGTGAGTTGCGGCTTTCGGGCCGGGGTTTGGGCTTGCGCGTGGTTGCGAAACCGCGTTCTCCGAAACAAATTGGACCATGTCGCAAGGGGGACGATCGAGCGCGCTCGCTAGATAGTGCCTCCGGTCAACCAGTGGGGATTCTTGCTCGTGGCGTCGAAACGATCGCTGGTTTTGAACGCCTGGAACTTACCGGCTTCGCCAGTTGGACGCGTCTTGTCTAACAGCGCCTGCCGCTCCGCGTCATGCAGGGGCTTGAAACGCCGCGCCACGTCGATCGCTTGCTCGAGGATGCGCATGCTGTCGCAGCCGGTGATCACGACAGAGGTTGGCAGGCTGAGCGCGTAACGGAGGCAGTCTTCGGCATTGACGACTCCGCTTTCGAGGATGTCCCCCGAGCCGAGCGGCTTCATGCCCAAGACGCCGATGTGCTCTTTCGTGAGCACCGGCAACACGTGTTTTTCGAAGCTCTTGAAGTGGGGATCCATCACGTTGAGTGGCATCTGGACCGCGTCGAAGCGAAACTCGTGAGCCTTCGCCGTACGCAGCATCTCGAGGTGGATCTCGGGCGACTTGTGGCCGGTGAAGCCGATGAAGCGCAGCTTCCCCGCCTTCTGCGCAGCGCGCAGCGCTTCGATCGCGCCGTCCTCACCGAACACCCAGGCTGGGTCCTTCTCGCGAATGACCTCGTGAATCTGCACCAGATCGATGCGGTCGGTGCGCAATCGATGCAGCGAGTCTTCGAGCTGACGTGCCGCCGCATCGCGCGTTCTGCCGTCGACCTTGGTCATCAAGAAAACCTTCTCGCGCTTGCCTTCGGCGAGCGCCTTACCCATGCGCCGCTCGCTTTCGCCGTCGTGGTAGTCCCAGCAGTTGTCGAAGAACGTGATGCCTTCATCGATGGCGCGATCCATGATCCGCAAGGCCTCCGGCTCGGTGGGGATGCCGAGGTGGTAGCCGCCGAGCCCGATCGAAGAGATTTGCTCTTCGGTGACCCCCAGCGCGCGCCGCGGCACGGACCCACTCGCTGTGGCAGGTTCCGGTCTGGCTGCTGGCAGGCTGTTCGTGGCCGCCGCGCCTGGGGCCTGACCTGTGCGCGGCGTGTTGGCTACGGGCACCTCGGGCGTGGACGCCTGCCGGCCGCCTTCACACGCGGCGAGAGCCACGCTGGCGAGAAACGCTCGTCGCCTGCACATCTGAATCATGGAGTCCTCGCCATTGCTAGGCCGGGCTCGTTGCAAGACTGGGTCCAGGCTCGCGCGTCGGGGCAAACGGTGGCTGCACGGTGCGCTCGCCTGCTGCCGCGTCCACGCGCCCCCGCAAAATGGTGTGCCTTGTGGCGACAGCATTTCCACAGCCGCGCACGATTGACACGACCGAGCTGTGTCCCCGCGCTGGTAGGCGCGTCGCAGTCGAAGTAAAAGGGGCCTTGTATGATCATCTATCAAGTGTTCCCCACCCTGGTAGGCCCGTTCACCCAATGGGACGCGCACCTCGAGCGGGCGAAAGCCATGGGTTTCGACTGGATCTTCGTGAACCCCATCCAACGCCCGGGCGAATCGGGGAGCCTGTATAGCATCGCAGACTATTTCGACCTGAATCCGCTCTTGGTCGACAAGACATCCGGACTCGCGCCGACCGAGCAGCTTGCTCAGATGCTGGCGCACGCTGACAAGCTGGGGCTCAAGGTGATGGTCGACCTGGTGATCAACCACACGGCGTACGATTCGCCGCTCGTTCGACAGCACCCGGAATGGTACTTCACCGAGAACGGCAGGGTCGTGAACCCAGGGGCGATGGAAGACGGCCATCAGGTATTCTGGAAAGACCTGGCCAAGCTCGACTGGAAACACTCACGCGATCGCGAGGGTCTCTACAAGTATTTCCACGGCGTGGTCGAGTGGCTGATGAAGCTCGGCTTCAAGGGTTTCCGTTGCGATGCGGCCTACCAGGTGCCGCAAGATGTCTGGCGCGCGTTGATTACGGATGCGCGCCGTCAGGACCCCGACGTCGTTTTCACTGCAGAAACCCTGGGCAACACACCCGATCAGACGGAAGAGACAGCCGAGGCGGGCTTCGACTACATTTTCAACAGCGGCAAGTGGTGGGATTTTCACGCGAACTGGCTGATCGAGCAGTACAACCTCACGCGCGCGACCTGCCCTTCGATCGGCTTTCCCGAGAGCCACGATACCGAGCGCTTGGCTGCCGAGTCGAGGTCCCCGGAGAGCGCGCTGCGCCAACGCTACCTGTTTGCCGCGCTGTTCTCGGGCGGCGTGCTGATGCCCATCGGCTACGAATACGGCTTCAAGCGGCGGCTGCACGTCGTCGAAACGCGCCCCGACCACTGGGAGAAGCCGAGCCTCGATCTCACCGACTTCATCGCGCGCACCAACGCCGTGAAGCAAACCTACTCGGTGTTTCAAGAGGATGCGCCCACCCACGTGCTCTCGTATCGCGACAACGACAACATCCTCGTGCTCTGGAAGGGTTCGACCACCAGCCGCCCCCGCGAAGCGGTGATCGTGCTGAACAAGGATCCGAATCAGCGCAACTACTTCCGGGTGAATCGCCTCGCCGATCTGGTCCAATCCAGCCGCCCGCTGAAGTGCGTGTCGCCGGAAAACCCCATGGACCACCTGCCCGAACCGTTCGAGTACGACCTGCGGCCGGGCGAAGGCCTGGTGTTCGTGACCGAACGCTGATTGGCGATCGGCGGCCGCCCGGGGATGCCGGTGACTTTGGCCCCGCTCGATGCCATGCTCCCGGGGATGGGTGCCAGAGAGAGCGAGCGTCCCAAGGGCGAGACGGCTCAGCGGCGATCCGATGCGCCCGTCGCTGCTGCCGACTCGCCGAGCGTGGCGCCCAAGCTGCGGGCGCTCCGCGAACGGTCGGGCATGACCCAGCTCGATTTGGCGGAGCGAGTCGGCGTGACGCGGCAGAGCCTGTATGCCATCGAGCAGGGGCGCGCGCAGCCGTCGGTCGGCCTGGCGCTGCGCATCGCGCGGGCGCTCGGCACCTCGGTGGAGGAACTGTTCGACGAAGAGCCGGCCGTGGTCGAGGTCCCGGGGGCGAGCGAAGGCTCGAAGCCAGGTGAACGTGTCCTGCTGGGCTGGGTCGGCGAGCAGCGTGTTGCGCTGGCGCTCGACAGGCGCAGCACCCTCGAAGCGCACCGCGCTGCGGACGGAGTCGTTTCGAAGATCGATGGCAAGCGACTCAGCGTCGAGTTGTTTGCCGGCGACGCGCCGCGAGACACACTCTTCATCACTGGCTGCGCTCCCGCCCTTGCCGTGTTGGCAGAGCAAGTGAACGGGGCGTCCGGGCAGCGCGCCGTGTGGCTGCCGAGAACGAGCCTGGACGCCCTCGACCTGCTCCGTCGCAATCAGGTGCACATTGCGGGCGTGCACCTGGTCGACGACGCGACTGGGGAAGCCAACGTTCCCTTCGTGAAACGCGAGATCCCACGCCGGCACCTATTGCTCTTCAATCTTGCCACTTGGGAACAAGGGTTCGTGCTGGCTCGCGGCAACCCACGCGGCATCCGCGACGGATCCGATCTGTCGAGACGCAAGATCAGGGTCGCACAACGCGAACCTGGCGCCGCCGCGCAGCTTTTGTTGGCACGAGTCCTCGAACTCGCCGGTTCGAAGCTCAGCGACCTGGCGCCGCCCGCGCTCGTCGCTGCCGGGCACCTGGAGATTGCACGCTTCGTGGCCCAGGGCATCGCGGACGTAGGCGTGGCGCATCGTTCGGCGGCGATGGCCTATGGCCTCGACTTCATCCCACTCAGCGAAGAGCGCTTCGATCTCGTGGTGCCCAAAGAGAACACAGAGCAAAGCTCGGTAGGTCGCCTGCTGGATGCCTTGCGGCGCTATCCGTTCAGGCGCGAGCTAGACGCATTGGGTGGCTACGGCACTTCGCGCACGGGCGAGCTCGTCGCGGAGATCCGGCGCGGCTGAGCTCTGTAACTGAGGTGTGATGCGGTGTTGGCTTGTGTGCAGGCAGCGCGGGTGGGCCGCAGGTGCGCGTGTCGCCCTTGAATAATTCATGTCATTGCGCAAACCCGACCATTCATTTTTGGCATGTTTTTGCAAATGTTCTCATTCTGCGCCGCTGAAAATTTCGCCTTAGTTCCTGATAGATCGGCCATCGCTAGACGAGATTGCCGCTGTTTCCGCCCGCGAAGTGTTGGAGATCATCGATCTCCGCTTAATCTTCGTGAAGCGAGCGACGTTTCTGGGGTGACGTGGCGGAAAGGTCGGCGCGACCCAATGGGAGAAGCGGCATGCCTGAGGGGCTGGCATGAGCCGTGCAACGCACCTTTTGCCACCCAGGAAATGTCCATGCATTCAAAACTAATTTCGTTTCTCGTAGACCAGCATCGGACGGCGCTTCGCTTGCTCGAGGCACTCGTGGCAACCAGCGAGCGCGCTACCAAGAGCCGCCGGCAACTGCTCGAAAAGTTGGAGAGCGAGCTCTACCATCACATGCTGCTCGAAGAAGAGATCTTCTACCCTGCCCTCGAGTCTGCGGCGGAGAGCAAGCGAGAACTCCGGGTTTACCGCGCGGCGCGCGAGGAGCATGAGGCGACCAAATCGATGCTCAAGGACCTGGGCGCCACGCACCCTGGGTCTGCTGAGTTTGCGAAGAAGGTGAAGTTGCTCCAGCGATCGGTCGAGCAGCACGCTGCCGAAGAAGAAGCGACGCTATTTGCGATCGTGCCTCAGGTCTTCGCTCCCGACGAGTTGGAAGCGGTGACGCGGATCCTGATGAGGCGTCACCGCGAGCTGGAAGCGCACCGCGCCTGGTCCGAGGGCGCGCTGGCCATGGCGTTTTCAGCGCCCGAATAGAGTCGCCCCGCAGCGAGTCGACTCTAGCGGGGCCAACGACCTAGGTCCGTTCGATCACACCGCACGCGATGGGATCCCCGGAATCGCCGGATGGCTGGTGCTGTTTGCCCGTGTCTTCGTTCAGGTGAAACACCAGGGCCCTGCCCAAGAAGGACTTGGCATCGTTCGGTTCGAGCGTAGCCCCGGGTACGGTGATCTCGACGCGACCCTCGCCCTTGTCGTCGACCACCACGTTGCCGAGGTCGCCTAGATGCTTGGCACCTGTCTCGGTCGGCAGCGCATGTTCGTGCTGCTCGGGTGAGAAATGCGAGCCCATGCTCTTGCCTTTGAGATCGCTGCAGTCACCGGTCTCGTGGACATGGAAGCCGTGTTTGCCGGGCTTCGCATCTTCGATCTCTGCCACCACCCGCACACCGCCCGCGACTGCGTAGAACTTGGCTTCGACTTCGACGTCTTGGCCGTCCGCCGCCTTCAAGTCCGCTTTCGCGTCCGCAGCGTCGTCGACGTGAGCCGCGCCGGTGCCAGCCTTTTCCTCAATCGGTGGATTTATAGGTGAGGGTAGTGGGTTGATCGGTGTGGGCGAATGTTCGGTGTCGGTTCGCTTCGCCTCTTCGCGTGCCTTTTCTGCGGCGCTATTGGCATCATTGGCTCGATCGGCATCATCATGCCGATCACAGGCTGCGCACCAAACGCAAGCGGGCACGAAGGCCAAAGCCCACGCGCGTGACGTCAGTGTTCTTGCACCAGTCATAGTAGTCCTCCTCGTACGTCCTTTTGTGTGGCGAATTTTCACCGTTGTGGCCGTTTGGTCTGCCCCGAAGCGATGCTCGCTTGGCGAGGGCGCGGCGCTTGGGGGACGAGCAAGTGCCGTTCCATCCTGTATGGGTTCAGTTGCTCGCGCTCGAAGTGCTGACGTCGCGCAGCATTTGCTTCGTGATGCTTTGATGGAGCTCCGAATAGCCTTCCCACGGATCGCTCACGAGCGAGGCGAGGCGGTCGGGGATGGTTTGCACATTGTGGCGGGTCGGGCGAAGCTCCGCGGTGACTTCGCTCCAACCGAGCGGCGTGGCGACAGGCGCGCCTGACGTAGCTCGAGGCGAGAACGCGCAGACGCTCGTCGCGCCCCGGGCGTTGCGTAGGTAGTCGATGAAGACGCGGCCCTCGCGTTTGGCCTTGCTCATCGTACACACGAACGTCTCGGGGGCGTGGCGGCAAACGCGCTCGGCGACGCTGCGGCAGAAGAGCTTGGTGACCTCCCAATCCGTGCGCCGCTGCACCGGCACGACGACGTGGAGGCCCTTGCCGCCGGTGGTCTTTGCAAAGCTTTGTAGGCCGAGCTCCGCGAGTTGGTCTCGCACGGCTAGCGTGGCAGCGATCACGCCCTCCCAGTCGACGCCGGGGCCGGGGTCGAGATCGAACACCAGCTGATCGGGGTGCTCGGGGCGGTCCGCGCGGGCACCCCAGGCGTGGATCTCGAGCGCTCCCATCTGGATCAGCGCGACGAGTCCAGCTACGTCCTGCGCGACGAGGTAGTCGGCGAGCTTGTCTTTCTCCTGAATCTCGACCGTGTGCAGCGCTCGGGACAGCCCCTTGCCCGCATGCTTCTGAAAGAAGCACTGGCCGCCTTGACCCTGCGGGCAGCGCACCAGCGTGAGTATTCTGTTCTGAACGTGCGGCAGCATCCAGTCGGCGACTTTGACGATGTACTCGGCGAGCGCTCGTTTGGTGAGCCCTTGGTCTGGGTACAGCACCCGATCGGGGTGGGTGAGGGCTATTGGTAACTCCACGCTCGTTGCAGTTTGCTCACCCTTGGGCTCGAGGGACACCTTGCCCTTGGGCTTGTCTTCGCGCAGCCCCCGGAAGCGGGGATGCCGTAGCTTGCCGTCGCGCGTGAGCTCCGTGTACTCCACTTCGGCTAACAATTCTGGTTTGACCCAATGCGCCTTGCGGCCCTCGAGTCCGCGCGGGGGATTCACGAAGGCCGGTCGCTCTTGCGTGAGCTTCTGCATGCGCTGATGCAGGTCGGCGAGCGTTTGCTCCGTGTAGCCGGTGCCCACCTTGCCGCGGTAGACCAGGCCTCCCTGCGCGTCGTGCGTGCCCACCAAGAGCGCGCCAAAATGACTGCGCGAACCACCGGGATCGGTGAAGCCGCCGATCACGACCTCGTGGCGCCTCAGGCACTTCACCTTCAACCAGTCCCGCGTGCGCTCGGAGCGGTAGCGCGAATCCGCGCGCTTGCAGACGATGCCTTCGAGACCGCGCTCGCAGGCTCCGCGAAAGAAAGCCGGGCCGTGCCCGACGACGTGGTCGCTCAGCCGGAAGCGCGACGCCCCCAAACGCGAGAGTAGCTCTGCCAACGCTTGCTTGCGCTGAGCGAGCGGCATGGCCCTGAGGTCTCTGCCGTCGTGGTACAACAGGTCGAACGCAAAGTAGACGACATCGGCATCGGCATCGGCGTTCAGGGAGTTCTGGAGGCGCTGAAAGTTCGTCGTGCCGTCGCTTTCGAGCACACAAAGTTCGCCATCCAACAAAGTGGGCGGCAGGTTCTTGCTCGCGATTTCATCGACCAGTCGAGGCAGCCGATCGGCCCAGTCATTGCCTCGGCGCGTGAGACAGCGGACGCGGCCGCCGTTGACCTCCAGCAGGATGCGGTAGCCATCGAACTTCATTTCGTGAAGCCAGTCGTCGCCCTCCGGAACCTCGGTGACCAGCGTCGCAAGTTCGGGTGACACGTCCGCGGGGAGCTTCGCCAGACGCGAGCCGGGCAACGTCGTTGGGTCGATGCGGACAGGGCTCCGTTTCGCGCTGGTCGCGCGTCGCTTGGCCGCTTTTGCAGCTGTCTTCGGGGTGGCCTTGGCGCGCTTTTCGCCCGCTACCTCAGCCAAACTCCGCCCGCTCAGCGCGCTGTCCGGTTCTTGCTCGATGAGCGCTGCACCGTTGCCCCGCTTGGCGAAAGCGTCCCGCGACTTGAACAACAGCCAGCTCTTGGCGCTGCCGCGGCGCACCAAATGCCAGCGCCCGTGTAGCTTCTGCCCTTCGAGCGAGAAATTCAGGTGTCCCTTGCGGTAGGCCGCGCGTGCGTCGCCATCGGGCGCCCAGGTGCCATGGTCCCAGACGAGTACTGTGCCCGCGCCATAGTGACCTTGCGGTATCACGCCTTCGAAGGCGCCATATTCGAGCGGATGGTCTTCCGTTTGGATCGCCAGGCGCTTGTCGGCAGGGTCGAGACTTGGACCTTTCGGCACGGCCCAACTCAAGAGGACCCCGTCCAGCTCCAATCGAAAGTCGTAGTGCAGTGTGGTGGCGTCGTGCTTCTGAACGGTGAAGGTGCCGGTATCCGAACCGGCGCCCGAACGCGAGCGTTTGCTCTTTCGTCCCGGAGGTTCGGGCGAGCCCCCTTTGCGTTTGCTTCGGTACTCTTGGAGATCGGCCATGCGGCAAGTGACGTTCAAGATGCGCGCCAAGTCATCGGGGCAGCGCAAACTCATCAGCACGTCGCGATTGTGCCTCGCTTGCGATGGCGATCCGTGCAGCTGAGGCGATATGCTCTACCCGATGACGGGAACCACAGACGCTTGGCCGCGGGGGATGCCTCGCGTGGGAGCTACAGCAAGCCGCTCGCGAGCGGTGACGGCGCAAGACATCCAGCTGTTCACGGAAATCAGCGGCGACCGAAACCCGATCCATTACGACGAAGCTGCAGCGAAGCGCTCGAAGCTCGGCGAGATCGTGGTGCAGGGGGGAGTGACGACGGCGATCCTCAACGCGGTCGTGGCAGAAGAGCTGCCGGGGCCCGGGACCGTATTCCTGCAGGTGAATTGGAGCTTCAAGGCACCCGTGCGCCCGGGCGATACCATCACCGGTCACGTCGAGGTGACCAGCGTGCGCGAAGACAAGCCGATCACCGAGCTGAAGACCCGCGTGTTGCGCGACGACGGTACGGTCGTGATCGAGGGCACCGCCGTCTGTTACACGCTCGCGTTCTAGCGCGGCCTGCCTTTGCGAACCTCGCGGGTCACGCCCACCTGAGGCACCTGCGACACAACGGGATGCTGGCGTCGCGCTCGACGAGGTCGTGGTTCGACCCGCAGCTCGCACAGGGTTTCACGGGGTCCATGGCGCCCACCGCGCGCAGGTCGTGGCGCGTGAGGATCCCGATCACGTGACCTGGGTCACGCAGGACCGGCAAGCAACCTACCGCGCACTCTCGCATGATCCGGGCAGCCCGTTCTGCGGTCTCGCCGGCCATCACGTAGGTCACGGGTGAGTGCGCGAAGACGCGGACCGCTTCGGTGACCCGCGCGCGCTCGACGTCGCAGAGACAAGTGATGCCATCGAGATCGTTGTCTTCGTCCACCACCAGCAGGTAGTGGACGCGCTGGCGGTTGGCGAGCACCAGCGCTTCGTGCGCCCGCGCTTTCGCCGAGATGCACACGGGTTCGTGAGTCATGATCTGTTCCACGTTCATGGGATCCTCCGGATACCGGCGAGCGCCGAGTGAGGCGGAATGGGTCGCGCAGAAAGCTGAGTCGATCGTGTGAGTCGCGGAGCTGGGTAAGCGGGGTCGCGGTCCCGCGGAGCGGGATGGCGAGATCCAGATAGGCTGTGATCCAGCAGCGTCATTGTTTCCTCCGAACGGGCTGTGGGCCAGGTCGTCACGATATCCTCGCAAATCTCGTGCCGGTCGGGTGTCTGGCCGAATGTCGTGCGGGCAGCTAAAATCGCTGGGGATTCAACGGGGTGCGATACGGGGCGACATGCCTGCGCGCGCGGCAGCGCGCACCGCCCGGGGCACTCTGTCACGGGGCGGCGTTGGTTGGCTAGCGCAGCTTCGCGGCGAGCTCGAAGATGAGCGGGGTGGAGGGGGCGCCCTCGGGCGACGGGGCGTCGCTGAAATGTCCCATCCGTTTGAGGCCGCGTAGCATGACCTTGCCCGTGTCTGGGTACACGCACACCTCATTGGGCTCATGAGCACCGATCGCCAGATAGACCAGGTCGTCGTCGAAGGGGTTGGCGATCTGATGGGCTATCTGAGTGCCCGCGGGGCACGAAACGCAATCTCCTGCGCGCAACGTGCGCACTTCATCGCCGTACCGGAGCACGCCTCGACCCGACAGTACGAAGAAGACCTCGTCTTCGAGCGCATGGTAGTGGAACGGACACATCGTGCGCCCTTTCGGGAGCCGGGAGAGGTTGACCCCGAGCTTCCCCCCGTTCAGGCGCATCGAAGGCGTGAGGCGTTTGTCGATCCCGCCCCAGTGGTCGCCCCGCGTATAGTCGCATTCCTCGACTTCATCGACGTTGACTACGTAATTCACTGCGTTGCTCATGCGGCGAGTGTACGCGCGATCGCGTGGCGGCGTCAGTCTGCGAATGGCGGTGGCGGGCCGTAGAGGGTCTTGCGGCGTTGGCCGTACGCCAGCGGATTCGAGCAAGTCACTTCGCGCAGCAGCTCGCCCGTGGGGCTCACCTCGTGAAACACGCCGGTGACGGAATACGTGACCACCATGTTCCCGTTCGACAAATGCTGCACCTCGCCGAACGCGGCGCTCGACTGGCCGCCGTCGTACCTGGACACTTCAACCGCGGTGCTGGCAGCCAGGTCGTACTGAAAATCGAGCACGTAAGAGCTCGGCTGACCGTTGTTGTTGTTGAAGATCAGCACGTGGTCATCGAAGAAATGATGGCCATGCTGGGCGTTCCACGAGATGCCGAAGCTGTTCACGTTCTCGGGTCCGCCGAAGACCGCCATCAGTTCCATCTCCGGATACTTCATGAGCCCGATGGTACTGGTGTGCCGCATCGAAAAGCTGATCGCTTCCAGATGCGGTATGTACGTCAGGTAGTTCGTGTGCGCGCCCGACTCGGTAATCTGCGCTTCGAAGTCGGTGTTCTCGTCGTAGAGCAGCGTGGCCTCGCCCGTCTCCGGATCGAGGCGCTTGATCAAGTCCTCTCCCTCGCCGCCTCCAGGATCGTAGCCGCCGCCGTTTGCCTGTTCCTGGAACAGGATGCTGTTGTCCGGCAGCACGGCGAAGTGGTGGTGGCGCGCGGGTAGGTCGTAGGTGCGGCTATCGAGCCCGTCGAGCGTGACGCGCATCAGCGCGCCGTCGGTATCGACGTTGCTGAAATTGCCCATCCACAGGTGTTTGCCGTCGTACGAAAAGCGCGCTGTCGAGCAACTGTGGGCGATCGTGTTCGTGGTGTCGTAGGCCCAGACCATGTCGCCGTCGGCATCGAAGATGAAAGCATACGTCGAGCCACCGCCAGGACCGCCGAGCCCCGCGTTCTTGGCGTTCTGAAAACCGTTGCAGGTGACGGTGAACCCGCCGAAAAGCCGCGTCGGGTCGACGTCGTCCACGGTGATCTGTGGCAACCCATTGGGCAGCACACCGGTTTCGAGTGTGAAGGTGGGGCTCGTGATCTCATCGCCAGCCGATTGGGCCACGATGCGCGCGGAGTAGACCTGCCCCTCTTTCATGCCGAGCATGAGGGTGCGTTGGCTCGCCAGCGTCGGGTTCTCGATCGGCGCTCGAAACTCGAACGCCGAGGCATCTCGTCCGAACTCGAGGTACGCAGACTCGATCGGCACGCTGACGGACCATTCCACGATTCCCACGGTTGCGATCTCCGGGCTCAGGTAGGCGGTGATCGTGAATGGCCCACCGCTTACGCTGGTGGTAGAGGTGCCGGTGCCAGTGCCGGTGCCGCCGCCGCCGCTGGTCGAGCCCACCGAAGTCGTCGTCGAGCTCGGGCCACCCGTGCTGTCGTCCGCTGGACCACAGGCGCACGTGCAGAGCGCCACGCACCCCACGATGAGGCAGCCCGCATGCCTCGTCTCCGGTGAGAATTTCCTAAGTGAGAACCCCGCCATGGCGATCTGCTTACCACGCTTTCGCTGCTCGGGCTTCGCGATGGGGGTGCTGATTTTGATAACACATGTAGTACGCGCGGTGGCCGCGTCACACAGTGTCAATGGATGCCGATTATGGGCAACGGCAGCTCAGCACGCCTGCAGAGTCAACGTCGGGTTGCTCGTTTGCCAGGCCGGCGGTGCAGTCGCGTCCACCCAGCCGGGTCGAGGGTCACGCTCCCTGCCACCCAGCTCTTCAGGGCGGGCACGAGCTCACTGCTCCAGCTCGGTGACAGTCGCACCGTCAGGACCTGCCGATACAGCT
>Ga0315910_10002340_pt1 | contig 16768 bp, 29 predicted proteins | sample EdamamesoilMG_FD_204470 | JGI IMG/M metagenome (GOLD analysis project Ga0315910, IMG submission 204470) | Garden soil microbial communities collected in Santa Monica, California, United States - Edamame soil | ecosystem: Environmental > Terrestrial > Soil > Garden | place: USA: California... | reverse complement strand
TGGCGCCATCCCTCGCAGGGATGGCTGTCGCCGGAGCAGTTCATCTCGGTGGCCGAGGAGACGGGACTGATCGTGCCCATCGGCGCCTTCGTGCTGCAGCAGGCCATGCAGGACCTGAACCGCTGGCGCGAACAGCGCGCCACCGTGGTGCCGGTCAGCGTCAACATCTCCGCCGTGCAGCTCGAGCGTTCGGACATCCGCCAGACCATCCAGGATGCGCTGGAGCAGCACCGCATCGCACCACGGCTGCTGCAGCTGGAGCTCACCGAAGGGTCGCTGTTCGAGAAGCGCACCGGCGAGGTGCGCGAGGACGCCATCGAGAAACTGCGCGAGATCGGCGTGCAGATCGCGATCGACGATTTCGGCACCGGCTATTCATCGCTGTCGTACCTGAAGCGATGGCGCGTGGACTGCATCAAGATCGACCGCAGTTTCGTGCGCGACATCGTCACCGACCAGTCGGATCACGCCATCGTCAGCGCGATCATCGCCATGTCGCGCAACCTCAACATCATGGTGGTGGCGGAAGGCATCGAGGGCTGGCAGCAGCTCGAGATGCTGCGAAACATGGGTTGCCACAAGGCGCAGGGACATCTGTTCGCCAAGCCCGTTCCCGCCGAGGAAGTGCTGCGCTTCCTGAAGGTCGAGACCTTCGACATGCTGGAAGACGGCCCGTATCGAAGCTGGGGCGATGTCGGAATGCTGGTGGGCAACGGCGGCTGACACGGCGGCCGGCCCCGGCCGCAAGTCCCTAGAAGCTTTCGTCCGCGCGCAGATAGCGCCATTTGCCGGGCGGCAGCCCACCCAGCAGGACGTTGCCGCTGCGCACCCGCTTCAGGCCCGTCACCGTCAGTCCCACCAGCTCGCACATGCGGCGGATCTGCCGCTTGCGGCCTTCGCGCAGCACGAACCGGAGCTGATCCGCGTTCTGCCAGGACACCGAAGCGCGCCTGAGCTGGACCCCGTCCAGGCTCAGCCCATGCTGCAGCCTCTGCATTCCCGCATCGGACAGCGTGCCGTCGACCCGCACCAGGTATTCCTTCTCGACCGAGGAATCCTGGCCGATGAGACGCTTCGCGACGCGCCCGTCCTGCGTGAGCACGAGAAGCCCTGTCGAGTCGATGTCGAGCCGGCCCGCGGGCGCGAGGCCCTGCAGGTGGGCGGGCTGGAAGCGGGTGGGCGAGGAGTCGCCGGACCAGCGGTTCTCCTGTCTTATGAGCACGGAGGCGGGCTCATAGCCATCCTCGGCCTGGCCGGAGACGTAGCCCACCGGCTTGTGCAGCAGGATGGTCACCTGGCTGCTCTGGTGCTCCCGGGCCGCCTGGTCCACCTCGATGCGGGCTTCGGGCGAGACGCGCACTCCCAGGGTGTCCACGACGCGCCCGTCGACCTTCACCCAGCCAGCCACGATCCACTGCTCCGCTTCGCGGCGCGAGCACAGGCCCAGTTCGCCCATGCGCTTGGAGAGTCTGGGATGGTCTGAACTCATGCGCGCGGATGGTACCCGTCCGCCCGGGGGCGCCAGAAGGGATTGTGCAGCGCAGCATCCGGGGCTGTAGCCGCGCCGGGCGCGACCCGGCAATGCAAAGGTCATGCCTCAGGGCGCAATAGGGCTTGTACCCTGCCGGGGCGCTGCATATACTGCGCGCCCTTTTTGCCGTCGGCTGTTCCGGCGGCCCGCGTTTTCGGATGCGGATTCGGGATTGGTTGGCCACTGAAAAAGGCCAATACCACTCGAGCCACGCGAATTGCTGCGTTCTGCAGCAGGACTCGCCTGTCTCGCGTGCACCTTCCTGAATCCCGCTGCTGCGAACAGAGGAATGCGAGATGACTATCGGTCTGGTCGGCCGCAAGTGCGGCATGACGCGAGTTTTCACGGCAGCGGGCGAGTCTGTGCCCGTGACCGTCGTCGAGGTGCTGGCCAATCGGGTCACCCAGGTCAAGGGTGACGACGATGGCTACCGTGCCGTGCAGGTGACTTACGGCAAGAAGCGCCCGCAGCTGCTCTCCAAGGCTGTTGCCGGCCACTACGCCAAGGCCAAGGTCGAGCCGGGCCGCTCGCTGGTGGAGTTCCGCCTGGAAGCGGGCGAGGCCGCCGACGTGCAGCCGGGCAAGGAATTCACCGCCGAGATCTTCAAGGCCGGCCAGCTGGTGGACGTCACCGGCACCACCATCGGCAAGGGTTTCGCCGGCACGATGAAGCGCCACAATTTCGGTGGCGGTCCTGCTTCCCACGGCCATTCGGTGACGCACCGTGCCCCCGGATCGATCGGCCAGCGTCAGACGCCGGGCCGCGTGTTCAAGGGCAAGCGCATGTCGGGCCACATGGGTGTCGTGCGCCGCACCACCGAGAACCTGCGTGTCATCGAGATCGATGTCGCGCGCAACCTGCTGCTGATCAGCGGCGCCGTTCCCGGCTCCGAGGGTGGCGAAGTCATCGTGCGTCCTTCGGTGAAGGCCGCGCGCCTGGCCCGTCGCAAGAGCATTACGCCGAGCAAGAAGGCCGACGCCAAGAAGGCGGACGGCAAGAAATAAGGCTTGAGACATGAAGCTTAAAGTCGCCAATGGTGGTGCCGAACTGTCGGTTTCCGACACGAACTTCGGCGCCGAGTACAACGAAGCGCTGGTGCACCAGCTGGTCACCGCCTACATGGCGGGTGGCCGTGCCGGCACCAAGCGCCAGAAGAGCCGTGCCGAAGTGCGTGGTGGCGGTCGCAAGCCGCACTCGCAGAAGGGCACCGGCCAGGCCCGCGCCGGCTCGATCCGCAGCCCGATCTGGGTGGGCGGTGGTCGTGCCTTTGCCGCGCGTCCCCGCAACTACGAGCAGAAGGTCAACCGCAAGATGTATCGCGCGGGCATCCGCTCGATGCTGGCGCAGCTGGTGCGCACCGACCGCCTGGTGGTCACCGAGGCGCTGGCCGTGACCGAGCCGCGCACCAAGCTGCTGGTGGGCGAGCTGAAGAAGCTATCTGTCGACAATGTGCTGATCGTGATCGAGGCGCAGGACGACAAGCTGCAGCTGGCCGCCCGCAACCTGCCGCACGTCGAGGTGATCACTGTCGCCGACGTGAACCCGGTGGCGCTGGCCGCCTACGACAAGGTGCTGATGACCGTCGGCGCCGTGAAGATGATCGAGGAGCGCCTGCAATGAGCCGCGAGCGTCTGGCCACCGTGCTGGTGGCGCCCCACATCACCGAGAAGACCGCGCTGGCCATGCAGAACGCCAACCAGTACGCGTTCCGTGTGCGCCGTGATGCGAACAAGACCGAGATCAAGCAGGCCGTCGAGCTGATGTTCGACGTCAAGGTGGCCGGCGTGCAGGTGGCGAACGAGCCGGGCAAGGACCGGCGCTTCGGCCAGCGCATCGGCCGCACGCAGGACTGGAAGAAGGCTTACGTGCGTCTGGCCGAGGGTCAGGCGATCGACTACGAAGCCCAGGCCATGAAGAAGCAAGGGTAAGCGTCGATGGCACTCATCAAACTCAAGCCGACGTCGCCGGGCGCGCGTTTCGTCATCCGGGTCGACCGTTCGCACCTGCACAAGGGCGAACCGTACGCCCCGCTCACGACTTCGCAGAGCAAGACCGGTGCGCGCAACCACGCCGGCCGCATCACCACCCGCCACAAGGGCGGCGGTTCGCGGCAGAAGTACCGCATCATCGACTTCAAGCGCGACAAGGACGGCATCGCCGGCGTCGTCGAGACGGTCGAATACGATCCGAACCGCACCGCGCACATCGCGCTGATCAAGTACGCCGATGGCGAGCGCCGCTACATCCTTGCGCCCAAGGGCATCAAGGCTGGCGACGAGATCCGCTCGGGCTCCGATTCGCCCATCAAGCCGGGCAATTCGATGGCGCTGCGCCACATCCCGGTGGGATCTCAGGTGCACAACGTCGAGATGAAGCCCGGCAAGGGCGGCCAGCTGGCGCGCAGCGCCGGCGCCTCGGTGCAGTACACCGCGCGCGAGGGCATCTATGCCTTCATCCGGCTGAAGTCCGGCGAGACGCGCAAGGTGCACATCGACTGCCGCGCCACGCTGGGCGAGCTGTCGAACGACGAACACAACCTGCGTGTGTACGGCAAGGCGGGCGCCAAGCGCTGGCGCGGCATCCGTCCGACCGTGCGCGGCGTGGTGATGAATCCGGTCGATCATCCGCACGGTGGTGGTGAGGGCAAGCCCGGCCAGGGTAACCCGCACCCGGTGTCGCCGTGGGGCTGGCAGACCAAGGGTCTGAAGACCCGCAAGAACAAGCGCACCTCGAACATGATCGTGCAGCGGAGGAAGTAAGCAGTGCCACGTTCACTGAAGAAGGGCCCGTTCATCGATCTGCACCTCGCGAAGAAGGTGGAGACCGCCGCGGCCAAGAACGATCGCAAGCCGATCAAGACCTGGTCGCGCCGCTCGATGGTCATTCCCGAAATGGTTGGCCTGACCATTGCCGTGCACAACGGCAAGCAGCACATCCCGGTCCTGGTCACCGAGAACATGGTCGGCCACAAGCTGGGCGAGTTCTCCCCGACGCGCATCTTCAAGGGGCACGGCGGCGACAAGAAGGTAGCGGCGAGCTGATAGCCATGCAGACATTCTCCAAACTCAAGTACGCGCATATCTCGCCGCAGAAGGTGCGGCTGATTGCCGACGTGGTGCGTGGCAAGCGCGTGGGCCTGGCGCTCTCGCAGCTGCGCTTCATGCCGAAGAAGGGTGCCGACCTGGTGCTGAAGGCGCTGGAGTCGGCCGTGGCGAACGCCGAGCACAACCACGGCGCCGACATCGACGAGCTGAAGGTTTCGGCCATCCAGGTGGATGCCGCGCCGCTGCTGAAGCGTTTCCATGCCCGCGCCAAGGGTCGTGGCAACCGCATCGTCAAGCGCACGAGCCATATCACCGTTCACGTCAGCGACGGCAGGAAGGAATAGCGAATGGGCCAGAAGGTCAATCCGGTCGGCATCCGCCTGGGCATCACCCGCGACTGGGTGAGCAAGTGGTACGCCGGCAAGAAGCAGTTCGCGGGCCAGATCTACACCGACTACCAGGTGCGTGAATTCCTGCGCAAGAAGCTGGCCGAGGCCTCGGTGAGCCGCGTGCACATCGAACGCGCCGCCCGCAAGGTCAACGTCACGATCCACACGGCGCGGCCGGGCATCGTGATCGGCAAGAAGGGCGAGGACATCGAGAAGCTGCGTGGCGAGACCGCCAAGCTGCTGGGGATGCCGGTCAACGACGTGCGCCTCAACGTGGCCGAGATCCGCAAGCCCGAGCTCGATTCGCAGCTGGTTGCCGAGGGCATCGCGCAGCAGATCGAGAAGCGCGTGATGTTCCGCCGCGCCATGAAGCGCGCGGTGATGAGCACCATGCGCAGCGGCGCGCTGGGCGTGAAGGTGCGCCTGTCGGGTCGCCTGAACGGCTCGGAAATCGCGCGCACGGAGATCAGCCGCGAGGGACGCGTGCCGCTGCACACGTTCCGCGCCGATATCGACTATGCGCATGCCGAGGCCCGCACCACGTACGGCGTGATCGGCGTGAAGGTCTGGATCTTCAAGGGCGAAGTGTTCGACGTGGAACCGGAAGCTGTCGAGGAGGCTGCCGCCGAGGCGCCGGCCGCGACCGAGGCCGCCGGGCAGCCCGCCTCCGCCTGAAGGATTTGACGAGTCATGTTGCAACCAAAGCGAACGAAATACCGCAAGCAGTTCAAGGGCCGCAATACGGGCCTGGCCCAGCGCGGCGCCACAGTGGCCTTTGGCGAATTCGGCCTGAAGGCGACCGAGCGCGCTCGCATGACCGCGCGCGAGATCGAGGCTGCGCGCCGCGCCATGGCGCGCGCCGTGAAGCGCGGCGGCCAGATCTGGGTGCGCGTGTTCCCGGACGTGCCGGTGTCGAAGAAGCCCCTCGAGGTCCGCATGGGCGCCGGCAAGGGCAATGTCGAGTACTGGGTGGCCAAGGTGCAGCCCGGCAAGGTTCTTTTCGAGATGGAAGGCGTGCCGGAAGTGACGGCCCGCGAGGCGTTCCGCCTTGCCGGAGCGAAGCTCTCCGTCGCCACGTCCTTCGTCAAGCGGCAGGTGCGCTGATGAAAGCGAGCGATCTTCGTAGCAAGTCCGCCCAGGACCTGACCAGCGAGCTGGTCAGCCTGCGCAAGGAACAATTCGCGCTGCGTCTGCAGCGCGCCACCGGTCAGGCCCCGAAGCCCGACCAGTTCGGCAAGGTGCGCAAGAACATCGCGCGCCTGAAGACCGTGCAGCGCGAGCTGCGTGGCAAGACGGGAGGCAAGTGATCATGGCGGAAGCCGCAGAGAGCGTTCAGCGCACGCTGACAGGCAAGGTGGTCAGCGCCAAGACGGCGAAGACCATCGCCGTGGAGATTCCGCGCGTGCTGAAGCATGCGCGCTATGGCAAGTACATCCGCCGCACGACGCGGTTGCTGGCGCACGACGAGGCCGGTCAGGCCCGCGAGGGCGACACGGTGACGATCGCGCAGTGCCGGCCGGTGTCGAAGCGCAAGGCGTGGGCCCTCGTGGCCGTGGTCGAGCGCGCGGGCGCGGTCTGAAGTATTTGGAGCAGGTGCAGAAATGATCCAGATGCAGACAGTGCTCAATGCCGCGGACAACAGCGGCGCGAAGACCCTGAAGTGCATCAAGGTGCTCGGCGGTTCGCATCGCCGCTATGCATCCGTTGGTGACGTCATCAAGGTCAGCGTCCAGGACGCCATTCCGCGTGGCAAGGTCAAGAAGGGCGAGGTGTACGACGCCGTGGTCGTGCGCACCGCGTTCGGCGTGCGCCGTCCGGACGGCTCGCTGATCCGTTTCGACGGCAATGCGGCCGTGCTGCTGAACCCGAAGCTGGAGCCGATCGGCACCCGCATCTTCGGGCCAGTGACGCGCGAGCTGCGCACCGTGCGCTTCATGAAGATCATTTCCCTGGCGCCGGAAGTTCTGTAGAGGTTTTCGGCAAATGAACAAGATCCGCAAGGGCGATACGGTCGTGGTCCTGTCCGGCAAGGACAAGGGACGCACGGGTGCGGTGCTGCAGGTGCAGCCCGACGGCAAGGTGCTGGTGGAAGGCGTGAACGTCGCCAAGAAGCATGCGCGCGGCAACCCGCAGCGCAATGCGCCGGGTGGCATCGTCGACAAGGCCATGCCGCTGCACCTGTCCAAGGTCGCCATCTGGAACAGTGGCACGAAGAAGGCCGAGCGCGTGGGCATCAAGACCCTCGGCGACGGCAAGCGCGTGCGCTTCCTCAAGTCGAACAACGAAGTGCTCGACGTCAAGTGAGCACCGGGCAGACGAACATGAGCAGACTGCAGGAATACTACAAGTCCACCGTCCAGCCGAAGCTGGCGCAGGACCTTGGCCTCAAGAACCCCATGCAGGTGCCGAAGATCACCAAGATCACGGTCAACATGGGCGTGGGCGAGGCCGTGGCCGACCGCAAGGTCGTCGATGCCGCCGCCGCGGACCTGGCGAAGATCACAGGCCAGAAGCCGCTGATCACCAAGTCGAAGAAGGCCATCGCCTCGTTCAAGCTGCGCGAGAACCTGCCCATCGGCTGCAAGGTGACGCTGCGCGGCGCGCGCATGTACGAATTCCTGGACCGGCTGATCTCGATCGCCATGCCCCGCATCCGCGACTTCCGCGGCGTGTCGGCGCGCGCCTTCGACGGTCGCGGCAACTACACCCTCGGCGTGAAGGAACAGATCATCTTCCCCGAGATCCAGTACGACCAGATCGACCAGCTGCGTGGCATGGACATCACCATCACCACCACCGCCGAGACCAACGAACAGGGTCGGGCGCTGCTGGAAGCATTCAATTTCCCGTTCCGCAAGTAAACGGGAACCAGAGGTAAGACGATGGCCAAGACAAGCATGGTCGAACGCGAGAAGCGCCGGGCAAAGACGGTGCAGAAGTACGCGGCGAAGCGCGCCCAGCTCAAGGAGCTGATCCGCGATCCGCGCACTTCCGAAGAGGCTCGCGCCGAAGCCCAGACCAAGTTGCAGAAGCAGCCGCGGGACGCCAGTGCCTCGCGTGGCCGCAACCGCTGCCAGCTGACCGGCCGTCCGCGTGGCGTGTACCGCAAGTTCGGTCTCGCGCGCACCAAGATCCGCGAAGTTGCCAATCGCGGCGAAATCCCCGGGCTCGTGAAGTCGAGCTGGTAGGAGGCGTTAGCAAGCCATGAGCATGACCGATCCAGTTGCCGATCTGCTGACCCGCATCCGTAATGGACAGAGCGCCGGCAAGGCACACGTGAGCCTCGACTCGTCGAAGATCAAGACGGCCATAGCCCGCGTCCTGAAGGACGAGGGCTATGTCGCGGACTTCCATGTCGCGGAAGAAACCGGCAAGCCGCGCCTGACCATCGACCTGAAGTACTACGAGGGCCGGCCGGTGATCGACCGCCTCGAACGTGTCAGCCGTCCGGGCCTGCGGATCTACCGCAGCAAGGACGAGCTGCCCAAGGTGCTCGGCGGCATGGGAACGGTGATCGTTTCCACGCCGCAGGGCGTGATGACCGACCGCCAGGCCCGGGCCATCGGCCAGGGCGGCGAAGTCCTGTGCATCGTGGCCTGAGGTTGGAAGGAACATGTCGCGAGTAGCCAAGAATCCCGTCGTACTGCCGCAGGGCGTGACCGCCACGATCGCGGCCGGCGTGATCACGATCAAAGGCGCCAAGGGCTCGCTGAGCCTGCCGGTCGCCAACGACGTGACCGTCGCGGAGAAAGACAAGGCGCTGCAGGTGGCTTTCAGCGGAGCCGAGGGTGCGCGCATGCGCGCCGGTTCCGTGCGCGCCCACCTGGCCAACATGGTCAACGGCGTCACCAAGGGCTACGAGCGCAAGCTCGAGCTGGTGGGCGTCGGCTTCCGTGCCGCCGTCGCCGGCAAGACGCTGAACCTGACGCTGGGCTTCTCGCACGTGGTGGCGTTCCCGATTCCCGAGGGCATCACCATCGAGGCGCCGAGCCAGACCGAGGTGCTCGTCAAGGGCGTCGACAAGCAGCGCGTCGGCCAGGTGGCCGCGGAGATCCGCGGCATCCGTCCGCCCGAGCCCTACAAGGGCAAGGGCGTGAAGTACTCCGACGAGAAGATCACGTTGAAGGAAGGCAAGAAGAAGTAAGCCTTCTTGCAGAGCCTTCTTTAACAGGAAACAGAACATGTCTCTCACTTCCAAGGAACGTCGTCAGCGCCGCGCGCTCAAGAGCCGGCTGCACATCCGCGAGCTGGGTGTTGCGCGCCTGACGGTGCATCGCACGCCGCAGCACATCTATGCGCAGGTGTTCGATCCGACCGGCGCCAAGGTCCTGGTCACCGCCTCCACAGTGCAGGAGTCGGTTGCCAAGGATCTGAAAGGCACGGGCAATGTGGACGCGGCCAAGGCCGTGGGCCGTGAAATCGCCGAGCGCGCCAAGGCCGCCGGCATCAGCAAGGTGGCATTCGATCGCTCCGGGTTCCGTTATCACGGGCGCGTCAAGGCTCTGGCCGACGCCGCACGTGAAGCCGGACTCGAGTTCTAACCCAGGCGGGAATGACAGATGGCACGAGTTGAAAGAAAAGATCAGCCGGCGGACGAGTTCACCGAGAAGCTCGTTGCGGTCAACCGCACCGCGAAGGTGGTGAAGGGCGGACGCCAGTTCGGCTTCACCGCGCTGACCGTGGTGGGTGACCAGAGCGGTCGCGTGGGCTTCGGCTTTGGCAAGGCCCGCGAGGTGCCGGTGGCGATCTCCAAGGCCATGGCGGCGGCCCGCAAGAACCTGGTCAACGTGAGCCTGAAGAAGGACACGCTGTACTACTCCGTGCGCGGCACCCATGGCGCCACGCGCGTGCTGATGCAGCCTGCCTCCGACGGTACGGGCGTCATCGCCGGCGGCGCGATGCGCGCCGTGCTCGAGTGTGTCGGCGTGCGCAACGTGCTGGCCAAGAGCTACGGTTCGCGCAACCCGATCAACGTCGTGCGCGCCACGATCAACGCGCTGTCGGGCGTGCGTTCGCCGGAAGGCATCGCGGCCAAGCGCGGCAAGTCGGTCGAAGAGATCCTGGGTTAAGCACATGGCCACCAAATCCGTACGCGTCACCCAGCTGAAGAGCACCTTTGGTGAAGTGCGCAACATCGTGTCGTCCGTGAAGGGGCTGGGCCTGCGCCGCCGTCACCACTCCGTGGTGGTCGCCGACACGGCCGAGAACCGCGGCATGATCAACACCGCGATCCACCTGCTGAAGGTGGAAGAGGCGAAGTGATGAAGCTCAATACGATCAAGCCCGGCGAGGGCTCGAAGAAGACACGGCTGCGCGTGGGACGCGGCGCTTCCGCTGGCCAGGGCAAGACCTCGGGCCGTGGCGTGAAGGGCCAGCGCGCGCGCAAGGGCGGCTACCACAAGGTCGGCTTCGAGGGCGGCCAGATGCCGCTGCAGCGCCGCCTGCCGAAGGTGGGCTTCCGCTCCAAGATCAAGGCCACGCGCGCCGAGGTGCGCCTGTCGGAACTGAACGGCATCGATGCCGCGGTGATCGACCTGGCCGCGCTGAAGAAGGCCGGCGTGGTGGACGTGTTCGCCGAGCAGGCCAAGGTGGTGCTGTCGGGCGAACTGAAGAAGGCGGTGACGCTGAAGGGCATTGGCGCGACCAAGGGCGCCCTCGAGGCGATCACCAAGGCCGGCGGCAAGGTCGAAGCGGCCGACCCGAAGTAACGAACGAAGCACGGTAACGAAGGACCAGGACAGGAACAGTGGCCAACAATCCCGCCATGAACCCGACCGCTGCGCTCGGCGACGCCACCCGCGTCGGCGAGATCCGCAGCCGTGTCCTGTTCCTGATCGGGGCGCTGATTGTCTACCGCATCGGCACATTCATCCCGGTGCCGGGCATCGATCCCGAGCGCGTGGCCGCGTTCTTCAGCGACCAGTCGGGGACCATCCTTGGCGTGGTCAACATGTTCTCTGGCGGCGCGATGGAGCGCATGTCGATCTTCGCGATGGGCGTGATGCCCTACATCTCCGCGTCGATCATCATCCAGATGCTGTCGATGGTCGTGCCCTCGCTGATGGAATTGCGCAAGGAAGGCGAGTCCGGCCGCCGCAAGATCACGCAGCTGACGCGTTACGGCACCGTGATCCTGGGTGTGTTCCAGTCCTTTGCCGCGGCGGTCACGCTGCAGAGCAATGGCATGGTACTGACGCCAGGCTTCTTCACCTGGCTGTTCCCGGCTACGGTGACCATGACCACCGGCACGATGTTCCTGATGTGGCTCGGCGAGCAGATCACCGAGCGCGGCATCGGCAACGGCATTTCCATGATCATCCTGGTGGGCATCATCGCGGGCCTGCCGGGCGCGGTGGGTCGCACCATCGGCCAGGTCAATACCGGCGAAATGGCCGGTCCGGTGGCCATCGCCCTGCTGGCGATCGTCGTCGGCGTGACGGCCTTCTGCGTGTATGTTGAGCGCGCCCAGCGCCGCATCACGGTGAACTACGCCAAGCGCCAGGTCGGTCGGCGCCTGATGGGCGGCCAGTCCACGCACCTGCCGTTCAAGCTGAACATGGCCGGCGTGATCCCGCCGATCTTCGCCTCGAGCCTGTTGCTGTTCCCTGCCACGATCGCCAGCTTCCTGGGATCGAACCCGAACTCCGGCGCCAGCAGCGTGCTGCAGCGCGTGGCCGCGTCGCTGTCCTACGGCCAGCCGCTGCACATGGTGCTGTACGCGGCGCTGATCATCGGTTTCGCGTTCTTCTACACCGCGCTGGTGTTCAACTCGCGCGACACGGCGGAGAACCTGCAGAAGTCGGGCGCATTCATCCCGGGCATCCGTCCGGGAAAGCAGACCGGCGAGTACATCGACAGGGTCCTGACGCGGCTGACGCTGTGGGGCGCGCTGTACATGACCTTCGTGTGCCTGGTGCCGGAACTGCTGATGTCGTCGCAGGGCGTGCCGTTCCAGTTCGGTGGCACCTCGCTGCTGATCGTGGTCGTGGTGGTCATGGACTTCATCGCGCAGCTGCAGGCACATGCGATGTCGCACCAGTATCCGGGTTTGATGAAGAAGGCCAACCTGCTGGGTGGCCGCAACAGCGGGGGCGAAGGCCGCCCGCGCTGATGAATTGAGGAATACGCAATGAAGGTTCGTCCGTCGGTAAAGAAGATCTGCAAGAACTGCAAGATCGTGCGCCGCAAGCGCGTCGTCTACGTGATCTGTTCCGAGACGCGCCACAAGCAGAGGCAGGGCTGATCCATGGCACGCATAGCCGGTATCAACATTCCGATGAACAAGCACGTGTGGGTCGGCTTGACCCACATCTTTGGCGTCGGTCGCACGCGCGCGAAGGAGTGCTGCCAGATCGCTGGCGTCAATCCTTCCACCAAGGTGAAGGACCTGACCGAGACCGAGGTCGCCGCGCTGCGTTCGCAGATCGCGAAGTGGCTGGTCGAGGGTGACCTGCGCCGCGAAGTTTCGATGAACATCAAGCGCCTGATGGACCTGGGCACCTGGCGCGGCATGCGTCATCGCAAGGGTCTGCCACTGCGCGGCCAGCGCACGCGCACCAACGCCCGTACCCGCAAGGGCCCGCGCAAGCAGGCCGTCAAGCTGAACGCGCCTCCGGGCAAGGCGTAAGGCTCAACGAGATTACTGGAGCACTAGAGCAAGATGGCCGACCAGAAGACAGCAGCCGCGAACGCCGCTGCAGCCGCGAAGAAGCCCAAGAAGGCACGCAAGAACGTGCTGGATGGCATCGCGCACATCCACGCGTCGTTCAACAACACGATCATCACGATCACCGACCGCCAGGGCAACACGCTGTCCTGGGCGACCTCGGGCGGTTGCGGTTTCCGTGGCTCGCGCAAGAGCACGCCGTTCGCCGCGCAGGTGGCCGCCGAGAAGGCCGGCAATGCAGCGCAGGAGCACGGCCTGAAGAACGTGGAAGTGCGTGTCGGTGGCCCCGGCCCCGGCCGCGAATCCGCGGTGCGCGCGCTGAATGGCTGCGGCTTGAAGATCACCAGCATCGAGGACGTGACGCCGATTCCGCATAACGGCTGCCGTCCGCCCAAGAAGCGTCGGGTCTGAGGTAGATATGGCACGTTACATTGGTCCCAAGTGCAAGCTTTCGCGCCGCGAAGGCACCGACCTCTTCCTGAAGAGCGGCGCGAAGCCCCTCGAGAGCAAGTGCAAGCTGCAGGTGCCGCCCGGCGGCATCAAGGGCGAGCGCCGCCAGCGCCTGTCCGACTACGGCACGCAGTTGCGCGAGAAGCAGAAGCTGCGCCGCATGTACGGCGTGCTCGAGCGCCAGTTCCGCAACTACTACCAGGAAGCCGCGCGCCGCCCGGGTTCGACCGGCGAAACGCTGCTGCGCCTGCTGGAGTGCCGGCTGGACAACGTGGTGTACCGCATGGGTTTCGCCGCCACCCGCGCCGAGGCCCGCCAGCTGGTGAGCCACAAGGGTATTCAGGTCAACGGCGATGCCGTGACCATTGCGTCATATCAGGTCAAGGCCGGCGATGTGGTGCAGATCCGCGAGAAGTCGCGCAAGCAGCTGCGCGTGGTCAACGCGCTGACGGTTGCGGCGCAGGTCGGTTTTCCTGAGTGGCTGGAAGTCAACGAGAAAGAGATGCGCGGCGTGTTCAAGGCGGCCCCGAACCGCGATGACGTGCTGCCGGACATCAACGAAAACCTCGTTGTCGAGCTGTACTCGAAGTGATGGTGGAGGTTCGATGCAATCTGCAGTAAACGAATTCCTGAAGCCCCGAGTCGTCAAGGTGCAGCCCGTTGCGCCGCGTCAGGCGCGCGTGGTTATCGAGCCCTTCGAGCGCGGCTTCGGACACACGCTGGGCAATGCCCTGCGGCGTGTGCTGCTGTCGTCCATGCCCGGCGCCGCGATCACCGAAGTGGAGATCGAGGGCGTGCTGCATGAGTACACCAGCATCGAGGGCGTGCAGGAGGATGTCGTCGACGTCCTGCTGAACCTGAAGGCTGTGGCGATCCGCATGCATTCGCGCGATTCGGCCGAGCTGCGCCTGAACAAGAAGGGCCCGGGCCCGGTCACGGCGGGCGACATCCAGGTGGACCACGACATCGAGATCGTGAATCCCGAACTGGTGATCGCGCACCTGACGCAGGCCGGCAGCCTGTCGATGACGCTGAAGGTCGAGAAGGGCCGCGGCTACCGTCCGGCGGTGCAGCGCGCCGCGTTCGAAGAGAGCAGCCGTCCGATCGGCCGCCTGCAGCTCGACGCCTCGTTCAGCCCCGTTCGCCGCGTGACCTACGCGGTGGACTCGGCCCGCGTGGAACAGCGCACCGACCTCGACAAGCTGGTGCTCGACATCGAGACCAACGGCACGATCGACGCGGAGGAAGCCATCCGCCGCGCCGGCAGCATCCTGAAGGACCAGCTGTCTGTGTTCGTCGACCTGCAGGGCGAGGACGAGGCTGTCAGCAAGGTCGCGGAGATGCAGTTCGATCCGCTGCTGCTGCGTCCGGTCGACGAGCTGGAGCTCACGGTCCGCAGCGCCAACTGCCTGAAGGCCGAGAACATCCATTACATCGGCGACCTGGTGCAGCGTACGGAAGTGGAGCTGCTGCGCACCCCGAACCTCGGCAAGAAGTCACTGACCGAGATCAAGGAAGTGCTGCAGGGCCACGGCCTGATGCTGGGCATGCGCCTGGATGGCTGGCCGCCGGCCGGCCTGCGTCACGACGATCGCGACGGTATTTGAGATTTAGAGAGAACTAGAGATGCGTCATCAACACTCGGGCCGCCAGCTGTCGCGCAATGCTCCGCATCGCCGCGCCATGCTGCGCAACATGGCCGCCTCGCTGCTGAAGCACGAGACCATCCGCACCACGGTGCCGAAGGCCAAGGAGCTGCGGCGCGTGGTCGAACCGCTGATCACGCTGGCCAAGATCGACAGCGACGCCAAGCGCCGCCTGGCGTTTTCGCGCCTGCGCGACCAGAAGGTGGTCGACAAGCTGTTCGACGACCTGGGGCCGCGCTTCAAGGCGCGCGCCGGCGGCTACACCCGCATCCTGCACATGGCGCCGCGTCCCGGCGACGCCGCGCCGATGGCGCTGATGCAGCTGGTGGATGGACCGGTGGCGCAGGCTCCTGCCGAAGAAGAAGCCAAGGGTGGCAAGAAGGCCAAGGCGAAAGCCAAGGCTGCGCCCAAGGCCAAGGCGGCTCCGAAGAAGAAAAAGGCTGCGGCGGCCTGAGACAGGCACTGCAACCACACTGAACAAAGCCCCGGTTCGCCGGGGCTTTCTTTTTTCAGGCCCGGAATCGGCGCAAGCGCAGAGGCACGGTCGCGGCGTGTGCCTTTTCGCGCGCTGCGGACAGCCGGCGCAGAGCCGCCGGAACTTGCGCGCGAAAAGTCACACAGCGCGGCGTCGCGGCATCCTTGAGTTCTTGCGGATCGAATTCAGCGTGGCTTTTCACCCGCGATGGTGGTGCGATACATCTCGCGCCGGTGGCCCTGGTAGTCGTTGAACGCCTGGTGCACGCACAGGCGGTTGTCCCAGAGCACCAGCATGTCGGTCTCCCAGCGCAGCCGGCAGGTGAAGGCTGGTTGAGTCAGATGCTCGCCCAGGAACTTCAGCAGCGGCGCGGATTCTTCCGGGCGCAGTCCCTCGAAGCCGATCGCATAGGACGTGTCGATGTACAGCGATTGCTCGCCGCTGCGCGCATGGGTGCGGATCAGCGGGTGCAGGTTGCCGCGCACCTTGCGCTGGATGCCCTCGGGCAGCGTGGACTGGCCGCGCGTGGCTGCGAGCTTGCCGATGGGGCTGTCGCGTGCCTCGGCATTCTGCTGCGCGGACAGCAGCACATCCCGCATGGAGAAGTGCACACGCAGGCCACGGATCATCTCCCGCATGCCGTCGCTGAGCGTGGCCAGCGCCAGGGCTCCATTGGCCCACATGGTGTCGCCGCCCCAGGGCGGAATCTGTACCGAACGCAGCATGGTGATGGAGGGCGGCTCGTCGAGGAAGGGTGAGTCCGTATGCCAGCCCTCGCCAAATACATGCTCGGACCGGTCATCCGCCTCCTTGATCAGCGGCTGCACCTCGCGGAATCCCGGCACACCCTCGGTGTAGGCGTCCTCGGCGAATGGCCCGAAGCGCGTGCTGAAGGCATGCTGTTCGGCATGCCCGATGCGCTGGCCGCGGAAGAAGATCATCTTGTGGCGGAACAGCGCGTCCTCGATCTCGCCGAACTGGGCGTCGGTTTCGCGGCCGATGCTGACGCCGCGGATCTCCGCGCCCATGGCGGCGGCCAGTGGCACGGCCTCGATGTGGCGGTACTTGCGCGCGCTGTTGTCGAACTTGCCGCTCGGATGCAGATACATGCGTCAAACCCCCGGGGCTGTTGCCGCCCGGTGGGATGTTGACATAGGCTGATTCCCAACCGCCACAGAGCAAGGAGCCGCCATGAGCCTCGCATCGGAATTCAAGGAATTCGCCATGAAGGGCAATGTGGTGGACATGGCCGTCGGCGTGATCATCGGCGCCGCCTTCGGCAAGATCGTGTCCTCACTGGTGGCGAACGTGATCATGCCGCCGCTGGGCATGGCGCTGTCGGGAGTGAACTTCACCGACCTGGTCGCGAACATCGGCACGGCTCCGGATGGCAAACCCATCGTCGTGAAGTACGGCGAGTTCATCCAGACCATCATCGACTTCGTCATCATCGCCTTCGTGCTGTTCCTGGCGCTGAAGGGCATCAACCGGCTGAAGAAGCCGGCGCCCGCCGCGGCCCCGGCGGCGCCGCCACGCGAGGAAGTGCTGCTGGAAGAGATTCGCGACC
>Ga0315910_10002339_pt1 | contig 16779 bp, 15 predicted proteins | sample EdamamesoilMG_FD_204470 | JGI IMG/M metagenome (GOLD analysis project Ga0315910, IMG submission 204470) | Garden soil microbial communities collected in Santa Monica, California, United States - Edamame soil | ecosystem: Environmental > Terrestrial > Soil > Garden | place: USA: California... | reverse complement strand
GCCGCCAATTCCTGGCTGCTAGGCCGCCTGCGTCCGCCGCTTGCCGGCTTGTTCTCCCACTCCCAGCACGGCGATGAGCGAAAGCGCCTGGAAGGCGCCGATGCCGATGAATACCCAGCCCGGATGGTGCGCGTCCATCAGCATGCCGAACATCAGCGGCGCGCCCGCCAGCCCGATGTCCAGCCCCGAATAAACCACGCCGTACACGCGGCCCGTCGCATTGCGCGGCGCCGCGGCGCGAACCAGCAGGTCGCGCGAGGGGCCCGCCATGCCGGAGCCGAAGCCGATGATCCCCAGCAATGCGATGACGGCTCCCGAAGGCGGGATCGCACTGGCCACCAGCACCGACACGGCGGCGGCGATGGCGAACGCCACCGCGATCACTTTTTCATGCTGCTGGGTTCGCGCCGCGAGGAAACCGCCGGTCACGATGCCGCCGGCCGTCGCCAGCATGTAGCTCGTGATGCAGGCCGTCGCATAGGCGAGCGGAATGTCGTAGAGCTCCCCCAGCGCCGTGGCCGCGAAGCTCTGGATGCCGCCGAAGGAAATCGAGGAAATGAAGAAAAAAGCGAAGCACATCCAGACCGCGGGCACCTTCATGAAGCCCAGTGCGCCGGACGCCGCGTCCCTTTTCCGGGCCGATTCCGCCACCGCACTGCCCACCTCGCGCGGATCGAGGAGCCGGCGGAACACGATGAGGACCGCGAGCACGGTGAAGGCCAGGATGGCCGCGCCCACGAGGGCGACGCGCCAGCTCGATAACGTCGCAATCCCGGCGAGGAACACAGGCGCGATCGCCCATCCCAGGGTGCCGGTGAGCCCATGGACGCTGAATGCATGGCCGAGTCGCGGCACGCTGACGCGGCGGTTCAGCAGCGTGAAATCCGCCGGATGGAATACGCTGTTGCCCAGGCCGGTCACGCCCGAGAACACGATGAGCATTGCATAGCTGTGGCTGAACGCGAGCCCGAGCGCCGACAGGCCCAGCAGCGCGATTCCACCCAGCAGGACGGGCAGGGCGCCGAAGCGATCCACCACGAATCCCGCGAGCGCCTGGCCCACGCCCGAGACGATGAAGAACACGGTCATCAGCAAACCGAGCTCGGCATAGCTCACCCCGAAGGCGTCCTTGAGCCAGGGAAACAGCGGCGCGACGGAGAGGTGGAAAAAATGCGACGTGCCGTGGGCGAGGCCAACCAGGCTCATCACCTGGGCATCGTGTCGAAACGTGGGAGCGGCTGCGGTGGGCATTCGGAAACCGGGGAGTATCGAGAGCGAAACATAGCGCAACACCGGCATTGCCGCAAACGGCGAATTGGGCATAATTCGCCACTTCGCGGCGAACTTTTGCCGCATGGCCCGGAACCCCGGCACACGACATGGCGTCCAGACGATCTCCAGGAAAGCGCGCGGCGCAACGGCGCCAGGATCCGGATGCGAGCCTCACGGACCGGGCCTATGCGGAACTGGAAGAGCTCATCGTGACGCTGGAGCTCGAGCCCGGCGAGGTCGTTTCCGAGTCCGCGCTGGGCGAACAGCTCGGCATCGGCCGCACGCCGATCCGGGAAGCCCTGCACCGCCTTGCGCGCGAACGCCTGGTCAACATCCTGCCCCGCCGCGGCATCGTCGTTTCCGAAATCAACGTCGGCGCGCAGCTGCGGTTGCTGGAAGTGCGTCGGGAGATCGAGCGCCTGGTCGCGCGGTCCGCGGCACGCCGCGCCAGCGATGCGGAGCGCGCGCAGTTCGCGGAAATCGCGAAGGGCTTCGAAGCGGCGGCCCGCGGCAACGATGAAACGGCTTTCATGCGCACCGATCGCGCGCTCAACGAGCTTTGCCTGGTGGCGGCCCGCAACGAATATGCGTCCGGCGCCATGTCGCTGATGCATTCGCTGTCGCGCCGGTTCTGGTTCATCCACTACCGCCAGGCCGCCGACATGCCGCTGGCGGCCAAGCTGCACGCCGCCGTTGCGCGGGCGATTGCCAAAGGCGATGCGAAAGCCGCGGCAGCCGCCTCCGACGCCCTGATCGACTATATCGAGGCCTTCACCCGGTCGACGGCCGATCCTGCCTGAGGTTCGCCCCCAACTTGACCCCCGCAGCCTCGCGGCGTAGGCTTGCATACAACTGATATATCAGTTGGCGCCCGGATGGCGCCATCCACGGAGGAAACACATGAGCACGGGAATCCTGACCCCGAAGCAGGCGGCGTTCCGCGACGAATACCGGCGCAACATCGCGCCCTGGTACAACGGCTGGGGGCACCTGCTCTCGATCTTCGTGCCCGGCATCGCCGTCATCGCCTACTGTATTTCGCAGGTCGACTCGCCGACGATCTGGGAGTTGCTGTTTGTCGTGCCGGTGCTGGTGTTCTACAACTGGAACGAGTGGTGGCTGCACAAGAACGCGATGCACCGCCCGATCAAGGGCATCCTGATGCCCGTCTACCACCGCCATACCCACCAGCACCACCAGTACTTCACCGCCCAGGTGATGACGTACGACACCAACCGGGAATGGCGCATCGTGCTGTTTCCGCCTTACGCGCTGCTTGTCTTCATGGCCATGACGCTGCCGGCGGCGGCGCTCCTCGGCTATCTGTGGTCGGCCAACGCCGGCTACATCCTGATGATGCTGACGCCGATCTATTACCTGAACTACGAGACCTTCCACCTCTGTTGCCATGTCCAGGACAACTGGTTCGTGCGCAACGTGCCGCTGGTCAATACCATCCGCCGCCACCATGCGGCCCATCACAGCCAGCCGATCATGATGGAACGCAACATGAACCTGACCTACCCGGTGGCGGATTGGTACATGGGCACGAGCGACCTCGATCGCGGACTGCTCGGGCACCTGTTCAACGGTTACAGCACGAAGCACGTCAAGAAGGAGTATGCGTCCGACCAGGGCGCCCAGCTGGACGGCCGCGCCGCCAGCGCCTGACAGGCTCCGGTAGGACAGGCCGGGTCACCGGTCCTCGCGACGGGCGCAGTGGCGCCCGTTTTTTTTCGGGCGGCGTTTCCCCGTTTCCGCCGATAATGTCGGCCGGACCCCGGGACCCGCGTTCATGGACCTCGACGAATTCACCCAAAGCACGGCCGGCAAGGCGCCGCCGGCCGATTGCGCGCCGATGCTCCAGGCGCTCTGGCACCTGCGGAAGGGAGACTGGGATCGCGCGCACGCCATCGTCCAGGAACGCGAGGACGAGGCGTCCTCCGCCTGGGTGCATGCGCACCTGCACAGGGTCGAGGGCGACCTGTCCAACGCGGCCTACTGGTATCGCCGCGCCGGCAGGAAGGCAGCGCAATCGGCGCTGGAAGAAGAATGGAAGTCGCTGGCCGCGCACTTCCTCATGGAGAACGAATCGCAATGAGCACGCTCGATATCCGCATCGAACCCGGACATGAACCCGCCCCGCAAGCCCTGCCCGAGCCGCTCGGATTCGGACGGCACTTCACCGGCCGCATGTTCACGCGCCGGTATTCCGCGGACAAGGGCTGGCACGACGCGACGATCGGACCCTACAGGCCCCTCTCGATCGATCCCGCGGCGGAGGTCTTCCATTGTGGCCAGATGATCTTCGAAGGAACCAAGGCGTATGCGCGTCCGGACGGCCACGTCAATCTCTTCCGTCCGGAAATGAATGCCGCGCGGTTCAACCGTTCCGCCGCGCGCATGGCCATGCCGCAAGTCGATGTGGACGAGCATGTGCACGCGATCACCGAACTGGTGCGACTGGAGCAGGGCTGGGTGCCGAGGCAGGAAGGCGCGACCCTGTACATCCGGCCGGTGATGATCGCGACCGAGACCTCGCTCGAAGTCCGCGCCAGCCGCAACTATCTGCATTACATCATCCTGAGCCCGGTAGCCTCGCTGTTTTCCGGGGGCTTCAAGCCGATCTCCGTGTTCGTCTCCGGCGATTTCGTGCGCACGGTCCGCGGCGGCACCGGGGAAGCGAAAACCCCGGGCAACTATGCCGGCAGCCTGCGCGGTTCGGAACAGGCGGGAGCATCGGGCTACCAGCAGGTCCTGTGGCTGGATGGCGTGGAGCGGCGCTACGTGGACGAAGTCGGCGCAATGAACATTGCACTGGTCTACGGGGGCAAGCATATCCGCACGCCCTTGCTGACCGGCGCCATCCTGCAAGGCATCACGAGGGATTCGCTGCTTCGGCTGGCACCCGATCTGGGCTATTCCATCGAGGAAGCGCGCATCGACATCGGCGAAATGCTGCGCGACATCGAGTCCGGCAAGGTCACGGAAGCGTTCGGCATCGGCACTGGGGCCGTCATCTCGCCGGTCGGCCGATTCGGGTTCAACGGCCGGGACTACAAGGTGGGATCCGGCGATGCCGGGCAGGTCGCCCGGCATCTCTTCAGGCATCTCACCGACCTGCAGTATGGGCGCATCGCCGATCCGTACGGCTGGACGCGCGTCATCGAGGCCGCGAAAGCGGTGCAGCCCGAGGTGGCCCGGGCCTGATTCACGAGGATCGGCCGTCAACGCCGGCATATTGCATGTCCGATTCCGGCGGGCGCGGCCCGAGCACGGCCTGTAACCTTGCGTCCTGCGCATGAAATCCACCGATCTTTTCAGCCTGTTTGCATTGGCGGCGATATGGGGAGCCTCGTTCCTGTTCTTCAGGATAGCCGCCCCGGTGCTCGGCCCGCTGGTCACGGCCGAGCTGCGCGCCCTGCTGGGCGGCCTGGCGCTGCTCGCCTGGTACCGCGCCACCGGGATGAACCTGGAATTCCGCGAGCACTGGCGCGCCTACCTGATCATCGGCACGTTCAATTCGGCCCTGCCTTTTTGCCTGTTCGCTTTCGCGAGCGTCCATCTTTCCGCGTCCTATGCCGTGATCCTGAATGCATCGGCGCCGCTCTGGGGCGCGATATTCTCGGCGCTCTGGCTCGACGAGCGCCTGACCCTGCGCAAGCTGGTGGGCCTCCTTGCGGGCATCGCCGGCGTGGCGCTGGTCATGGGCTTCGGCGTGCCGGAACGCTTCGACATGCTGGGATGGGCGTCCGCTGCGTGCCTGCTGGCGACGATGTGCTATGCGCTGGCCGGCATCTACATGCGCAAGTATCGACGACCGCTGAAGGCCCAGGGGCTCGCAACCGGAAGCCTGCTGGGCGCCGCGCTGGTCATCCTGCCGTGGGTGCCGTTCGCGCCGGCCCGCTCGGAGCCTACCCTCGCGGTCGCCTTCAGCATTCTCGCCCTCGCACTCCTGTGCAGCACCGTGGCCTTCGTGCTCTATTTCCGGTTGATCGCAAACGTGGGAGCGACCCGCGCATTGACAGTGACCTTCCTGATGCCTGCGTTCGGCATGCTCTGGGGCGCGTTGCTGCTCGGCGAGCACATCACCTGGGTCATGCTCGGTGGCTGCGGATTGATCCTGGCGGGCACCGCGCTGGTATTCGACCTGTTGCGATGGCCGCAGCGCAAGCCGCGCCCGGCCTGAGGTCCGGTCAAAATCCCGCGAGTGCTGCCTCGATCCGCGGCAGGGCGATTGCGAGCTGCGACTGCACGGCACTGTCCCGCAGGGACCGCAGTTCGTCGTTGAGCTGGCCGTCGCGTTCCTTGCGCAGGTATCGGGCGAGCGCGCGGCCGCGGGCAATGACGAAATCGGTCCAGGGCAGGGGTTCGCGCGCGGTATAGCGCTCCAGCGCCGCCGCATACCTCAACATCTCCTCCGGCTGGCCGAGTTCCATCGCAACGTCGATGGCCATCTGGTAGAAATGGAAGTAGTTGTGGCTCACGCAGCCGAGCGCGAGCAGCGCTTCGCCCTGCGCGAGCGCCTTGCGCCGGATCGTGGCGTCCTCGGCGGCAAGCGCAATCGCGCCGAGCACCCACGGCCCGGTGTAGTTGGGGCCGATCTGTTCAACCAGCGCATGCGCCTGGTCGAGCAGGCGCCTTGCCTCGACGGTTTTCCCCATGGCAAGGCTGGACATGCCCATGCCCATCAACGCGTCCGCCTCGAAGCGCGCGGCGCCCATGCGCCGGCTCAGCAGCAGGGCCTGCTCCGATTCCGCACAGGATTCCTCGCTGCGGCCGGAATGGTAGTGCAGTCCCGACAGCACCACGCGCGCGAGGACTTCCGATCGCGGATCGCCGATGCGGCTCGCGCTTTCCAGGGCGACGCGGCACAACGCCACGCCCTTGTCGAATTCGTTGCAGTAAAGGCGAATCATGCCCAGCATCGGCAGGTGGTTGATCTCGATGCGGGTGAGCTTTTCCTCGCGCGCAAGGTCGATGCAGCGCTGGAAATAGTCGCCTGCCGTGCGGATGCGCGCGCTCTGGTAATAGGCGTCGCCGAGGCCGCCGAGGGCGCGCGCCTCGTCGGCCGGCGCGCCGATTTCCGTTGCCAGCCGGCGGGCTTCCTCGTGGGCGCGCAGGCAGGACTCGATGTCACCCAGCGGAAAATAGACGTTGCCGCGCAACGAGTAGATGTTGATCAGCGCCTTGCGCTCGCCAAGGGCAAGGGCAAGGCGCTCGGCGTTCACCAGGGCCGAAAGCGCGCGGTCGTAGATGTCGAGGATGCGCAAGCCTCCCGCGATGCCGATCCATGCACGCAGCCGCTGCACATCATCCTGCGCGAGGTGCAGGGCTTCCCCGAAGGATTGCACCGATTTCGCGGTCTGGCCATGGTCGCGCTGCAACTCGCCGCGCAGCACGAACAGGTCGCAGCGATCGCGCTCGCCGCTGACGAACGCAAGCGCGCGCCCGATCAGTTCGAGGGCATGTTCGATGCGATAGCTCGCGGCTTCGGCGCGAGCCGCACGGACATAGGCGGCGAATGCGCTGGCGCTGCCCGCGGCACCGAGGTGGCGCGCCTCGAGCACCGGGTCCCGCCCCGCATACCACCGCGCGGCGGCCGTGTGGAGATCCAGGCGGCGCGAACGCAGCAGCGAACCGTATACGGCTTCCTGGATCAGTGCGTGGGCGAAAAGATGCTCGGCGCCCTCGGCGCGCAGCAGGCCCTGGTCTTCCATGCGTGCCATTGAATAGCGGGCGTCGTCCAGCAGGTTTCGCAGCGCATCGAGACCGAAACGCTGCCCAAGGACCGAAGCCACCTGCAATGCCTGCCGTTCCGCCGGTTCCAGCCGATCCAGGCGCGCAAGGATCAGGTTCTGCAGCGACCCCGGCATGGCGCCCTGGCCCTGGCCGGCGCGCAGCAACTGGTCGAGGAAAAGCGGGTTGCCTTCGGCGCGCTGCACGCAGCTTCGCGCGAATTCGCTGTCGGCAGCCTGGTAGCGCGTCGCCATCTGCAAGGCCTCGTCTTCGGACAACGGGCCCAGGTCGATCGTCGTCAGGGAGGCGCTGGTGGCGTTGCGCCACGCCGGGGTGATCGGATCGCCCTCCGCGCGGGAAGTCATGACCAGCACGCTCCGCGATCCGCGCGTGGCGGAGGCCATCCACGCCAGGCTTTCCAGGGTCAGCGGCGTTGCCGAGTGGATATCCTCCACGACGATCAGGAGCGGTTGCCGCGAGGAAAGCGACCGGACCAGCTCCTTGAGCGCCGTCTGGCGGCCGCTCTGGCGGCGGCTCCCGTCCACATCCGGCTCGACGCCCCGGGAAGTGCCGGCCGGAAGCCCCGACATGTCCGCGAGAAAGCGTCTCAGCTCCGGCGTAACCGCGACCCGGTCCAGGGCCTGCGCTGCGAGATCGGGATCGGCAGCGTTACCCACCCCTATGAGGTTGCGCACCAGCATGGAGAGGGGATCGCCGCCGAACTCGACGATCTGCCCGAAGTGGGGATCGAATCCGAGCGGGCGCGCCTGCGCCGAAAATTCTTCCATCAGCCGGCTTTTGCCGATGCCGGCGTCGCCGCGAACCAGCACCACGCGGCCGCTGCCGGATGACAGGCAGTTCTCCAGCAACCCCTTCAGCTGGCGCAGTTCGACTTCGCGACCGATGAAGGGCCGCGCGCTCGCGCCATCGAAGCCGCGGCGCAGGGACTCGATGCGCCAGAGCGGCGGCGCATGCTCCATCCCGGCGATGGTGGCATCGGGCAGCAGGTCGGCGCGGAGTCGTTCGCCGACCGCTTCGCGTACTTCGCCCGTGATGCGGATTTCGCCGGCGCCGGCAGCTTCCATGATGCGGGCCGCCACGCTGACCGGCCCGCCGGTGAGCGTGGTGCCGCCGCTGTCCTGGCTGGCAAGCACGCGGCCGCCGGCAATGCCGATCCGGCATTGCAGCGATTGACCGGCCGCATTCTGCATCTTTGGCACGCTGTCGCGGATCGCCAGCGCTGCCAGGATCGCGCGTTCGGCATCGTTGCCATGCGCAAGGGGAACGCCGAAGACCGCCATCAGGCGGGCGCCTATATAGTTGGTGACCGTGCCGCCGTACTGCCTTACCCGCGCACGGACCAGCTCCCGATAGCGCAGCAGGAAATCGTGCAGGTCTTCGGGGTCGGCGCTGCCCGTATAAGCGGTCACGTCGGCGATGTCGACCAGGAAAATCGTCGCGTGACGGAGCAGGGGGGCCTCGGAACGCGGCGCGGGTTGGAGCGTCTCCGCCCGTGCCTGCACGGGCTCCGCTTCGTCCGCGGTGGCTGCCGCGGAATGCCGGTACTGCAGGACTTCGCGATAAAGCTTTTCCGTTTCGGGTTCCGGCGGCACGCCCAGTTCCAGCCGCAGGATTTCCCGGCAGCGCCGGTATTGTTCCAGCGCGGCGGCATGCCGTCCCTGGGCGACAAAAATGCGCATCGTGTCGCGGTGGATGTCCTCCCGCAGGGGGTCCAGTGCCAGCAACTGCGTCGCCGCCGTCAGCGCCTGCCCCGGATTGCCTGCGCGCAAGTGGTCATCCATCTGGCTCGCGAGCGCGTCGGTGGCGATCTGGCGCAGGCGTTCGCGCTCGGCGCGAACCCAGTCCTCGAACGCCGGGGCGCGCACGTCGAATCCGTCGAGCAGGTTGCCCCGGTAAAGCGCGATTCGGGCCTCCCGCGCGTCGGTGTCCGTGGGCTGCAGCGGCCGGGCGAACTCGATTGCGTCGACTTCGATGGCCGATGGATCCAGCCTGACGCTCTCTGTCCCCGCATCCAGCGCATCCACGTCCGCTTCGGCAAGGCAGCGCCGGATGGCCGTCAGCGCCTGGCGCAGGCTGGTGCGCGCCTGGCTGTCGTCGGCGTCTTCCCAGAGCAGGGCGGCCAGGCGGTCGCGCGAATGCGGCCGGCCTTCGCTTAGCGCCAGGTAGGCGAGCAGGGCGCGCGCCTTCCTGGGCGGCAGGCTCACGGGGGCTCCCGCAGCGCCATGCAGCTCGAATCCTCCCAGCAATCGCAGTCGCAATTGGGCCACGCAAGGGCCTTTCGTGTGGGTCCCGGCCGGGTCAGCGGGGCATTTTCACGCCAATTTCACGCCGGGCAGCACGGCGCAATCACGGCGCGGAAGCAAGATGGCCTCCGTTCCCGGCCCCGTGCCGGGCTGACCGACCAAGGAAAGGCGCTATTTTATGGCACTCAAGGATTGCAGAGACGTCCCCGTTTCAACCGGCAACCGCGTTTCGCTGGATCGCTACGAGACGGCAGTACACCTGTTACATGGCTATTACGGGGATCCGCTGGCGGCCATCGACCGCGCGCTGGAGGAAGACCCGGAGTTCGTGATGGGCCATTGCCTGCGCGCGGCATTGATGGTCATGTCGACCGACAAGGGCGCCGAGCCGATGCTCCAGAAGAGCGTGCGCGCCGCACAGGGCCTGGTCCATCGTGCCAATCAGCGCGAACGCGGCCATATAGCAGCGGCTGCGGCGTGGCTGGACGGCAATTTCGAGCGCTCCATACGCCTTTACGGCGACATCCTGCTGGACTATCCGCGCGACAGCCTTGCGCTGCAGGTCGCCCACGTCGGCGATTTCTTCCTCGGGCAATCCTCGATGCTGCGGGACCGCGTCGCGCAGGTCCTGCCTTTCTGGAACGAAAGCATTCCCGGCTACGGCTATGTGCTGGGCATGCATGCATTCGGCCTGGAGGAGACGGCCCACTACGGGCAGGCGGAGGCCGCCGGGCGCAAGGCTCTCGCGCTGAATCCGCGCGATCCCTGGGCCGTGCATGCCGTCACCCATGTCATGGAAATGCAGGGCCGCCTCGACGAGGGCATCAACTGGCTGCTTTCGCGTTCCCAGGACTGGGCGCCGGACAACGGCCTGGCCGTCCACAACTGGTGGCACCTTGCGCTGTTCCATCTCGACCGCGGGGACGACCAGCGCGTGATGGAGCTGTACGACACCGCCATCCGCCGTCCGTCGAGCAGCGTGGTGCTCGAGATGATCGACGCATCGGCAATGCTTTGGCGCTTGCACCTTCGCGGCGCCGCCCTCGGCGACCGCTGGGATGCGCTGGCCGACGGCTGGGAATCCCGCATCGACGAGGCCTACTACGCTTTCAACGACGCGCACGCCATGATGGCGTTCGTGGGCGCAGGCCGCCGTGACGCTGCCGCGCGACTGCTGCGGGTGCTGGAAAAACGCACCTCCGAAGGCGGCACGAATGGCCGCATGACCTGGGAAGTCGGCCTGCCGCTGTGCCGCGCGCTGCACGCGTTCGGGGAAGGCGACCATGCGGCCGCGTGCGAGTTGCTGCAGCCGCTTCGGCTGGTCGCGGCGCGCTTCGGCGGCAGCAATGCCCAGCGCGACATCGTCGGGCTGACCTTGATCGAATCGGCATTGCGCGGCCGCCACCCGTCGCTGGCCCGGGCGCTCCTGGCGGAACGCACTGCGCTGAAACCCGAAAGCCCCTTCAATTGGGCATCCACCATCCGTGCGCTGCGATTGATGGGCGACGAACGTGGCGCCGAGGAGGCGCGGCGCAAATCCGCGGCCTTGCGGCCCTACTCCGAGCTGGCCTCCGCAGCATGAACGAAATCGCAACGAACCCACAAGGAAGGCAGGATCGCATCATGAAAGCACGTCACACCATCTTGATCCTTGCGTCTGCGGCTTTTGTCGCGGCGACGCTGCAGGGCAGCCGACTGCCGGATGAAACCGCGACGACCGGCGTGACCGTCGCGCAAGCCGGCAGCGTAGTTGCGTATCGCGCCGGCTCGGGCGCCGACAAGGACGAATATCCGCCGCTTGCCGACGGCGTGTTCGCCTGAACAGGAGGAAACCCATGCAAACCCGATCCGCAGTCCTTTCCCTCGCACATTCGAACCTGTCCCGGTCGGCGGGACGCCGCGCCGCCGTCGATTTTTCTTCCCTTCGTCCGGAAAGCGTGCAACTGAGCAGCCGGCAGCTGGGATGGGAACTGCTCAACTTCGAGCGCCGCGAAGTCGGGCCTTCGAGTCGCGACCTGCCGGATGGCGCGACCGAGCACCTCGTGTTCGTCAGCCTCGGCGGCGGGACGCTGGTTTGCGATTCGAAAGGGACGACAGTCCGGCACAGCCTTTCGCCGGGATACGTGGCGGTCGTGCCAAGCGGCAGCCCGGTGCGCTGGTCCTGGGATTCCCGCATCAGCTTCTCCCTGCTTGCCCTGAGGCCCGAGTTCCTGCGCCAGGTTGCCGAAGAAAACCTCGGCCTTGCAGCAGACGAGGTTCGCCTCGTGCGAGCCGAGCGCGAACAGGACCCGGCCATCTCCACGATTGCAGCCGCGCTTGCGCGCGAGACCTTGCGGGGCGATGCCGGCAGCCGGGTGTATGCCGAGTCGCTCGCGACCATCCTGGCCGTGCACCTCCTGCGCAACTACCTGGAGACGAGCGCCGATCCTGTCGTGGCGCCGAATGCATCGGTGCCGCGCGCCGTCGCCAGGGCCGTCGCATTCATCCGGAACAACCACACGACCGACATCAGCCTCGCGGACATCGCCGGCTCCGCGCACATGAGTCCTTTCCACCTTGCACGCACGTTCAAGCGCGCGATGGGAATTTCACCTTACCAGTACCTGATCCAGATGCGGGTGGGCAGCGCACGCTCATTGATCATGGCCGGAGGCGGGGAATATTCGCTGGCCGAAATCGCGACTTCGGTGGGATTCGCCGACCAGAGCCACCTCACGCGGCAATTCAAGAAGGTGCTGGGGATCACGCCCCGGCAGCTGATCCACTAACGCCGTCGAGGCATCGCGAGCAGCGGGACCACGTGTTCCGCGTACCAGAAGGGCAGCTTGGCGCCACGGGTCTGGCTGCGCACGATGCCGTCCCGGTCGATCACGAAGGCGGTCGGGGTGGGGTAGCGACGCTCGAATCCGCTGGCGTCAAGATCGTCGGCCATGATGCCCTGCAATCCGTACGAGCCCACCATGCGTTCCACCCTGCCGCGATCGGCGAGGTCGTCGATCGCGACGACGATGACTTCAAAGCCCTCCGCGCGGTGATTCTCGTAGAAGGCCTGCACATTGCCGATCTCATACGCGCAGAACTTGCAATAGCTCGAGAAGAAATTGACCAGGACGACCTTGCCTCGCAGGGATTCCAGGTCGAGCGCATGGCCGGAGAACAGCGTTCCGACCAGGGGCGGCGCCGGTTCGTCGATCTGCGCCCCGGCATTCACGGGAGGTGCGGTCGCGAGGCATGTGGCAAGGAGCAGGCTGCAACCGACGCGGACGGGCGACATGAGCATGTAATCCCAGGACAGGGTGGCGAAGTGCCTGCCCCAGTATACTGGGGCCTTCCTTTTTCCCGATACAGGTGCAGCATGGCAGACGCAGCCCCGGGCCTCACGGCCGACGCCCAGGTCGCCCGCATTTTCGAATGGCGCCGCGGGTTCAACACCATCCACCTCATCGACCTCGGCGTGCACCTCGGGGTATTTCGGGCGCTTGCGGAAACGCCGGGCCAGGATGCCGCGGAACTGGCTGCGAAGCTGAAACTGCACGGTCCCTATCTCGAAGTCTGGTGCAAGACGGCCTACGGGCTTGAATTGCTGGACGCGGACGCCGCCGGGAAATACCGGCTGGCGCCCCACATGGATTCGATCCTCGCCAGCCCGACGCATCCGCGCTACCTCGGCGGCTATGTGCGCCTCGGCACCGAGGTCGCCGCCGAAGACTTCCGGCGCTGCCGCGAAGCGTTCCGCGACGGCAACGTCAAGCCGTTCCAGGGGCGTGGCGACCATTTCAACCAGGCCATTGCGGAATCGACCCAGGGACTGCAGGTGGTCACGGCGAAAAAGATCCTGCCGGGACTGGCGGGCCTGGCGGACCGCCTGGCTGCCGGAGGCGCCCTGCTCGAAGTCGGCTGCGGGACGGGTAACTTCCTGCTGCAGGCGGCGAAGGCTTTTCCGAACGCCCGCCTCGCCGGCGTGGACATCGATGACGAAAGCCTGGCGCTGGCCCGCGAGAAAGTGCGCAAGGCCGGACTGGAAGGCCGCGTGACCGTTCACAAGGAGAAAGTGGACGACGCCACCGGCGGGTTCGATGCCGTGGTGATGATCGAGGTGCTGCACGAGATCGCGCCGGGAATCCGCCCGGCGGTCGTGGCGGGCGCGGCGCGCGCGCTCAAGGCCGGGGGCTGGATGGTCATCATCGACGAAACCTATCCCTCAACCCTCGATGAGGCGCGCCGGCCGGAATTCCGCTTTCCGTTGCAGACCGGATTCGAGGAACTGCTCTGGGGCAACGTGATTCCGACGCGCGAGGAACAGGAGTCCCTGCTGCGGGCCTCGGGACTGAAGGGCGCGATCGGCCGCGACCTGATCGGCGAAGGCTTTACGGTGCTGACCGTTCAGCGCTGAGCCGGCACAAGCCTGAGCCCGCTCGCAACGGCTTCCCATTCCTGGCCGACAAAGCGTGACATGAGGTAGACCTCCGGCTTGCCGTCGAGATTCATGTATTGCGCAGTGTCGTCGGGATTGTGCTCGCCGAACGCGGCGCCCAGGGTGGTTTCGCCCCCGTGGTAAAGCGTGCTGCGCAACCGGGGTGGATCAAGGCCGAACTCGCGCGGATTGGAGCCTGTCAGTTCCGGCGCATCCAGCATGCGCAACGGTGCCGCGGTGTTCATGAACTGCACCGCGAGCGAAACGCGCTTGCCGAGTTCCGGCGCAATCGCGCCGCCGCCTTCGACCGTCCAGCCTTCCCCTTCCCGCAGCAGTGTCGCGGAGCGCGACCCCACCTGGATGTTTACCCGGTCGATGCTTTCCGGCGCAAGCTTCATGATGCCCCGCGCCTCGAACTTGACGAGCTGCTTTTGCTGCGGCAGCGCGCCGGCGATCGTCATCGCGACCAGGTAGGCCAGCGCGGCCGCGGCCGCCAGTGCGGTCAGGAGCGGGCGGCGCTTCATCGCCGGCGCCACCAGACGAAGCCGCCGATGGCCAGCACCGCGAGCGGCAGCAGGACTTCGACGGCGAGGAAGATCAGGGTCATCTGCGCGCCGGTGAGCAGGATCATGGGCGGCACCGGGATGCGGTTCGAGACCGTGGCGGCCCGCTCCTCGCGGACCAGCCAGCGCACGATGCCCAGCGCGACGTCGCCGTTGGCGAGGTAGGGCAGGAAGGAGTTGCTGGCGAAGTCGCCGTCGCCGACGACGACCGCGCGGAAATCGCCAGTCGCCTTGGCGCCGAGGCGGCCTTCCGCCGCGATGGCCATGAGCTGGGGACCGTGCTTCGGGGCGTCCCGTCCCGACTCTTCGCCCGCGCTGCGTATCGCCACCGGTTCGACCTTGCGCACGTAGCTGTCGCGGCTGCTCGTCAGCAGCGGGACGACGTGTACCCCCGCGGCGGGCTCGACGGCGAGCAGGGGACGCATGCCGGGGTAGAAACTCATCGATGCATTCTTCGTGATCGGATGCGGATCATAGGCGGCGACGGCGACCATTTCCGCGTCGGTGGAATAGTGGCTGAGCGGGTCTACAACCGCCTGCATCGGCAGCTTGATCCCAAGCCGGCCCGTCAGCGCGGCCAGTCGCGGTTCCAGCGAAAAGCCCAGGTCGAACATCGCGAAGAGGGCGCCGCCCCGTTCCAGGTAACTTTCGATCGCGGTGCTTTCGGCGGGCAGGAAGGTGGTGCGCGGGTTGGCGACGATGAGGACCTGGCAATCCGCGGGGACCGCAGGCGAAGTGGCGAGGACGACCTTGCGGGTTTCGTATCCCTGGGCTTCCAGGGCCCGACGCAAGCGGCCGATGCCATGGCCGGTGGTCTGGATGACCTTGGACGACGCATCGTCATGGCTGTGGCCGGCGATGCCCTCCATGTGCGTGTGGAACTCGAAGTTGTCCATGGGCAACTCGTTGTGGCCTTCGAGGAAGCACGCGACGATGACCTTCTCCCGCAGCACGCGCTGGATGCCGATCGCGATCTCGCCTTCGTCGGTTGTCTGCACGATCACTTTTCGTCCCTCGGCTTCGAGGATCGCGGCGTTGACCATGCGCACGCCGTACGCCTGGGCAACCGAGGGTTCCCGATCCGGGTCGACGGTCCGGACCGCGAGCATGGCGTTGCGACGGCCCATGACCTCGATGACATCCTTCACCCGCCGGCCGGCAGGATCCTGGCCGCGATAGAAATAGGTCAGGCGCACCGGACGCGAGAGCTGGTCGACCACGGACATCGCCTGGGCCGACGGGGTAAAGAGCTTCTCCCGCGTCATGTCGACGTGGACGTCGTGCAGCATCAGCGCCACCGAGGCGAGTACTGCCGTGGCGGCAGCGGCGGCGACGATCCCGGCATTGAACAGGAACGAGCGCCAGCGGGTGAGGCGGGTCTGCAGTGGCACCCGCAAGCCGGCAAAGAAAAGGATCGCGAGCGCGACGAGCCATCCCGCCATCCACAGCAGGGGTCCTGCTTCGTAACCGCCGTGTTCCATCAGGACACCTTGACTCCCATGGCAATCACCGTCTCGCGAGCGCGCGCATGGCGAGGAACAGCGCCAGCAGGGTGCTCGTCAGGAAGAATCCGAAGTCGGACGTGTACATCGCGCCGGTGGCAAAAGGCGTGAAACGCGCCAGCAGGGAGAAACTGATGAGCACCCGTTCGAGCGCGTCCGGCATCATCCCGGCCAGGGAATCGATCATCCAGAGCGTGAAGGAAATGCCGATGGTGACGATGGCCGCGACCACCTGGTTTGCGGTCAGCGCGGAGACTGCGAGGCCTATCGAGACCAGTGTCGAAGAGAGCAGCGCGAGCCCCAGATAACCGCTGTAGATGGGACCCCATTCGGGGGAGCCGAACAAGCCGAGAACCAATGCATAGCAGCCGGTGAGCCCGATCATGCTCAGCACGACCGCCATGCTGGCGACGTACTTGGCGAGGACCACGTGGCTTTCCCTGACCGGCGCGGTCAGCAGCAACTCCAGCGTGCCGCCTTTGCGCTCCTCGGCGAACAGCCGCATCGTGATGATGGGCACGATGAGCAACAGCAGCCCGGCCGACTGGAAGAATATGTGGATCAGCGTGGCGTACTTGTTCAGGAACAGGGTCAGCGTGAACGAGTAGCCCATCAGCAGGAGGAACACCGCGATCAGCGCATAGGCGACCGGAGCATAGAAGAGCGCGCGAATTTCCTTGCCCAAAAGCGGCGCGAATCCCTTCATGCTCCCGGCCCTTCGGTCAGGCGCAGGAACAGCGCCTCGAGCCCGCTGCCCGCCGGTGTCGCTTCCTCGACGGCCAGGCCCGCTCCCACCAATGCCGCAATCGTCGCGGCGGCGGTTCCGTCGTGTTCCAGCACATACAGGCCAGGCACGGGAAGGACTTCGGCAATGCGCACTCCGGTCAGGGACGCCAGTTTCCTGCGTACCTCGTCCGCCGTGCCGGCGGGGACGCGCACCTTCATGCGCCCGCCCGCCTGCGAGCCGAGGGTGTGGACCGTCAGCAGCTTGCCGTCGAGCAGGATCGCAACCCGGTGGGCGACTC
>Ga0315910_10002337_pt1 | contig 16785 bp, 10 predicted proteins | sample EdamamesoilMG_FD_204470 | JGI IMG/M metagenome (GOLD analysis project Ga0315910, IMG submission 204470) | Garden soil microbial communities collected in Santa Monica, California, United States - Edamame soil | ecosystem: Environmental > Terrestrial > Soil > Garden | place: USA: California... | reverse complement strand
TTGAGAATGGCCGGCAGGTAGAGCGCAGGATTACTTAGAGCCAGTACAAAAACCGGTACGACAATCAAGGTGCCGCGCCAGGCGATCCAGTGCGCGGGCGGCTTGGCCTGCGCGCTCCGGGAAGGCGTGGGCCTGGGCGCATCGGGTTCCGGGAAAAATGCGCTCGAGATCAGGCTGACAAACACACCGGTCAGCAGGCCGGTGCCCAATGCGGTGGCGATTCCCAGTGCAAAGGGCTGCGATACCAGGCCCGCCACCGGAATCAAAGTGATCGCGATCACCAGGATCATCACCAGTGGATGGCCGGATTTCTGGCCCCAATAAAATAGGTGGAACAAAAGCAGGGCCACCAGCAGGATGCTGGCATAGGGCATTTTATCCAGCAGCGGAACCATCAATACGCCGCCAGCCACAATCATCGCCACAACCGCGGCCAGCACCAGGCCTTTCGCGGGCGGCAGCGGCGGGCCTGGTTTCATCAGGAGGATGAGGGCGATGATCACTGCCACAAACGGAACCTGTAGATCCATCCCGTAGCCAACCAGAACAGCCAGGCCCGTGCCCAGGGCCAGGCGGCAGGTGCGCAGCGGGGCCGCATTCATCGTCGTTGGCTCAGTAGGCAAATGAAAGCCAGCTCATCAGGCGGATGTAGACATGGCTGAGAAAATTGAGGATGGCGTGATCGCCGGTGTAAACCACCACATCAGCCTGGCCGCCCATCCGGGCGCTGGCCAGAACCTCCTGCAACGACTGCGGCTCGAATTCGATGGCGACCGGAAACCGCTGCGACTGCCGCAGCCAGTCACCGTCATTCTGGATGGTGGGCAAGCCACCCTGGGCCGACTGGCCGGAACTCACCCCGCGGCCAATGCTGCGCACCTTGCCCTTGAACACTTTGCCCGGCATGGCGTCCAGCAGGATATCCACCCGGTTGCCCGGCCGCATGACGCTGAGATTGTTTTCCGTCATGTCGGCGCTGATCCACAGGTTGTGCACCGTGATCAGGGTCAGCAAAGGCGCACCGGCCGCGGCAAAATGCCCGGCATCGGTGCGCAGGTCCGTTACCAGCCCCTCGCCGGGTGATAGCAGCACCGCGTTTGCCAGGTCGAGTTCGGCCCTTTCAACCGCCTTCTGCGCACTCAAGAGCTTTGCGTTGCTTTCCAGCGGACCGCCTTCCTGCTCGCGTGCCTGTGCCACCTGCGCTTCGGCGGCTGCAACCCGTCCGTGCGACTCTTCGAGGGTGGCCCGGGCCGCCTCCAGGCGCCGCACCGATATGGCGCCAGGGTCTTCCTGGTACAGCTTTTCCTGTCGGCTCGCATCCTGGGCCGCTTTGAGCAAGCCGGCCTGCGCCACCCGCAGATTGGCTTCGGCGCTGGTCACTCCCGCCGTTGCCGCGTTGATGGAATTGAGCGTGGTTTCGTAATCCGAACGGGCCTTGGCCAGCGCAATCTGGTATTGGCTGTCGTCCAGCTCGAACAAGGGCTGCCCGGCCTGCACCTGCTGGTCGTTCTTGACCAGTACGCGGGCAATGCGGCCGGCCACTTCGGGGGCCACCGGCACCACGAAAGCCTGTACCCGCGCTTGCGAGGAATAAGGGCTGTAGCGGTCCGCAAACAAATACCAGGTGAGGGAAAGCACGATCAGCAGCAACAAGCCCTGGGTGCCGCGCTGGACGGCTTTGTCTGCGCTGGTCTGGTCAGTAGCCTGCTCAGTAGCCTGCGGCCTTGGCTGTGCAGCCGACTCAACTTGGGCGGGAATCTCGGCCGGCTGGCTGGGGTCCTGGGATTCATTCATGGTTGGGCTTGGGGCTCCACTCAGGGTTTGCTCTCAGGGGTTGGGAAGGGGGTTTCCGCCGGGGGTAATGGCTGGTCCAGCCAGTCTTCCCAGTCGGTGACCGATTGCATCTGTTCGCGGGTGGCATCATCGACCAGCGGCCGCTCGCGGCCGGTTTCCCAGCCGCCACCCAGGGCTTTGTACAGCGCGATCAGGCTCAGCACGATTTCGCTGCGGTTGCTGACCACCCGTTCACTCTGGGCAATGTAGGAACGCTGCGCATCCAGCACCCGGTTGAAATCCGAAAACCCTTCGCGGAACTGGATATTGGCGATGTCCAGGGAGCGTTGCGCCGCAATCATCACTTCTTCGTTGATGGCCAGTTGTTCGCGGCCTTTAACTAAAGAAATCGCGGAGCTGTCGACATCGCGCGCAGCCTGCAAAACGGTGTCACGGTAAACCTCTGCCAACTGCTGGTAACGGGCATCTTCCACGCGGACGGCGTTCTCGACCCGGTCATAGTCAAAGATATTCCAGGTCAGTCCGGGCCCCACAAACAGTGCGCTGCTGGTGGGGGAGCCCGACAGGGCCAGGACCGACAGGTCGAAGCCGCCCAGCAGCGAAAGCGACGGGTACTTATCGGCCTCGGCAACTCCGATCAGCGCCGACTGGGCGGCAAGCTGCATCTCGGCGGCGCGGACATCGGGGCGCCGCAGCAATACATCGGCGGGGATTTCGGCCGCAAAGTCCGGCCCGACCACCGGGATGACACCCGTCTGCACCGCCATTTCAGGTAAAGGTCCCGGCGGTCGCCCGAGTAAGGCGGCCAGGGCGTTCTGCACCTGCCGCAGGCTACTCTCCAGGATGGGAATGCTGGACAGCGTGCCCAGGTATTGCGTCTTGGCCTGTTGCAGGTCGAGCTCGGAATCGTTGCCGCTGGTGTACAGGCGTTCGGTGATTTCAAAACTGCGCTTCTGGATGGCGGCATTGTCGTGGGTGATTTTCAGCTGCGCTTCCAGCGTGCGCACGTTGATGTACAGCGAAGCCACCTGCGCCGCCATCAGCACCTGGATATCGTCGTAACGGGCCAGGTTGGCGAAGTAATTGGCATCGGCGGCTTCGATGGAACGCCGGAACTTGCCCCAGAAGTCCAGTTCCCAGCCCAGCGTGAACCCGGCATTGAACTGGACCATGGAGTTGGTATCCGACTGATCGTGAATCTCCTCGCGGGTGCTGAGGCCGAGTGCATTGCCGGACAGTTGTTGGAGTTGCGGATAAAGCGTGCTGCCGGCGATGCCCAGTTGTGCCTGCGATTCCAGGATGCGCAAACCGGCTATGCGGACCGATGCGTTCTGCAGCAGGGATTCTTCGACCAGGCCGGCCAGCAAAGGATCATTGAGGCGGGTCCACCATGGGGCATCGGCTGGCGGCACCGTGCGCGACAGGGTGTTGAGGGCATCGCTCTGCCAGGCCTCAGGCAAAGGTGACTCAGGCCTTTCGAAGTCGGGCCCAACCACGGTGCAGGCTGCCAGCCACAAAGTGGCCAGCAGCAAAGTTCCTGTCCGGATGATTTGCGGCATACGCCATCCGGAACAGGCAGGCATGGGATCAGGCTTGCGCGGCCGGGTCCGCTTCAGTGCTGCCGTTCTCCACGTCCCCGGTGGCAACCCAGGCCATGAACAGCTGGTAACCGAGCGCCAGCAGGACTGCGCCCGCAAACATGCCCAATATCCCTGCGGTCACCATGCCGCCCAAGGCGCCCAACAGGATCACCGGCATCGGTGCTTCCACGCCGCGCCCCAGCAGCAATGGCTTGAGAATGTTGTCTGAGAAGCCGGCGACCACCAGCAAAATCGTGTAAATGACAGCGGGAGTCGTTTCGTACTGACCGCTTAGCCAGATCCAGGCCACCACCGGCAGCGAGACCAGCAGCGCCGGGATCTGCGCGATGCCCAGCACCAGGGCAACGATTGCCAGCACACCCGCAAAAGGCACTCCGGCGATGAGCAGGATCACGCCGATCAGGATGGCCTGTATGGCGGCCACGCCCAATACGCCCATGGCGACCGCGCGGATGGTAGCGGTGGACAGCACGGTAAAACCATCGCCACGGTCTGCACCGAAAATACGCCGATGAATGGCGCGCATGCTTTCGGCGCCACCCTGGCCATAGGCCATCATGATGCCGGACACAATGAAGGAAAGCAGGAAAGCCAGCAGGCCACCACCGATGCCGGCAACGAAGCCCAAAGCCGCCCTGGCCAGATCACCAATCTTGGGTTGCATCTTCTGGATCAGCGCTGGCAGGTCGGTTGATGCCAGCGTCCAGGCGGCATGGAGTTGGTCGCCGATCACTGGCAGGGACGCCACTTTTTCGGGCGGTGGCTTGATCACCAGCGTGTTGTCGCGCATCCCATAAATCACCCCGGTCACGGAATCGGCCAGTGAGCTCGCCAGCAAGACGGTGGGCACGACGATCACCACGATACCGATCAGGACCAGTGCGGTTGCCGCCCGACCCTGCTTGCCGCCCAGTTTGGGCACCAGCTTCTGGTGCACAGGATAGAGCGTCACGGCCAGGATCAGGGCCCACATCATCAAAGTGAGAAACGGCGCGAAGATCCGGTAACAAAGCGCCACGAGGACAAACACCAACCCGGCCTGGATGAGCACATCCAGTAATCTTCTTGGCCAGATTGGTTCAAGATTTTGACTGATCTGCATTTTTCGCTTCCTGGTAGCGCAATCAAGCGGGATTGCCAGAGGTGCTCACTGCATCGAGAGAGCCATGCCAGTTGCGATAAGCATCCGTGGTGTTCGCTAACTTATGCCCTTTGCACGGGATCGTCAATTGCGCGTTGGGATAGCAGGCGCTAACTGCGTCCAACTGATTCCTGGTCCAGAAAAGTCGCGATTTCGTCCAGCGGTCGCTTGTTGATGGACGGTACTTTGGCATCCTCGGCCGGGTAACCGGTCACGATCAGGATAAAGGCGCGTTCGTGTTTGGGACGTTCCAGTACTTCGCTGAGAAAGCCCATGGGTGATGGGGTATGGGTCAGCGTGACCAGGCCTGCATGGTGCAATGCTGCCAACAGGAAACCGCAGGCGATGCCCACTGATTCTGCGGTGTAGTAATTCTTGAGCTGTTTGCCTTCCGGGGTGATGGTGAATTTCTTCAGGAACACGGCAATCAGCCACGGGGCCGTTTCCAGGAAGGGTTTGTGCTCGTTTGTGCCCAGCGGCTCCAGCGCCTTCAGCCACTCATCGCCAGCCCGGTGGCTGTAGAGTTCCTTTTCTTCGATTTCGGCCGCTTCGCGGATGCGGGTTTTCAGTCCGGCATTGGACACAGCCACGAAATGCCAGGGCTGCATGTTGGCGCCACTGGGCGCTGTGCCCGCTGCGCGGATGGCATTTTCGATGATGTCGCGCGGGACGGGTTTGTCGGAATAATCGCGCACGGTGCGGCGGCGCTTGATGTGCTGGTAAAACTCCAGCGCACGCCGCTGCATTTCCTCTTGCGGAAGTCCGCTGAATTGCAGGGGCTCGAATGGCCATGTTGTCACTGGGTGTCCCTCCACTTCCCGTTTGGATTAATGCCACGCCAAGCCACCGCACCGTCATTCCAGAGTTGCGCAGCAAGCTCTGGAATCCAGATTAACGAATGTTCTGCGTCACTCGCCGGCTTTGCCTGCCAAGCCAAACCGCCGCATCAGCGCCATCGGATCCGGTGCGCGGCCGCGGAACTTCGCAAAAGATTCTGCCGCATCCACCGTATTGGCGGGTTGCAGGATGATATCGAAATATCTCCCGGAAACCCCGGCATCAAACAGGCCACCTGGCGAGGCGAGGAATTCTTCGGCGATATCCGCTGCCAGCACATCGCTCCAGAGGTAGGTGTAAACCCCCGCGGCATAAGGCGCCGAGGCAAAAGTATGAAACGCGTGCGGAGTGTAAAGCACCAAGTCCACCGCCTGCGGCAATTGCAGTTCCTTGAGAATCCGCTGTTCCTCGGCCTCGGCATCAATCTCGCGCCCATCCGCCATCGAGTGCAACTGCATGTCGACAATGGCGGTGCCGAGGAAACTCAGGTTGGCGCTGAACACGCGATCGTACTGGTTAACCGCTTCGATGCGGTCGATCAGCTCATCCGGCATGGGCTCGCCGGTCTGGTAATGCCGGGCGAATTTCTTCAATACGGTGCGGTTGAGCAGCCAGCGCTCATTCAGGAGGGACGGCACTTCAATGAAATCCCAGGGCATGGTGGTAGGGCCCAGGCTGGCGTAGGGCGCGCCGTTCGACAGCATGTGCAGTGCATGGCCGAACTCGTGGAAAATCACGTTGGCGCGCTCCCACGGCACCAGCACCGGATCACCCTCGTTGAGGGGCGGGGTAGCAGCCGAGTGCAGCGCCACCAGCGGCATTACCCTGCCCTGGTGATTTTCGGCAGTGCGGTATTCCGCGGCCCAGGATGCAGGCCCCTTGCCCTCACGCTGAAAAAGATCCGCCCACAACACGCCCAGCAATTCACCCTTGCGTGAGACTTCGAACACGCGGATTCCTGGCGCAATCACCGGCACGTCGTGCAGCTCTTTGAAGGCAAAACCGAAGCTCTCACCGGCCGCCCAGAACATGGCATCGACCACGTTATCCAGCGTGAGATAGGGTTTCACCGCATCCACATCCAGCTTGAATTTCTGCTGCCGCAGTTTCTCGGCATAGTACAGACGGTCCCAGGACTGCAAATCGAAATCACCGCCTCCGACTTCGGCTTTGGCAATAGCCTGCAATTCGGCAATGTCCCTTTGGGCCACGGGCAGCAGCGCTTGCCAGGCCTGGTTCATCAGTTCCATGGCTTTCCCTGGCGAGCCGATCATGCGTGAGGAAGTCTGGTAATCGGCAAAATTGTCGAAGCCCAGCAACCTGGCCTTTTCGCCACGAAGCTGCAGGATTTCGGTCATCACCGGGCCGTTGTCATGTTCACCGGAATTGCCACCCCGGGTTGCCCACAAGCGCCACACCTGTTCACGCAGGCTACGGTCGTTGGCCTTGGTGAGGAAGGGCCAGACCGTGGGGCGAGCTATCGGAATGGCCCAGGCTTCCGGTCGCCCGCGCGATTCCGCTGCCGCTTTGGCGGCGGCGATTTCGGTTTCGTTCATGCCCGCCATGCCGGCTTCGCTGTCGATAAACACCACCAGCGAGGCTTCGTCGGCGTTGGCATTCTGCGCAAACCTGGTGCTGAGTTCAGCCAGCTTGCCGTTGATGGTGGCAAGTCGGGTCTTGTCGGCCGGGTTGAGCTCAGCGCCATCCCGCCGCATGCTGTCGTGCACGGTCTCCACCAACCGGCGCGCCGCGGGCGCTGGCGCTGAGCCGGGCAAGCCGGAATACACTGCCCTGACCCGCTCGAACAACTTCGGATTGTGCGCCGTTTCATCACTCAATTCCGGCGCCAGCGGCGCCAGTTTCGAATTCAGGGCGGCAATTTCCGCATTGCTGCGGGTGCTCGTAAACACGCGCAGGATGGCTTCAATGCGCCGCAGCGCAGTACCGCTGGATTCCAGAGCCAGGACGGTGTTTTCAAACGTTGCGGGCTCGGGGTTGTCTGCAATTGCCTTGATGGCGGCGCGCTTCTCTTTGATAGCCCGCTTGTAAGCGGCTTCGATCAGGGGTGGCGTGGCCTCGGTCAGCGGCGGCAGTCCGCCGTATTCACCCGGCCAAGCGGTGGTCAGCATGGCGTAGTCGGCATCGCTGATGGCGCTGCTGCCCGACACATCACGCGCTACGCGCAGCAGGGTCTCGGTGACAAACTCGGGTTTCTCCGCGGGAAAATTGTGGCCGGTTCCGGCGGGCGCATACACGCGCTGCGAGTTGCTGGAAGCCCGCATGAAGCGCTCGCGGGTAGCGGCCAGGAATTTGGCGAAACGCTCAGCGTCGGCGGTTTCCCCCAGCACGCTTTGGCTATAGGGCAAAGTGGTGGGGTCCTCGCCCGGGGCCACCAGGTACAGCGGCAGGTCACCCAGTTCGCCGTCGAACACCACCGTGTCCCAGGCGCGATCCACCAGGCCGTGCGCGGATAGTTCTTTCAACGCCGAACCATTGGCAAAGCTGCTGCGGGCATGGGTCTCGCGCGCCATTTCCACTTCAAAGGCCTTGCCATCGAAGTAGTATTCGGGCCAGGAATCGGCGCGCTGGTTACCGGGATCAGGGGTCACGCCCGGAGGCACGGGCTGTTTTTTGTACAAGCCGAATAATTGCTTCAGTCCCTGTTTGTAAGACTGCAAATACCACGATGCCAGCCCCTGCTTGTCGGCGCCGTAAAACAGCACATCCAGCGGGGTTGGGTCGAGCAGCACCACTGCTGCCGTCTTGTCCGGATGGCGCCGGGCAATATTGGCTGCCAGCAATCCGCCAAAGGAATGCCCGGTCCAGATGAACGGGCCTTTCTCACCCGCAGCTTCCAATGCACGAACGATGTCATCGGCTTCGCGGGCCGTGGTCACCGGGAACGGCCCGGTCTCGCTCCAGCCGGTACCGGGCCGATCGACCAGGATGGAGCGCACTTCATTGCGCACCGACTTGTGCTGCGGCCACATACCGAGGGCGCCAAAATGCGCGCCCGGAAACCAGACGATGGCCGGGCCATCCTTGCCCTCCGGTCCCGGCCCCTCGGCAAGCACATGCATGTCAAAACCGCCCACGTCGACGATTTTTCCGGGCGGCGGATAGGCGCTGTCCATCCGCGTCACCCGAACGAGGTGGCTGAAGGCGCCAATGGCCAGCACCACGCCTGCCAGCGCCAGCGCGCGCAGCAGCCAGCGCCAAACCAGGCGCGGCCTGCGCCGCAACAACAGCCATGTGAGCGCCAGCAACAGCAGGGCCAGAACCAGGCCACTGTAGTCCAGGCTCAGGAATTGGAGCAGCCTGTCAGGCAGCGAAGGCATGGTGCTTTCTCCTTTCTGTGTCCAGCCAGTGGCTCATCAAATCATCCAGAATCCCCAGCGTAACCGGCCCCGCGGCAATCAGTGCGTCATGGAACTGGCGGATATCGAAATCATCGCCCAGAGCCTGCTCGCAGCGTTGCCGCAATTCGCGCATTTTCAGGTTACCGGGCTGGTAGGCGACGGCCTGGCCGGGCAGCGCAATATAACGATCGACCTCGGCGCTCAGCATTTCCTGTGGCATGGTGACGTGCCGCGACATGTAGGCTATGGCCTGCTGGCGCGTCCAACCGTAAGAGTGAATGCCGGTATCGACCACCATGCGCACTGCCCGCCACATCTCCATGTTCAGGCGGCCGAAGTTTTCTGCTGGGCCCGGATACAGGCCCATGGGCGTTCCGAGCTGCTCGCAATACATGGCCCAGCCTTCGACGCAGGCGGTGTATTTCAACGCACCGTTGCGCCGGAACTTGGGCAGGTCTTGCTGTTCCTGCATCAGCGCGATCTGCATCAAATGGCCCGGCCAGGCTTCGTGCAGCGCCAGGCAGGGATACAGGTAGGTCGGACATTTCTCCGGAATGCTGGTCAGCCAGAAGATGCCCGGAGAAGAGTAATCCGCGGGGCTGGGTTGGGCATAGGCCGGCGGCAGGCTGGCCGAAAGCCCTTCGGGAATGCTCTTGACCCCGTAGGTGATGCGCGGCATGCGGCCGAAGTAAGCGGGAATCTGGCTGTCGATGCGTTTGCACAGCACCTGCATCTGTTCCAGCATCATGCCGGGATTCGCGGCCTGGTACTCCTTACTCGAAACCAGGTGACGGCAGTAATCGTCCAGCCGCCCGGTAAAACCCGCAGCAGCAGCCACCTGCTCCATCTCCTGGTGCAGTCGTACTACCTCAGACAATCCGAGCTGGTGCACCTGTTCCGGCCCGAGATCCAGCGAGGTGTAGTTGCGCACCAGCAATTCATAGAATTCGGCGCCCTGGAAATCCTCGGTGCAGGCAATCGAATCCCGGGCGTATTGCATCAGGCCGGTTTGCAGGAAATCCGCGTAGGCCCGCAGCGCCGGTTGGATTTCTTCCGCGATCAGGCGGACGGCCTGTTGGCTGCATTGTTGCACCACTGCACTGGCTTGCGAGCTGGAGCGCTGGAACGGGCCATAGAGGGCGGAGCCTTCAGCGCTGACGCCAATGTTGGCGCGCACTGCTACGGCTGCTCTTTCCAGCACGAAACGGGGGTAGCGAAAGCCGTGCCTGGCTCCCGCGGCCAGGGCTGCCTGAAGATCGCCGATGAAGGCCGGGACGCTGGCCAGCCGCCTGACATACAGCTCCGCTTCCCGCGCACTGTTGGCGCTGGAGGTGTTGGCGAAGAACACCAGGTTGAAGTCGGGGCCCGCAGGGTACAGGGATGGGCGCAGGTGGGCTTTTACAGCATGCAAATCGACGATGGTCTGGAGTTCGCGCTGCATCAGCCCGAAGGTGGCCAGATCCTGGGCGGAAAATGCGGCGTGTGGAACCTGCTGCAGTTCAGCCAGCAAGTCCCTGGCGCGCTCGCGGCGACGGTCGTGATCGGCAACTGACTCGCGGAACAGTACCGCATGCTCCAGCGACTCTCCCGCCAGGATGGCGGAAAAAGGCTGCTCCTCGCAGGCGAACTGCCAATACCGGTCGGCCAACTCAGCCAGGGTATGTTGTGCTTCTGATTCTTTCAAAGCAGTACTACCTCGTAGTGATTCTTTCAATGGCGCGCACCCATGGCGCCAGCTTCAACGGTTCGCCCCGGCGGTTTGCCGCAAGCGCCTGACGATGGTTTTTTGCCGCCGCTCCGTGATGGGAAATTTCAGGATCAGGGGCACCGTGCAGAAAATCAGCACCGCCGGCAGCACCGGGAACCCGAGCAGCAGCCCGAAAGTGGCGCGGGCGGTCTGTTCGCCGGCCTGGGCATCAAAACCAAACCACGCCAGTACCGCCAGGCCCATGGCCACGCCCAGGCCTTCCACGCTTTTCTCCACCATGGTCTGCAGGGAGTAATAGGAGCCGGCGTAATCGCCGCCAAATTTCCAGCGCCCGTAATCCACCACATCGGCCAGCAGGGCGGCCGGCATCACCACGCCCACCGAAGAAACCGCGAACACCAGGGTGAACAGGAAAATCAGCCAGGGCTTGCCGGGATCACCGACCGGAATGAACAGGTGCAAAAGCAGGAAAGTAGCCGATGCCGCGTAGGCCCAGGCCCAGGTACGGGTTTTGCCAATGCGCAGCGCCAGCCAACTCCAGAACGGCATGGCCGCGGCTCCGATGGGTGCGCCCAGCACGAACAGCAGGGCCAGGGTTGGGCCCAGGCCCAGGTGGCCGTCGACAAAGAAAAACAACTGGCCGAAGGCACAACCCGTGGCAAGACCACCGGTGGCGTAAGTCAGCAGGAACAACAGCAGCGGCTTGTTGCGCACCACAGCCGGCCAGGCCGCCCGCAAGCTGATAGCCCGGCGTTGCGTGAGTGCGGTGCCGCGAGGCACCAGCCAGGCGGCCAGGATGGCCGTGGTGGGCAGGGCGATGGTCGCCAGGATCGCCGTGACCTTCAGCGTCTCCGGAGTGAAGTCGGAGGTTTCAAACATCGGCAGGAAAGGAATGCCATAAAAGGCAATAAAGCCCATGTAACGCGCAAACGTTCGCCAGGTGGCGATGCGGGTGCGTTCGTTGTAGTCCTCGCTGAGTTCGGCCATCCAGGCCCGGTAGGGAATTTCCGAGATGGTCCAACCGAGGTAGGCCATGAGAAACCAGAACAGGAAATACCCGACCGAAATTTCTCCAGCCGGAACGTACAGGAACCAGCAGGCCACTACGGCCAGCAGGGAGCCCACCACCAGCCATGGTTTGCGATGTCCCCAGCGGGTGTTGTAGCGGTCGGACAGGTAACCAATCAGCGGATCGGTGATCCCATCGAACACGCGCGAAATCACCAGCACCAATGCGATGGAAGCCAGCGGCATGCCGAAGAACTTGCCGTAGACGCCCTGCAGCACCGTGTTAACCGGCCCGTGGATCAGGGCCTGTGAAAAGGCTGGCGCCGCATAGGCCGCCAGCACAACAGTGGACAGGGTCGCAGGCCTGGCGGCGCCGGGTATCGCCATCACCAAGCGCCGTTCAGTGCATCAATATCGGGCGCTGAGCTGCAGACCGATGGTCAGCGGCCGCAGGCGGGTTGCCGGTCCGGCGGGACCCAGCGCATAAGGTGCGACGGCGCCATCTTCGTCAAACAGGTTGTCGGCAAACAGGAATGCGCTCCAGTGGTTCGCTTCCACGCCGAAACGCGCATCCACCTGGGTGATGCTGTCGGAGTCGGTGGCGAAATTGAGCGTGTCGCTGAGTTCGGAAGCATACTGCACACCGCCATAAACAAAGCCACCCAGTGAGTCAGTCAAGGACCAGCGATAGGTGGATCCGGCAGACAGGGTCACTTCGGGCACGTTGGGAATGGTATCACCGTCAGAAATGTTGATGCCGGCCACATCTTCAGTGAATTCGGCATCGGTATACGCGCCGGTGAAGTTCAGCGTCCAGCCATCTGCCGGAGCAAACATCAGGCCGGCTTCCACGCCGCGGGTTACACCGGTGCCACCATTGACCAGCGCCCGCACCTGCGGTGTTACCACTACTGGCACCTGCAGGTCTTCCCAGTCGTTATAGAACAGCGCGGCTTCAAACTGCGCGCGGCCGTCCATGAACAGACCCTTGGTGCCGAACTCATAGCTCCACAGGGTTTCGGGGTCGATACCCGAAGGAATGTCGATGCCAAAAAGGGCTGCCAGTCCCAGTGAAATGGCCGGCTGCGGCTGGCCGGTGCGGAAGCCTTCCGCCACGTTGGCATAGACATTCCAGTCATCGTTGAAGCGGTAGACGGCGTTGAAGCGGGGTGAAACATTATCGAAGGTCTCATCCACCACGCCGGTGAAGGTGGGATCAATGCTCTGGATCAGATCCAGCGTTGCGGGGTCGATTTCTTCGACATACAGCCGGTCATCTTCGAAATAGCGCAGGCCCAGGGTCAGGTCCAGTTTGTTGTCCAACAGGGTCCAGGTGCCTTCACCAAACAACGCATACGAGTCGCTTTCGAGTTGCAGGTCCTGGGTGATGGCGAAGGCCGGCAGCAGCGCTACGGTGTGGCGATCCATGGTCCGGTAAAACGCACCGGTAGTCCACTTGAACATACCATCTCCGGTGGAGGCCAGCCGCAGTTCCTGGCTGAAGATGTCCTGATCAGTGAGATCGGTGAAATCGAACAGGCCAGCGATCCAGGTGAGGGAGTCGCCCGAGTAGTCCATCCACGATGAAGCGCTGACCAGGTCGAACGAATCGAAGCTGTAGCGGATGGTTGCGCCGTACAGGTCATATTCAATATCGGATTCCGGCGCCGGGTCGGCGGTGGTCATGTCATCGAGGGCTTCGCTGTTTCCAAAAATATCCTCTTCGGTATGCCAGGCGGACAGCACGATATCCAGCCGCTCATTCGGCGCCCAGCGGAACTTGCCGCGGAAGTTGGAGATGTCACGCTCGTTCTGGTCGTTCTGCCCGGTGGCGGTGTTGTCGATCCAGCCGCCGTAACTCTCATCGGAAGCCACCAACCTGAGGCCGGCCTCATCTTCCTTGAACACCATGTTCAGCATGCCTTTGGCCGCGTAGTTGCCGTCGCCGCCCGAGGTGCTGCTGCCGATCAGGTCGCCGCTGGCGGCAAAGCCGCTGAGGTCAGGGTCGTGCGTCAGCACACGGATGGTGCCGCCCAATGAACCGTCGCCGTACAGAGTACCCTGCGGTCCGCGCAGCACTTCGATGCGCTGCAGGTCATAGGTGCGCACGTCGGGCAGTTGCGTGTTGCCGATCAGCGTGAACGGCAGTTCGTCGAGGTAGTAGCCGACCACTGCGTTGCCGTAAAACGAATTGATGCCGCGAATCTGGATGTTTTGCGTGCCATCTTCATTGTCGATGATGCCCACGCCGGGCGCGGTTTGCAGGAAGTCGGCCAGTTGTGATGCGCCCGTATCTTCCAGCATGCCGCTGGTGAAGGCGGTCATGGAGATGGGTACATCCAGCAGGCGCTGGTCGCGCTTCTGGGCGGTAACAATGACTTCCTCCAGCGCGCCGCTGTCGTTTTCATTTTGCTCCGAAGTCTGTGCTGAAAGGCTGAATGGAAACACCAGCGCCAGCATGAAAAGGCAGCGCCAGGTGGGTGAGCGTTTGGTCAGTTTGCTGAGCAGGTTCATTTTATAAGACCCCGATTGCGGTTAATCCCCACCTGATTCTGGCAACTTGTGGATCAGGAAAATCGGGAGCGCGTCACTGTGAATCGGGCAGTTGTCACTATCTGTCGTTGGGGGGGAAGCGCGAAACGGGTTTGACTTCTGAGGGCAGTACGCCGAATCGCTGCTTGAAAACCTTGCTGAAACTGCCGGCGTCACGATAGCCGGCTTCATCGGCAATACGGCTCACCTGCAGATCCGCATCCTGCAGTTTTGCGTACGCCCGCTGCAACCGGAGTTCCCGGTGATACTCACCCACAGTCATGCCAAACACGTGCTTGAAGCCCATGGCCAGCTTGTTGCGGTTCAGGCCCACTTTCCGGGCCAAGTGATCCAGGGATGGCGGTTTGTGGGCTTCGTCCAGGATTTGCCGGGCGCTCTGCAGGCAGTCCACATCATGCCGGCTCAGGCGAACCGCGGATGCCACCAGCGGCTCAGGCTGGCGCAAGCGGTCGATGGCCAGGCAAACCAGTTCCACAGTCTTGGCGCGCAGATAGACCGGCCGCACGCTTGGGTGCACCGCCGGCTGCATGATGGCCATGGCCACGGAAGTCATGTCGGGACTCATATCCCCGGCAAACCACAAGGTGGCATCAGCATCACCGGACTGGAACCGCCGCACTTCGGCCGGCAGGTCCTCCGAAGCCACATGGATTTCACGCGCCAGGAAGGACGGCTTGCAGGCGATGCCCACCGTTTTCCAGTTGTTGCCGATCAACTCACGGGTACCCGCGCCCGAGGACATGGAGGTGGTCAGCAGGAAGCTGTGCCCGCCCAGGGTGGTAACGCGCCCATCGGGAGATTCTTCCCGGCTCAGCCCATCCAGACGGAAATGCAGGTACAGCCAGCCCCGGTAATCCAGCTCCCACTGCTGCTCCAGTGCTTCATCGGGAATATCGTGGTAATCGGACCGGGAAAGCATCAGGTCCTCGGTCAGGTTGACGATCTCGTGGGTGCCGCCGCCCAGCAAACGCCGTGCCTCAACGCTGTCGGGCGCCACTTCCTGGATGCCCTTGCCGGGCAAATAGATCGTGGTCAGGCCGCGCGCGGCGGCAGCGGCCTGTTGTTGTAAGTCCTCCATGGTGAGTTTGATGCGTTCCACGGCGGGTAAGCTGGCTCCGGCGCACAGGTCAGGTTCACCTGACGAAAGGAAGACCAGCGCATCTTCCGACCGGGGGCCGGCAAGGTCAAGCCAGGGTCTCTGCGTAAGGGACTCTGGCGCATCATTCTCCACGTTTACTTCCAGACCTGCTGTGCCACGCGGTACCAATTGCCCCCAAGGATTTTCTGCACATCGGCTGCGCCATAGCCCATCTGCAACAGGCGCGCGGTAAGGGGCAGAAAGGTTTCGGGTGGAGCAAAGCGGTTGCTGATGGTCATGGGCTGGTCGCCGCCAAACGTCGCCTTCATGTTCTTGAGGTAATCTTCCAGCTCCTGCAAATCGAAAACATAGTCCAGCCCCAGCCCCACATGCTCGGGCCCGACCAGATGCACCACGTGGTCAATGTGCCGCACCAAGTCCTCTACGGGATCCCATTCTGCGCCGGTGGCCGCTGACCCCAGGAAATCGCCCAGGCCATTGATGCCAACCACACCACCGGTAGCGGCGCACAGGCGAATCAGGTCATCGGGAATGTTTCGCGGATGCGCATGCACAGCGCTGGAATTGCTGTGCGAGAAAATCACCGGGTTGTCGGCCGCTTCCATCACTTCGCGCACGGTGCGATGGCCGGTGTGCGAACAGCACACCATCATGCCCACCCGTTTCATTTCCGCAAGGACGCGGCGGCCGTGGTCGGTCAGGCCGCTGTCTTCGTCCAGGCAACCACCACCGGCGGCGTTGTTGCGGTTGTAGGCGATCAGCATCCAGCCAACGCCCAGCTCGCGGAACAGCTGCACCAAGCCGTGGTCGCCGCCATCCAGCGGCCCCATGCCTTCGATGTCGAAAAATACTGCCAGTTTGCCATCGCGCCGCGCCTCCTCAATGTCAGCCAGGCTGTGGGCCAGCACATAGCGATCACTGCGTGCGGCCAGCCAGCAACGGAACGAAGCCAGCATTCTGAGGTGATCTTGCAGCAACTGCGGGCCAAAGCCCACGTTCAGCGATACCACATCCACGCCGGCGGCATGCACGCGTTGCAGCTGGTCGAGAAAGGATTCGTCGCCCGGCCGCAGGGGCATGCAGGCATGGTTGTCCCATACCAATGTCCCCTTGACCAATGCCCTGGCCTGTTGCATGAGTGCGCTGTCTGTCACTGACTCTCTCCATCGAAGAAGCTGCGAACCAGGGGTACGACGATGGAAGGATTGAGGCCCACAGCATGGCCTTGCCCGGGTATCAACCGCACCTGCCAGCCCATGGCCTCCAATTCCGCCTGGCGCGCGCGCAGGGTGGAAGCATTGCGGATCAGGCGCCGGCCAGCCATCACATCACCTTCTGCACCCGCATAAGCCAGCCGCGGTACACCCACACTGTGGGCGGCCTGCAGTTCCGACCAGTCGCCCAGGCTGCGATAGAAATGCGACCACTGCGCGTACTGCACCGGCGAGCGCAGCACCACCTGCACTTCGGGTGGCGGATTGGCGAGCTGCTCCTCGGCCGAGGCCAGAACGTCATCGTACTGGGCACTGAGTGGCGGCCAGCCGCCCATCACCAGGCCAGCAAGGCGATCGGTGCGCAAGCTGAGTTGCAGGCCCACCGCCGCGCCCCACGAATATCCCCAGTAAATGAACTGATCAAAACCTGCCGCATCGGCCGCTGCCAGCAGGTCATGGCATACCCGCTCT
>Ga0315910_10002336_pt1 | contig 16789 bp, 17 predicted proteins | sample EdamamesoilMG_FD_204470 | JGI IMG/M metagenome (GOLD analysis project Ga0315910, IMG submission 204470) | Garden soil microbial communities collected in Santa Monica, California, United States - Edamame soil | ecosystem: Environmental > Terrestrial > Soil > Garden | place: USA: California... | reverse complement strand
CAAGCTGCGCCCTCTTCGAATGGCCCGTCCGGCGAATCTTCGGCGGGGCCATAACCGCCTTTCCCTCCAGCTCGGTGTTGCGTCAGGCGGTCATCAACACGCCGCGATAGATCGGATCTTCCATTGCCCGGCCGGTGCCCAGCGCGACGCAGGACAGCGGATCCTCGGCAACGCTTACGGGCAGGCCGGTTTCGTCGCGCAAATGCTCGTCGAGCCGGCGGATCAGCGCCCCGCCTCCGGTCAGCACGATGCCCTGGTCGACAATGTCGGCGGCGAGTTCGGGCGCGGTGTTCTCGAGCGCGATGCGCACGCCTTCGACGATCGCCCCGATCGGTTCGCTGAGCGCTTCGGCCAGGTTAGCCTGGGTGATGGTGATTTCCTTGGGCACCCCATTGACGAGATCGCGGCCCTTGAGCTGGATGGTCTCGCCGACGCCGTCCTCGGGGACCACGGCGATGCCGTAATCCTTCTTGATCCGCTCGGCAGTGGAATCGCCGATCAGCAGATTGTGATGGCGGCGGACATAGGAGACGATCGCCTCGTCCATCTTGTCGCCACCGGTGCGCACCGAAGTGGTGTAGGCAAGGCCGCGCAATGACAGCACCGCGACTTCGGTCGTCCCGCCGCCGATATCGACCACCATCGAGCCGACCGGTTCGGTCACCGGCATGTCGGCGCCTATCGCGGCGGCCATCGGCTCGAGGATCAGCGAGACTTCCGAGGCGCCGGCATTGCTGGCCGCGTCGCGGATCGCGCGGCGTTCGACCGAAGTCGAGCCGGACGGAACGCAGACGACGATCTCCGGGTAGCGGAACATGCTCTTCTTGCCGTGCACCTTCTGGATGAAGTGCTTGATCATCGCCTCGGCGATCTCGATGTCGGCGATCACCCCGTCGCGCAGCGGACGGATCGCCTCGATGCTGTCAGGCGTCTTGCCCATCATCATCTTGGCATCATCGCCCACGGCCTTGACCCGCTTGACCCCGTTGATCGTTTCGATGGCTACGACCGAGGGCTCGTTGAGCACGATGCCGCGGTCCTGGACATAGACCAGCGTGTTGGCCGTGCCGAGATCGATCGCCATGTTCTGCGAGCCGAATTTGAAGAAGTTTGAGAAGAAGGAACCCATCCTGAAATCCGTGTAATTTGGGAGGCTTGCCGCGTGTTGTTACAAGGGGTGTCGCCGGAATGTGACAGTGCTGGCGGGGTGCTTAACGCAAGGTATCCAACAAAGCCAAAAATTTGTGCGGACAGGGCGAAAAATTCGCGCGCTTCGGCTCGAAATCGCGGCGGCTGGGCGCTAGGCTGCCGGCCATGCCGCAAATCCGCCGCCTGCCCGAAGCGCTGGTCAACCGCATCGCCGCCGGCGAAGTGGTCGAACGCCCCGCAGCCGCGCTCAAGGAACTGGTTGAGAATGCGATCGATGCGGGCGCGACGCGGATCGCGGTGGCGATCGGCGATGGCGGCCTGTCGCGGATCGAAGTGACCGACGACGGCTGCGGGATGGCGCCTGAGGAGATGGCGCTGGCGCTCGAACGGCACGCGACCTCGAAGCTGCCCGATGAAGCGATCGAACTGGTGGCGACGCTCGGCTTCCGGGGCGAGGCGTTGCCGAGCATTGCCAGCGTCGCCCGGCTGACGCTTGAGAGCCGGGTGAGGGGTACGGAGCAGGGCTGGCGGCGCGTGATCGATCACGGCGCGTTGGTAGAGGAAGGGCCCGCGGCGCTTCCGCCCGGAACAAGGGTCCGGGTTGAGCAGCTGTTCGCCAAGGTTCCGGCCCGGCGCAAGTTCCTGCGGACCGGGCGCAGCGAATATGCCGCCTGCCTCGACGTGGTGCGGCGGCTGGCGATGGTCCGGCCCGACATCGGCTTCAGTTTCGAGCATGACGGGCGGCGGATCTTCGCGCTGCAAGGCGGCGAGACGGCGGAAGCGCGGGTCGCGCAGATCGTGGCGCGCGAACTGGCGGACAATGCGGTGCTGCTTGACATCGAGAGGGGCGGATTGCGGCTTACCGGAGTGGCCGGCCTGCCGACCTTCAATCGCGGGGTGGCCGATCACCAGTATTTGTTCGTCAATGGCCGCCCGGTGAAGGACCGGCTGCTCACCGGCGCGGTGCGCGGGGCCTATGCCGACATGCTGGCGCGCGATCGCCACGCGGTGCTGGCGCTGTTTCTCGAGCTTCCGCCCGGGGAGGTGGATGTGAACGTCCACCCGGCCAAGACCGAGGTCCGCTTCCGCGACGCTGCCGGGGTGCGCGGCTTCATCGTCTCGGGCCTGAGGCAGGCGCTGGCGAGCGGTGACAAGCGTAGCGCGCAGGGGCCTGACCGGGCGGCGATGGAAAGGTGGCAGCAGGAGCCCATTCGCGAAGAAATGGCCCCCGCGTTACGATCGATTTTTGCGGGCCGGGATTGGGACGCGCCTCAGCAGCGGGTGAGCGAGCCGGGCAGGGCGTGGAAGGCTTATGAACGCGAGGCGATGGCCGCACCGCTGGGCAAGGCTGAAGAAGCCGTCCCGATCGATGAGGAAGCCGAAACCTTCCCGCTCGGCATCGCCCGCGGGCAGGTGGCCAACACCTATATCGTCGCCGAGGCGGCCGACGGGCTGGTGCTCGTCGACCAGCATGCCGCGCATGAGCGGATCGTGCTCGAACGGCTGCGCGCCGCCGGGGCCGGAGAGAAAGTCGCGGCGAGCCAGGCACTGCTGATCCCAGAAGTTGTCGAGTTGGACGAGCCGCAATGCGACCGGCTCGAGGAACAGGCGGAAAAATTCGCTGCGTTGGGCCTTCAGGTCGAACGCTTCGGCCCCGGCGCGATGTTGGTCCGTGCGCTGCCAGGCGTACTCGCCAAGGCCGATCCGCATGCTCTGTTGCAGGACCTTGCCGACGACATCGCCGAACATGGCGACGGGTTGCTGCTCGAAGCCAGGGTCGAACATGTGCTGGCGACGATGGCCTGCCATGGTTCGGTGCGGGCCGGGCGAGTGCTCTCGGTCGCCGAAATGAACGCCTTGCTGCGCGAGATGGAGCGCACGCCGCGCTCGGGCCAGTGCAACCATGGCCGCCCGACCTGGATCAAACTGTCGATGGAAGACGTCGAGAAACTGTTCGGGAGGTATTGATGCGCATGGTTGCACTGATTCCATTGGCGTTGCTTGCCGGATGCGGTGCGGAACCAGAGCCCGACGCACCGGCCGAGCCCGTGGCGCAGCCTTCGGTGTCCGCACCGGTGTTTGCCGGGCTCGAGGAAATCACCTTCACCGACCTTGAGGAGCACGACCTGTTCGGCGCCGGGTGCAGCGTGATCGGGCCGGGCGGCCCTGGTTCGCTACTGTTCATCGCCATGGAACAGGGCGCGTGGTTCAAGACCGGCGGCGAGATCGTGGGCCTGGACCCCGATCCCAAGAGCGCCGAACTGCCCTATTTGGCGCGCGATACCTACGCGAGCGGCGCGTTCTGGGCGCAACTGAAGCCTGCTGACGAAGGCGAGGTACGCGGCGAGGAAGTGACCGATTACGACGGTACGCTGACCATTCGCGACGGGGAGGGCGCTGTGCTTGTCGCTCAGGAAAGCCTGATCGAATGCGGGGCATGATCGCGCGACGCGAGATGCTGGCGGGGGCGGGGGCCTGTGCCGCACTGGCCGCGCTGCCCTTGCGCGCGACCGATACTCCACTCCCGCAACCCGCCTCGATCGGGGTGATCGCCGCGCGCGAATGGGCAGCCCGTCCCGAAATCACCACCTACGACATCGAAATCGCGCATGCGCCGCATTATGCCGAGGCGGCGACGGCTTTGGGCGTTGCGCGGCTTGCGCAAAGGACCGGCGATGCCAGCCTCCTTCCTTTGGTGGCTGCGCGCTGGGAGCGGGCCAAGGGCATGGCCAACAGCAGGAACCATGTCGATGCCAACCTGATCGGTATCTGGCCGATGCTGCTGGGCGATCCCGAGGGCACCGGCATCGCGCTGGCGGATGGCCAGTGGGCCGAAACCGACCGCACCGGCCTCACCAAGCAGGCGCGGTTCTGGATCGACGATGTGTGGATGATCGGCGCGCTGCAGACGCAGGCCTGGCGCTTTACCCGCAAGTACAGATTCCTCGACCGCGCCGGGCTGATGGCGCGCAGTTATGTCGAACGGCTGCAGCGGTCCAACGGCCTGTTCTTCCACGGTCCCGAAGCGCCGTTTCATTGGGGAAGGGGCAATGGCTGGACCGCGGCAGGCCTTGCCGAGGTGCTTTCGGTGCTGCCCGAGGACCATCCCGAGACGGGGCCAACCCTTGCCGGCTACCACCGGATGATGGAGGCGCTGCTCGCCCACCAGGCCGAAGACGGCATGTGGCGGCAGCTGGTCGATCGCCCCGAATCCTGGAAGGAGACCAGCGGCACGGCGATGTTCGGCTTTGCCATGCTGCGGGGAGTCAATTCGGGCCTGCTCCCGGCCGATCCTTATGGGGTGGCGGCGCGCAAGGCATGGGATGCGCTTACGACCTATGTCGACGCCGATGGGCGGTTGAGCGAGGTTTGCGTCGGCACCGGGCAGTCGCTCGACCGGCAATTCTATCTCGATCGTCCGCGCGTCACCGGCGACCTCCACGGACAGGCGCCGCTTCTGTGGCTGGCGGCGGAGATGCTCGCTTAGCTTTCCCGCGTCCGGACCATGGTGATCGGGCGCATGCTGAGAACCGGCTCGCCGTGCTGGTTGAAGGTGGTGACCTTCAGCGTGACGATCCCGACCCCGGGCTTCGATTTGCTCAGGCGCTTGTCGAAAAACTCTGACTCGCAGCTCAATACGTCGCCCGGGAACACCGGTTTCAGCCAGCGCAGTTCATCCACCCCGAACGCGCCCAGCATCGCCCGCGGGGTGATCGCCATATCTTCGACCATCATCGCCATGGTCATCGCGCAGCTATGCCAGCCGCTTGCCGCCAATCGCCCGAAATGGGTGTTCGCGGCCGCCTCGTCGTCGAGATGGAAGGCTTGCGGATCGTATTTGCGCGCAAAATCGAGGACTTCCTCGCGGGTCACCTCGTAGCGGCCGAAGCGGCGTGTCTGGCCGACTTGCAGATCCTCGAAAAACAGCATTTCAGTGCCCCAAATTGATCCTTGCAAACAGCGTATAGCCGAACGGGCTGTTGCCGTATGCCACATCCAGCGCTGCGGGCTTGGCATACATCGCAGCGCTTCCGCCGAGGGTGAGCGAGAACGTATCGCCCAGCGGGATTTGCCGCGCATAACCGGCCTGGAACTTGCTCACCCGGAAGGCCTGATCGTGGAGCGGATCGTCGTGATCGGGAAAGAGCTCGTCATTGGCGACATTCTCGACGCGCCCGAATAGTGTGTCGTGCTCGCTGAAATCCCAGTTCACTTCGCCGAGCCACGCGGTGAGCGTCTCACCCGGAACCCGGTTCTTGGCGCTGAACGCTGCCATCGCCGACAGCGCACCGGAAGAGTAGTGCGCCGAGGCGGTGAAGCGATGCTCGTCCTCGCCTGGGTGGAGCGCTTCGGGCTCCTCGATCTCGCCGTAGCTCGCCTGCAGGGCCCAAGAGGACGATGGATTCCAAGTGGCGCGCATGGACCAGCTGTCGAGCTTCGGTGTCTCGATATCCCAGCGATCCTCGTCGGGCTCTGCCCCGCGAAAGGCCGAGGCTTCGAACTGCCAATTCCACGCCGAAATGCCGGCCGTTATGACACCATAAGTGATGTGGGTTGAATCGAACCAGTGATGGGCGATCGGCGGTTCGGGATTATTCAAGGCAGAGCGCCGATGCATGAACGAGCTGGGACCGATCGCGGGCTCGCCTACCGGCCCGCCGTAAAGAAACACGCTGGTGCGCCATGAAAGATCGATGTCCACCCGCGCGGCCAGTTCCATGAACAAATCGTGCGGGTGCTGGCGATCGACCAGCGCCTCGCCATCTGCCGTCTCGCCGGTCGCGAACAAGTTGGGATAGCCTTTGGCGTCCATCAGTGGCTCGAGGCTGAACATCGATTTGAGTTGGATGCGGCCCCAATCGGTGTTGCGCTCACCCGTGAGCATCAGCATCGAAGTGACATAGGGCATGTCGTCACCGCGCGGCCCTCCGTGGTCGGTGTATTGGGCACTGACAAAGCCATGGGCCATCACCATCCAGTCTCCGGAGCTGATGTGAAGGCCGTGCCTTCTTCCGCCGCATGGCCATTCGTGCGGATCGATTGATTCCATGTAGGGGAGCCGCGACGTTCCGGAACCGTCGATCGCAGGAACTGCTAGAGAATCGCCTGTGCAGATGGGCTTTTCATCTTCGAATTCTTCGTCGTCCATCGATTCATGGTCCATCGAACCATGATCCTCCGGCTCCGCTTCCGGAGCGCCATGGCCTTCATGCTGGGCAAGGGCAGGGGAAGCGAGCAGCAGCAGCGGTAAGGCGAAAAGCCTAGACATTGAACTTGAACAGCATGACGTCGCCGTCCTGCACAAAATATTCCTTGCCTTCCTGCCGCAATTTGCCCGCTTCGCGCGCGCCGGCTTCACCATTGAGCGCGACATAGTCGGCGAAGGCGATGGTCTCTGCGCGGATGAAGCCCTTTTCGAAATCGGTATGGATCTCGCCCGCGGCTTGCGGGGCTTTGGCGCCCCTGGCGACGGTCCAGGCGCGGGCTTCCTTGGGGCCGGCGGTGAAGAAGGTCTGGAGGCCGAGCAGATCGTACCCGGCGCGGATCACCCGGGCGAGGCCGGTTTCGGCGAGGCCGAGCGATTCAAGATATTCGGCGCGCTCATCGGCGTTCATCGCGACCAGTTCGGCCTCGATCGCGGCCGAGACGATCACCGCCTGCGCGCCCTCGGCTTTCGCCTTGGCGAACACCGTCTCGGTCATCGCGTTGCCGTTCGCGGCTTCGTCTTCGGCGACGTTGCAGACATAGAGCACCGGCTTGGCAGTGAGCAGTTGCGCCTGGGCGAAGATCCGCGCTTCCTCGTCGTCATTGGGCTGGGTCAGGCGAGCGGGCTTGCCTTCGCGCAGCAGTTCGAGCGCCTGCCCGAGCACCGACGCGGTGATCTTCGCTTCCTTGTCGCCCCCTGTCGCCTTCTTGGCCGCCGCGGGCACGCGTTTCTCGAGGCTTTCAAGATCGGCCAGCAGCAATTCGGTCTCGACCACTTCGGCGTCGGACAGCGGATCGACCTTGTTGCTGACATGCTGGATGTCGTCGTCCTCGAAGCAGCGCAGCACATGGACGATGGCATCGACCTCGCGGATATTGCCGAGGAACTGGTTGCCCAGCCCTTCGCCCTGCGATGCGCCCTTGACCAGCCCGGCGATGTCGACGAAAGCGAGCGCGGTTTCGATGATCTTGGCCGATTTGGCGATCGCGGCGATCTGTTGCAGCCGCGGATCGGGCACCGCGACCTGGCCGACATTGGGCTCGATCGTGCAGAACGGGTAATTCGCCGCCTGCGCCGCCTGGGTCTCGGTCAGTGCGTTGAACAGGGTGGACTTGCCGACATTGGGCAGGCCGACGATCCCGCATTTGAATCCCATTTTTGCTCCTTTGGGCGCGCCCTTAGCGTGCGCGCTGCAAGCTGGCTAGTCGAGCAGGAGAGCTTGATTGGTGACGGCAGAGCGGATAATTCTCACCGGGGGGACGACCTAATGAAGTTTTCGTGTGTCGGCATATTGCTGGGAGCAGCGTTAATGGCGGGGTGTGGAGAGGCAACGTCCGCATCAACGGGACATATTGAAAATCTTGAGATTGAGGTCGGTCCGAAGTGGCATGAAGTCCAGAGTGGTGATCCCGAGCAACGAATGTTTCTCTCGGATGACGGAATTGGAATCACCATTTCTTCGTTTGCTGTGAGCATTAGGCCGGATCAAACTGAGCAGCTTGCCATAAGATTGGCACAGTCTCGCTTGGAAGGGCACGAGCGCTTCGAAAGCGAAAACGGTGGACATTCCACCATCACTGAACCCGTATTCCAGGAACATTCCTGGGGACACCATATCGAGTACGATGGCCAGGGCGGCGATGGACGAACATTTAGCTTCGTCGGATTTGTCACTACCAAACAGGTGGTGAGCATTTTCGCGGAGGGGCCGCAGTCAACCTTCGCTCCGCCGGACTACATGCACACCACGATTCAGGAGTTCATAAACTCCGTGAAATTTGACATGCCAAAGATCAGGGACATAAGCTAATGCGCGGCCCTTAGCTGTGGCGAGCGCATACAGCAAGACGCCCCTCCCGTTGGGGAGAGGCGTCTCGAAGCCAACTGAACCTTGGCGATCTGTTTGGGATCCGGAACAGACCCCCGAATGTATTTTCGGCTCAGGCCTTGATGAGCTTGCGGCGGCGCAGGCGCATATAGCCGAGGCCCATCAGGCCAAGGCCGGCGAGGCCGAGCATGCCGGGCTCGGGAACTTCCCGGCCGCTGGTGCTCGAAGTCGTCGTGGACGTGGTCGAAGTCGTCGACGTCGAGGTTTCGGTCGGGCAATTGATGTGGCCGCAACCGCAGGTGTGCGTGTGCCAGCCGCTGGTCGAGCCGCCGGAAGACCACCAGGTGGCGGAAGCAGGAGCCGCGGCAGTCATGCCCGCGAGGGCGACGGCGGCAATAACAGACTTGCGAAACATTCTGGATCCCCTTTTCATTCAACCGCAATGGTTACCGGCGATTGACGCAAGGGACGTGCCAAGCGAGCGCAGGCGGGGATGACGCTGGTTAACGGCATAAGGGAAATCGCTGGTTTGTAAGCTAACCCGACAGGTTTGCCACGCCGCTTGCCTTTGCCGGCGGTCCGTGGTGTTTTTCACGGATACCGGGCGTTCGTTAGGGGAATGGGTCGATGGGATCGTGTAGAACACTGGCCTATTCTGCTGCCGCGCTGCTGCTGGGACTCGGCGCGCCCGCTGCCGCGCAAGTCCTCGATGCCGCCGATGCCGATACCGTAGCCAACCAGCAAAACACGATGGACCTGCTCGAAAGCGGCCTGTCGCTGTTGGAACGCGCGCAGCAACTCGGCCATTGCACCGATTTCGCCACCGTCGACGAGTTCTACTTCTCCACCCTGCGCAGCCTCAAGGGTAACCTGCTGAGCGATCGGTGGCTGGACGATTTCGTTCGACGCTACGACGCGGTGAAGGCCCGCGGTTGCACACTCCGCGCCGGCAGCAATGCGCCGGCCAGCCCCAGGAGTGAAACGGCGGGCTCGCTTGTCGGCACCTGGAACCGGCGCGGGGACAACCCGTCGAGAACCTGGCGCATGGAAGAAGAAGGCGGCGAAATGCGCTTCCTTCCGTTGTTCACGACCCCGGACCGCGAAAACACCTCGGTCGGCACGCGCGAGGGAAATATCATCCACATCTCCTACCCGCCCGGCGGCGCCTATGATTGCGGCGACGGGGTGGTGTGGGACCTGCCCAACAGCGCGCGCTTTGTCGTCGCGACGGGCGGCGTCAGCATTACCTACCAGGCGCTCGATTTCTCGATCGACGAGGATTGCTTTGTAACGACCGGAGACTGGAAGGATGTCGGGATCTACGATCGCGTGATCGAGAATGACGGTCCGGCCCCCGAGAGCATCCTTGAGGACATCGACCAGTCCGCGACGCTGACTGGAGTCTGGCGGACCCACCTCTACGGCGAGACGCAATACTGGCAGGTTGAGGAGGAAGGCGCCCAGTTCCGGCTGTTCCGCTATTCCCACACCGCTCCCAATATCACCAACACGACGCGGGGAACCCGGCAAGGCGACATCATCATGGTGTCGATCCCACCGATCGTCAGATACCAGTGTCCGGGGGAGAGCCAATCGCGCGTCCTGGCCGACGCTTTCCGCTTCACCGTTTCTACGGACGGCGACACCCTGGTCAGCGCGACACGATCGTTCACCCTCGCGGAAAATTGCCAGCCTGTCCTCGGCGACTGGAGCCCGCTCACGCGTTACGAGCGCGTCACCGATCCTGACGAGCCGATTCGCCAGTAAGCGACGCGAGCCAGCCGACGATGCGCACGCGCCGAATAAACCCGCTCCGGCTGCGATTGGGCGGCGGGCTAATCTCGCAGCCTCAGCGCCACTTCGCTCATAAAGCGCGGATCGTCGCCTTTCGCCAGCCATTCGGCCTCGGCAGCGATCGAACCGAGCATGGCGGCAAGATCGTCCTGTTCGAATTTCGCGTAATTGCCCAGCACGTGGCCGGTCACCCGGTCCTTGTGCCCCGGATGGCCGATGCCGATCCGCACGCGGCGGAATTCCGGACCGAGATGCCGATCGATCGAGCGCAGCCCGTTATGCCCCGCGGTGCCGCCGCCGGTCTTCACCTTGACCTTGAACGGGGCAAGGTCGAGCTCGTCGTGGAACACGGTCAGCGCCTCGATCCCGAGCTTGTGGAAGCGCATCGCCTCGCCCACCGAGGTCCCGCTCTCGTTCATGAAGGTCGCGGGCTTGAGGAGGACGATCTTGTCCCCGCCGATCCGCCCTTCCTGGACCCAGCCGTGGAACTTCTTCTGGACCGGCCCGAAATCGTGCGTCACCGCGATCACGTCCGCGGCCATGAAGCCGGCATTGTGCCGCTCCATCGCGTGGCGGGGTCCCGGATTTCCTAGGCCGACCCAGAGTTGCATCGCCGCTATCTAGACGCAGGGTCGGCGGTGGCAAGCTGGTTCGGTCGCGAAGCGGCCGCAAGGGCGACTGCCCGCCCGGAGCGCTTGCGCGGAGGATAGCCAAGGCCGCGGATGCGGCCGCTGGCGCTTGAGGCTAAAAAACGCAAAACGCCGACCATGCAGTGTGCACAGCCGGCGCTTTGCTGAACGCAAGAGGCGGTGCGATTACTCGCCGCTCTCCTCGCTGTCGGCCTCGGCCTCGGCTTCGGCGGCAGGAGCGGTTTCGGTATCGCCGACCTCGCTGCGCAGCGCCGATGGGGCGACGATCGTGGCGATGGTGAAATCGCGGTCGGTGATCGCACTCACCGAGCCCGCGGGGAGCGTGACATGGCTGATATGGATCGAATCGCCGACTTCGAGCCCAGTCACGTCGAGCACGATCTCATCGGGGATCTTGTCCGATTCGCAGATCAGGTCGAGCTCGTGGCGGACGATGTTGAGCACGCCGCCCTTCTTGAGGCCCGGCGAGGCTTCTTCGTTGATGAACACCACCGGCACGTGGACCTCGACCTTGGCGTCCTTGGCAAGACGCAGGAAGTCGACATGCAGCGGCAGTTCGCTGACCGGGTGGAAGGCAACGTCCTTGGGCAGGGTGCGGACCTGCTTGCCGCCGACCTCGACCATCACGATCGAGTTCATGAAGTGGCCGGTGCCGAGCTGGCGGCGCAGTTCCTTGGCCTCGACGTGGATCGCCAGGGGTTCTTCCTTGCCGCCATAGATCACGGCGGGAACACGGCCATCGCGACGAAGTGCTCGGGAGGCTCCCTTGCCAGCCCGTTCGCGCGCTTCGGCCGGCAGGGTGAGAGCTTCGCTCATTATCGCTACCTTTCGAAATGCATTAAAGTGTCTTCGCCCGCCGCGCCTCCAGGGATGACCATGACGGGGAAGGGCGCGCCCCTATGGGAAACGGCGCAGGATTGCAAGCTTTGGCTTACTGGATGCGCTTGACCGTATAGCCGCGCGCCTCGAGCAGCGCAGGGAGGCCGATATCGCCGACCAGGTGCGCCGCACCGACCGCAACGAAGGGTTCGCCGCCATCGCGCAGGACCTGGTCGATGATCCGGTCCCATTCGCGATTGCGATCGACCAGCAGCGCCGCATAGAGTTCCGGATCGAAACCGACGCCCTTGCGGGTTTCGGCTTCGATCGCGGCAAGATTGCCCGCTCGCCAATCCTCGATCAAGCGGCGGAAGTCTTCGCCGGCGGTTTCGAAATCGGTTGCCGCGAGTTCGAGAAGGTCGATCTGGTCGGCTAATGGCAGGCCGTCGAAGATCGCCATCTGGCCCTCGAAGCCCTCGAGTTCGAGCAGCTCCCGGTCATCCGCCTGCATGATTAGCGCGCGGTCCACCCCGTTCTGCTCTTCGCCGTCAGTGAAGGCAGTGCCGAGCAGCAGCGCCGCCATCCAGGTTTCGGCATTCACCAGCGTGGCTTCGTCGATGTCGGCCTCCGCGAACGCCTGTGCCACCATCTCGCGCTGTGCAGGATCGACCCGCGACGAGGGCAGGCCGAGCCCCGGCGTGGTCGAGATCACCCGGAGATGATCTAGGTCGACATCGGTCAGGTCGAGTTCGACGACCAGCATGTCCGAATCCGCGAATGCGGCGTCGAAAGCGGGGGTTCGCCAGTCGAATCCGTCTGGCAGGGAATGGGCGGTTCCGAACAGCCAGCCGTGCGCGCCGCTGGGGCCGGTCACTTCCCACAAAGCGGGCGAGGGCGAACCCCGGGGCGGTTCCGGCTCCCCCGAGCAACCGGTGAGCAGCGCCAATGCCGCGGACAGGGCGACAAGGGCGCGCCGCATCAGCGCACTCGCGCGCTGGCTATACCGCGGGTCTTGAGCTGGTCCTGGACACTGCCAGCACCCGCAAGATGGCCGGCGCCGACCGCCATGAACACCGTCCCCGGCCGGTCGAGCCGCTCGTCGATCCACACCGCCCAGGCGGCGTTGCGATCGGTGATCAGGCGTTGGTAGAGCGCCGGGTCGGTTTCCTGCGCGTTCATCAGTTCGGCGAGCGCCGCGGCATCGCCCGTGAGCCATTGGCGCACCATCTCGTCGAGCTGGCCGGTAAGCTGCGGGGCCGAAACCACGACCTGGTCGAGATAGACAAACTGGGCCTCGATCGGCAGGGCGTCGAACAGGCTGAGCTGGTATTCGAGCGTTTCCAGGTGACCGCGCGGCGTCTGCGGCGCCTTGGCCAGCAGCACTTCCTCGACCCCGTGCTCGGTCTCGTAACCGGCATTGAGCAGCGGGATCACCGACAGGGTGATCGCGGCGAACCACGGCTTGTAGCCGTCGAAACTCTCGACCGGCAGGCCAAGTGAAACCAGCACTTCCTCATAGGCCTTGCGCTGCTCGGTGCCCATCAGCTCGCGCAGTTTGCGGCCATCGCCCAAGGTTGCCATTTCGGCGACCAGGTTGGGCATCGCCGCGGTGTCTTCCATGTCGACTTCGGTCACCAGTTCGGCCGAGGTTTCGAGCGCCTGGGCGATATGCGGCTCGTACCAGCTGACCTCTCCGGGCAACGCATGGACGGTGCCGAACAGGTAGATTGTGGTGTCCTCGTCGGCGACCTTCCACAGCGCCGGGGCGGGCGCGGGCGGGCCGGCATCGACAAGCGCGGGCGTCGAGGTGCAGGCGGCAGTGGCCGAAAGCAACACTGCCGCCGCGCAAATGCCGATGATTCGCAGGCCCCGGATGATCATGCGCGCCTTCTTGCGGCAGATTACATCAAGGGCAAGTATCGTGCACCATCGTTCCGCAAACCTGTGAAACGGGGTGGCGAGGGGGCCACATCAATCGAGCAGGAAGACCTCCTCGACATGCATCCCGAACATCCGCGCGATGCGGATCGCGACGGGGAGCGAAGGATCGTGCTTGCCGGTCTCGATTGCGTTGACCGCCTGGCGCGACACATCGACCCGTTCGGCCAGGTCCGCCTGGCTCCAGTCGCGCTCGGCGCGCAGGACTTTGAGGCGATTCCTCATGCCCCGGTCCCGCGCAGGCGGGTGAGCAGGTAGCAGAAGCTCCACACCACCATCGCAACCATCACCATCGAGAAAAAGGACAGGCTGCCGAGGCGTGGCGCGAGGAAGATGTGCCACAGGATCGCGGTGAAAAGGAAACCCATCATGCCCATGAACGCGGACTTGCTCAGCGTGTGGAACATGAAGTCGTCGGCCAGCTTCTGGTCGAGCCGCGTGGAGAAAATCGCCAGGATGCCGCTGACGACGATAATACCGACCACCGCCGCGCCTTTCACCAGCGGTTGTGCGGCCGGCGCGATCGGCGGGAAGCCGTCGCCTGCGCGGAGCACGAGCATCGTCAGGCAGAGCAGCCCCAGTCCGCCGAACATCAGGTCGAACACGGGTGGAGACCAGAGCTTCTTCAGCAAGCCTTGCATTTGCAGGTCCTTTCAAGAGTTGTCTGTATGTCAGGTTTACCTGACTCTATGTCGCGAGTCGGTGACTATGTCAACACCACCTGACAAAAAGAAAGCATGACTTGCTTTTGCGGCTCGCTCCGGAACGCGCCATTGACGCTGTTTCCCCCATCCGCCATGGCCCGCGCCATGAGTTCGGCGCCGCTTTCGTTCCAGGACATGATCCTTGCGCTCCATGGCTATTGGAGTGCGCGCGGCTGCCTGATCCTCCAGCCTTACGACATGCGCATGGGCGCAGGGACGTTCCACCCGGCGACGACCTTGCGCGCGCTGGGGCCGGAGCCGTGGAACGCCGCCTATGTCCAGCCTTCGCGCCGGCCGACCGACGGCCGCTATGGCGAGAATCCCAACCGGCTCCAGCACTATTACCAGTACCAGGTGATCCTGAAGCCCAATCCGCCGGATTTGCAGGAGCTTTACCTCGACAGCCTCGTCGCGATCGGGATCGATCCGCTCAAGCACGACATCCGCTTCGTCGAGGACGATTGGGAAAGCCCCACTCTGGGCGCCTGGGGGCTCGGCTGGGAAGTGTGGTGCGACGGGATGGAAGTGACCCAGTTCACCTATTTCCAGCAGATCGGCGGGTTCGATTGCAAGCCGGTGGCGGGCGAGCTGACCTATGGGTTGGAGCGGCTGGCGATGTATTTGCAGGGCGTCGACAACGTCTACGACCTGGCGTTCAACAATGAGGGCGTGACTTACGGCGAGGTGTTCCTCGAGAACGAGCGCGAGATGTCGAAATACAATTTCGAGATCGCCGATACCGGGCAGTTGTTCGAAGGGTTCAAGGCCGCCGAGGCGGAGTGCATGCGCTGCATCGAGGCCGGCATCCCGCTTGCCGCCTATGACCAGGCGATCGAGGCCAGCCATCTGTTCAACCTGCTCCAGGCGCGCGGGGTGATCAGCGTGCAGGAACGGGCGAGCTATATCGGCCGGGTGCGCGATCTCGCCAAGGGCAGCTGCCAGGCGTGGATGGACAAGAACGGATGGGAAGCATGAGCGGTCTCGACTCCACTCCTCCCCGGGACGGGGAGGGGGACCGCGCGAAGCGCGGTGGAGGGGGCTCGCGGTTTACGCGCCGCCCGGAAACATACGCTGCGCGGAAGCTCCGTCGCGAAATGACGCTTCCTGAAGTCCTGCTCTGGAACCGCCTGCGTAGGAACCAACTCGGCGTGAAGTTCCGCAAGCAGCATTCGATCCCACCCTACGTGGTCGACTTCTACTGTGCGAGCGCGAGGCTCGTGGTCGAAGTCGATGGGCTGGCGCATGACAACGCAGAGCGGCAGCAACGCGATGCGGCGCGCGATCAGGCCCTACTTCAAAAGGGCTACGACGTGTTGCGGCTGCCGGCATCGCTGATCCTGGCCGATATGGACGAGGCTCTGGACGCTATCGTCGCGCGGGTTGGGAGCCCCCTCCACCGTGCCTGCGGCACGGTCCCCCTCCCCACGAGTGGGGAGGAGTTTTGATGACCGATTTCCTCCTCGAACTGCGCTGCGAGGAAATCCCCGCGCGGATGCAGGCTGGTGCGCGGGCGGACCTTGAGCGGCTGTTTCGACAGGAATTGATCCTTCGCTCGTTTGAGATCGCCAGTGGTGGTATCAGCGTGTGGTCAACGCCGCGGCGATTGGCATTGATCGCGCGCGGTCTTCCCGACCAGACGGAATCGGCAACCGTCGAGGCCAAAGGGCCGAAGGTGGACGCACCAGCTCAGGCGATAGAGGGGTTCCTTCGCAAGAATGGTGCTACCCGCGACCAACTGGTTGAACGCGACGGCGTCTTCTTTTTCGAGAAGGTCGAGCCCGGCCTGGCGATGAAGGATGTGCTGGCCGAAGCCATCCCGGCGGTTATCCGCGCCTTCCCGTGGCCCAAATCGATGCGCTGGGGCACGGAGTCGATCAGCACCGAAAGCACCCGCTGGGTGCGCCCGCTCTCGGGTATCGTCTCGATCTTCGGCGAGGACCTCGTGGCCTGCCAGGCCGGCGGCGTGACGTCAGGTTATGCGACCAAGGGCCATCGCTTCCACCATCCGGGCGAGATCACTATCGGTTCGGCCTCGGACTACGCCGAGAAGCTCCGCGCCTGCCATGTGATCGTGAACCACGAGGAGCGGCAGGATATCATCCGCGCCGGCGCGGCGAGAGTTGCGGGCGAGGCCGGGCTGGTGCTGGTCGAGGACGAGGGGCTGGTGGTCGAGAACGCAGGGCTCACCGAATGGCCTGCCCCCTTGCTCGGCCGGTTCGACGAGGCGTTTCTTGAGGTTCCGCCTGAAGTTATCCAGCTAACCGCCCGTACTAACCAGAAATATTTCATCTGTCGTGACAAGAAGGGCAAGCTCGCCAACGCCTTCATCTGCACCGCCAATATCGTGGCGCAGGATGGCGGCGTGGCGATCGTCGACGGCAACCGCAAGGTCCTCGCCGCCAGGCTTAGCGATGCGCGGTTCTTCTGGCAGCAGGATCGCAAGAAGACCCTGGCGCAACACGCCGAAGGCTTGGCGCGGATCACCTTCCACGAGAAGCTCGGCACTGTGGCCGACAAGGTCGAGCGGGTGGCCAAGCTGGCGCGGTGGCTGGTTGAGGAAGGAATCATCACTCCTCCCCAGGATGGGGAGGTGGCAGCGCGAAGCGCTGACGGAGGGGGCTCGCCGGCAACGCAGCGCCCGGACGATAGCCCCCTCCACCGTCCTGCGGACGGTCCCCCTCCCCGTGCCGGGGAGGAGTTG
>Ga0315910_10002335_pt1 | contig 16792 bp, 15 predicted proteins | sample EdamamesoilMG_FD_204470 | JGI IMG/M metagenome (GOLD analysis project Ga0315910, IMG submission 204470) | Garden soil microbial communities collected in Santa Monica, California, United States - Edamame soil | ecosystem: Environmental > Terrestrial > Soil > Garden | place: USA: California... | reverse complement strand
ACTGTGCCTGCTGGTGCAAAAATCCCAGTCGCAGAAAGGTTCGCATCCGCTCGTTAAGCGGCTGCTCGTAGTCGATCGTCGCTGGCGCTACGGACGTCGTATTGGCGGGGGCTTCAAAAGCGGACATCGCCGTATTTTGCGTCACTAAGCGCGCAATGGCCAGCCGCGTTGAGCGGTAATTTCGACGGAACTATTTGCCGTCAGCCAATACAAGGTATTGCGCATGCAGTTCGGCGATGCGTTGGCGAAGCGTATCTAAAGGCCCAATGTTTTCGATCACGTCATCCGCCGCCGATAAACGCGCGGCTCGAGTCGTTTGCGCGGCCAAGATTTGCCGTGCTTGCGTCATGTCGGAACCGTCGCGCCGCATCAGCCGCTGCAGTTGGATTTCCTCCGGGCAATCCACCACCAGCACGCGATTATAGGCGGGTGCCCTGCCCCCCTCGACCAACAGGGGAATTACATGAATTTGATAGGGTCCCGAAGCCGCAGCGGTGCGCCGGGCTAGCTCCTGCCGAATGGCCGGATGGGTAAACGACTCCAGCTGCCGGCGTTCGTCCGGGTTGGCGAATACGCGATCGCGCATCCGGCGACGATCGAGGCGCCCGCCTGAGTCCAACATCTCGGTGCCGAAGGTCTCGACAATCGCGGATAGCGCAGGTGAGCCCGGCTCGACGACGTCGCGAGCCAATTGGTCGGTGTCGATGACTGTGACGCCGAGCTTTTCGAACTCGGTGGCTACTGCGGTTTTACCGCTAGCGATGCCGCCGGTGAGTGCAACGAGAAAAGGGTTCTCCCTAGCCACGATCCAGACCGGAGAAGTGCAGATAGCCTTGAATTAATTCAGGGCCCCATAGCATTGCGATCCAACCGGCAATCGCGAGATAGGGTCCGTAGGGAATGGGAATGTTGCGATCCCGTCCGCGCAGAACAATAAGGCCTACGCCGATCACTGCGCCTGCGAACGCGGACAAGAGCACGATGAGCAGCAAAGGCTGCCAGCCAAGCCAGGTGCCGAATGCCGCGAGTAGTTTGAAATCTCCATAGCCCATGCCTTCTTTGCCTGTGAGCAATTTAAAAAGCCAATAGATGCTCCATAAGCTCAGATAGCCCGCGACTCCCCCGAGGATGGCGCTACGCATATCGGGAGCGAATGGCGTGCCAGGCACGCTCCAAAGGCTGATTAACAAACCGATCCATACTAGCGGCAGTGTAATTTGGTCAGGCAAGAGCTGGTGATCGAAGTCGATCATCGACAGCGCAATCAACGCCCATGTCATCAGTAACGCCGCGCCGCAGTACCAGGTAAAGCCGAATTTCCACGCAACCGCTGCGGAGAGTATTGCGGTGCTCAATTCGACAATCGGATATCGAGCCGAAATTCTGACGCTGCAATTGGCGCATTTACCGCGCAGAAAAAGATAACTACTGACCGGGATATTCTGCCATGCCCGTATCGGCGACTGACACTTCGGGCATTTGGACCCCGGTACGACAAGGTTGAAAGCAGGTTGCGACGAAGGCGCTGAAGCTTGCAATGGAGCATCGGCGAGAATCTCCGTCGCCTGTTGCCGCCATTCACGCTCCAGCATGACGGGCAATCGATAAATCACCACATTTAGGAAACTGCCGATCAGCAGGCTAAAAGTGAAAGTCAGTGCAATCAGCAGTGACTGGTGCGCGGCCAAAAGATCGAATATTTCCATCGGTAACCTATAAGGAATCCGGTGTCACGGCATCGTATAGGAAAACGCCGCGCTCGTTATTTCTAACGGCGCGGCGTTTCGTTGGCGATGGATTTCCGATTGCTTGTTAGACAACTTGGCCCAACTTGAAAATCGGCAGGTACATGGCGATAACCAAGCCGCCGACCAATACACCGAGAATCGCCATGATCATGGGTTCCAGCAAGCTGCTCAAACCGTCGACCGCAGCATCGACGTCGGCTTCGTAGAAGTCGGCAATTTTTCCGGACATCTGGTCGAGAGATCCCGATTCTTCGCCAACGGCGATCATTTGCACAACCATGTTGGGAAACAAACCGGTGTTTTCCATTGCGCGCTGCAAGCGGTTACCGGTCGAGACTTCGTCGCGAACCTTCAGCGTGGCCAGTTCATAAACGATGTTGCCTGTTGCGCCGGCCACTGACGTTAGCGCTTCGACCAACGGTACACCTGCGGCGAACATGGTCGACAGCGTACGCGCGTAGCGCGCAATAGCGGCTTTCACCATGATGGGGCCAACTACCGGAACTTTCAGTAGCATTCTGTCCAAAAATTCCTGCATAGGACGGGAGCGCTTTTTAAACCAAAAGAAAGCATATCCTGCGCCGCCGAACACTAGGGCCAAAAACCAGCCTTTATCTTGCAGGAAGCGCGACATGCCAATAACCATTTGCGTGAATGCCGGCAGATCTGCACCGAAGTTTTTGAATAGATCCTCGAACTGAGGAATCACGAAAATCAACAAAATGACCGTTACGATGACCGCGACCGCCAAGACGGCGGTTGGATAGAAGAGAGCCTTTTTGATTTTCTTTTTTAGCGCCTCGGTCTTTTCCTGGTACGTGGCAATCTTGTCCAACAATGATTCCAGCGCGCCGGCGTGCTCGCCCGCTTCAACTAGATTTGTATAAAGTTTGTCAAAATGGAGCGGATGCTTGGCAAGCGCCTCATGCAGTGACGTGCCGCCTTCAATGTCGGCTTTAATTGCAAGTATCAGTTTTTGCATGGCGGGATTGTCGTGTCCGTTGCCGACAATATCGAACGACTGCACCATGGGAATACCCGCTTGCAGCATGGTCGCCAGCTGACGACTGAATAACGCAATATCCGCGGGTTTGACTTTGCCGCCTGACTTAAATAGTTGGCTCTGCTTGCGGACTTTTTTTGCGACCACGCCTTGCTTACGTAAATCGATGCGCACGGCTGCTTCGGACGCAGCCAACATGCGCCCTTTTACGCGCTTGCCTTTTTTGTCCATGCCTTCCCAAGTGAATGGGAACTGTTTTGCCGAGATAACGTCAGCCATTGTGCAAATCTCTAGCTAGAGGTGAATTATTCGACCGTACACTGATTGATTTCGTCGAGGCTCGTAACGCCATCCTTAGCTTTCTTAAGGCCGGATCGACGCAAGTCCCAAATGCCTTCTTTTTCCGCCTGATCCGCTATGTCGACGGCATTACCGTCGCGGAGAATGATACGCCCCATTTCTTCGGATACCGGCATCACTTGATAAAGACCCGTTCGGCCCTTGTAACCGTCGGAGCATTGACTGCAACCGACTGCACGAAAGATTGTCAGGCGCGAGCCGATATCTTCTTCCGTAAATCCTTCCTTCAGCGCGGCTTCCGGCGGCAAATCTACCGGCGCTTTGCAGTGATTGCACAGCTTGCGCGCCAGCCTTTGCGCGATAATCAGGCTGACGGATGTCGCGATAGCGTACGGTTTGACGCCCATATCGACCAAGCGCGTCAGCGTCTTTGGCGCGTCGTTGGTGTGGAGTGTGCTCAGCACTAAGTGACCGGTTTGCGCGGCTTTAATAGCGATTTCGGCAGTTTCCAAATCGCGGATTTCGCCGACCATGATGACGTCGGGATCTTGCCGCAAGAACGCACGTAGCGCGCCGGCGAAGGTCAGGCCGACTTTGGGATTGACGTTGACTTGATTCACGCCCGGCAAATTGATTTCGGCCGGGTCTTCCGCCGTCGAGATATTGGTGTCTTCCTTGTTGAGAATATTAAGCCCTGTGTAAAGGGATACTGTTTTGCCGCTACCGGTAGGCCCCGTTACCAATATCATCCCGTGCGGGCGCGACAATGCTTCCATGTAACAGTCTTTCTGGACCGGCTCGTAACCGAGCGCGTCGATACCCAACATGGCGCTCGAAGGATCCAAAATACGCGCGACGATTTTTTCGCCGAATAGCGTCGGGCAAGTGCTAACGCGAAAGTCGATGGCGCGGGTTTTTGAAATGCGCATCTTGATACGCCCGTCTTGCGGCACGCGCCGTTCGGCAATGTCGAGTCGCGACATTACTTTGATGCGGGCAGCCAGCTTGATGCCGAGTTGGACGGGAGGATTGGCGATTTCTTTTAAATAGCCGTCGAGGCGGAGGCGAATGCGATAGGTTTTTTCGTAGGGCTCGAAATGAATGTCGGACGCGCCTTTCTTGATCGCATCTAACAGAACTTTATTCACGAATCGAACGATCGGTGCGTCTTCGACGTCTTCGCGTCCGACAGCTTCGCCGAGTTCGTCCTCGCCGCCGGTTACATCCAGATTGTCGAGATCCAAATCGTCATCGGAAAGGGCCGGCATCGAGGTGTCGACCTGCTCCATTGCCTTGCCGGCCATTTTTTCGAGCTTGTCGTCCTCAACGACGACGGCCTCAAGGCTCAAGCCGGTTTGGAATTTAATTTCTTCGAGATTTTGTGTCGGGTCCGATACACCCACGAACAATCGCTTGCCGCGACGCATTAGTGGCAGAACGCGATGTTTCTGGAGCAGCTTGTCCGACACCAACTTAATGGTGTCTAAATCCGGTTGGAATGAATCCAGATCTAGCAGCGGTACGCCAAATTCCTGCGAAGCCGCGATGGCAATTTCGCGGGCATCTGCTATGCCCTTGTACACCAAGTAAGTAACGATATTGGCTTTTTCTTGATTTGCCGCGGCCACGGCTTCCAACATGGTCTTTTCGTCGACTAGGCCGTCCTGAATAAGGCGCTGCGACAACCCTTGCAAAAGGATGCGAGAACTGGCGGCGGACAGGTCGGGTTCTGACATGAGTTCGTAAACCGAGGTGGCAGGGCTTTAGGAGCCTAAGTCTTACCTAAGCATGGGCGCCGATCAAATGTAAAATATGCTTTAGTCTCACAGACTGGCGTGACTAACTGCGAGACTGACGTCACAAAACCTCTAACCTGCGGTTGCCGCCTGCCCGCCCGATGGACATGAACCAAAATTGGCATCTTTTGCGCCGGACGATCACGGGGTTGGCAACGTTTGCCATCGCGATTGCCTGGTTAATCCCCAATCACTATCCGCCTTGGTTGTCGTTCTATAACGAAAGCTGCATGGCATTGGGATTGCTGCTCCTCGCGATCTGCAGCGCCGCGCAACGCCCCCAAGTTGCCATGCCTGTCGTCGCTTGGGTTGTACTCGGAGTTGCGGCGATTCCCTGGTTGCACTTTGCCGCTGGTTCAGTGGTGTTTAGCGGGGATGCCTGGGTTTCCAGTCTCTACTTGCTGGGCTTGGCATGCGCCGTGGCCATCGGATATCAATACGCCAGTTTCGATCGGCGGGAGCTGGCCTTGCTGCTGGCCGTAGCCAGCCTTATCGCCGCCTGTGTTTCTAGTGTTCTGGCGTTACAGCAATCGTTATCGGGTGGGGTCGACAGCATTTGGGGTATCGATGGCGCCGTCGGTATGCAGGCTACTGCCAATCTCGGGCAGCCCAACAATCTTGCCACGCTGATTGGCTTCGGCTTGATCGGACTGTTTCTTTTGTTCGAGTTCCGCCATCTCGGGCGTACAGTCAGTTTTTGTTTACTTGGTCTGATGTTGCTTGGTATCGGGCTCACTAGATCCCGCACCGCTCTCTTGTACGGTCCGGTAATTATCGTATGCATGCTCCTGTACTTGCGCAGAGTGCCGACGGGTATAAGGACGCCACTTGGTACCGTGGTGTTGGCGACAGTCGCGCACTGGGGAATTTCAGCGCTATGGCCTTTTATGCAGGAGGCATTGATGTTGCCCACGGTGGCAACATTGGGCGAAAAAGGCCTTCAATCCAGCCGTTGGCAAACCTGGGTTATGTTCTTCGATGCGCTCAATGACCGGCCGTGGTTCGGCTATGGATGGATGCAGACCGGCGCCGCGCAGCTGGATGTCGCGCTTCGCCACCCATCGTCCGGCGAATTATTTCTCCAAACGCACAATATGTTTCTGGACCTTCTGCTTTGGTGCGGCTACCCGCTGGGTTCGTTGCTCGTGCTCGCAATAGTCTATTGGGGACTATGCCGGGGACTGCGCGTCGCGACGAAAGAGTCTTTGGCGGGTGTGTTCACGGTAGCGGTGTTTGGGGTGCATTGCATGTTGGAGCTGCCACATCAATACGCTTACTTTCTAATTCCAGTGGGGTTGTGGATTGGACTCATCGAGGACTCGGTGAGTGCTCCTGCTTTTCTGGCGACGTCTCTAAAGTACGGGGTGTTGATCGTCACAAGCGCTCTTCTAGCGTTGTTTTGGAAAGACTATCCAAAAGTGGAAGCCGATTTCAGGCTATTTAGATTCGAGCAGGTGCGTATTGGCCCCGTGCAGGCGGCGCAATTGGCGCCGAACGTACCGCTTTTCTCAGCGCTTACAACATATGTGCGCGTGATTCGATCTGCGACACCTGACAATAGGAAAATGAGCGCTGAGCAATTGCTTGAGATGAGACAGATTGTGCGCCGCTTCCCGTATATCACGGCACTCTATGCGTACTCGCTTGCGCTTGCGCGCAATGGAGATACGTTGGCAGCAAAGGGGACGCTCGTGACGATTCGCCGTATCTTTGGTGAAGAGGTGTATGGGGATTGTAGGCGCGACTTGCGCGGCAAGATAAGCGCAGGGGAGAAAGGATTAACGGCCGTTTATGAATTATTAGACGACGAACGATAATCGGAGCATTGCTCGCGCCCCCCCCAAAAAAAAAGCCCCTCCCGAAAAAACGGGAGGGGCCTACTGATCAAACTTCAGTCAGATATTACTGCAGTGCCTGCCAGTTGTTGCCACCGCCCGGAGCGGCAGTTAAGCCAGCGCACGAACCAGGGAGGAACTTGCGCACAGTTGCGTTATCCGAACCGCAAAGCCACATGTAGACCGAATTACCGATGTCGGTTGTAGGATCTAGGGCAGTAAGTCCGTCATTGGCGGTAGGTTGGAGATAGACAAACGCGCCAGTGATCGAATTGTCGATACCTTGGATCGTAACGCGAATCGCGCCCGCATCGTTGGTATCCACGCGGCTTACGTAAGCGCTAGTTGGCGTCGAAGATTCGCAGCCCCAGTTACCGGCCGACAAGCTGCTCGCATTGATCGCCGATTGATACTTTTCAGTTACCGTCGTGCGACAGGCGCTGGCAGCAAGGATGACTTCCGACATCTTCGCCTTCTTCGTGTAGTTCTGGTACGCAGGCAACGCAACGGCCGCCAAGATACCGATGATGGCTACCACGATCATCAATTCGATGAGGGTAAAACCTTTTTGAGCTTGTTTCAGCATTTGAGAGTCTCCAGTTGGTCAATAAAACGTTGGGCGTAGCACGCCTGGGCTTCCCACTAGCACGCCCCGTGCCAATTTAATTTGATCCGGCCAAGTGCCTGATTGGCAAAGGTTCGGTCGGGGGCGGAGTCTACACGGCAGCGAATTATGAAAGGTGAAGCATGTCGCAGATTGGCTGAAAGTGACGCGAATTGTCAGCTCTCGACGGTGGATTGCGACGTCCGTTTTTTGCGGCAGTTACATACTGCCTTGCACAAAAAGCATTGGGCCTTTCATTTTTAAGGCGACGAATCCCGGCGTGTCTTCGCTGTGCGATTCGACATTTAGATCGAAGATGCGATAGCCGAGGCCTAGCACAAGATGCTGGCCTTGACGCCAGCGAACAGCAAAACGCGCATCGGTGAGTTTGGCATCGACGTCGTCTTGCCCGACGCTCAGGTATTGATAGCGACCATCGATCGACCAGCGACGCGAGAAGTCGTAGCGGCCTTCGAGTCCAATCATCGGAATCGGGGCGATGCCTTCTTCGGGCTCGCGCGGAGGATTGGTGGCACGGACTTCGACATTGGCCTCCACGTCGGCTATTTGTACTCCGGCCGTGAGTCCGAGCTCATATCTATCCGTGCGAAACGGCAGCCATCCGTAGGTTAGGCCGATCATCGATATATTAAGGCTGCTATCGGCGCGCTGACCCGCGAGGTAGGTTTCGTCATCCCAGACGATATTGCGCGTTAGCGTTGCAAACCCGCTGCGACGCATCGAGATTCCGTGGAGCCGTACGAGGTGATGATCGCCGGGCAGCAGCGTCAGTTCCACTTGCAATATCGTATCGCTGTCCTCCAAACCCAAATCGTCTTCGGCGGACACTAGCGTGCCGGGGTTTTGCGGCGTCGGATCTAAACGAACTTGCGTGTCGTAGCCGCTGTGCACGATACCCACTTCCAATCGAAAGCGGTCTTCGATGGCGTAGGGAGGCGGGTTGGGGCTCAAGTAGTCGCGAGCGGCGTAAGCAACTTGGATAGTGCAGGCGAAGAACAATCCAAGAGCGAATATCGATGTTCTTTTTGATACAAGCATTGTTAGGCGCATCCGTTGTATCGCGGCATTGTGCCACGTTCGACTTTTGGATTCGCGCTGTCGCCGGTAACCGACGTCTGCCGTGCTCGTAATGGCCGGCGGCTGCGTCTGTTCGCACCGGGTAGCCAAATCGGAGTGGAAAAACCGCTACGGGTATCTACTGAGCGAGTGAGTAGCCGATCACACGTTCTAAGACTGTCCCTCATGGTGCAATAACGGTCGATGTGCGGCGCATCGCAATTGCGTGGCTCGTTTTTCAAGTTTTCCCCTAGATACCCGCTATCAACTGTAGATCTCGGAGCCCGCGAACGGGTTTTCCGAGGATCGTTTGCGACGACGGCCAAGAGCATGCCGTCGAACGAGTTGCAACGAGGTTCAAGTTGTTAGCCATATTTAAAGGTCCGCAGCGTAATAGCTCGCGAGTGGGTGTAATGATCGGTGACGGCGCAATTGCGCTGGCCGTCGTTCGCCGCCGTACGGGTGAGCGTCCTGCCGTCGAACATTGCGCGCTGCATCGCTGCGAAGGCAGCGAAGCCGTCGAACATTTGCTGCAACGAGTGCTGGCCAAGCTCGGTCTAAACCGAGCGACGGTGTTCGCAACGGTTTCCGGCGACGACTACCAGCTGGTGCAAGTCGAAGCGCCGGAAGTACAACCGGCCGAACTGCGCGCCGCCATTCGTTGGCGTTTGCGCGACGTCATCAACTTTCATATCGACGATGCCGTCGTGGACGTGTTTGAGATTCCCGATCAATCGCGTCGCGCCCAGGCCAAGATGCTGTTTGCGGTGGCGGCACGCAGTGCCGCTGTCCAGCGGCTGGTGAGCGCGCTGGCGCCGGTTGCGAGCGGCTTCGACGTGATCGACATCCCCGAACTATGTTTACGCAACGTCACGGCGTTGCTGCCGCAGGATCAAAAAGGCGTCGCGACGCTATTGCTGGGCGAGCGCGCGGCGCAATTGATTCTTACGCGCCAAGGCGTGCTGTATCAGGCGCGTCGCATCGAATACAGCCGCGGCCTCTCATTCGACTCCAACGACGCGGCGGACAATCAACTCGATGCCGGATCGTTGGCGTTGGAAATTCAACGCTCGCTCGACTACTACGAAAGCCACTACGACCAAACGCCGATCGGGGATTTGGTTATTGCGCCGGCAGGCGAGCGTGCGGGTGAGTTGGCGGAGCGGTTGCGAGCTGAAACCAGCCTGCGTATTGCGTTGCTGGATTTAAGCGGCGTGGTCGACGGCGCCGATGCCTTTGGAATGGATATTCCTGCGGAGTGTTTGCTCGCCTTAGGTGCGGCGCTGCGCGTCGAAACCACGGCGCTGTAGAGACACGTCATGCATCAGCAAATCAACCTTTATCAGCCGATTTTTCGCCAAGAACGCAAGCTGTTTTCGCTGCGAACGGTGACCATTACCTTGAGTGTGGTCATGGTTGCGCTGCTCGCGATCTGGGGTTTCGGTAAATACAACGTTTTGCAGTTGGAGCGAAGCGTCGCCGCAATTCGTCAGCAGCAGCAGGCACAGCAGCATATGGCGGAGACCGCCGGCGGGTTGCTCACTGCGCGCGCATCGCCCGAGGCGTTGAACGCCAGTATCAAACAACTGAGCGCGCAATTGGCGGAGCGCACTCGCGCATTGGATTTATTGCGCAGCGGCGCGGCCGGCGAGAGCGAGGGGTTTGCAAAGCGATTGTCGGCTTTGGCTCGCACGCGCACCGACGGACTCTGGTTGGAGCGGCTGTCGATCGGCGGCAGCGCCGGCTTATCGATAGAAGGTCGCAGCAACGACGCGGATTTGCTACCGCGTTATTTGCAGGAGTTGGCGAAGGCGCCCGAATTTATCGGCGCGCGGTTCGACCAAGTAGTGATCGACCGCTATCGCGATCGCGATGTGGCCGAGCGTGCGGCCAAAGGCCAGCTGCTGCCGCCCGCGGATGCCAAACAGATGTCGACCATACGGTTCAGCGTGTCCAGCCGTGCTGCGCGTGAAGCTGCGCCGGAGCCGCGTTCATGAGTCTCGGCGCTAACTTGGTCAATATATCGACGCGCTTTAATGCGATGACGCTGCGCGAGCGGGGCATGGTGTTCGCGGCAATACTCGCTGTATTGATACTTGCGTGGGACTCGCTGTTCATGCAGCCCTTGGATAACCGCAAGAAGGCGCTGACGGCGGAAATGCAAGCCGTGCAGGAAGGAATGGCGCAATTGGCGTCGTCGCTTACGGGCGAGGGCGGCGATCCGATCATGAAGGCGTTTGCTCAGCAGGAAGCGTTGAAGCAGTCGCTAGCTGCCGCCGACGCGCAATTACAGACCATGGCCGCCGGATTGATAGCGCCGCCGCGCATGGTGGAAGCGCTACGCGACATGCTCGAAAGACAGCAGGGACTGCGGTTGGTAGAGCTCAAGAATTTAGCTGCCCGCCCGCTAGTGCCGCCCAGCGATCCTCAGCAGGTCGCGCACGGTCCGTTTGTGCATCCGGTCGAGATAGTGGTCGAAGGCGATTACCTCACCTTGCTGCGTTATCTGCAATCGGTGGAAGCGTTGCCGTGGCGTTTTTATTGGCAGGTTTTGGAATTGCAAACCATCGAGTATCCGCAGAACCGCGTGCGATTGCGCATCAATACCTTAAGCATGGATGCGGAGTGGCTAGGCGTATGAACGAGCGAATGAAAGAAATTATCTACATGTGGCTTGGTGTCGCGTACTTCGCATCGCTGCCGACGGGCGTCGCGTATGCACAAGCGATCGCCGATCCCATGCGACCGCCGGTCGTAGTAAGCACGGTACAAGGTCCACGTCACAGTGGCGCGCCGAGCGGACCGCGTCTTACGGCGGTGTTCTTTAACGGTACGCGTCGCGTTGCGGTCATCGACGGCAAGGTTGTCGGCGAGGGCGACAGCCTGAATGGGTCCACAGTGACAGAAATATTTATCGACGGCGTGCGCCTGACGCGCGCCGGCCAAGCGCAGACGATGCGCCTTCCGAAAACAACGGTGCCGGTCAAAACGCGCGCCGCAGTGGAGAGTGAGTCATGAGTGTTAAACGTATCACCGGAGCATGGGCGCTTATTGTCGCGCTGCTCTCGCTTGGCGTGACGAACGTCGCCGTCGCTGCCGATGGCGCCGAAGACCGCTTCGACGTGGAAGTCAACGAAGCGCCGGCGCGCGCTTTCTTTTTGGGGTTGGTGTCCGGCACCAATCAAAATCTACTGGTGCATCCGCAAGTGACCGGCACGGTTACGCTGAGTCTTAAGAAAGTAACCGTGAAAGAAGTGCTGGAGGCGGTTAAGGAACTGTACGGCTACGACTATCGTACGGTGGCAACGGGCTACATGATCATGCCCGCCACCGTGCAAACGCGATTGTTCCAAGTGAGCTATCTCGATGTGGCGCGCAAAGGCGTGTCGCGCACGCGCGTCAGTTCCGGTCAGCTGACTCAAGGCGGCAATCAGCAATACGGCACCAGCGGCAACAACAGCATGGCGATGCCCGTGCAGAACAATGCCGAAGACCAAAAGAACATGTCGGTTGAAGGTACCGGCAGCGGCGTGGCGACGCGTCAAGAGGTGGATTTTTGGGGCATGTTGGACGTGACATTGCGCGCGATGGTCGGCACCGGGCCGGATACCAATGTCGTCGTCAGCCCGCAGTCGGGTGTGGTGATGGTGCGCGCCAATCCTACGCAGCTGCGCGATGTGACCGATTACCTGCGACGCATTCAGCAGGCAATGACCAGGCAAGTCGTGCTCGAAGCAAAGATTATCGAAGTGGAATTGGGCGATGCCTATCAAGCCGGCGTGAACTGGGCGGCCGTCTTTACTCAAGGCACCGGCCAATACTTCGTCGGTCAAACCTCTCCGTCGATGGGGTTCGACGCCAATCAGTTGCAGCAGTCCGGCCGTGCAGTGAACGTCGGACCCGGCAATCCAATAACGGGATTGCCGCTTGCAGCACTTGGCGGTGCGTTTACGGCCGCCGCGGATTTTACGGACTTCGCCGCGTTTATCGAGTTGCTAAGCCTGCAAGGCAACACGAATGTGCTATCGAGCCCGCGCGTTTCCACGCTTAACAATCAAAAGGCGGTCATTAAGGCCGGCTTCGACGAATTCTTCGTGACCGACGTTTCCAGTAACACGGTCACGGGTACCGCGGCCTCGACTTCGCGCGACGTCGACTTCACACCGTTCTTCTCGGGTGTCGCGCTAGATGTCACGCCGCAAATAAGCGAAACGGGCGAAGTGATTCTGCATATCCATCCTTCGGTGAGCGAAGTGGTGGATCAAAACAAATCCATCACCGTCGGCGGCGTGACCGACACCATCCCGCTCGCATTCAGCAAGATTCGCGAATCGGACAGCATCGTCAAAGCCAAGAACGGTCAAGTCATCGTTATCGGCGGCTTGATGCGCGAGACCCAAGATACGAAGCAGTACAAGACACCGATATTGGGATCGATACCGGTGCTCGGCCGCTTGTTCCGTAGCGAGCGCGAAAGTGCGCGCACGGTGGAGTTGGTGATCTTGCTGCGACCGATCGTCGTCGAAGATTCGGACTGGGACCAGTTGGTTAAAGCACCGCTGGATCGCGTCGAAGAATTGAAGAAGCGCGGCGAGAAGGCCACAAGGTAGGAGGTCCAGCATGCTGGACCCGTACGGGTACGCGCCTACCAACGATCACACATTCAGTTGTCAGCACCATGTCCGAAGCACTTAAACGCAAGAAGGTCCGCTTAGGCGAACTGCTCATCGAGAACAAGGCGATCTCGGAAGAGCAGCTAAAGACCGCGCTTGCCGAACAGAAACGCACCGGCCGAAAGCTAGGCCGCGTGCTCACCGATTTGGGGTTGGTGCGCGAAGAAACGCTGCACGACATTCTTGCCAAGCATCTGCAGATTCAATTCGTCGATGTGCGGCAATTGAATCTCGATCCCGCGGTCGTTCGTCTGTTGCCGGAGGCGCACGCAAGACGTTTCCGTGCTTTGGTTTTGCAAGCCGACGCGCGCGGACTGTTGGTCGGTATGTCCGATCCGACCGACTTGATGGCGTACGACGAGTTGGCAAACCGCTTGAAGCAGCCGATTCGTATCGCGTTGGTACGCGAAACCGACATGCTCAAGACCATGGACGTGCTGTATAGGCGCACCGACGAAATCGCTTCGTTGGCGCAAGAAGTGCGCGAAGAACTCAGCGAAGGCGACATCGACATCGAGAAGCTGACAGCCGACGAAGGTTCGGCCGATGCGCCGGTCATTCGGCTGCTGCAATCCATGTTTAGCGATGCCATTCAAGTGCGCGCGTCCGACGTGCACATCGAACCCGGCGAAAGCGTGTTGCGCGTTCGGCAACGCGTAGACGGCATATTGCAAGAGCAAGTCATCGACGGTCGTCGTGTCGCCGGTGCATTGGTGACACGGCTAAAGCTTATGAGCGGTCTCGATATTGCCGAGAAGCGCCTGCCGCAAGACGGCCGCTTTACCGTCAAGGTAAAAGACAAGACGGTGGACGTGCGTTTGTCCACCATGCCGACTCAGTACGGCGAGTCGGTGGTTATGCGTTTGCTTGACCAATCCGCCAACTTGATGAAGTTGGAAGAGCTCGGCATGCCGGCAACCATGGTCGAGCGATTCCGTTCGTTGATCGAACGCAGCGCAGGCATGGTGTTGGTAACGGGTCCGACCGGATCGGGTAAGACGACAACCCTGTACTCCGCGCTCAACTACCTCAACGACGCGCAGACCAAGATCATTACTGTCGAGGATCCGGTGGAGTACCGCTTGGATCGCGTCAATCAAGTGCAAGTGATGGCCAAGATCGGCTTAGACTTTGCGCGCGTGCTGAGGACGACATTGCGCCAGGATCCGGACGTGATTCTCGTTGGCGAAATGCGCGATCAAGAAACTGTCGATATCGGGTTGCGCGCCGCTATTACGGGCCACTTGGTGTTCTCGACATTGCACACGATGAGCGCCATTTCCACCGTGCATCGTCTGCTGGATATGGGCGCCGCACCGTTCATGATTGCATCGGCGGTGCATGCGATTATCGCGCAGCGCTTGGTGCGTCGTGTATGCGACAGCTGCGGCGCAGAAGCGGAACTCACGCCGAATCAATCGGCATGGCTGATTACGCAAGTCGGCGCCGAACAAGCCAAGCGTATGAAATTTCGCGTTGGCGGTGGATGCACTTTCTGTAATCTCACCGGCTATCGCGGTCGAGCCGCAATCTATGAACTGTTGGAGATCGACCGTCCGCTTGCCGACGCAATTCGTCGGGGCGATCCGGTCGAGTTCATGAATGTAGCGCGTGCACGTCCTGGCTTCGTGCCCTTGGTTAATAGCGGACTCGAACTGGCCGCTGCGGGCGTCACAAGCATCGCGGAAATTATCGGTGTCACCAGCGGTATCGACGATGCGGAAGAAGAACGCATCGTCGCGAAGGCCGACGCGTAGTCGAAGCACGCTATGCCTATGTTCTCTTACAAAGGCCGATCGTTACGCGGTGAACCCGTGTCCGGTCAGTTGGAAGGCGATACGGCAGAGGCGGTTGCCTCGCGGCTCTTCAATAGCGGCGTCACGCCCATCGAAATTGTTGCTGCTAAGGCGGCCGAGTCGGCCGACGCCGGCGAATTTTGGCGAAGGCTGGGAGGCGGTAAGCCGAAAACGTCCGATCTCGTCATGTTCTCGCGTCAGATGTACACGATCACGAAATCGGGTATTCCGCTGTTGCGGGGATTAAAAGGCTTGGCGGAGTCGACACATAACATCGTGTTGCGCCGCGCGCTCGAAGACATCATTTCCAGCTTGGAGTCGGGGCGCGATTTGGCGAGCAGCTTTTCCCGTCATCCCGATATCTTTGCAACGCTCTATGTCAGCATCATTCGCGTGGGCGAGTCCACCGGCACGCTTGAGAACTCATTTCTACGGTTATCGGAATACTTGTCGCAAGATCAGGATGTGCAAGACAAAGTGCGCAGCGCCTTGCGCTATCCGATGATCGTGATGGCGGCTATCGCCATTGCGATCGGCGTCATAACAGTGTTTGTCATCCCCAATTTTGCTCCGCTGTTCAAAGTGCTGGGCGACGACATTCCCATGCCAACACGCATCATCATGGGTGTGTCGACGTTTACGCAAAACTACTGGTGGTTGGTATTGGGAATGTTAGCTGGCGCCTATGTATGGGCGAAGCAATATACCTCTACTGAGATCGGCCGCTATAAGTGGCATCGCTTAAAGCTCAGGCTGCCCATCGTCGGCAAGCTCACTCACGAGGCGATCCTCGCGCGGGTGAGCCGCTCGCTGTCGATTTCGCTTGCTGCCGGCATGCCGATGATTCAAACGCTAAATGTCATCGCACGTTCCGCCGGTAATGACTATATGGCGGAGCGCGTGATGCGTTTGCGCGATGCGGTCGAGCGCGGCGATCCGCTCAGCCGAGCCGCCGCGACAGTGGGTATGTTTCCACCGCTTGTGCTGCAAATGATGGCGGTGGGCGAGGAAACAGGCGACTTGTCCGAATTGCTGGATGAAGTGGCGGATTTTTACGAACGTGAAGTGGACTACTCGCTTAAAAATCTAAGCGCAGCGATCGAGCCGATCATGGTAATCGCGGTGGGCGCCGTAGTGCTCATTCTTGCTTTAGGAGTGTTCCTCCCGATGTGGAACATGATCGGCAAGGTCGGCGGCGGGCACTGAGTGAGCGGAGCCCTTAAGTATAAGTACCAGTCGTTCAGAATTGCGCGTGTCGTTCTTCACACATTCGCAAGGCCGCCCTCAAGTGCAGTTTTAGTCTGACGAAAGAGCTTACGTGGCGATGTACAGGAGGCAATCATGATTCGCAATGCGCGCGGTTTTACGCTGATCGAGTTGGTCGTTGTCATAACGATTCTGGGAATTTTGGCTGCGTTCGCAGTGCCGAGATTTATCGCGTTGCAGGCCGAGGCCCGCGCCGCGTCCGTACAGAGCCTGCACGGCGCATTGCGAAGCGCTGCATCCATGACGCATAGCATGTGGTTGATTAGAGGCGGTCCGACGGTCGCAATGGAAGGCGCTACGATCGATATGGCGAACGGCTATCCCACGTACGACGATATTGTGCTGACGCTAATAGATAGCGCCGGCTTCAACTACCAACCGCTGACCGGTCAGTTCTCAAAAGTGGGCGCCGCCACCGCCGCCACTTGTAGTGTGACGTACACCCCACCTGCGGCACTAGGTGCTGCGCCGGGGTTCATTATTGATGTGTCGAACTGCAGCTAGCGACCACCGCCTCGTGAGGCTGGTCACAACTTTGCGTAAGCGATTTAAGTACTGCCCCGACACCGTCGATACAGAGTTCAAGTCGGTCTCTTAACAGAGTGTAGATCGAGATTTTTGGAGTAACCAAGTCATGTCGAAAGCATCTGCTCGTGGTTTTACGTTGATTGAATTAGTGGTGGTCATCACCATT
>Ga0315910_10002334_pt1 | contig 16796 bp, 14 predicted proteins | sample EdamamesoilMG_FD_204470 | JGI IMG/M metagenome (GOLD analysis project Ga0315910, IMG submission 204470) | Garden soil microbial communities collected in Santa Monica, California, United States - Edamame soil | ecosystem: Environmental > Terrestrial > Soil > Garden | place: USA: California... | reverse complement strand
TGGGCCACCGTGCTCGGCATAGGGAAGATCGCGCGCCGCCCCCAGCAGTTCGAGTCGCAGTTCCAGCGGATCGCGGCGCGCCGCGGCGGCGACTTCGTCCACGAAGCTCTGCACGGAGAAGGCGGTGAAGGTGTGCAGCGGCGCGCGCCACCAGCCGCGCGCCAGGCCGAACGGCACGTCGACGAACTCGGCCCGATAGTTAGGCACGCAGGCCGCGGGGAAACCGTCGATGTCGAGCGTCCCCACCCAGTCGACGCTGTCGTCGCGGTCCGCGCGCCACTTGCGCGAGGTGGCCGCGACGCGGTGTGACCAGCCGCTCACGTGGCCCTGCGCATCGAGCGCGGCGCGCATCCGGTGCACGCCGAACGGGCGATAGAAGTCGTTCTGCAAATCGTCGTCGCGGGTCCACACCAGCTTCACCGGTTTTCCCAGGGCCTGCGCGACCAGCACGGCCTCGGCGATGAAGTCGTTCTCCAGCCGGCGCCCGAAACCGCCGCCGGATCGGGGCAGCTCGATGTCGATGGCGAGCCGCGACAATCCGGTCATCGCGGCGATCATGCGCGAGGCGCCGCCGGGACTTTGCAGCGAGGCGATCAGCCTGGCGCGATCCTTGCGGATGTCGATGACCGCGCCGGGCGGTTCCATCGTGGCATGCGCGAGGAACGGCACCTTGTACTGGGCTTCGACGCGCGTCGCCGCCCCGTCCCACGCCGCCGCCAGGTCGCCGTCATTGCGCCCGATCTTCACGCCCTGTTCGCCGGCGGCCGCTTCGCGGCAGCGCCGTTCGAGCGCGCGCGTGGAGTCCGCGGCCCACGGACCGGGCTCCCATTCGATGCGCAAGGCCTTGCGTCCCCGGATCGCGGCCCAGGTGTTGTCCGCGATGACGGCCACGCCGGCGGCGAGGTTGCGCGTGAGGTGACCCGGCGCCGGTGGCGCGATCGGCACGATGGCCTGCACGCCGCGCACCTTGCGCGCCGCGGAATCGTCCAGTGACTTCAGTCGCCCGTCGAAGAAGGGACAGCGCGCGATCACGGCGAACAACATCCCCGGCTGGGACGCATCGCTGCCATAACGCGCGCGGCCACTGACGATGTCGGCGCAGTCGGCGACGCTGGCGGGCCGGCCGATGATGCGGAAGTCCTTCGGCTCCTTGAGTTTGAAGGGCCCCGTGGGCAGCGCCAGGGTCGCGGCGCGCGCGGCCAGCGCGCCGTAGGTGAGCCGGCGGCCGTCGGCGTGGCGCACCTCGGCGTCGCGCGCAGTCAAACTACCGGCATCGGCATGCCAGGCCTGCGCCGCGGCGGCGATCAGCAGCTCGCGAATCTGCGCGCCGGCCTGGCGCAGTTCCTCCCAGCCGTCGGAGATGCTGGTGCTGCCGCCGGCACCCTGCGGCCCGTAACGCGGGGCGAACGTGCCCGGCTCGTCGCCAGGCTTGATGCCATAGGGCAGCTGCTCGACGCTCAGCTGGTCCCAGCGCACCTCGAGCTCTTCGGCCACCAGCATCGGCAGCGAGGTGCGCACGCCCTGACCGATCTCGCAACCGCGCGCGCCGATGACGATGCGGTTGTCGGCATGGATGGTCACGAACACACCCAATGACGTGGCGGGCGCGGCGCGCGCGTCCGGCGTCGCCGCGAAGCCCGGCAGGCCGATCGAGGCATACAACGCGCCGCCCGAGAGCGCGGCGATCTCCAGGAACTGGCGGCGGGTGTGCTGCATCGCGCTATTTCAGCACCGCACGGCGGATTTGTGCCATCCATCCGGCGCAGAGACCCCTCCTCCCGACGCAGCAGGTGCCGGTTGCGGCGCAATGTGTTCTACTGCGCCGGTCGCTCAATATGAATTTTGATTCGTATTTTCGGCGACGCCGGACGGAGGCGTCTAACTACAGACCGGCGCCCCGTCCCCGGAGCGGATGCGAAGCCGCGCGCCCGCGCCGGCTGTCTGCAGGAGACGGCGGGGCGGCGCTACCCCCAGCTCGCCCCGCCCTCCTGCCAGGCTCGGCCGCGCCTAACTACGACCGCGGCGCGCGCGGGGCCGGGGCGCGGCGGGCCTGCCGTCCGCGGGCCCGATGCCGGCGATGAGCCGGAAGGCGCGTTCTATCTGGCGGCGGAACGCGGGATCCTCGAGCTGCAGCGGGCCCGGCTGGTTCATGAGCGTGTTGTTGAGCGTGCCGCGCATCATCTGGAACGCGAAGCGCACGCGCTCGAGCTCCTCCCCGGTCAGCGCCCGCCCGAGCAGCGCGGCGTAGCATTCGAGGAATCGCCCGACCGACTCGCGGCCGAGCTCGCGGAACTCGCGCCAGAAATCCGGATCGGTGGTGCCCTTGCGCAGCGCCGCGCGCCACAGGTTCGGATGTTCGAGCACGAAGGTGAGGTCGCGCGCCACGGCGCGCTCCACGATGTCGTCGAGCGTCGCGTCGGCGTAGCAGCTGTCGAGCTGGCCGCGGCTCTGCGCGCGACGCACTTCCGCGATGGCGAGGAAGTACTGGTCCTTGTCGGCGAAGCGCAGGTAGAACGAGCCGACCGCGCAACCGGCGGAACGCGCGATGTCGGCCACCGACAGTTCGTCGAAGTGCTTGCGCCGGAGCAGCTTGAATCCCGCGGCCAGCAGGCGGTCCCGGGTTTTTTGCGCGCGGTCTTGTTTGACGGGCAGGCTGAAGCGCGGAGCGGGATCATCCTGCGAGGTGGGGTGCGACGTGGACTTCATGCGTCCGCATGTTAGCGGATCACGCGCCGTCACTCACGGGCGGCGGGCTCGCGCGCGGCGACGGCCTTGACCTTGTTGGCGCGACACTCGGTCTCGAGCATGCCGCCGTGACACGGGATCGCGAAACTGCCCTCGATGCGAATGGATCTGTTGCGCGCCAGTGCGTCGATTCCATCGATCCTGAAGGATCCGGCGACGCCTTCCATGTCGAATCGGTCAATCACGAGCGTGCCACTGGTGGCGTCGTATTCGCGCTGGTCGAACAACAGCGGACCCGCGAGCACTTCGCCCGGCTTCACCTCGCCGCTGCTCTTGCCGACGATGGGATAGGTGCCCGCGCCCAGCGGCATGTCCTGCTCGCCGGATGAAATCGCCGCGAGCGACAGCCGGATGCCCGGCGGGCCGGGATCGCTGCAATTGATGTCGAGTGGCATGGCCGTCCTGTTCGCGTGCAAGGTCTCCCTTTCCCTGGCGCTGGCCCAGTAGACCGAGTGCGCGCTGCTCGGACTCTCACCCGTCGGCTCCACGCCGTGCGGATCCCACCAGCTCGTCCAGCGATGCTCCGCCGGCTGCGTCATGTGGATGCGGCAGGCCTCGATGCGCGGTTCCACGGCACTCGAAGTCACCGCACGCGCGGGCGCGGCATCCCGCGCCGCCTCGGGTTCGCCGGATTGCCCGGGTTTGCAGGCCGCCAGCAGCGCGGCGACTGCCAGCAGGAACAGGACGCTTCGCACCGTCATCTCCGTCATCTCCGTCATCTCCGTCATCAAGGGCCGTTGCCGACTGGCGCCAATGTCGGCGAACCCGCGGTCGATGTCTGCCTTGCATCGAGGTGCGTTGCGGTGGGATTCGTCCGACCCGGGCCCCCGGTTGCGCCCTGGGCGCCCCATTCGACCATCAGCGCAACGAACGCCGGCTCCCCATTTCGCGCCGCGTCGATCGTGGCCGGACGCCGGGCGCGCTTGCTTGACCCCAAGCTGAATGCGTGTTCATATTTTTGTGAACGTCAATTCATATAATAGTCGCGCGCGCCGCACACCGGCACCGCGCGGCAGGGGGAATCGATGCGATCGAGTCAGCGCGTGCGTGAACCCGGCAGCGGACGCCGCGACGCCGTGACACGGCGGCAGGTCCTGGGCGGAACGCTGGCGGGCACGCTCGGCCTCGCGACGCGCAAGCTGCGCGCGGCGGACGGCCCTTCCCTGCCGAACATCGTGTTCCTGCTGGCCGACGATCTCGGTTACGCCGACCTGAGCTGCTACGGCCGCAATTTCCAGACACCGCGCATCGATTCGCTGGCACGCAATGGCGCACTGTTCACGCAGGCTTACGCGAGCTCCTGTGTCTGCTCGCCGACCCGCGTGGCGCTGATCACCGGCCGCGAGCCCGGCCGACTGCGCATCGGCCAGGACGAGCCGCTCGGCACCGAGCGTGAAGGCACCCTCGGCCTGCCCACCGACATCCCGACGCTGCCCGCGCTGCTGCGCAAGCAGGGTTATCGCACCTCGCTGTTCGGCAAGTGGCATCTCGGCAAGCCGCCCAACTTCGGACCGCTCAAGAGCGGCTACGACCGCTTCTTCGGCATGTACGGCGGTTACTCCTTCTACTTCGGTCACGGCAAGGACGATCCGAGCCCGGTCATCGACCAGGAACGCATCCTCACCGACCACGGCTATCTCACCGACCTGCTGGCCGACAAGGCCATCGAGGAACTGCAGGTGTCGGCGCGCGAATCGCGCCCGGCGTTCGTCAGCCTGCACTTCAACGCGGTGCACTGGCCGTGGGAGGGACCGGGAGATCGCGCGCGCTCCGCGGGCATCGAGCTCGCGGTCGACCGCGACAGCGGATCGATCGAGACCTACCGCGCGATGCTCGACAGCCTCGACACCAACGTCGGCCGCGTGCTCGACGCGCTGGAAGCGCTGCAGATCGCGCGCAACACGCTGGTGGTCTTCACCAGCGACAACGGCGGCGAACGATTCTCGGATGTCTGGCCGCTGACCGGCATGAAGGGCGAGCTGCTCGAGGGCGGCATCCGCGTGCCGCTGCTGGCGCGCTGGCCGGGCCGCATCGCGGCGGGCCTGCGCACCCAGCAGGTGTCGGCCACCACCGACTGGCTGCCGACCCTGCTCGCGCTCGCCGGCGGCGCGCCGGATCCAAACTACCCGAGCGACGGCGTGAACCTGCTGCCGGTGCTCACCGGCGCGCAGCCCGCGCAAGCGCGCACGCTCTACTGGCGCTACAAGGCCAACGGCCAGGCGGCGGTGCGCGACGGCCGGTGGAAGTACCTGAAGCTCGGCGCGCAGGAACACCTGTTCGACGTCGAAGCCGACCCGCGCGAACGCGCGGAGTTGCGCGAGAAGTTTCCCGAAGAGTTCGAACGACTGAAGCGGCTCTACGCCGCGTGGAACGCGCAGATGCCGCCCTATGCCGCGGATGCGCGCAGCTACGACGTGAAGACCAACACCGCCGACCGTTACTGATTCGCACTGGATTGCCACTTGGGGGGAGATATGAAACTACGCAAGAACCCGCAGACTCTCGTCACCATCGCCGGCTCGGCCGCGCTCACCTTGTGCGCGCAGGCCATGGCGCAGACCGAGGATGCCAGCGCGCTCGAAGAAGTCGTGGTCACCGCGCAGAAGCGCGAGCAGAACATCCAGGAGGTGCCGATCGCGATCGACGCGATGTCGCGCGACACCATCCTCGCGCATCGCATCACGGGCCCGGATGACCTGATCAAGGAACTGCCGAACCTGAGTCTCAAGACCGCCTCGGCGGTGAACTCCGGGTTCGCCATCCGTGGCGTCGGCACGCAGAACTTCCACCTGACGGCATCGCAGGCCGTGGGCCTGTACTTCGACGAGGTGTCGCAGGTGACGCCTTTCACCAGCCAGCTCGGCCTGTTCGACATGGAACGCATCGAGGTGCTGCGCGGCCCGCAGAACACCCTGTTCGGCCGCAACACCACCGGCGGCGCCGTGAACTTCATCACGCGCCGTCCGAACGTCGAAGACGGCACCAACGGCTACTTCAACGTCAACGTCGGCAACTTCGGCAAGCTCGACGGCGAAGGCGCCATCGGCTTCGCCCTGGGTGAGCATTTCTCCCTGCGCGCCGCGCTGCAGGCGCAGAACCGTGATGGCGTGTTCACCGACGTGGAGTCGGGCGACAAGATCGGCAGCACCAAGCGCCTGTCGGCGCGCGTGGGCCTCGCCTGGCAACCCTCCGAGGCCACGAGCGCATGGCTGTCGTTCCACTACGGAGACAGCGATCCCGAGCGCGTGCCGCGCAAGGCCACGGGACGCTTCATGGCCGACAACGCCACCACCTGCCCCAACAACAATACCGGCGCCGACCAGTTCGACGGCCTCAGCGACTGCTACGCGCGCAACAAGACCGGCGTGCCGTACAACCCGTCGCTGGCCGGCTGGCGGGACGCGCACGATGCCGCCAACAACACCGCCGAAGTCAGGCTGGAGGGTGCGCTGCTGAACGTGTCGCACGACTTCGGCCCGGTGACGCTGGTCAGCCTCACCGGCTACGACAATGTCGAGCAGCACCTTGCCGACGAATCCGGCGGCCTGCCCTACATCCAGTTCCAGGCGCAGCAACAGGGCGACTACCAGACGTTTTCGCAGGAGTTCCGGCTCACCTCGAATGGCGAAGGCAGCGTGAACTGGATCGGTGGCGTGTTCTTCTCGCACGAGAACGATCATTTCGCGACCACCGCGCGCAACAACGCCGTGGGTCCGCCGACCAATGCCGTGGTGCCCACCGCCATCCTCAACCAGCGTGGCGACGTGTATTCGGTGTACGGGCAGATCGACTGGGCGCTCAGCGAGAAGCTGAACCTCAACGCCGGTTTGCGCTGGACGGATGACTCCAAGACCGGCGACACCACCGTCGTCGCCATGTTCGACACCGACACCGGGCTCATCACGGGCGCGCGACTGCCGGCGGACTTTCTCTACAGCCGCGACTTCGTGCTCGCGCACCAGGACGATTTCCCGACGCAGTGCGCGCCGGGCGTGGTGCCCTGCTCCGGGCCGTGGAAGAAAGTCGAACAGGACTACAGCAAGACCGCCGGCAAGATCGGCATGGACTATCACTTCAGCGATGGCGTGATGGGCTACGCCAGCGTTTCGACCGGCTTCAAGGCCGGCGCCTTCGACACGCGCGCGCAGGCCGTGCTGCTCGGCACAGGCGACCTGCCGGTGAAGCCCGAGGAGCTGATCTCCTACGAAATCGGCGTGAAGAGCGTGTTGCTCGACCACCGCATGAAACTCAACGTCACCGCGTTCTACTACGACTGGAAGGACCTGCAGACCTTCGCCACGATCCCGGGCATCGGGCCCGCCTTCCTCAACCTGCCGAAGTCGAGGCTCATCGGCCAGGAGCTCGAGTGGGAGTTCGCGCCGTCGAGCGACTGGCTGCTGAAGCTGTACGCCGCGCACCTGAAGTCCGAAGTCACCGACGTGGGCACGCTCGGACCCGATGCCGCGGTGGTCGGCGCGCCGTTGCCGCAGGCGCCGGAGTGGACCTACAACCTCGGCGCGTCCAAGGCATTCGCGATCGGCGAACACCGCCTGACCATCGGCGCGCGCGGCCGCTACGCCTCCGAACAATGGGGCACGATGAACGAGCGCCCCAACACGCTGATCAAGTCGACGACTTTCCTCGACGCCTCGGTCAACTACGAGTTCGGCCAGGACAATCGCCACGTGGTGAGCATGTGGGGTGAAAATCTCACCGCCGAGAAGACCTGCTACCTGCTGGGCGATCTCGACGGCTTCACCTGGACCAACGCCTGCCAGCCGAACGAGGGGACGGCGCTGTACGGCATTTCGCTGACCGCGCGCTTCTGAGAAAGGGAGAGTGCACCGCCCGGGAGGGCGGTGCCTCCGTGCTCAGGCCTTCAGTAGTTTGAGCAGCTCGGTTTCACGTTCGGGCGAGAGTCCGGCACGCAATTTCTGCTTGTCCGCGGGCCGGGTCTTCTGCCATTCGAGCGTGTCGCGGATCGTGGTCTCGAGCGGGCGGAATTTCAGCCCCTGCTTCTCGGCGCGGGCGGATGCCACGAGCCCATGTCCGAGGCTCTCGCCCGAAGGTGGTGCCCAGATCGGAAGCTCCTGGCTGGCCCACATGCCAGGTTCGGTCGCCTTGTTCTGCGCCAGGAACCCGGCGCTCGCCCAGGTGAACCTGGTATCGGCGCCGGTCACGCGTTTGCTCGCCTCCAGCAATTTGCCCATGGTCGCCCAGCGCGGCGGTGTGCAGAGATTGTACTTCCCGACGATGCGTTTCTCGGCACAACGGCGCACGAAGTCCGCGAGGTCGCGCACGTCGATGAACTGGATGGGATCATCCGGCGTTCCGGGCGCCAGCATCTCGCCGCCCTGCGCCACGCGGAACGGCCAGTAGGTGAACCGGTCGCTGAAATCGCCGGGACCGCAGATGTAGGTGGGCCGGATGATGTTGGCGCGCTTGCCATAGGCCTGCGCCACGACCTCCTCGCACAGCACCTTCAGCGCGCCGTAGTTGTCGCCCGTGAGCTTGTCCTGCGGCAGGTCGCCGATGGGCGCGAGCTTGTGCGACTCGTCGATGGGCGGGTCCTGGAAGTTCTCGTACACCGCGATGCTGGAGATGAAGATGTAATGCGGCGCGTGTTTCGCGAGCAGGCTGGTGGAGAGCTTCACCTGGCCGGGCGTGTAGCCCGAGTTGTCGATGACCACGTCCCAGTCACGGCCCTCGAGCGACTTGAGGTCGCCATTGCGATCGCCTAACAACTGCTCGACGCCCTGCTTCGCTTCCGGGTCGCGTTTGCCGCGATTGAACAGCGTGACCTGGTGGCCGCCGGCGGTCAGCGCATCGACGAAATGCGGGCCGATGAAGCCGGTGCCGCCGAGCATGAGCACGCGCAGGGGCTTCGACTTCGCGAGCGCGGGCATCGCACCCGCGAGCGCCGAATATCCAGCAAGCTTGAGAACGTCACGCCGGTTGTGGGTCATGGCTGCACTCCGTATGGGTGCGGCGTTTGTACTCCATTGCGTCCGGCTTGTGGGAATTCACGGACGCGGGGGGCCATCGATTCGGCGCAATTTCCGACAGCCGGCCGCCGGACCGCCCGGCAAAATGCCCCCATGGCCAGTATTCGCAAAGAAATCCATATCGATGTCCCCCCCTCCCAGGTCTGGGAGGCGCTGCGCGACGTCGGTGCCTTGCACACGCGCCTGGTGCCCGGCTTCGTCACCGACACCCGCATGGAAGGCAACACGCGCGTGGTGACCTTCGGCAATGGCATGGTGGCGCGCGAGGAGATCGTGGGCATCGATGAACAACGGCGTCGACTGGCCTGGGCCATCGTCGATGAACCGTTCCGGCACTACAGCGGCGTGGCGTGGGTGGAGCCGGATATCAACGGCGGCACGAATTTCGTCTGGACCGCGGACGTGTTGCCGGACGCGATCGCGCAACAGGTCGAATCCATGATGTCCGCGGGTATCCAGGTCATCAAGAAGACACAGGAAGCGACGCGCCACCCGGACTCTCGACAATTATCCGGCTGACTGTTTCGAGTCAGTGAGCGCGTTTCTTGTCCGGCAGCGAAAACACCACGTAGCCACCCTTGCCCAGCGGCTCGGGCGAGCCGATGCCGCTCTCGCGCGAATTCAGTCCCCAGGTGTGGGGCGTGGTCGCGTTCACCACGATGTAGGTCCTGCCCTTCACCCGGTACGCGGCCGGCAGGCCCTCGGTTCCCATGGGTAGTTCGGCCGACCACAGGACTCTGCCGTCGTCCGCGTCGTAGGCGTAAAGCACGCCATCCCGCGCGGTGGAGAACACGATGCCGGTGGACGTGACGATCATGCCCTGGCGCTGCGCGCCGCGCGGCACGCCGTCGTCCTTGCCGCCCGCCCGCGTCGCGTCCTTGTCCTGGCCCAGCGGCCGGCGCCACTTGATGACACCGCGGTTCAGGTCGTAGGCGATGATCTGCGACCAGGGCGGCGCCAGTAGATAGGGATGCCCCAGGCCGTAGTCGGTGAAATAGCGCTTCTCGGGCGTCGCCACGCCGGGCGGATAGGCGTCCATGGCCTTCACCGGCGCATCGGGCGCCACGGGCGGGCGGGAGAAGCCGCCCTTTCCCACCACCGGTCCTTCGGGCAGCTTGTCGGGAATGGGCGTCTCGGAGGCGAAGCGCGGGCGCGCGGCCCCACCGAGAAACGCGAGGATGTCGCCGATCTGCTGGTCCGTGACATGCGGCAGCGGCGGCATGCGGCCATTGCCGTAGGTGACGATGCGGCGGAACTGCGGCCCGTTGATCTGGCCTCCCACCGACAGCAGCGAAGGCGCGGCCGGTGTGCCGGCGCGGTCGGCGCCGTGGCACAGGGCGCAGTTACCGGCGTAGGCCTGCTTGCCGCGTTCGAGGGTCGCGGCATCCGGCGGGCCGAAGCGCATGCGCGGCCCCGCGGAGTCGGTGAGCTCCTGCAGCTTGTAGAACGATGGAAAGTCCTGGTTGAGTAGATAGAGGATGCCGGCCCCTGGATCCGCGGCGGTGTTGCCCCAGTTGGTGCCGCCCACCGCGCCGGGCACGACGGCGCTCTCGACCAGTGCCGGCGGGCTGAACATGCCGGTGCGCGCCTTCGAGATGCGCTCGCGCCACGCGGCGCGCTCGGCATCGGTGATGAAATACGGCGTGAGGTCGTCGGGCTTCACGATTTGCCGCGCGGTGGGTTCCAGCACCGGGATGGGCTGCGTCGGCCAGGACTGCTCGCCCGGCACGTCGCTCTTCGGCCCCGCGCGCTCCTCGATGGGCCACACCGGCGCGCCGGTGACGCGGTCGAACACGTATACGTAACCCTGCTTGGTGGCCTGCGCCACCGCGTCGATGCGCCTGCCGTCCTTGCGCACGGTGAGCAACTGCGGCGCGGCGGTCGGGTCGTAGTCCCACAGGTCGTGATGGACCATCTGGAAATGCCACAGGCGCTTTCCGGTACGGGCGTCCAGCGCCAGCAGGCAGTCGCTGAACAGGTTGATGCCATGGCGGTCGGCGCCGTAGTAGTCGTAGGTGGGCGACGATACGGGTAGATAGGCGATGCCGCGCTTCGCATCGAGGGTGATCTCGCCCCAGACGTTCACGCCGCCGGCGTATTTCCACGCGTCCTTCGGCCAGGTGTCGTAACCGAATTCGCCCGGCAGCGGAATGGTGTGGAAAGTCCAGGCCAGCTCGCCGGTGCGCACGTTGTAGGCGCGGATGTGCCCCGGCGCCGAAAAATAGCCCTCGCCCGGCGAGCTGCCGAGGATCAGCAGGTCCTCGAACACGCGGCCCGGCGTCGACGAAGCCACGCGCCGGATGCTGGCCGGGTCGCGTCCCAGGCCCTCGCGCAGGTCGACGGCACCCTTGACGCCGAAGGTTTCGATGGACTTGCCGGTGCGCGCGTCGATGGCCTGCAGCAGGTCATCCATGACGAACAGCAGGCGCCGCTCCTTGCGGTCGCGGCTCTCCCAGTAATTGATGCCGCGGTTGGTGATGCCGCGCAGCCCGGCATGGATCCACAATTCCTTGCGCGTCACCACGTCGATGGCCACCAGCGAGCTGTCCTTGGCCAGCAGGTACATCACGTTGTCCACGATGACGGGATTGAACTGGTAGGCGCGCTGGTCACCGGTGGGATACATCCAGGCGACTTCCAGCCGCGCCACGTTGTGCTTCGTGAGGTCCTTGCTCACCACGTACTTCGACTGGTCCGGCGTGCCGCCGTAGTCGGGCCACGAGCCGGCATGTGATACCGATACCATCATCGCGACGAGACCCGCCGGCCACGGTGAGCGCATGGGTAGTTAGTTCACTTGAGCGGACGCGGCGTGACGTCGCTGACGTCGGGTGTGGGCGACTCGACGCCGCCACGGGGAATCTCGATGCCCGCCGCCCAGGCGATGCCGTTCAGCAGGAATTTGCGATAGTTGTCGCGCGCCAGGTTGTCGCGGAAATCCAGGCCGCCGAACACGAAGCCGCGGCCGCCGTCGTCGCGTTGATAGGCCCAGGAAGCGATCTGCGGCCCGATCCGGTTCCGATCGGCGGCGGGCGTGGCGAGGATCAGGTGGGTGCGGCGCTGGTCGTTCGGCAGGAAAAAGCGGCAGAACACTTCGTCGCGATAGGTCCAGGGTTTCACGCCGCGCAGCACCGGGTGCTTCTTGTTTTCGAGGGTCATCGTCCAGTCATCCTGCGGGTTCTTCGAACCGATCTGGACCCACAGCCCGCCGGTCCAGGCCAGGTAGTACCCGCGAGCGGCCCAGTTCTCGGCCCAGTTGGCGTAGTGCAGGATCACGATGCCGATACGGTTCTTTGCGATCAGGCCGTCGAGCGCGCCGAGGTAGGCCTGCGTCTCCTTGTCGTAACCGCGCCCGTTGGTGCCTGGATTGGGCGGAAACAACGGATGCGTCTCGTCGGCCGCGCGATCCGAGCTCGAGTCGATGACGATGGCCGCCGCGTCCTGCACGGCCGCGAGATCCCGGGGCAGCGAACCGACGATGAGCTGCGTGGTGACGCCCTTCAGGTTGCTGGAACGCTCCAGCGACTGCGCCAGCGTCCTCAGGTCGCGCTCGTATTCATGGCGCCCGGGCATCCCGTGATCGCGTGGCCCGGCGAGGAACAGGATCTTCTTCGACTCCGCCAGCGCGCCCAGCGGCAATGCCAGCAACAGCAGCGTGATCAACCACGACGAACTTCTGTCCACGTATCCCCCGCTCATTCGAACCAGAACGCGCAGCCGCGCATTTCGATGCTGACACGCGGCGTCGCATCCACCGGACACTCCGCGTTGTCGAACGCCCCGTGCGGCACGCAATGCGCCACGTCCGGATCGGTGTCGTGGGTCTTGAACACCAGCGCTTCGCCGCTGTGCATGTTCGAGTAGTGCGCCCAGCGCTGGTTTGGATTGTGCCGCAGCAGCCAGGATTCCAGCGTGAACACCACCGCCCCGTCGCGATCGAAGATGGCATCCGCGAGGATGAGATCCTCCTCGCACAGGCTGCGCGCGTCGCACACGGCGAGCGCCACGTCCTGCGGCGGCGGCGTCAATACGCGCCACACGTTGTAGAGCGCGGCACGGCGCGCGCGCCGGCCGTTGTCCGGCTGGGTGCGCGCGTACATCTTGCCCACCGAACCGTCGCTGACGTCGACGTGCACGAAACGCGCCGGCCGCGAGTTGTCGTGCGCGCCGGAATCGGGCGAACGTTCCCCGAAGCGCAGGATCCCCGCGCCCGCGATCGCCACGTGGTCCGCTCCCGTCACCTCGCTCAACAACTCGCGGATCTCCGCGTGGTGAACCCGCTCGATTTCTTCGCGATTGCGGAAGTCGCCCACCCGGCTCACGTGCCCGACGATGCGAAACCCTTCGGAGTCGAGCGACGGCGCCGTGGCGCGCAGCCGCAGGTCTTCGATCGGGACGGCGCGTGGCACCACGTTCAGCACATCGCGCGCGATGTCGTTGGCGTGGTATTGCGGACGGACGTCCATGGGCTCGCTGAACCCGAGGGTGCCGGTAACGCGGTGAATGCTGTCGGACATCACGCGTACTTTACCGGTCCACGCGACAATTCATCACCATGGACCGGGAGGACGGTTGCTACGATCGGGCGCAGTGCCGTTCACGCTGTCACATGCCGCCGCCGTCCTGCCCCTCCATCGCCTGAGCCGAGCGCGGCTGCCGCTGGCCGCCCTGATGATCGGCAGCCTGGCGCCCGACTTCCTGTATTTCCTGCCTTACCAGCCGCGCTGGCTGCAATCCCACAGCCTGGCGGGACTCTTCTATTTCTGCTGGCCGCTGGGGCTCCTCGCGTGGCTGTTGTTCGTGCGCGTACTCGAGCGGCCGACCGTGGCCCTGCTCCCCGATTCCTGGCGCGGCGCCTTTCCGTTGGACGAGGGCGAACTCAACCTGCGTGTGCTGGTGACGGTCTCGCTGGCGCTGCTCCTGGGCGCCTTGACCCACATCATCTGGGACGCGTTCACGCATCCTTCCCCCCTGGCCGTGAATTGGCCCGTGCTGCGCACTCCGCTGTTCGAGTTCGAGGGACGGACGCGTCGGCTGTGGTGGCTGCTGCAACACCTGAGCACCTTGCTCGGCGCGGCAGTGCTGTTGTTCTGGGCTTTGCGACGGCGGGATGCGCCGCGTGATCCGGCGAGCGCCAACCAGCCGCGCGTGTCGCCGGGGACTCGCAATGTCGCCGTGGCACTGATCATCGCGGCTGTATTGATCCTCGCCGCCGCGGGGTATCTCGCGCATCCGCATACCCGCTTCGAACGCCGGCTGTTTCACGTGGCGATCGGCGGCATGACGGGAGGCGCGCTGGCCTGGGTGGCCGTCGCGTTGTGGATCAGGAACCGCTACTGCGCCGCCACCGCGGGCGTGTAGTTCACGCCGCAGCCACCGAGTCCGCAGTAGCCATTCGGATTCTTGGCGAGATACTGCTGGTGATATTCCTCGGCGTAGTAGAACTCCGGCGCCTCGCGGATCTCCGTGGTGATCGTGGCGCGATGCGCCTTGCTGAGCGCTTCCTCGTAGCGGCGCTTGCCGTCTTCCGAGGCCTTTTTCTGCGCGTCGGTGGTGTAGTAGATGGCCGAGCGGTACTGCGTGCCGATGTCATTGCCCTGGCGCATGCCCTGCGTGGGATCGTGCGACTCCCAGAACACCTTGAGCAGGTTCTCGTAGCTCACCTTGCCGGGGTCATAGACGACGCGCACGACCTCGGTGTGTCCGGTGCGACCGCTGCACACCTCTTCATAGGTCGCATTGGGAGTGAAACCTCCCGCATATCCGACGGCGGTGGTCACCACGCCCGGGATCTGCCAGAACTTGCGCTCGGCGCCCCAGAAGCAACCGAGCCCGAAGACGGCCTCCTCGAGACCCCCGGTGGCGGGTTGTTTGATGTTGCTGCCGTTGACGAAGTGTTTGCCCGAAAGGGGTAGTGGCGTATTGCGGCCGGTCAGCGCTTCGTCTTGCGCCGGAATCGAGGTCTTCTTGGCGAGGCCCATGGCAGGCTCCTTCGAAATGCGTGGGTAGCCCGCAGTGTGGAGGCTGGACCGCGGCTTCTCAACCCGACCTATACTGCGCCGGTGACCGAATCGATGAGCACGCCGCGCCTGCGCGCGACCTATGCCATATACCTCGCGCTGATCGTGGCCACGGCCGTGGTAGGCCCCCGTACCGTGTCGGAAATCGGGTACTACGTCTCCGGTGCCCTCGGCTACGTGCTGGTCTCGCTGGCCTGCCTCGGTCGCCTCTGGGCCTCGGTGTTCATCGCAGGGCACAAGGACTCGAAGCTGGTGACCACGGGGCCTTATGCCGCGTGCCGACATCCGCTTTATGCCTGCTCGATGCTGGGCGCACTCGGGCTGGGGCTCACCACCCGATCGGTCTTGTTGTGCGCGATCGTGGTGATCCTGATCGCCGCGCTGGTGATCTATGCCGCCTCGGGTGAAGAGCAATTCCTCGCCGATACCTTCCCCGATGAGTTCAATGCGTACGTGGCGGCAACCCCGAATCGGTGGTGGCCGCGGCTGCGCCGCCCTGCGCTGCCGGATCGGCTGGATGTCCGGCCGTCGGTGTTCCGGAAGGCGTTCCTCGATGCCGGGTCGTTCTTCCTTCTTTACCTTCTCGTCGCGCTCGCCGCGGAGTACCGTCTGGATCCGACGTTTTGACAAGGATCCGGTCATGCGTATCCAGATTTCCGTTGCACTGGCGGCGCTGCTGTTGACCGCCTGCGTATCCGAGATGACCGCCGGCGGCGGGCCGCCCGTGGCCGCGACCACCTCGACACCGCGCTCCACGGCGCAGCTGCTGAATACCCACTGGAAGCTCACGCAGCTCGGTGAGCAGGTGATCACCACGCCGCAGGACAAGCGCGAGATCCACTTCGTGCTGCATGCGGAGAACCTGCGCGTGTCGGGGTTCTCGGGATGCAACCGGATGATGGGCAGCTATGTGCTCGAGGGCGCGAACCTCAGGTTCGAGCAGATGGCCGGCACGATGATGGCCTGCGTGCCGGACATGGAGCTGGAGAAGAAATTCCTGGCGATGTTCTCCCAGGTCGCACACTGGGAAATCATCGGCGAGACGCTGCGACTGCTGGATGCGAAAGGAAAAACACTCGCGACGTTCGCGTCGCGGCCGTAGCGCGGCTACTTCCGGCCACCCAGGCATTGGTATTCGCGCAACACCTTCCAGCGCGAGCATTCGGTCGACACGCCGTTGACGCACTGGCGGTCCTCGCCCTTGCGCTGCGCGTCGGGAAAGCCCCATTCCCGGCACCGCTCGCGCGCCATGTTGACGCCGGCCCGTTCGTCGACCTGGGGGCTCTCGTATTTCCCGTATTCATAGGAAAGCTGGACGATTCCGAGCTCGGAATCGGTCGCGGATTCCGTCCACAACTTGTAGGTGGTGCAGCCGACGATCGCGGCCGCGACCGCCAGGAGGGTGAATAAGCGAGGCATTTCAGGACCTTCTGTTGTTGTGGCGGACTGTAGCTGGTTTGGACGCCAAAGTCGGGACTGCGTTCTGGCATGTTCCCCGGCGCCGCGTTATATAACGCCCATGCAACGGCCCGCCTCATGGTTCGCGTTGTTTGCCGGCGCGCTGGTCCTCGCGGGCGCGGCGGGAGCCGAGGACGTGCTCCACTCCGCGCAGTCGGCGACGGTATTCGGTCCGGTCAATCCACTGCTCACCGAGGGTACGCAGGCGCTGCAGGCCGGACGTTATGAAGAAGGTGTCCGCCTGACTCTCGCCGGGCTCGATCAACCCAACAGCGTCAAGGACAAGGCCGCCGCGCATTCGAACATCTGTGCCGGGTACGTGGCGCTCAAGCGCTTGGACGAAGCGCTCGAGCATTGCAACCTCGCGCTCGATCTCGACCGCAACAACTGGCGCACTTTCAACAATCGCGCGGCGGTGTTCGTCGGCATGAAGAAGTACGATCTGGCCATGACCGACGTGAACACCGGCCTCGAGATCGCGCCGGGCTCCCGGACGCTGCTCATGAGCAAGGAAGTGGTGATCCAGCACCGCAACGCTTCGTCGCGCTGGCGCCGGCCTAACAAGGCC
>Ga0315910_10002332_pt1 | contig 16801 bp, 7 predicted proteins | sample EdamamesoilMG_FD_204470 | JGI IMG/M metagenome (GOLD analysis project Ga0315910, IMG submission 204470) | Garden soil microbial communities collected in Santa Monica, California, United States - Edamame soil | ecosystem: Environmental > Terrestrial > Soil > Garden | place: USA: California... | reverse complement strand
GCTTCTCGATGTCGCTGGCGGTTCCGCCTTCCACCTTGCGGCTAAACTGCGCCACCATTTTTCCATTGGCGTAGATGAGGTACTTGTGTGTCTCCTCCAGCTGTGCACCAAACTCCTTGACCCGCTCGTAGAGCCCACCAAACAGCACTGATTCATGCAAATTGCTGCGCTTGAGCACCCGCGTGCCGGAGGCAGAGTATCTGAATGATGTCTCCTCTGCTTGTGAACCTGTGCCCGTGGTGATGCTGCGCGGCAGATTGAACGCGTTGTATTCAACCGTCTGTTCGCCTCCGACGACCCACGCCCCCTGACGGCTGACCTGATTGCCCACCTCGTCGTATTCGTACGTGGACTCCTCGTCGGTCCCGAGTCCCACGGACGTCACGGCGTGCGGCCGACCCGACAAATAGCGGTAGCGCGTGCCGTTCCATCTGTCGATATTCCCCAGCCGATCGTACTTGACGTCTTGGCTCACTTCTTCACCATCGACGTTCCGCGCGGCCCATTTGAGTCGATGGAGCGCGTCATAGGTAAAGGTCTCTTTGCCTTGCCTGGTGTTCAGGTGATCTTGACGATCTTTGAGGTCACCGTTGGGATAGTAGTCATAACTCAGATCTTGGATCGTACGCGTGGAGTTGCTGAGGGCGGAAATGGACCGGACGCGATTCGTCGTTTGATCAAAGATGGTCTCTTGTCGCGACAGTCCTACCTCAACATCATTGACTAGGTAGCCTTGGTGCGCTCCTTTGAACTCCCACACATCGATGATTTCATCCACCACACCGCCTGGCGCTGCCCGCACGCGCGTCAGTAGGCCTGATGGGTCGTAAGAGTTGACGGTCTCAAAGCGCTGTCCCGCTACTTCCGGGTACTGAACCACCTGCAGTCGCTTGTAGGCGTCGTATTTGAAAGCAGCCGTGTACGTTTCACCCTCCACCGAGAGCGATTGGGCCTTCAGGAGCCCAGCTTGTGGATCAGTCGACGAATAGTACTCCGCCGCTTCAAACACGCCGTCCGGACTCACTGTGTAGTGCAACCGGCCCACACCATTGTCCGCGGTATCGTACACCCAGGAGGTCTCCTCGGGCGCGCGATCGTGCCAGTTGTCCACCTGACGGACAGTGCGACCCAAGTCATCATAGTGGATGTCAGTCACCAGACCCCGGGCGTCACTCACCTCAATCAGCTCATCAAAACCGTTGTACTTGTAGTCGAGCCGTCCGATATCCGGATCGATGAGCGACAGAAGACGCCCAAACTCGTCATGCTGATAGGAAGTGAAATTGCTCGCGTCGGTTTCACCTGCGACGTGCTCCACCCGCGTGACCTTGCCGGCGGCACCAAACTCATAGTTGGTCTTGGTGTCCTCCGCGTCGATGGACGTCACCACTTGTCCCAGTGCGTTAAAGACCAACACCCGCTCAGTCGTCTCAGCATCCGCATTCGTGGCACGCGCTGAGACCAGCTCTGCAAACGCGGCTTCTGGATGCGAAAACCAGGGATTGTCCGCCTCAGCCGCGATCTTGGGTACGTAGCGATGGCGAATGTGGGTATTGTCGGAGAAGTACTCGTACTTGAGGCGACCCCAGTTGTCATACGCGTACTCCACCATTCCTGGAGCGGTACTATTTCCGGATGTGCTGCTTCCGCTGTGGGGTCGGGTCGCGCGGTCGACGTTCCCGCGCCAGTCGTATTCGGTCGTGGTCGTGACCCACTCACCGCCATAACCCACCTCACGGGACATCACGGCGCGTTCAAACGCATCCAGATCGACGTCGCGCCGCATTCCCCCCGCCACCTGGGTAGAAACACGCAGTTTGGCGTGGTCGCTCGCGCGGATGAGCCCATTACCATTCCATGGTGCTTGCGCTGGGTCGTTGTAAGAGACAGTGACTGACTTCTGCCAGTCTTGCTGGGCCGTTGGGCGACCAAAGGCATCATAATCAATGACGGTTTCTAGGTCATTTTCGTCGCGATAATACGCAATGGCGCCCGTCAGCTCATCGAAATCTTGGTAGGTGATGTGCCCGAGCTCATTCTCGAGCATGGTGGGGTACAAGCCGCGCACATCAAAATAGCGAGCGGAGTGACGTGGTGGTGCGTCCGCAATCTGGACAACGTGATCCACCAAGTTGCCGAATTGATCGTGAACTAGGGCCGTTTCCAGTTGCTGGTCGACGTCGCCGTGGCGCGTGGCGCTCATCATCAACCCGGTGTCGGGGTCAAAGGTTCTCGTAAACTTGGTGGCCACGACCTCCAGCGTACCGTCGTCCTTCAGCCGTTGTTTGCGGATCCGGGCCGTGCGGGCCAGCGCGGTGAGTCCATTCCTGGCAAACTTGGGATCCTTCGGGCTCAGGTCGCACCACGGATCGTGCGCGTAGCAAAAATCTTCCGCGATTGAGTATACCGTGCGTAACGTCGAGTCTCCCGCAGACGCCGGTTGCAAGATGCTGGTCGTCCGATCCTGAATGTTGCCGTAGGCTTCAGTCGACTGGTCGAGAGTCTGCCTCAGCATCAATGTCCGATCCGCGCCTCCGGCACTTTGGACAAAGTAGTTGCTGATGCTCTCGCTCAAGGCGGGGAAGGGGCGCCCTGCGTCCGATGTTTCCCGCACCCAACGATTGCGCGTCTCTGTTTCATTCTTGTAGCGCGGTCCATCGCCGGCTGAAAACGGGGGTTCGGACGAAGGTGACAAATTCAACTCGGACTCGACGACGCCTGCGAAGATCCAGTTGGTGTTGATGAACGTCTTCTCGACAGATTCCGCAATGAAATTGTCCTGACCGTACGTATCTACGACCGTCTCTTCAGGACCGTAGCTCCCATGCCCACCCAAGCCGTGGCGAATATTGCGGTAGAAGTACTCGGAGTGAAAAAGCGACTTGAGGCTTCCATCCGTGAAGCGCTCAAACTGACGCACTTCGCGGACCATTTGGCCGGGGAAAGGCTGGCACACCGTTAAGGCAATACCTTCTTCGCCGTAGGGACATGATTCATCGACGCTGTAGGCTTCGCCCGAGTAATCAATCTCTGTGCGATTGCCCAATCCCGTCTCTACGGCAGACAGGTGACCGTGATAGTCCCAGTCGGTGAAGGAGACATAGAACTGGTCCCCTTTGTTGGTGGAATTTTCAGCATCAAACGTAAGATAGTCACTCGACCCGTCACCGTCGAAGTCGCCCGCTACTGCTTCCCAGTGATCATAGCCGGAATCTTTTGGACTGTAGCCCGGAGGAACAGTCAGCCCTCCATTGATGGGGATTCCATAAGCGACTGGTCCACCTTGTCCCATGAGCATGAACTCGGAGCCGAACGGGGAGAATACGGGGAGCGTATCCTGCGCCAAGCCGAACGCAGCATCGCTTGTGGTTCGTGAAATGAACATTCCGGTGCCCGCTGAGAACTGAAAGAGGCTGCTCGTTCGGATGTCAGTCAATCCGTCAGCGTTGTAGTCTCCAAGTTGGTACCTCGTTAGGTTGGTCGGGAGGTTCGTCTCCTTCCATTCTGCCGTCCCCGCGACCCAGTCGAATACGGCATAGCGCGAAAACGTACGAGTCGGAGTTCCGGGGGGAGGGAGTGGAGCCGGGCCCAAGTCGACTAGATTGACGACGCCATCCCCATCAATGTCGATCAAGGCGAGACTTTCGTGCTTGATACCTGCGAGCAGTTCCCCGTAGTCCCTTTCAAGAAGGTACGGAGAGCGATCTCCGTGGGGAAGATCATTCTGTGACGTCGATGGTGGGTCCGTGAGGTAGATGCCTCCAATGCCCAGTTTGTTGTCCCCTAGGATCAGGTCATCCCATCCGTCACCATTGAGGTCGGCCATCATGGCGTGGGGTTCGAGGTGCGACCGAGGGTCTTCTACCAACTCGGTTCTAAATTTCAGTCTGCGCCTTGGTACAAGAGTGCCCTCATTTTCCGAATACTCGTAGAAACTTGTGTACCAGACGAACTGTCCATCGCTCTGCTCTTCCACGTCACCACAGGTATCCAAGAGCTCCTGTTTGCCGTCGTGATCGTAGTCCGTGACGCCAAACGAATTGATGCAGTCCCTGCCACTCATGCTGCCCGAACTCTCGGGAAGGTCCTCAGCATCGCGAACGTCGAAGGGATCCGCTCGCAAGCCCGTACCTAGCAACAGGTGCGGGATTCCGGCGCCATCGCGACTCCAAGGAGAGCCGACAAATGCATCCGCATACGTGTCACCGTTTGCGTCAAACACGATTGCCCTGCGGGCGTCGTAATTCGTACCCCGAAAGTCGAAATTGACCTCTCGCTCATCAGTCGTAAGCTCGCTCTCGATGTATTCGAACTTGGTCGGTCGCAGGCAGGTGACCGCAAGTCCCTTGACGCCGCATTCGTACAGTTCCTCCAGGTGCGACCAGGCCCAGCGGGTGTTCTTGCCCTCCGGACCGTAGTCCTGGGCTGAAGGCGGGGAGGAATACTTGAGGTAGTAGCGCCGGGTCGTGTCCCCGGGAGCCTCTACGTCAATGCTCTGCAACAGCAAGTAGCTGCGGGTGAAATTGCCCGCGATGTAGCGGTCCACGACGGGCAACTCCTTACCGCGTTCCTCGTAGTTGAAGACCACTTTTCGGTCACCGGGGCTGTAGGTGACCTCACCGGGCACCATGAGCAGGCGAGGAAAGTCAGGTGCGTCGCCCTGGGAGTAGCTCACATAAGAATACGTGATCCAATTGCCGTTGAGGTCATCCACTCGATCGAGCGCCCACACTCGCTTGACTGTCCCGGGTGCAAATTGGGCTGTGTCGATGGAGCTCCACTTGGTGGTGCCGTAGCGATACGTGCGCCCTTGGTTGTCCCGCACAATGAACTCGCCAAACTTGCCCGCCACACCGGGCAGCGGACGCGCGACGATCTCGCGAAAACTCTCCACTTGAGTGCGGAAATGGTACCCGCCGTCTTTCTCTTCAATGAAGATGAGGCGCTCGCCATCGATGCAGAGACCCGTCTTCTCATCGTCTTCAAAGCGAATCGGCCCCGCTTGACCATCGACCGCCACGCTCGTCGGGCAGCGATAGATCTGCGAAAACCCAGACACACGCCAGCCAGGGCCAAGCGGGCCGTCACCGGCATTGGAGTCATAAGCAAGGCCAATGGTGGGGGCCAACCCGCCGCGGCCGGGCGGCAACTTGAGCGGTACGCTATAGCTCACCGAACCACTGGGGCTGACTGACAAGTTGCCCTTCACGTCTCCCGGCGTCAGATTCAACAAGCTGGGAAAGGGGCTTTTGGCCTTGTTCAACTTGGCCCGCTGACAAGCCTGGTCGCACACGCAGGGCTCCCCACACCTGTTCAAACCGTCTTCGCACTCCTGGGATAGCGGGTCCGTATCTACACACGCTGCTGGTTTGCACTTGTTGATGGCCCCCTCACGCGCGCAGACGTCGCCCACGGGGCAGTCCAGGTTGCTTGTGCATCCGGCCTCACCCGAGTCGCACAGGGCCAAACACACCCCGCCGCAGCCGTCGCTACTGTCATCGCCGCAGGCCTTTTGTGCGCAATTGGGGGTGCATTCACAAGTGCCACATGGGCTCTCCACCGTCCCGCAGGCGCCGCTCGGCAAGGGGGTGTTCCCGCAGAACTCTGGCTCGCAGACATTGGGGCCTGACCCAAAGAAGCGTCGACCGTTGTTGGCCCCGCACACGTCCCCCTGCGCGCAATCGTCATCCTCTTCGCAAACGCTGGGCGGCAGTGCGCAACGTCCACAGGCCGCGTCCGCCTCCCCACAATTGTCCCAAACCTGATCGGTTTCGCAGAGGTCCGCATCCCAGCAAACCCGGTCTCTTCGAGAGCCACCAAAATGGTGGCCATTGTACGCCCCACATTCAAGACCAGGATCACAGTCACTCGGACTGTCACATGGCGTGCCGGTTTCACCCTCGCACAACTTGAATGCAGGCCCGTCCTCACAACCAAACATCACTCCACAGGCGGTGCCACAGTCGCGGCGCCGGAAGGGTGCGTGCTGGTAGTTGGTGTTCTGGTGCGCCTCAATGGAACGAGCAAAAAACGCCCCCTGATGCCCAATGGGGCCAGATTTGGACGGCAATTCGACCTTGGCTTGTGGAGCGACCAAAGTACCCAAGAAACTTCCGCCGAGAGCTACTGGCCCTGTGCCCAGGACAGCAAAGAGCACATTATTCTCTTCAGGGCGAGTGAACTGCATGGTCCCGCGTTTGACGAACTCGCCCTTGACGAAAACAAGAATTGCGCCGCCGGCGTTGTCCAACGTCAGCGTCGTTCCGGACTCGATCTTGAGGGCATCAAAATAGTAGTTGCCGGCGACGAGCTTGAGAGACGACGAAGCACCTTGCACAAATGTCGACGCGTATCCGCCCGGTTGCAGCGTGCGTGCCTCACCATTTTGGATGAAGCCAGACGGCAACATGGTGAGCGGGTAGCGATACGCCAGTTCGTGGACCTCATACGGCGTGAGCTGTGCACCCGTGGTGGGAGGCAGGCCGATGTGCGTGTCGAGCTGTTGATCCAGGTTTCCGCCCGTGATCACCGTTCCCATCACGCTCGCTTGGCGCAACCAGACATCACCTTGTGAGATGACATTGGCGACAGTCGCCCCGACGCCGACGCGCGTCTTTGAACCGTTCCCCACGGCAGAAATGTCGGCAAAATCATGATCCTCGGCGCCAAGCAGGTCGACGCCGTCGTTGACGTACATCTCACCGCCTTGCGCGCCAAAGATGATGTCTTCAAGCTCCCGACCTTTGGGGACCGAGATGGCCAGAGTTTGTATCGGACCGGCTTCCTGCACGGGAGTGCCTCCCGCCCCTGCAGCACCACCGGTTGAACTTCCACCGGTTGAACTGCCGCCGTTGGCGCTCGCCCCATTGCCTCCAGACGTGCCTCCGCTTGAAACAGGCGTGCCCCCTGTTCCCGCTGTTCCGCCCGAGCCTGTCGCTCCACCTGCCCCGGCTGTCCCGCCCGTTCCAGATGCACCTCCGGTGCCGACCGGATCAAACACAGCAGCGCCACCAAACGTGATCCGATCGAGCTTGTACAATCCTGCTGGGCCGTTGAGCTTCACCTCCACGTAAAGGTCGTTGTACGAGCCAGACAGCTTGCTGGCGAGATCGCCGAGCGGCAAATTGACGCGAGAAAACGTGCCGGCGGTCACCTTCTGAGCGAGTTGCAGTTGGCCCAAGTCACCGTACCAAATCTGCTGACTTTGGCTGCTGAGGATCACCCGCAACGTGGACCAGCCCGGGGCCACTTGGGGAACGAGAAGGTCCATCTCAAACTGCTGACCAACCGTCCCCAACGAAGTCAGGGGCACCTTGTTCTTGACGGAGAACTCTATACCCGCACTCTGCACCTGCCCGCTGGCTAGACCCTGTGACGCCTGGCTCGAGCTAGTGATGCCCCAATCCCCCTGCGCTTGCTCGAACCCGAGTATCCGAGCATGACTGCTGGAGTACGCCTCCTGATACTTCTCATCGAACGACGTGTTCTCGTCACCTGCACAGGCACAGGCGACAGCCAAAAGAATGATCAAGACAGCGTTACTCAAGCGCAGCGGGCGAAAGAACCGGGTCGAGACCGAGATCAGCGATTGCAGTGCGTTCATTTTCTTCATCGTTGGTGAGTGACGCCATGTCGCGTCGTGTTTGGGACCAAAAAGGCCAAATATTCCAGCATTTAACGAACTGGACCTCGTCAAAGAAGGCCCGCCCGCCAAACGCGTCACTGGACTTGTCGGCCGCGCCCGCGCGTCGTTGCGAAAAAAGTCTCGGCCAGCCCTAATTGTTGCCGACATGGGGTTCTAGATGCCGCTGAACCCAGGCTCGGCGGTGCCGCAGAATCATTGGGACCTATCAGAATCAATAACCATTACATATATTTAGACACGGAACATCCGTCTTCTGCTGATTCGAGGGCAGCACTTGTCATCGCGCTTCATGGTGCCAATATTGACACCATGAAGGTCACGGACTTGGTGGAAGCCATGAGGCAGAACCCCAAGAATGTCCGCTTCAGTGACGCCGTGAAAGTAGCCACTCATCACTTTGGGGAACCTCGACAGAAGGGCACCAGCCATTGTGTTTGGAAGATGCCTTGGCCTGGTGATCCCCGAGTCAATCTTCAAGATGACCACGGCAAGGCAAAAGCCTACCAAGTAAAACAGTTGCTCGTCGCCATCGACAGGAAGGGAGCCGAGGCATGAACCAGGTGGATCAATACACGTACCGCGTTGTGTGGTCGGAAGAGGACGGGGAGTTCGTCGGTCTGTGTGCCGAGTTCCCCAGCCTGAGTTGGTTGGAACCCGATCGCCATGCCGCCCTCGATGGCATCACTCGACTGGTCACCGAGGTGCTCCAAGACATGCAGGTCAACGGGGAAGCGATCCCAGAGCCGCTCACCTCACGGAAGTATTCGGGAGAGCTACGGGTTCGCATGCCCCCTGCCATTCATCAACGCTTGGCAATCCAGGCAGCTGAAGAGGGCACGTCCATCAACGCCCTCATTGTGCGTCGGCTTGCTTGAGAAGCACAGCCCTATGGGCACTGAACATACGGCATTGGTCGTGCCCGAACCGGACGCCGCGCTCACTCACAAACATCCACCACCCCACCACTCACGTTGATGGCTTGGTTGTTCCTGCCGCACGTGGCCGCATTGGATTCCAACTTGGCCCCGCCGGACAGCGCGATGTTTTGCAACACCACATCGCGGGAGGCCTCGCCGTTGCCCGTGTTGTGACCAAGATAGCCGCGGCCCCCCACCAGCGTCCCCGATCCTGACGCAGACGCCAGCTTCACGTTGTAGCAATTTTCGATGAAGATCGCGGGGTCTCCCGCCAAGCCGTCGATAGTGAAGTTCTCAATCTCCACGCCCCCGCTCTCCGATACGCAGAAAAAGCCACGCCCAGCATCGCTACCGGAAGCGCGCAGTTCTTTCAGGACAATGTTGGTGGGGTACGACCCGTCATCGTAACGGCCGTTGCGATTAGCGGTGCGGAACGCCGCGTAGCCGCGATCCTCCCAAGCAGCGTCGACGGCGTCGACCAGACCGATGTTGGCATCGATGGAGTCATCCAAGAGCAGCCCACACGCGCCAGTCCTACGCGCCACCACGGTCCCAATCTCGATGCCCACAGCGCCGTAGATCTCAATTCCGTCCGTGCCGGTGTTCTCGGCCTGGACGTAGTCCATGGTGATGTTCTTGGCGTTGTTTCGGTCGTCTGTGCCGTGGCTGTCGACACGGATGCCGTGGCCCGACGTGCCGTCGATGTAGATCTCACCCAAATGCAGGTTGGAGACGTCGCGAAAGAACATGCCGTATTGAGCGGTTCCCGTGAGCGTCGCGTGGGGGATGTCGATGTGCGTGCGTCCGCGCGCATAGAGCGGCGACCTGTCCGAACCCGAGGGCGTACCCGTCACCTCGATCGTCCCGCACAGGTTGAGCACCATGTGGCTGGGCATCCCTACCTGCGCACTGGCTGAGATCGTCCCCTCACCTTGGACCAGCAAGGTCCCTTTATCGTCGGCACTGCCCGCTAGGCGGCCATAGGCCTCGGCAAGCGCATCGGCCATGCCGCTCGTGATGGTTTGCTCAGCTCCGCCACCGGAGATCGTCCAACTGTCGCCGCTGCCGGTCATGACCACGTCGTAGCCATCCGTGCTGCCGTCGCAGGGATACGCTTCGGCGAGATCCGACTTGGTTCCGCCACTCGCGGCGCCGCCGCTCCCCGCATCACCTCCGGATGCGCCACCCGTCGGCGCCTGGTCCGCGCCCCCTGCACCGGCCGACGCACTGAGGCCACCAGCAGAGCTACCGCCGCCCGTTGCTGAGCTCCCCCCGCCCGCCGAAGACCCTCCGTCGGCACCGCCACTAGCAGAGCCACCACCCGCCGCGCGCCCACCGCTGGACCCCACATCTCCCGAGCCGCCTGATCCGTCCGCGGAATTCGGCTGGTCCGCATCCCCGCAGCCCAGGGCGATGACGGCCCCCAGGTACAGAAGAAGAGCTCGTTGGCTGGGCAGTAGCAGTGATTTCATGGCAGTGATTTCATGGCAGCGACCCTCAGCGCACGAAGATATCCGGCTTGGGCGGCGGGGCCATGTCCGCACCGATGTGAAACCCGGTGTGCGGCGGTTGGTTGTACGACGACTGCTCCCACGTTACCTGCATGCGGTAGGTGGGGTCGTGCATGAGCGTGTAGATGCGACGCTCGGTCACGTCCGTGGTCGTGTACACGCGCAGGGCGGAGTTGTCGCTTTGTCGCACCACGAGCTCCTCGCGCCAGTCCCCGAGCAGGTCCGCGGTGAGCGTGGGCGTGTTTTTGGTGCCGTTGTTGCCTGCGCAACCACTGGCATTGAGCAAGGTGGACGCGCCATACTTGGAGATGGTGGCCCCATCCAAGAGTTCACGCGTCTCGTCGGCGTCCCAGTAGATGAGGAAGTTGGCAGAGCTGGGCTCATTGCCCACGTTCGAACCGTCTTCACACGACATGAGCCCACTGGAGGTCGCGCTCCAAAACTCCGCGCCGGGGCTGCTTGGGGAAACGTCCTCGGCCACGCCGCGCCCATTGTCATCCCCGCCCAGGACCTCTGCATAGGATGCGCACGTGTTGCCGTCATGCACGCTGTACCCGCCGCTGCCCTCGTGCACGGTGAACACACTGATGCCTTGGCCCACCACCAGCTCACCCACGTGCAGAGCATCGCCGTGGCCATGCCCGGTGGTGCAGCGAAACGTCCCATCGTCGCCGATGGTGAGCGACCCGGTGATGATCTCCTGGGCGCCGTTGTCATCCGTGTCCGCCGCCATGGCTGAGTGATCGCCTTGACCGGCCGCGGCCCCATTGCCCGCATCTTCGCTGTCGAACGTCCAGTTGGTGGTGAGTTGTCCATCGCGGAAGTGCAGCGCCGTCATGGTGAGGCGCGTGTAGTAGCCACGCTGCGTGAGCAAGCTGGGGCGACCTGTGGCCTCTCCGGCGTCACTCACAAACCCCACACCACCGTTGAAGCGGTCCACGCGATTGCCGTAGTCGTCGCCCCAATCGTTGACGTTGCCGCGCAAGATAGGGTACCCAATCGTGGCCAGCTCTGTGCCTGTGCTGCCCTCAAACACCGTGTAGTACTCCGGCCCGGACAAAACCCAACCGCCACTGTTGACGTAGCTTGCGCTGTCATCGTCGCTCGCTGCGGGGCCGTTGCTCAAATACGCGCCCGTCCCATCGCGGGTTCCAGGTGCGGTCTTGACGCCCACCTCGGCCTTGCCATCCCCATCAAAGTCATACACAGACAGCTGCGAATAGTGCGCGCCCGAGCGAATGTTCTGTCCCAAATCAATGCGCCACAGTGACGTCCCGTCCAGCTCAATCGCCTCGATGAACGTGGGTGGGGTCACGCCCTCCTGCGAGTTGTCCTTGGCGGTATCGGGCTGCCACTTGAGGATGAGCTCATACTGACCGTCCCCATCGACATCGCCCGGGATCGCGTCGTTGGCCTCATAGCCAGCGGGGTTGTCCAAGGGAATGCTCACGTAGTTTTGCTCCGAGGGGGCCACGGCCGGCGACTGCCCGCACTCCTGCCCACCTAACACCGCACTCACCGAGTACTTGGCACCCGCAGCGCCCCCCGCATCAAAATAGTTGGTGCTGTCCGTGACCTCAGCCAAAAGCGTGCCGTCACGGTACAGCTTGTAGCTGACCGCAGCCGGGTCCGTGGGGTTGTATTCGTAACCCATCATGCGCCAGCCCACGTAGTTGCCCCCGCTGCCGCGCACAGCCACGACGCCGCGATCGAGTTTCTCCATCTGGTAGTGGCCTGTGATGGGTGGATCACACACGCCCCCAGTGGGCCCTCCCCCCGCGCCAGTGCCGCCACCTGAGCTCAGCCCACCGCCAGCGCCCAAGCCCCCACCAGTCCCACCGCCACCGCCCGCGGCCGCACCGCCACCGCTGCCGTTGCCTCCCCCCGTGGACAGATTGCCCCCGCCGCTGCCACCGAGCGCACCGTCTCCGCCCGTGCCAACCTGGCCACCTGGGCCGGGCGCCGAACTACAACCACTGGTCACTGGAACTAGACACACGAGCAAGCAGGGCAGAAGCAAAGGCAGGGCAGAGCGCATGGTGTTCGAAACGACTTTCGATGAATTGAGTGCAGTTTCGAGCGAAATCGATCACAATTTTCGCAATTTCGCGGCTTATTTTACAAGCGCGCGCATTTTACAGAGGCGCGAGAACCAGCTCTGTCGTGGTCTCCCGCCGACCATCATCCCGCGGACCAAAGTCGGTGAGCCTTGGGGTCAGCTGTCGTTCAGCTCATCAGCTGCGCACGCGGTGTCTTGCCGCGCGGGGTCAAGATGAGCTTTTGGTGAGTGAGGTGGCCAGGGCTTCTGGCCACTCATCACAGGCGCTTCATGGTCAGCTCGACGCTCACGTTGCCGGGCACGTCACCCTTGAGGTGCAGCGACTCAGCGGTGCAGGCGTAGTGCCAACGTGTCCCTTCGCTACCAAACAACTGGGGCATCTGGTCCATGGGAAACGGGATCTCCTTACCCCCCAAGTTCATGGACGCCTTCATCTTGTACGCGCTCAGATCGGTGCTCTTGACCTGCAGCGTCCCGGGCGCCTCCTGCACAAAGGTGAGCGCGGCGGTGCCAGTCATTTCAACCTTGGCTGAGGCGGACAAACCGGCCTGAGCCATGCTGATCTCGGCGCCCATGGGTTCATTCACGGAGCAGATCCACGTGCCGGCGCTCGGCGCAGAGATCGTGCATTGGGCCGTCCCGGTTTGCTTGACCACCTTCATCGGACCCTGGCCCGTGGGGTTGAGCAGCGCCTGCAGATTGTAACTCGCGTAGTCGAACCGGTAGTTGCCCGCAGGGCAGTCGACGACCGGGGTCGTTCCTGCTGCCTCTTTGGCCCGAGCGGGTTGCGTCGCAGGCGTGGCGTTCGCCGCGCCGCTCGGGGCCGTGGACGGTTGAGACGTCGTCACTTCCTCCTTCGGCGCTTCCTTTTCACACCCGACGCCCCCCACCACCAACAGACCGACCCAAAGTGAACTCCGCACATTCATTCGAAAAGAATTCATTGTCCGCACGGTAGTTGAACACCCCACCGACGCGCTAGCACCTCCATTTCAAAGCGACTTGCATGGGCACGGCAGCGACGAGACACCGCAGAACGGAAAGCACGCTGGCAGCGCACCTGACCCCCAAAGCTGAATGCAAAGCATCCAAGACGGCACTCAGCCCACAGAGACCTCATATCCGGCTTGCTTCAAGAGCAGCTCGTCCGCGCCAAAAGCGTGCGCCACGCCCGCTTGAAAGGACGTCAGCGGCACAGCTTGCTCCCCAAGAGCCAGCCCTCACTGCTGGTAGCGCCTCGCGCACCAGGACCATGCTGCGCGCCAGCTCGGGGCTGAGAGACCGTCGACTGTTGCGACCGCCCTTGCGCCTCATTGGGGAAAGGTAGCTACGCACCCCGCGGTCCATCCACGAAACATGAGCTGCTAAATGTTAAGCAATTTCCAGCAATTAGTCGACTCAAGCAGGGCCGTGCTGTCGGGCGCGGCAACTGACCCTCCCCTGTCCGTCTGTGTGGGGCCCCGCATTTGCTCTTGATACTACATCGAACTACACCAGGCTCGCTTTCTCCATGATTCAATCCGCTTCAAATTCTCAAGGTAAATCATCTCTCTCTTCGGGCCGATGGTCACTCGGCGCCTTCACCGTGTTGCTCGCAGGCTGCAGTCAGCTGCTGGCAAGCTGCAGTGAAGTGAAGGGCACGTGCCAAGCCGGCGGATGTACGACCGGGGGGTTAGGTGGCGACGATGGCACTGGGGAATCGGCGGACAGCGATGACACCCAGGAAACGCGGGACACGGATACCGACGCACCCACGGGCAATGACACCACGGACGATAGCGACGCGGGCGACGGCGACGCGGGCGACGGCGATCACCCCACAAGTGGTGACGGGGACGGTGACGTGTCATCGAACTGTGAAGAGGACGAAGTGCGGTGCGCAGGGACATGCATCGACCCGGAGAGCGACCGAGACTTCTGTGGTGCATCCGCCGATTGCCAAGGGGAAAGCTCGGGACAAGCCTGCGGCGACGGCTGGAACTGTGAGGCCGGTCAATGTCGACTGGCTTGTGAGGAGGCGATGGTGGCCTGCGGGGCTGAGTGCATCCAGCCACTGAGCGATGAGGAGCACTGTGGCGCCGTCGATTCTTGTGAGGGGAACGATGAGGGCCAAGCATGCAGCGCCGATGAGGCGTGTGTCATCGGAACCTGCGCCGCTTGGGGCGACCGCGAAGAAATCGATCTCGGTGACGCCGGCGTCACCGCATGGATGCAATTCTTGACCGACGGTAACGGCCAGCCGACTTTGCTCACCGAACATCACGTCACCGACCAAGGATTGATGGTCCTTGCGTCCCGGCCCGCTGCCGACTCCAGCTGGACCACTTCTGGGCCCGTCTATAAGCCCGACTCAATTTTCCGCGGATGGCATGATCAGCAGCTAGCGACCAACCAAGCTCATCAAGCGCTCCTGGTCGCAGCCGAAGGCGAATCTACCCGAGGCGGTCCGTACTGGAACGTCACGAGTATCCTTCTCGATGCCAACTTGAACAACACTGGTGCAACGCAAGTTCGCCCGTATGAGAATAGGAACATCGACGACGTCGCCGCTACGCTGGCCGATGACGGCACCCCCCTGGTGGCGTGGATCCACTCGATCGATACCGACAACATCTTGGAAGTACGCCTGCGCGCGAGCAATGGCGATTGGCTCACCACTGAAACCTGGGTGAACACCGCGACGAGCGAGCTTGAACTTGGCGCGCTCGAAGCAGCCACGCGCGCGAGCAACCAAACCCTCGTCGTGTGGGAGCAATCTAGCGGCGGCCCTTGGGAGTTGCGATGGCGGCGCTATGCCAACGGAGGCTGGTATACACCGTCTTCGTCCTTGGCCGTGCTGAGCGACGCGACGGCCGATCTTTCACTCATCACGAATCGCAAAGAAGGCGTGTACTTGTCGTGGAGCGAGCGAGTCAGCGGGGCATTGCACCTCATGCGCTACGCAAACGACGAATGGAGCGTCCTGACCCTGGGCCATCCAGGTTTGGCCCAAGCTACGGAGGTCGAGAGCGTGGTGCTCGACAATGCGGACCTGCTCAGCTTGACCACTCACGTTGAGGCTCTGGCGATGCACTTCTACTCAGCAGGGACCAATACCTGGACCGAGGGACCCTCGTTACCGCTTTTAGCACCAGCGACCCAGGTACAGGCACAAGCCGACGCCGAAGGAAATTTGTTCGCCGTCTACTTGGCGCCCACGACTGAATCGGTCAGCGGACTCTGGGGCGCTCGCTATGACGCCGGGAGCCAAAGCTGGAGTGAAGCTGTCGAGCTCGAAGCAGCGGCTGTCGAGCTCGCGGCTTTGCATGTCCTTCCCACCGGACAAGCGCTGGTCGCTTGGACGCTGCCAGGCGAGGGGTTGCCTTTCGCTCGGCGCTTTGAGTGATCGCAAAAGGGCCGCTCCGTTGGTCCGCGGCGGCCCTTCAACAGCTTCCCCAGCGATGCACGTCCAAACTGACGCCGGTTGGGTCATGGAGGGACCAACGTTTCCCTTCGGACCAAAACTCTCAACCCACACTGTAAATCAGCCTCCAGGCGCATTTCCTTGGGCCAACCGCGTGCCACCCAGGCCCCGCTAGCAACCATGATGCGCCTCAGCTTGCTCCGGTCGTCTTGTCTCGTGCTCGCGCTCAGCATGCTCACCAGCTGCGGAAAGAGCCGCGACGACGACCATGAAGACGACGAAGTGGTCGCCGGTGCGGGCGGCAGCGTGGGCAGTGGCGGGTCCGCCTCGGGCGGCGCGGGAACGGGCGGTGAAGCGGAGGAAATTGATCGCGGACCGTGGACGTACTTCAAAGCGTCCAACAGCGGGACCGCCGACTTTTTTGGGGCAGCTGTAGCCGCGTCCGCGGACGGCATGACGTTGGTCGTGGGTGCCAACGGTGAGTCAGGCGCAGGCGACGGTGTGCAGGCCGACCCTGCCGACAACGCCGCCATCAACGCCGGGGCCGCGTATGTGTTTGTGAACACCTCGGGTGTGTGGCAGGAGCAAGCGTATCTCAAGGCACCCAACAGTGACGCCGGTGATGGGTTTGGGCACGCCATCGCAGTATCGGCGGACGGCAACACGCTTGCCGTGGCCGCGCCCTATGAGGCAAGCGCGGCGCAGGGGGTCGATGGGGACCAAGCGGACAACGCTGCCTCGGACGCCGGCGCCGTCTACGTGTTCTCGCGCTCAGGCAACACGTGGACCCCGCAAGCCTACCTCAAGGCTGAGCACGGTGACGACTCCGACTTTTTCGGCATCTCCTTGGCGCTGTCCGCCGACGGGAATTTGCTCGCCGTGGGCGCTGAAGGCGATGACGGTGGAGACGTGGGCGTCGACGCTGATCCAACGGACAAAACGGCGCCGGAGTCCGGAGCCGTGTACGTGTACACCCGCAGCGGCGCGGCCTGGACCCACAGCGCGTATTTGAAGGCCAGCAACACGGACATCCTCGATCACTTTGGAGGCTCCGTAGCGCTCTCGTCAGCGGGCACCACGCTTGCTGTAGGCGCGTACTGGGAGAGCAGCGCCACCGCAGATGACCCGGCGGACAACTCGGCGGATTTTGCGGGTGCGGTCTACGTCTTTGGCCATGACGGCAGCAGCTGGACCCAGCACCACTACATCAAGCCCTCGTCGGCGGAGTTTGGGGCAGGTGATGACTTTGGGAGCGCCGTATCGCTC
>Ga0315910_10002331_pt1 | contig 16801 bp, 13 predicted proteins | sample EdamamesoilMG_FD_204470 | JGI IMG/M metagenome (GOLD analysis project Ga0315910, IMG submission 204470) | Garden soil microbial communities collected in Santa Monica, California, United States - Edamame soil | ecosystem: Environmental > Terrestrial > Soil > Garden | place: USA: California... | reverse complement strand
CGCAATCTACCGCCAACACCACACCGATGACTGCAAGCAGAAACACGCACAGCCAGCGACGCGATTGCGAGCGCGCACGCGCCTGACGTTCAAAGAAGTTCATCTATTGAACGGCTACGCAAAACTGACTTTAGGTACAGCGCGTTTTTCGGCCGATTCGATCTTGAGCAACTCGGCCGGCGGGAAGTCGCCGAAGCCCTTCACGAAGTTGCCGGGAAACTGTTCGCTCGCCGTGTTGTATGTCATCACGGCATCGTTGTAGGCCTGACGAGCGAACGCGACTTTATTTTCCGTGGTCGTCAGCTCTTCCGACAATTGCATCATCGTCGCATTAGCTTTGAGATCTGGATAGGCCTCCGCAAGTGCGAATAGACGGCCCAGCGCACCGCCCAATTGCTGTTCCGCGCCTTCGAGTTGATGCAATGCGTTTGCGTCGCCCGGCTTCGCCGCTGCCGCCTTGAGGCCGGAAACCGCCATGTTGCGGGCATTGATAACCGCTTCGAGCGTCTCGCGTTCGTGCTTTAGATATCCCTTGGCCGTTTCCACAAGATTGGGAATCAGGTCGTAGCGACGCGTGAGTTGCACGTCGATCTGAGCAAACGCATTTTTGTAGCCGTTGCGTTGACCCACTAGCCCGTTGTAAACACTGATGACATAGGCCAGGAACACAACCAACAAGATCAGCACAATCCAAACCATTTGCTTCCTCCTAAAACCAATACGTCAATGTGCGCTAGTTGTCGCAGACTGCAATGCCGAGCGCACCGTGCCACGTTCAATCTCGGCGCGCAACCACGTACCGGCGAATGGCGCCAGGTCGGCATCCTTGGGCAAGAGCATCGCCTTGTCCGTCTGTGTGAATACTTCATCGGTGGTACGGCACAAGTCGGCATGTTTGCGCGCTTGCAGGTCCGCCTCAATGCCGTCGGTAATCATTACGTCGGCGCGTCCCGCGATAATTTCGTCAAAGATGGTTCGGTTGTCCGCATGCACGCGCAGTTGTGCACGGCGCAACCGCTCGCGAGCGAAGCGCTCGTTGGTGCCGCCCGGATTGACGATGACACGTACGCTTGGCTGGTCGATTGCCGACAACCTCGCAAAGCGTTCCCGCTGCGCGCAACGTGCGATCGGAGTTTTGCCGTCGCGATGATAGGCGGGCGAAAAGGTTCCCGCCGCCGCGCGTTCCGGCGTGATGCTAATGCCGCTGGCGGCGATGTCGAAGATGCCTTGCCGCAGATCGTGCATCAGCGTCGGCCATGACGTGCGTACGAAACGCGCTTCGACACCGAGCTGTTGCGCAAGGCTCGACAATAAATCGATATCCGCACCGCTCAATTCCTCACGCGCTGTAAAGCTGAACGGGGCGTAGTCGCCCGTCGTGCCAATGCGCAGTACTTTGGCGCTGCGAATCGCTTGTAGGCGACCGGCAACCGGTTTGAAACGCAGCAGCGACGCGCGCAACGCGGCATCGATGTCGGCCGGTTTGGTAAACCGCGCGGCAATTCGCTGGCGAAGAACCGTTACTCGTGAATGATCGATAGTTTGCGCCAGCGAGGGCGCCGCCAAATAAACAGCACGCAGCAATTGCGGCCCAATCGAATCGAGCCGGGGACGCAGCTCCCCCTCTAAAGAGCGTATCGGTGTCGACTCGGGAAAGCCGTCGCGTCGCCACATTGCAAAATGTTGCGCCTGGATATCGCGCGCCCATTCGATTTGCAGCGTAAACAGCGCACGCGTTGTTTCTGCGTCAAGGCCGAAGACAGCCGCCTGCGTCACCGCGGCATCAATCACGCGTGCTTCGCGTTCCGCATCGGCAATGGGTCGACTTTCTCGCCACTTCCACGCAGCCACATCCGCCATGAGAGCTAAACGCGAGTCGAGGGCCTCCATAACGGCCACTGCGTCGTCAACCGGATCGCTAAAGCGCGGTGCGGCGCTGCTGTGCAGCGGCCAGCAGCAGAGACAAAGCAAACTTAACCGGACGAGGAAGTACAAATATTTCAAAGCGGACACCCACTGCGCAAAGCATAAAGATGCCCAGAAACGACAACGGCCGGCAAGCGTTTCTCGCTTGCCGGCCGTCGATATCGAAATACGGTCGGATCGGTTCGACTATGCGTTTAGCGTTTGCCGAATAAACGTTGCAGTAGCGTCGGCTTCAAGCCATCGACGTCCAGACTGCTGAGTCTGGGAATCGGCAGATCGGACAAATCGAGTTTCAATACCGCAGCTTCCTCGGTGCCGAATTGCAGCGTTCGTGGCGATTCAGCCGGCGCGCGATGTGCAGCTGGAGCGGAACGAACCGGATGTGCGGCGGCGGAAGCGGCAGCACGTTGCAGGATGGCGGCGGCGGTCGAACTAGAGCTCATCGTATCTTCCTCTCCCAACATCGTGGGCTTTACGATCTGCGGTGGACGTTGCCGCGTATTGCGCGGCGGGAGAGAACTTAAAGGAAGCGATTTGCGAAGACACGTGACGCACGTCTCACGCGTCGGCGAAATCCAGTAACGACGCGGGTTTCGTGCACAAGCACTCAAAATTATGTCTGCCGATTGTCGCGCGCTACAGACGCGGCTTGCGCAATCAGCTTGCGGATGTGACAGAAGCTGGCAGCGCTATGCAGACAACGGCAGGGTCAATTCCACAATCAAGCCGCCATCCGGCGCGTTGCGCGCACGGACTCGTCCGCCGTGCGCGGCAATCGCGCGCGCGGTGATCGCCAAACCAAGCCCGCTGCCGCTTTCGCGATCGCCGGTTTCCGCCACTCGGAAAAAAGGTTCGAAGATATGTTCCAAATCGCTTTCGGGAACGCCGCGCCCGTGATCGCGAATGCTCACGCACACGCGGCGATCGCTGGTGGAATCGCCTTCGATCTGCAACGCAACTTCAATTTGCGAGTGCTTCGGCGTGTAACGCAATGCGTTGCGCATTACGTTGTCGATGGCGCTGCGTAACGTTTCGGCGTTACCGAGCACCGTGGGATAAGCGACCGATTCCCAGATGACTTCTTTGGTTTCGGCGCGTCCTTCGAGGCGCGCATCTTCGACGACTTCGGCGAGCATCTGTCCCAAATCCACGCGTTGCGGCTTGATGCTGGGATCGTCACTGGCCAGTCTCGAAAAACGCAGTATCTGTCCTATCAATGTATCCAACCGTTCGGTTTCGCGCTCCATGCGATCGAACTCCCGCGCAGGATCTGCGCCTTCGCGGCGCGCCAAACTCAATGCGACTCGCAATCTCGCCAGCGGCGAACGCAACTCGTGCGACACGTACCGCAACAGCGTTTCCTTGGACGCAAGCAAGGTGCGGATACGCTCCGCCATACGATCGAACTCCCGCGCCAAGACCCCGAGCTCGTCCTGGCGGCGAGTAATCTCCTCGCCGACGCGCGTTTCTAAATTGCCGGCTGCCAACGCGCGCGCGCTGGTTTGCAGACTGGCGACCGGACGGCTGATGTAATGCGCCAACCACCAACTCACCAGCGCGCTCACGCTAAGCGCAACCGACAGCAGCGAGATACTGATGCTGGGCGTACTTAATATGCCAAAGGGTGCGTTGCGCGTGTAATCGAAAAATATCGTGTAGACAGCGCCATCCGGACCCAGAAGTTGCGGACTCGTGCGCAGGGGATCCGCCATCAACGGCGGCGGATTGTTATCGACGTCTGCGAGATATCCGAGGCTCGCCATCCGTGCAACGCGTCGTTGAATGCGATCGGTTAGCGGACGGTCGATGATGTCCTGACCGTGCATATCCAACACATAGGTACGCACAGTGGTAGTGGTTCTATCGACCTCGCTCAGCCATTGACGCAATGCCGGCAAACCGCCTTGTTTCAACGGTATCGCGGCCGCATCCGCGACATCACTCGGCTCGACCCGCTGCAAGGCATCGAATCGTTTCCAGGTCACAAAAGCCGTTAGCGCGCTGCCGGCAACGACGATCACGCCCATCGCCAGCCAGAACGACAGGAATACGCGCAGAAAGAGGGATTTCATGGCAAGTCGCGACAGCTAGTCGCGCGGCTCGCCTTGCGGCCGTTGCTCTTCGGGATGCGCGGCCAACACATAGCCCGCACCGCGGATGCTGCGAATCTCCGGCAAGCCGGATTGCCCCAATCCCAACTTGCGCCGCAAGTTACTCACATGCGTATCGATGCTGCGATCGTAGGGTGTCAGCTTGCGGCCCAGCACGCGCTCGGTGAGGCCTTCGCGTGATTGCACTTGGCCTGGCGAACGCATCAGCAATTCGAGGACGCGGAACTCGGTACCGGTGAGCCGCACGGCTTTGCCGGATAACGTGACCTCCAACGTCGCCGGGTCCAACCAAATTGGACCGACGCTGACCGGCTGCGCCGGGCCTTCGTTGTCGCGCGATGCAAAGCGCCGCAGCACCGCTCGTACTCGGGCCACCAGCTCACGCGGATTAAAGGGTTTCGGCAAGTAATCGTCGGCACCCAATTCCAGCCCGACGATGCGATCCACATCGGCGCCGTGCGCCGTCAACATGACCACAGGCACCGACAACGAACGACGCAATCGGCGCAATACATCGAATCCGTTCAACGACGGCAACATGACATCGAGAATAACCAGGTCGAAAGATTCCGCTGCGAGCTTGTCCAGCGCTTCAAGTCCGTCGCGCACGATAGTGACGCGAAAATTCTCGCCGGTGAGATATTCGTTGAGCATTTGCCCCAGCTCGCGATCGTCGTCGACGATCAACACGGCGGGTGTGGTCGTTCGGTCCGAGTGTGTGCTCATAAACTGTTTCTCGTTTATCGACGAATAAATCGTCGGAGTTATTCGCCCAGAATGCCGTAGCGCATCAGCGCATATTGGAAGGCGCGATTGTCGCGCATTGTCTTGGCAATCGTATCGTGCAAATCCGGGCGCCAGTAGGTCCATCGCTCGATAAAGCCTTCGGCCGAATCGCGATCCCCTTCGTACTGCAATTTAAGCACCTCTTCGAGCATGCTGGCGACGGCATCGGGAAAACGTTCGTAACGAATCATCAAGGAGCCGTTAATCGGCTCGGGTTCGAACACCCCTCGCTCGCTGAACCAATTGAATTGCATCAATTGCATGGTCTGGTAAGGCTGCTCGCGACGCGGTTTCGCATCGAGGAATGTGCGGTTCAACCCGCTGGCCAGCCAGGTAGCGGCGTCTTGGTCGCTCACCACGCCATCCTTGCGTAAGCGAGTCGCGGCGAACAACGACACCAAATCGGACTTCAGCTCTTCCATAACATCCGCTGCGGACTCCAACGCCACATCCAGCGGCCGGCCGCGTTTGTCGCGATCCACGCCCAAGTAGTGCCCCACCTCGTGCCACAACACCCGCGACATTTCGCCTTGTTCGGTCAAATCGCCGTCGAACGGCGAGGCCATAAGCGCCTTCCACATATTCTGCGAATTAGCGAATAGCTCCGGATTGCGCAGAATGTTTTGACGCAACAACAATACTCGGCCGTAGCGCTTCACCATCAACGGGTCGTTCGGCAAAGTGGTGGCGCCGTTGCGGCCGCGCGCTTGACCGAAATCCGCGATCACATCGAATACACCGATGGATATGTCGCTGCGCACTTGACGGCGTTGCGCCGTCGGCAGCGCATCTTGAATGCTCTGCAAGTTGCGAACGGCTTCGCGCGCCGCACGCGTGGCCGCCTCGTCGCGCTTAAGAATGCTGAGCGACATAAAGCCCTTGGCGCCGTACAACGCGTCGTCGTAGGTCTCGTAAGCGCCGATTTGCGCATTCAGGCGCTTGAAGCTGCCCGTGATCCAGGCGGCATCGCCGCTCTCGTAGTCGCCGCTCAGCAAGTCGCGTGCGCGGTTGCGCAGATAGCGCGCAAACTCTTCATCGCTGGCTTCGACGGCTCTTGCCGCGTTGTTCAGCCGCAAGTACACGCGATGCAAGTCGTTGGCCCAGCGCAGCGAATACGGAATGGCGTAGTACTGCACACCCTTGGCATCGGCCTTTAGATTTTCCAGCTTGCGCCGCAACCCCGGGTACAAAACGGCCACTGCCGGATGTCGCGCCAACATCGCCAAGTCCTGTTTGAGATTCTCATCGGTCACGCGCTTCACAACGGTGTGCGTACCGAGCAGCTCGCTACGCTCTGCAGCATGCTCGGCCAAATAGCCGTCGAATTGGGCGCGTGTTAAATCCGGCGGATAAACGTTCCGTGCGGATGTCTCCGACTCAACCGGCAAAAACGCTTCACGTCGGTTGTCCGGGGTTGTAGCGATAGGACCCCTAAACAGCCGATACAGGTCGAGCAGCGCTTGCGTCTCCGACGATTGCCCCATGCGGGCTGATAACTCCTCCAGAGTCGCAACCGAGGTAAGCGCTTGCGGGTGCAGCGAGTCCTCGTAAATACGCTGCAGCAACTTGCCCGCTTCCACCAATTCCTGCACGGCACGCCGCTCACCGGCCGTTAACTCATTTAGCGAAGGCGCCAGCCGCACAGTGCGCGTTATATCCAATATTTCCGGCGTGCGCTCGGGCGGCCAATACCCCGGCGGCAGTTCTTCGGCAAGCGCGGCGAGTGGCAACAAACAGGCGGCGACGGCCGCTATAAATGAAATACGCATCCGTATAAGGGTACCGTAAAGCGTTGACGCTTAGCGTGGCTGTTTCGCTCCCGCTTTAGCGTCATCGGGACTGCCGGTATTGATAAACCGCGCCAGCCGCTCCATTTGCCCGACCAATACGCTATCAACCAGCGGTGCCCACTCCGACATGGGCCGGTCTGCGTATCCGCTGGCGGTGTACTGAACGGTAATGCGGGAACCGCCGCCGCCCGCCTCGATTTGCCAAGTTAGGCTGCCGGTGACGGCAAACTCCTGTAACGGCCCCATTGCACCGGCAAGCCGCAACAACTTGGGTGGCTGAGCATGAATGACAGTCATATGTTGCACGCCTGCATACATGCCGAGCTTTTCGCAGAAACATCCGCCCACACGCGGATCCAGACTTAAATTACGCGCATCGCCCGAAAAGCTATGTACGCCGTCCCACCAACGGCCGATATCGGACAATGCCGCCCAAGCAGCGGGTGGCGGCATGCTCACGTCCACTTGATGCTTGACCGCAAAACCACTGTCTGTAGCTCTAACCACCTCGGCTTGCACGACGTTGTGCACAGCTGTTAGCGAGCCCATCAATGCGACCGTTAAAACGAGACGCTGCATAAGAACACCTCGAGCGAAAAGAATAGTCGCCTAACGCGGGCGACCACGTCGCCAATAACGAATCAAAAAATAGCCGGCCGCCATGCCGCCTAGATGCGCAAAGTGCGCCACGCCCTGCTGAGTCCCGAAGACACCCAGCGCCAACTCAATTAAGCCATACAAGGTCACGAACAACCATGCAGGCAAGGGAATGGGCGGTATCAATAACAAGATACGCCGTTGCGGAAAGGCCATGCCGAAGGCAAGCAAAACTCCGAATACGCCGCCCGATGCACCGACGATCGCATAGGGAGGACTATTGGTAAGGGCTGCGACAAGCAACTGCGCCAACGCTGCGCCGACTACGGTTACAAAATAATAAATGAGATAGCGCTGCGAACCCAGCACACGTTCGACCTCCGACCCAAACATGAAAATCGCGAACATGTTGAAGATCAGATGGTAAATACCGTTGTGCAAGAACCCATAGGTCACAAGCTGCCAAAGTTGAAACGGCGGCCCACCAAGGGACGCAGAATTCCAAGTCCGCAACGCCAAGTGGGTATCGAAGAAATATCCCGCAATCGTGCTTAAGGCATACGCGCCGATGTTGACCAGAATCAGCGTGCGCGTGACCGGACCCATGTTTTCGAACATCAGACCAACACCCGCTCGATGCCGCCGTCGTTGGCGCGCGCCACATAGTCGACCAGCCAGTTTGCGCCGAGCACGTGTTTGGCGATTTCCACGACGATGTAATCAGCGTCGATGTCCGCGTCATCGTTGTAGCGCTTTAGGCCTTGCAAACAGGACGGACAGGATGTGAGCACTTTGACGTCGCCTTCGAAACCCTTACTGCGAATCTGTTCGACGCCGCTTTTGATCTCTTGTTCCTTGCGGAAGCGAACTTGCGTCGAGACATCCGGCCGCGCGACAGCCAATGTGCCGGACTCGCCGCAGCAGCGGTCATTCTTTTCGATACGTCCGTTTGCCTGTTCGTTCATCAACGTATTGACGACCTTGAGTGCGTCGTATTTTTTCATCGGCGTGTGGCAAGGTTCGTGATACATGTAACGCGTACCGGTCACGCCCTCCAAGCGCACGCCCTTCTCCATCAGATATTCGTGAATATCGATGATGCGGCAGCCCGGGAAAATCTCCTCGAATTTGTAACCTTGCAGTTGGTCGTAGCACGTACCGCAACTGACGACGACGGTGCGAATATCCAGATAGTTAAGCGTATTGGCGACGCGGTGAAAGAGCACGCGGTTGTCGGTGATCATTTTTTCCGCCTTCTCGAACTCACCGGCGCCGCGCTGCGGATAACCGCAACACAGATAGCCCGGCGGCAGAACAGTTTGCACGCCCGTATGCCAGAGCATTGCCTGCGTAGCCAGCCCCACTTGCGAGAACAATCGCTCCGATCCGCAGCCCGGAAAATAGAACACCGCTTCCGTTTCGCTTGAAGTACGTTTGGGATCGCGGATTACCGGCACGTAGTTTTTGTCTTCGATGTCAAGCAACGCACGCGCAGTTTTCTTCGGCAAACCGCCCGGCATCTTTTTATTGATGAAGTGAATCACCTGCTCGCGCACCGGCGGCTTACCGGTCGTCGCGGGCGGACGCTTGGTTTGCGCTTTACCCAAACCGGATAGCATCGTGCTGCCCAAGCGCTGCGCCTTGTATCCCCAATCGATCATGACCTTGCGGGTGAGCTTGATCGTTTCGGGATTGGTCGCGTTCAAAAACAACATCGAGGCGGCCGTGCCGGCATTAAACCGCTTCTTGCCCATCCGTCGCAGCAGATCGCGCATCGCCATCGAGACATCGCCGAAATCGATATCGACGGGACAAGGCGTAGCGCATTTGTGACACAGCGTGCAGTGATCGGCGACATCGCCGAATTCGTCGAAGTGCCGAATCGACATGCCACGTCGGGTTTGCTCTTCGTACAAGAACGCCTCGACCAGGAGCGAGGTCGCCAGAATCTTGTTGCGCGGCGAATACAGCAAATTGGCGCGCGGCACATGCGTCGCGCACACCGGCTTGCACTTGCCGCAGCGCAGACAATCTTTAATTGCGTCCGAAATCGAATTGATGTCCGAGTGCTGCATGATCAGCGACTCGTGACCCAGCAACCCAAAGCTCGGCGTATACGCCTTGGTTAGATCGCCGCCCGGCAATAACTTGCCGGCGTTGAATCGGCCGCGCGGATCGACGCGCTCTTTATACTTGCGAAATTCCGCCGTTTCGTCGTCGCTTAGGAATTCGTATTTGGTGATGCCTATGCCGTGCTCACCGGAGATCACGCCGTCCAAGTCACGGGCGATTTGCATGATTCGCTCGACCGCATCGTTCGCCATACGCAGCATTTCGTAGTGATCCGAGTTCACCGGAATGTTGGTATGCACGTTGCCGTCGCCGGCATGCATGTGCAACGCGACGAACACACGTCCGCGCAGCACGCGCTTATGAATCGCTTGGCATTGCGCGAGAATCGGCGCATAGACGCCGCCGTTGAAAATGCGGCGCAAGGCCGCGCGCACTTCCGTCTTCCACGAAATGCGGATCGTGCGATCTTGCAACAAATCGAACACGCGCACGGTGGCGTCGCGCTCAATCCGTTGCTCGAACGCGCCTGCCAATGCATCCAGGCCCAACTCGAGTAGTTGGGTGCGTGCGGTCTTGAGCGGTGTGTCGAAATTCGCCAACAAATAGCGCCAACGGGTCCGCGCGTCGCGAATAATTTGCAAGGCATTCTGTGGGCGATCACCCAGCAGCTCTTCGCGCGGCAGACTATTGACGTCGACGTCATCGCTATCGCCCAGTGCCAGCGGACCTTCAAGATACTGCTCCAGCTCATCTAGCAGTTCGAGCTTATTCCGCGTCGACAATTCGATATTGATGCGCTCGATGGCGTCGGTGTATTCGCCCATGCGATCGAGCGGAATCACCACGTCTTCGTTAATCTTAAACGCGTTGGTGTGCTTAGCGATCGCAGCAGTGCGCGAACGGTCCACCCAAAACTTTTTGCGTGCGTCGGGATTCACCGCAATGAATCCTTCGCCGGTACGCGCGTTGGCAAGCCGCACGACTTCGGAGGTGGCGGCGGCCACCGCGCTGTCGTTCTCACCGACAATATCGCCCAGCAACACCATCTTTGGCAGCGAGCCACGTTTGGACTTGGTGGCATAACCCACCGCGCGCAAGTAGCGCTCGTCCAAATGCTCGAGCCCGGCGAGATAGACGCCCTGCGATTTATTGAGGCCGTCCAAATAGTTTTTGATTTCGACTATGGATGGAATCGCATCGCGCGCCTGGCCGAAAAATTCCAAGCACACCGTACGAATGCCCTTGGGCATCTTGTGGACGATGAAGCGCGACGCCGTGATCAAACCATCGCAACCTTCCTTCTGCACACCCGGCAATCCGCCTAAAAATTTATCGGTAACGTCTTTACCGAGACCCGCCTTGCGGAACTTGCGTCCTTCGATGCTGAGATGTTCGGTGCGCAGGATGCGCGCATTCTCAGGCGCCTCACGGCCGTCTTTCCACGTGAGCATGAATCGCGCTGCGTCCACGTCATGAATCTTGCCGCGATTGTGGTCGAGACGCGTAATTTCCAACCAGTTGCCGTCAGTGTCCACCATGCGCCACCACGCAAGATTGTCGACGGCCGTGCCCCACAACACCGCCTTCTTACCGCCGGCATTCATTGCAATGTTGCCGCCGATGCACGAGGCATCGGCCGACGTGGGATCGACCGCGAACACGAAGCCAGCTCGGTCGGCTGCATCCGATACACGACGCGTCACGACGCCTGCCTCCGCAAACACAGTCGGCACCGGTTCCTGCACGCCGGGCAGATTGCTCATTTCCACCGCGGACAGTTTTTCCAGCTTTTCGGTATTCACCACTGCTGCGAAGGGCGTGAGCGGCACGGCGCCGCCGGTATAGCCCGTGCCGCCGCCGCGCGGAATTACGGTGAGTTCAAGTTCGATGCAGGCACGTATCAAGCCGGGAATCTCAGCTTCGGTATCCGGCATCAACACTACGAAGGGATATTCGACACGCCAGTCGGTAGCGTCGGTCACGTGACTAACGCGCGCAAAGGCGTCGAAACGAATGTTGTCTTCGCGGGTATGCGCCGCGAGCAGTTTGCGCGCACGCTTCCGCAGCGCGGCCACGGTTTCGAAATTGCCCGCAAACGATTGCACGGCCGCACGCGCCGCATCCACCAGCTCGACGACTTTGCGATTGCGTTCGACGTCGCCACCGTCGCGGCGCTGGTCGATTTCATGGAGGCGATGCTGAAGCGCTTCGACCAACAAACGGCGGCGCTTCGGATTGTCCAACAAATCGTCTTGTACGTAAGGGTTGCGCTGCACCACCCAAATGTCGCCCAGCACTTCGTACAACATACGCGCGGAACGCCCGGTGCGGCGCTCGGCGCGGAGTTCCTCGACAATTTGCCACGCGCGGTCGCCCAGCAATCGCAAAACGATCTCGCGATCGGAAAACGACGTGTAGTTGTAGGGTATCTCGCGCAGACGCACCGGCTGGTCGACATCGACAATCGGCGGTGCGGCGGATTCGAGAGGCAACGAGAGATTCTTCAAGAGCGTAATCCGAAAACTTGGGCTGCGTAGGCCGGGTGAAACCGGCGGAGGACGACGGCGGAGGCGTATTGTAGTGCAACTGTCGCAACCCGCACACGCTCGGCGCCGCGCGAAAGCCGGCGCCATACGGCCGTTGCGCCTCGATTCGCCGCGCAAATCGCTATTCAACGACGCCCTGCGCTATGCTAGGGATTCCTTTTACCTCACACATGGGATTCTTATGCGTCGCTTATTATTTCGCCGAATAGGGCTCGCGTCGGCGATCGTGATTACGGCAGGCTGCAACGCCGCCGCGCCACCCGCCGCAAAAGTGGAAACGGAAGAACAGAAGACGTTGTACGCACTCGGCTATGCGGTTTCCGATAATTTAAAATCGTTCGACTTGAAGCCGGAAGAGGTCGAAATGGTGAAGGCAGGCTTTGCCGACGGCTTGGCCCAGAAGAAAGCCGTGGCCGAACCGCAGGCGTACATGGCTAAGCTGCGCGAACTGAACACCACGCGCCTGGCGTCTGCCGCCACGCGCACGAAGGAAGCCGGCAAGGCGTTCATCGACAAAGCCGCTACCGAAAAAGGCGCGACTAAACTGCCATCCGGCATGGTCATTACGACGGTTACGGAGGGCACCGGCCCGTCACCGGCAGCGACCGACACGGTTAAAGTGCACTACCACGGTACGCTGATGAACGGCAAAGTGTTCGATAGCTCCGTCGAACGCAAGGAACCCGCCACGTTCCCATTGAACGGCGTTATACCGTGCTGGACCGAAGGCGTGCAAAAGATGAAAGTCGGCGGCAAAGCCAAACTGATTTGCCCGTCCGATCTGGCTTACGGCGACCAAAGCCCATCGCCGGACATTACGGCGGGCTCGACGTTGATCTTTGATGTCGAGTTGCTCGGCATCGAAACGGCGAAGTAGTCCGACACCTGTCCCTATCGTCATTCCGGCGCAGGCCGGAATCCATCGAATCGTTCTTGTTTAAGAGTTAAGATGGACCCCGGCCTACGCCGGGGTGACGTTTCTCTTAAGCGGTTACGATAAGCCTCACGCCGCCTTCCGCTCCGTCGTCTCCCCACCGAGCGCTTCGAAAATTTCCCTTAGCAGCAACGCGAGTTCACCCGCCATCAACGCGAAGTCGATGTCGAATTGCTCCGCGGCAGAGATTTCTTCTTCCGCAGCGGGTTTATCGTCGTCGATCGCCAAGAACGTCACTCGCTTAATGTGCAGCTTATCGGTTAGCACCAACCCGATGCGGTCGTTCCACGTCAATCCCAATCGCGTGACGAACTTGCCGCTTTGCAAATGCGTTTTGATGTCTTTGGCTTCCAGCGGATGACGCGCATAGCGCACGGTCGCCTTGCTTTGATCCACCGCTTGCAGCTCCAAGTCCTGATCGATATTGAAACGCATCGGCGCGCTATCCATCATGAGCCACGCCGCCATCGCTTGCTGCGGTGAGCGCTCGGTATCGAGCAATACGACCGCGAAACTGCCCAACGTATCGCGCAATGTTTCGACCAACTCTTCGGCGCGCGGCACACTGGCGGAATCCACCACAAACCAGCCGTTGGCGGGATCGATCCATGCGCGCATGGTCTTGCGTCGAGTTAACGCACGAGCGCGCAACTCGGTGGTTACGCGCTCCTTAATTTCACGCAACTGCCGGCGCCCCACCGGATGGCCTTGTTCCTGCGCCAGTGCCTTTGCTCGTTCGTGCGCTTCTTGCTTGATGATGGATGCAGGCAACAACTTTTGATTGGTGCCCAACGCAATCAGATGTTGGCCGTTCACCGTATGCACCAAGCGCGCATCGTCGACCTCGGATGCCGGCGACATCCAGCCACGGTTGAACATCTCCAAACTGCCGCACTCGCGCAGCACGCGCCGCCCGAGTTTTTCTTCCAACTCGGCCGCGGAGAGGGACCAATCGGCCGGCAGCCGATAGACGACTAGATTCTTAAACCACATGGAAGCGCTTCGCTCATCAACGGCGGGCGCGGAGTATAGGAAGACTCCGCCGACGGACACAGCCTTGTCATTTTCGCGTCGAACTTGTAAAGCAACCGCGCGCCGATACCGCCGCATGACATTGGGCGCGTCGGCATGTCAATAATTGTCATCAGGCGCGATCACTTAGGGACGAATGCGCTATATCTGCGCGAACAACAATAGCGACTCGGGCGGGGGAAACGATGAACACAAATCGCGCGCGGCCGCCGCGTATTTTTGCCGTGATTGTCCTGCTGATCGGATTAGCGCTCCTGGCGGGCGGAATTCGGTTGGTGACGCTCGGCGGTTCGCTTTACTACGTCGTCGCCGGAGCGGCGCTTATCACGTCGGGCATCTTGTTGTGGCGGGGCCGCGCCAATGGCGCTTGGCTGTACGGGCTCACGTTATTCGGCACGCTGATTTGGGGCTTGATCGAAGTCGGTCTCGATCTTTGGGCGTTGATGCCCCGAGTGCTGACGCTTAGTGTGATCGGCGCGTGGTTGCTCACGCCGTGGGCGCGGCGCGCGCTACAGGGGCCTCCTTCACTGCTGCAAAGCCGGGGCAGCCTCGCAGCGTTGTCGATCGCGGCCATCGTAATCGTCGCCGGCGTAACGTCTGCGAGCAAAATCGACGTGGCGCCGTTAACGCCGCGCTTTGCCGCAACGATCACTACAACGACGGTGCCCGCGACAACCACAGCCGACTGGCCCGCTTACGGTAACGATTCCGGCGGTACCCGCTACACCCGAGCCGATCAAATCACGCCCAGCAATGCCGGCAAGTTGAAAAAAATCTGGCACGTGCGGACGAACGTACAAGGCGCATTCAAAGCCACGCCGATTCAAATCGGCGACCTGTTGTACCTGTGCGCCGGCGCAAACGTGCTCATCGCATTGGACGCCGACAGCGGCGAAAAACGCTGGGAACACGATCCCAAGGTCAAAATCCCGCGCTTCGGCGGTTTTGCAACGACTTGCCGCGGCGTCACCTATTACAAGGCGCCGGCCGAGTACGGCGGCGAATGTAAGGAACGTATTCTCACCGGCACCACCGACGCGCGTTTAATTGCCGTCGATGCGCTGACAGGTCAACGCTGCGCCGGCTTCGGTGACAACGGTGAAGTCAATTTATTAAGGAACATGGGCGACGTTAAGCCCGGCTTTCATTTCACTACATCCCCGCCGACGATCGCCGGCAGCGTGGCGGTTGTAGGTGGCTGGGTGGTCGACAACGTCGAAGTGAACGAACCTTCCGGCGTCGTGCGTGCATTCGACGCTATCACCGGCAAGTTTGCATGGGCATGGGATATCGGCCGTCCCGGCATCAACACCGAACCCGCGGACGGTGAAACGTACACGCGCGGCACGCCGAATGCGTGGAGCGTATTCAGCTACGACCCGAAACTAAATCTCGTGTACTTGCCGATCGGCAATGCCACACCGGACTACTTCGGTGCGCATCGTTCCAAGGAGTCTGAGCAATTCTCCAGCTCGGTAGTTGCATTGGACGGCGCCACCGGCGCAGTGCGCTGGTCTTTTCAAACAGTGCACCACGATATCTGGGACTACGACGTGCCTTCGCAACCCGTCTTGTTCGATATGCCGCAACCCGACGGCAGCGTCGTTCCGGCGCTCGTCCAAGGCACGAAACGTAGCGAACTGTTTGTGCTGGATCGTCGCGACGGCAAACCGATTACTGAAGTTAAAGAACTGCCCGTGCCGCAAGGTCCGGTCGAAGGCGAATGGCTGAGCGCAACGCAGCCCTTCTCCGTCGGGATGCCGAACTTCCGTCCGGATATACGCGAAGCCGACATGTGGGGCATCACGCCATTCGATCAACTGTGGTGCCGTATTGCGTACAAGCGATTGCGTTACGAAGGTCATTTCACGCCGCTGACGACGACGGGCACATTGCAATTCCCAGGCAACGCGGGCGGCTATAACTGGGGCAGCGTCGCCGTAGATCAAGACCGACAATTGTTGATCGCCAATCCACTGGTGATGGGCAATCGCATCGTGCTCATTCCGCGCGCTCAAGTACCCACCAACCAACGCGGCGGCACACAACTCGGCACACCTTATGCGGTAACGACGCAACCGTTCATGTCACCGTTGGCCGTTCCCTGCCAACGGCCGCCATACGGCCTGCTCGCCGTGATCGATTTACAGACTAAGCAGGTGCTGTGGAAAAAGCCGCTCGGTATGGCGAATGAGAGCGGTCCGTGGGGACTTCGCAGCGGCTTGCGTATTCAACTCGGTGCGCCGCTGGCGGCCGGGTCGATCGTTACCAAGGGCGGTGTGATCTTCTTGGGCGGCAGCATGGACAAATATTTTCGTGCCGTCGATTTAATGAATGGCGAGGAATTGTGGCGTGACTATTTGCCCGGCACCGCGCAAGCCACGCCTATGAGTTACACGGGGCCGAAGAGTAAGAAACAAATCGTCGTCATTACCGTGCCGAACGCGCAAAGACGCTTTGGTTATGCGGTGCCGCCGGAACCCAGCGAGAAAGAAGATCCGCTCGGCGGACACGTGATTGCGTACGCGCTGGAGTAGCCGAGCAAAGGTTGAGTGGCGCAGCGGCGCAATGATTGCTCCCTACGACTCTCTTTTTTCGAACATCAGTGTGAATATTTGCTCACGCGGCGGCATTTCCGGGTATTGCGGAATGGTTTCATTGATGATCGCCCATGGCGCTTTAGATGCGGTATGGATCTGCACTGTGGGTTTGACGTTCAACGGCGTATCGACGGAACCTGCGGGAACAAGATAGATTTTTATTGCATTGAAAGCCGCGGGCAGCACGCCGCCGCACTCGCTGCAGAATGCAGTACAGAAGGTAGCCGCCTCCGGTACTTTGTACGTTCGCAATTTGTCCTCTCCCCGTACCCAACGAAGATTTGGCCTGGGAAACGAAAAAATTACTGCCGTGCTCGGTGCCACGGCTCTTGCGGCACCGCGAACAGTGGCAATTAGTCATGCGTGTGGGCGCGCCGTCGAACTCATAAGCAACGCTACCGCAGAG
>Ga0315910_10002330_pt1 | contig 16803 bp, 14 predicted proteins | sample EdamamesoilMG_FD_204470 | JGI IMG/M metagenome (GOLD analysis project Ga0315910, IMG submission 204470) | Garden soil microbial communities collected in Santa Monica, California, United States - Edamame soil | ecosystem: Environmental > Terrestrial > Soil > Garden | place: USA: California... | reverse complement strand
GACGGTTTCGTGCCTCGCGGCCTCGGGCTACGATGACCCGGTGAGAAAACCGTGAGCGGCCGCGTCAAAGCGCTCCTCTTGCTGTTCGTCGCGCTGGTCAAGACGTTGCTCTACGGGCTCGTCGGGGGGAGGCGTGACGGCATCGCGCGCTTTCGTGAGCACTACGACGCCGATGGGCTGCCCCCGGTGACGCCGGACGAGCGCGCCGGATTCGCGGCGTTCGAGCGCTGCATCGCCTGTGGCCTCTGCGATCGCGGCGAGGCGACACGAATGGCTCGCTCGGGCGGTGCGTACCGCGGCGTGATGGCCCTCGTCATCGCCGGGTCACGCAGCATGCCGGAATTTCGCGCCGCGGCGTACGGCTTCGGCTTCGTTCCCGACGAGGTTTTGGCGGAGAAGGAAGCCATCTGCCCGGTCAGGATCCCCTTTCGGGCGGTGGCGCGCTTCGTTCGCGACAAGGCCGATGCGGTCGGCGGACCGCTCCCCTTGCCAGCCCGCGTGCCGTCCCTGCCGCCCCGATCGAGCGCTTCCTGAGCGGACGGGGCGGGACCGGCGCCGCCCGGGGGGCAAACGAGGCGAGATCGCTTGCTTTCCGTCGTGCCGATCCGTGTAGTAAGACTCGGGCCCCATCGACATGGCCGAAACATCGAAAATCCCCCTGCCACCGCTCGACGGCTTTGCGCTCGTCCTCGGAGCATCCAGCGGATTCGGCGCCGCCGCCTGTTTGAAGCTCGCCGAGGCGGGCTCGGACGTGATCGGCGTGCACCTCGACCGGCGCGCGACGCTCGGTGCCGTCGCGGAGCTCGTCAAGCGCATCGAGGACATGGGACGCCAAGCCTGGTTCTTCAACGTGAACGCCTGCGACGCGGAGCGCCGCGCCGAGGTACTCACCGAAGTCCAGAAGCGCTTCACGGAGCGAGGACGCGGCGAGAAGGTCCGCGTGCTCCTTCATTCGCTGGCGTTCGGCACGCTTCGACCGCTGGTTGCCGAGCAGAGCGCCGAGCAGCTCAGCCAGAAGCAGATGGACATGACGCTCGACGTGATGGCCCACAGTCTCGTCTACTGGGTGCAGGATCTACTCGGCCGTGATCTGCTTCGCACCGACGGGCGCATCTTCGCGATGACCAGCACCGGCTCGAGCCAGGTGTGGGCCGGCTATGGTGCGGTCAGTGCGGCCAAGGCGGCGCTCGAGTCCCATTGCCGCCAGCTCGCGCTCGAGCTCGGTCCGCGCGGTATCACCGCCAATGCCATCTGCGCGGGCGTCACCGACACGCCGTCGATGAACAAGATCCCGAATGCCGAAAGCCTGCAAAGCGTGGCCATCCGCAAGAATCCTTCGCATCGGCTGACGCGGCCCGAGGACGTCGGCAATGCGATTGTCGCACTTGCGCAGACCTGCACCTACTGGCTGAACGGCAACATCCTGTTCGTGGACGGCGGCGAAGCGCACAGCGGCTAGGTCGCGGCCCCGAGAGCGCCCATCGCCGTGCTTAGGCAGGCCGCCCGCGGTAGCTGGCCCGGTTGAGGCGCGCTACCCTCCTGAACCATGAGATGGTTCTTATCTTCGTCGGTTACCGCGCTAATCGGCGTGCTGTCGCTCCAGATCCTGTCGGGGTGCGACAGTGCCAGCAGCGGGGATGACGACGGTGGCGCCGGGGAGGGGAGCGGCGCGACCGGTGGGAGTGGGGCAACCGGTGGGAGCGGCGGCAGCGGCACGACGACGTGCCAGCCGACTGGCCCGGCTCCGGCGGCGAACGGCACCAATTTCCCGTTTCCCCAGAACCGCTGGAGCGCGACCTGCCCGCTCCCCGCCGGCGTCGCCTGCGCCGAGGATCAGAACGCCGATGTGATGGCCGCCTTCACGCATTGGAAGCAGGTGTTCGTCACCTCGAGCGGCGCGGGCGGCGCGCTCCGCGTTCAGCGCGACTCGTACGACGGCAACGACACCGTCTCGGAAGGCATCGCGTACGGCATGTTGATCGCCGTCTACATGGCGGATCGACCGCTGTTCGACGGCCTGTGGACGTACGCGAAGGCGCATCGGAACCAGAACGGTTTCATGAACTGGAAGATCGACGCGAACGGCAACACCACCGGCCAGAACGGCGCGTCCGACGCCGACGAGGACATGGCCTGGGCGCTGCTCCAGGCCGAGCGCCAGTGGGGCGGCTACGCCGCCGAAGCTCAGACGCTGATCCAGGCCATCTTCACTCATGAAGTGGAGGCGGGCACCTTCGTCTTCAAGCCCGGTGACGTCGGCAACGCAGGGCAGGTGAATCCTTCGTACCTCGCGCCCGCGTACTATCGGGTGTTCGCCGAGGCCACCGGGCAAGCGGGCTGGAACAACGTGGTCTCTAAGAGCTACGAGATCCTCGCGCTGGTGCGGAACCCGACGACCGGGCTCGTGCCCGACTGGTGCACACCGCAGGGCGGGGCGGTGAGCGGAAAATCGACGACGTACAACTACGATGCCTGCCGAACGCCGTGGCGCGTGGCCCTCGATTACTGCCTTCACGGCGAAAGTCGCGCCCTCGCCCATTCCGACCTGGCAGCCAGGTTTTTCTCGCCGATTGGCCCCTCCGCGATCAAGGACGGTTACGCGCTCGACGGCACCGCCACCGGCACGAAGTTCGGATTGATGGCTTTTTCGGGTCCAGCGGCAGCGGCAGCGATGGCCTCACCGACCGGCGCGTATGGCTCCTTCGTCGGGAGCAGCCAGGCGGCCCTCGCGCAGCGCATGTTGAGCAACGACGGCGGAACCTTCAGCTATTACAACGCTTCCTGGGGGATGCTCTCGATGCTCTTCCTGAGTGGAAATTTCATCGACCTCAGAAAGCTCTAGAGGGGGAGGAGGCCTTGCCCGAGCCGATCTCGACGGCTAGAGTTGCGGGAGCTTGGACTCTCGGCTATGCCCGGAGCCCGTTTTGAGACAGCGGGGCGCTTCCATCGCCCCCCACGAAAGGCTTGGTTCGCATGCTTCAGCGTCAAGAGTTGGTTGCTCGGTTCGGCTTCTACACGGTCCTCACTGCTCTCGGTCTCGGCTTCGCAACCACCTCCGCGGGTTGCAGCGGCGATGACTCGGGCGACGACGATGAGAGCTCGGGTGGTACGGGTGGGACCGGTTCCGGAGGCGGGGCCGGCGCGAGCGCGGACGCCGTGACGTGGGACGCCACGGGCTGGATCCAAGGGGACTCGAACCCGTTCGGGATCCAGGGTCCTTGGTACGCCTACAACGATTGCATGGACGCGATGCCGATCGGTCTGCCGTGCACGGTGCCGGAGCCGACGATGATCGGGCCCGACTCGAAGCCGGGTTGGACTGCGGCCGCCGACAAGATCTGCACGAAGGGCGTCGCTGCGCAGGTGGTGGACGATCCCAACACCGGCATGAAGGCGTACTCCCAGCAGTGGGGCGCCGGCCTCGCCTTCGATCTCGCCAGCCCAGGCGGCACGGACCCCGTCAAGGGCACGTTCGACATGATGGCTGCGGGGATCAAGGGCTTCAGCTTCGACATCGTGACCAATGCGACGCCCCCCGCGCCCCCCAGCCTGCGCGTGAACTTCAAGTCGCCGGTGACGGGCAACGATTCGCATTTCGTGGAGGTCATCCTGCCGGCGCTGGCCAACCAGGCGATCCTCCTCGACGACGCGCTGCAGGGCGACTGGGTCACTGCCCCTCAGAACATCCCCAAGACGGCGATCGAATCGGTCCAGTTCCAGATCTTCACGAACACCGCTGGCACGAAGGCTTTCGACTTCTGCGTCAGCAACATGAAGGTCATCAAGTAACCCGCGGGTGAATGCGGCGCTCCGGTGCCGCGAGCGAGCGCCCGGGCGAGCGGTCGAAAGACCGGCCCGGGCGTTCGTGTTTTTGGAGCACGCCGCGCGAGAGTGTCGCGCGCAGATGGCGCGCGGCTCTCAGCGCACGAGCGAGAGTCGTGGGGCCGCGCCGAACGCGGCGAGGTGACCGCTCTCCTCGGCGACGTACACGTTGCAGGCGTCGTCGACGCGAACGAGGTCGGGGATCAGATCGGTCGGCAGCGTGCCGAGGAGCTCGCCGTCGCTCGGCCTTAGCACGTGGACTTGATGCTGCGGCACGAACAACGCGCCGCTGCGGAGGACCGGCTCGAGCCTGCGCGGCTGGTCGGCGTCCACGTGGCGAGGGAAGTCCTGCGTGTAGCGGATGGCGCCGCTCTCGGCCTCGATGGCGAGCAGCTTTCCGGCGGCGGAGTTGCCGAGCAAGAGCTCGTCGACGGCGAGCCAGGCCGTCGCCGGCGCGGCGAGTCCGGGCTCGTGGCTCGGCAGGATCTCGCCGGTGGCGCGCGCGAACGACGCGAGACCGCTGCCGCGACGATCGCGGGTCGGCACCGACACCACGGTCGGCGTCACCAGCGCCGGCTGGCCGGGGGTGGGGCGGGCGGGCAGGTCACGGGCCCAGCGCACCTCGCCGCGCCAAAGGTCGACGTTGAGGAGGCGGGTCGGGCCGATCGGGCCGCCGGCCGTCGCGAACACCGTGTCCCGGTCGACCGCTACGTCCGCCGTGAAGGGCAGTCGGTCGCGCACGCGCCAAACGACCTCGCCGGTCGCCGCGTCGAGCGCCACCAAGGCCGAATCGCCGCCGGCGAGGAGCAGGAGACGTCCGGCGCGACGAAGGCGGAACGCCGACGGCCGCGACGCGGTGTAGCGCCAGCGCAGATCGCCCGTCACGAGATCGATCGCCGTCACGGCCCGATCGCTCTCGGCAAGCGCGAGCAGCCGCGGCAGGCCAGGCGCGTTGACGACGGCGCCCGTCGCGCCGCCGCCACCGCGGGGGGCGAGCCGGAGCGTGAAGCGGGTTTCGCCGCGTTCGAAGTCGTGGAGCGTCACCGTGCCGTCGTCCTGAATGCGTGCGAGACCGAGTGAGGTCGGCACGGAGGAGGCCCGGGGGAGCGCTCGGCGCCAGAGCACGGCGCCCGTCGTGCGATCGAGGCAAGCGGTCTGGCGCGGCGAGCTCACGAGCACGCGCTCACCGCAGAGGAACGTCGCCGTGAGGTCGATGTTCGGCACGGTCGCCACCCAGCGCGGAGAAAACCGCATCTTGCCGCCCCGCGCCCAGGTGCCGCGCCCGGTCTCGCGCCGGGGAAGGCCGAAGCTCCGGTAGCTGTCGGGATCGGGGTTCGTGAGCGAGTCGTCGGTGCCGAGCCGGGACAGCGTCTCGGTGAGAGCGCGCGCTTCGCGCGCGAGGTGCTGGAGCCTCAGGTTTCTTGCTTGGCTCCGGTCCGTGTTGGTGAACGCTGCCTCGACACCGAGTGCAAAGCGCGCTGCGGCCCAGGCGAAGGCCACCGGATCGATGCCGGCGAGCGCGCCACCTTCGGCTTGGCTCGAGCGCGACCCGAGCCGGAGCACGAGGCCTGCTTCGCCCGGCAGGCTCCGGAGCGCGATCTGCTTGCCGTCGATGTCGATCCGGCGAAAGAGCGGGCGCTCGTCGCGCCGTGCGGCGAGCACCTCGTCGGCGAGACCGAGCAAGCGTTCGGCGACCGCAAACGGAAAGGTAGGCCCGAGGTCGATGACGGCGGCGCCCGACGAAAGCCGGACCGGTCCGGGTGCGAGCAGCGAATGCAGATCGGCGCGCTCGAGCTTGGGCTCTTCCGCACCGGGAGCGGAGGGTGCAGTCGAGGCAACGCGGAGCGAGAGGGTGGCGGTGATGGCGAGCGACTCGGTAGCCGGAGACGCGACCTCGACCTCGCCGAGGCGCCGCGCTGCCCGGCCGTAGCTCGGCCAGGTCGAGCCGAGGCCCTCGCGCGCGGCGCGCACGACACCCGAGGAGCCCTTCGGGCCCTCGCGGAGCGCAGTCTCGAGCGCACCGGCGACCGCGGTCCGAAACGCGACGAGCTCGACGCGCCGCTCGTGCACGGCCACGGCGAGCGACGGAGCGGTCCTGAACACGCTGAGGAGTGCGTCGGCGCCGTCGGCTTCGATGCCTACCTCCCAGGCCTCGTCGCCCGAGTAGAAGGGAGCCGTGAAACGGTCCGTCCGGCCACGGCCGAGGGCGACCAGGCCGCTCGCGAGCTCGCCGAGGAGCCCGAGCGCGGCGCCGTGCCCGAGGCGCGCCGTCAGGTTGACGCCGTCCACCAGGAAATCCAGAGTCCCAAACAGGGCGCCCAGGGGCTGTTCGTTCGTTTCGGCGCCTTCGCTGCGCACCCGAACCTCAATTGCGGTCATCGGTTCTCGCATCGTAGAAACCCACGAGCTGGGCGGACAATTTTGGGAAGCGATCGCCGAGGAGTGGACAGAACCGAGCGGAGCCGCTAGCGGCCGCGGAGCATGGCCGAGGGCGCTCGCACCACGGAGCTTCGGCGTCGGGCGAAAGGCGCAGCGCTCGGCCTCGGCGCAGCGCTGCCCGGCGCCCTCTTTTTCCGTGGTTTCACGGTCGACGACGCGCTCATCACGGCTCGCGTGGCGTCGAACCTCGCTGCCGGCCAGGGGCACCGGTTCAACCCGGGAGGCCCGGAGGTCGATGCCGTCACCCCGCTCGGATACGCCCATCTGCTCGCGCTCGGCGGCAATGGGTCACCGCTCGAGATCCTCGAGCGCTCGCGTGCCCTCGGCCTCGCTGCCTGGCTCGTCGCTGCGGCCCTTTTCGGGGCGCTCTTGCCGGCTCGAGCCCTCGCGAGAGCCGCGGCGCTGGTCCTGCTCGGGCTGTCGGTGCCGCTCGCCGCGTGGGCGAGCTCCGGCATGGAAACGGGTTTGGTCGCCTTACTCGCCGTGCTCGCCCTGGTTCCCCGGGCGGAGTGCGCGCTCTTCGGTGGGCTCGCGGCCGGCCTCCGGCCGGAGCTCTTGCCATGGGCGGTCGTGCTTTCGGTCGGGCGTGCCCTCGCCGGTGAAGCGGCGCCGCGCGAGCGTTTGAGGCGAGCCGCGCTCGCCCTCGCGTTCGCGGCGCTGCCCGCCGTGGCAGCCGCCATCGTCCGCCAGCTCTGGTTCGGATCGCCGTCGCCGCTCGCGATGGTGGCCAAGCCGTCGGATCTCGCGCACGGACTTCGTTATGCGGCGGGGGCGCTCGTTTTCACGGGCGCACCGCTCTTGCTCGCTGCCCCCGGCCTGCTTCGCAGGGCGGATGCAGCGACGCGGGTGCTCGCCCTCGCCGCAGCGGCGCACTTCGTCGCGATGGCGCTCGCCGGCGGCGACTGGATGGCGCTCTACCGGCTCGCCGTGCCGGTTCTACCGACGGTGCTCCTCGCCGGAGCCGAGCTCGTCGCGCTCGCCCCAAGCTCGGGTCCGTCGATCGCGCGCCTCGTCCTCGGTGTCATTCCCTCGATGATGCTCGGTCTCACCGTGGGCCTTCCGGCGCGACACATCGTGGAGCATCGGCGTGCGCTGATCGAGGCGGCCCGGGAACCGCTCGAGGGCGCACGGTCGGTGGCCGCCCTCGACATCGGCTGGGTCGGTGCCGCGACCGCGGCCCCGGTCCTCGATCTCGCCGGCGTCACCGATCCGATGATCGCGCGCTTACCCGGCGGGCACACGAGCAAGCGCGTCACCGAGGGCCTGTTCGAGGCCCGCAGGGTGGACGCCGTGGTGCTGCTCCTTGCGCCGGGCGAGCGGGAATCCGAAACCTGGCCGGCGTCGTCGTACGCGCGGGCGGTCGAGATGAGGGTCGTGCGGTTTCCCTCGGTTTCATCCCGTGAGCTACGGGCGGTCCTACCCCTCGGGGGGACGAGCCAGCGGTACCTTTTGATCCGCTGAGCAAGACAGCCCCACCCACGAGGGGCTCGGGTCGGGGCCAATCGATCCGATCTCCCCGTTCTCGCGAGACTTTCGGGTCGCGGAGAAAGGGCGCGCTTCTTGCTACTGGGGTGGTAGACTCGGGTCGATCGTCGGGGACTCTACAGAGGTCCCGTTCCGGCGCCCCTTCGAATGGAAATCAAGCAGCAGCTCCGCCTGTCCCAGCAGCTGGTGATGACACCCCAGCTGCAGCAGGCCATCCGGCTCCTGCAGCTCTCTCGGCTCGAGGTCATCGAGGAGATCCGGAAGGAGCTCGACAACAACCCGGTCCTCTCCGACGAAGAGCCGCCGGAAGGTCGGCGGGGCGAGCCGTCCTCGCCGTCCGCGCCGCCAGCCCCGAGGGAAGTTCCGGACGAGGCGGCGAGAAATGGGGACCGCAAGGAAACCGAACGCGCGACGCGTGAGGTCGACTGGGAAAAGTTCCTCGAAAACCGCACGCTCCAGCAGTCCGGCGGACAGCCCGGTCGAAGCGGGTTCGACGACCTGCCGCCGATCGAGGCCAACCTCACCAAGCCGCGGAGCTTGCAGGACCATCTGCTCTGGCAGCTGCAGATGAGCGACTTCAGCACCAGCGAGCGCGCCTTCGCGGAGCTCGTGATCGGCAATCTCGACGAGCGGGGCTACCTCGATCTCGTGGGCGTCGATCGTCCCGACGGCACCCGCACCCCGGATCTCACGATCGAAGACCTTGGCAAGGAAGCGGGGCTCGACCCCGACGATCTGCCGCTCGTGCTCGAGATGATCCAGAACTTCGACCCGATCGGCGTGGCGTCGCGCGACCTTCGCGAGTGCCTGATGGTTCAGGCCAAGGCGGCCGGCTTCCTCGGTACCGACACCGAGGTGCAGATCATCGAACGCTTCTTGCACCAGCTCGAGAAGCACAACTACCAGGCGATCTCGCGGGAGATGCGGATCCCGGTCGAGGAGGTCTACGAGGCGGCCAAGGTCATCCAGGACTTCGAGAGCCGCCCGGCGCGAAACTTCTCGGACCAAGACGAGCGCACGATCGGCATCACGCCCGACGTCTACGTGATCAAGGACGGCGACAACTTCGTCGTCATCGACAACGACCGCGGCATGCAGCGCCTCTTCATCAACGAGTCGCTCACCAAGCGACTGCTGAAAGACCCGGCCGCCAAGGAGTTCGTCGGGGAGAAGCTCAGGAACGCCCAGTGGCTGATCCGGGCCATCGAGCAACGCAGGAAAACCATCATCCGCGTGGCCGAGTGCATCGTCGAGAAACAGCGAGAATTCTTCGAGCGTGGCGTGGCCCACCTGAAGCCGATGATCTTGCGCGACGTGGCGGAAGCGGTGGGCATGCACGAATCCACCATTTCGCGCGTCACCACCAACAAGTACGTTCACACCCCGCAGGGTTTGTTCGAGCTCAAGTACTTCTTCAATTCCAGCATCCGCCGCGTGGCGAACGAGGACATCGCCAGCGAGAGCGTCAAGCAGGCGATCAAGCGGCTGATCGACGACGAGGACAAGGCGAACCCCATCTCCGATCAGGCGATCGTCGAGAAACTCGAGAAATCGGAAGGGATCAAGATCGCGCGACGGACGGTGGCGAAGTATCGCGAGATGCTGGGCATCCTGGCCTCTTCCAAGCGCCGCCGCCTGTTCTAGGCGACCCCGGAGGGCGAATCGCCCCGACTCGACTTGGACACGTTTCGGGAACCCGAACTCCGGGCCGAAGGGGGAAGGCGGTTCGACGGTCTTCTGCGTCACACTTTTGGTATGCTGGACGGGACGCGTCTCGGGTCGGGACGCTTCGGAGGCACGATGAACATCAGCATCACGTTCCGCCACATGGACTCGAGCGACGCGATCAGGAGCTACGCAAGCGGCAAGCTCGCGAAGCTACAGCGCTTTTTGCGGAGTCCCATGACCGCGAAGGTCACCCTGTCCGTCGATCGAAAAAAGCACATGGTCGAGGTGCAGGTCTCGAGCGGTGGCGAGCACATCGAGGCCCATCAAACGGGGGACGACATGTACGCGTCGATCGACAGCGTGATGGACAAGCTCGACCGGCAGATCCGTGGTGCCAAGGGGGTGGCGCGTGCCAAGCGCCGGAAGGGGAAGAGTCTCCGCACGGCCGCGCCGATTCCTGTTGCACCCGTCGCTGCCGGCGCTAGGCAGGGCCGGGCCCCGGCGCCCGCGAAGAAGAAAGCGGCCAAGCGAGCACCTGCCAAGAGGCCGCGTTGAATCGAAGGCGTTTCTCAGCCCCGTTGTGAGCACGCATGCAGCTCTGCGAGATCCTCAGCGCCGATCGGATCCTGGTGGACGTGGATTCGAGTCGAGTGAAAACCAAAGAAGACGCCCTTCATGCGCTCGCGCAGATGCTCGCCCCGGGCATCGGAGTGGAGGAAGGCACCATCGAGCACTTGCTCCTCGAGCGAGAGCGGCTGCAGAGCACCGGCATCGGCGACGGCGTCGCGATCCCGCACTGCGCGCTCGACCAGGCGTCCGCACAAGCGGCCGCGCTCCTGCTCTGTCCGCGCGGCATCGAGTTCGAGGCCATCGACGGCGAGCCGGTCGAGATCGTGTTCGGCGTCGTCGGGCCGAAGCGCGCGACCGGTGAGCACCTGCGGACGCTGGCGCGGATTTCGCGCCTCCTTCGCGACGAAGAAACGAGAGTTCGCCTGCTGGCGAGCGGGAATCCTCAGGCGGCGCTAGAGCTGGTCGAGTCCCACGAATCCGTAGCGCGTTGAGCATGGCCCCGAACGACGCCCCCTCCCAGGTTCCCAAAGGGATCTCGGTGCGGGAGCTGCTCGAGGACGCCGCGCTTGGTTTGAAACTACGACTGGTGGCGGGGGGCGGCGGTCTCGACCGCCTGGTGCGCCACGTGCGCATCCAAAAGTCCGGCTTGGCGCTCGTCGGCCACCTGCACGGCGTGGTGCCGACCCGCGTGCAGATCCTCGGTGCCACGGAGCTTTCGTACCTGCAGAAGCTCGGGCCGACGGAGCAGCTCTCCGCCGTCACCTCGCTGCTCTCGGCCGGGCTCTCGTGCCTGATCGTGACCCGCGGTGCCGAGCCGCCGAGTCCGCTCGTCGCCGCCGCGCAGCGGACCGACACGCCGCTGCTGGTTTGCGCCGAGCGTTCCTCGGTGGCGATCGGGCGGCTCCACACGCTGCTCGACGAACGTCTCGCGCCGCGAAGCCGGGTCCACGGCGTCCTGGTCGACGTGTTCGAGGTCGGAGTGCTGCTGCTCGGCCGGAGCGGCATCGGCAAGAGCGAGTGCGCGCTCGAGCTCGTGATGCGCGGGCACCGCTTGGTGGCGGACGACGTGGTCGAGTGCGATTTTCGGCCTCCCGGCATGGTTTTCGGGCAGCCCGCGATGATGCTCCGGCATCACATCGAGGTGCGCGGCCTGGGCATCCTGAACATCAAGGACCTGTTCGGAGTGACCGCGGTACGGGAGCGCAAACGCCTCGACCTGGTCGTGGAGCTCGAGCAGGGCGAAAAAGACTACGACCGCCTGGGTCTCGAGGACCAGACGCGCGAGGTGCTGGGGGTTCAGGTGCGCAAGGTGTGCCTGCCGGTGCGGCCGGGGCGCAACATGAGCTCGATCATCGAGATCGCCGCTCGGAACGAGCTCCTGCGCCAGGCGGGTCACCACCCGGCCCGCTCGCTCGTGACCGAGCTCGAGAAGAACCTGCTCGGCCCGCCGTCGTCGAGCGTGCACGAGCCCAATCGGCCGTCGAGCTCGCAGTTTCGCGCCGTCACACCCAACGAAAGCTCGGCCCCACCGCCCGTCGAGCCGAGACGCCGATGACGAGAAGGGACCACCACCCATGACGCCGGGCCAGCCCGAGCTCCTCGTGGTGGTCACGGGGATGAGCGGCGCCGGCAAATCGACGGCCGTCAACGCGCTGGAAGATCTGGGGTTCTTCTGCGTCGACAACGTGCCGACACCGGTCCTGAAGAGCACGCTCGACGCGCTCACCGCGGCCGGCGTTCGCCGGGTGGCCCTCGGGATCGACGTTCGGGTGCGCGGGTTTCTCGACGAAGCCGCTCACATGCTCGAGTCGCTCGGGCGGCCCGGAGCGCCGGCGGTGGAGGTCCTGTTTCTCGACGCCGCGGACGAAGCGATCCTGCGACGCTTCAGCAGCACGCGGCGCCCGCACCCGCTGAGCACGGTCGACGGACACGACGGCGGCGCCCACGCCGTGCTCGACGGCATCAAAACCGAGCGCGAGCTCCTCGCCGCGCTCCGTGCCCGCGCCACCCTGATCATCGACACCACGCGGCTCACCGTGCACGAGCTCCGGAAAGCGGTGGTTCGCGCGTTCGGGCCGACCGGTGGGAAAGCGCCCCGGCTTCGCCCGCGCGTGGTCTCGTTCGGCTTCAAGTTCGGAACCCCGGTCGATGCGGACCTGGTCTTCGACGTCCGGTTCCTCAAAAATCCGTTCTTCGTGCCGGAGCTCTCGGGGCGTCCGGGCACCGACCCCGAGGTCGAGCGCTTCGTGATGGGCTCCCACGACATCGGGCGCTACCTCGAGCTCGTCGGCTCGCTGCTGGCGTTTTCCATTCCTCGTTTCGAGGAAGAGGGACGAAGCTATCTGACGGTGGCGATCGGGTGCACCGGGGGGCGCCATCGCTCCGTCGTGGTCGCCGAGCAGACCGCCAAACGTCTGGCGGCTGAGCTCGGGCTCGCGGTCGACGTGCTGCATCGCGACATCTCGCGGGTCAACGCTTCCGGACCCGACGCAGACCCGGATCACGGCCCTACGGGCGGAGGAACGACACGATGAGCACGGCGCGCGGATCCTTCGAGGTAGTGAACAAGCTTGGCCTCCATGCAAGGGCGGCGACGAAGCTCGTCCAGCTGGCGGCCAGGTTCCCGTGCGAAATCTCGGTGGGGCGGGAAGGCCAGCAGGCGAACGCCAAGAGCGTGATGGGAGTCCTCTTGCTTTGCGGCTCGAAGGGGACGAAACTCGAGGTCGAGGCGGAGGGCGAGCAGGCTGAAGAAGCCGTCGCCCAAATCGGACGGTTGATCGCCGACCGCTTCGGAGAGGGCGAATAGAGGTTGTCGACCCCCGATCCATCCAGAACGGAACCCGTGTTCGGTGAGCACGGGCTGGAGGGAATCGCGGGATCGCCGGGCTTCGCGCTGGGCGCGGCCATCGTGCTGGACCGGCGGACGGGCGTCGTTCGGCGCCACGTCACCAATCAGCACATCGAGGACGAGCTCGAGCGCTTCGATCGCGCGGTGACCGCGGCGGCAGCCAAGCTCAAGGCCGCGACCGAGGTGAGCGGCCGGAGCAAGGCCGAGGTGACGATCCTCGACGCGTACATCGCGATGACGACCGACGAGACGCTACGCGGCGAGGTCGAACGGTACGTTCGCATCGATCTGCTCTGTGCCGAATGGGCGCTGTCGACCGTCATCGACGAGATGGCGGAACAGCTGGGGCAGGCGAGTGACTCGTACCTCGCCGAGCGCGGCCACGACATCAAGTTCGTGGGGCAGGGGATCATGCAGTCGCTCTCCGGTCATGTCGAGTCGACGCTCTTGCCGCGCGGACGTCAGCCCGGCGTGCTGGTGGCCCACGATCTTTCACCGGCGGAAACGGTGACGCTGAAGCAGCAGGAGGTGCTCGCCATCGTCACCGAAGTCGGGACGCGCACGAGCCACACCGCGATCCTCGCGCGCGCCCTCGGCATCCCCGCGGTCGTGGGAGTGAAGGGGCTCCTGGCTCGTGTCGGCGACGGCGACGCCATCGCCGTCGACGGGCTCCGCGGCCGCGTGACCATCGCACCGGGCTCGGTGACGACCGCCGACGCGCTCGCCCGCGCGGAGCGCTACCGCGCCGAGCAGGACGCCCGGCGTGGCCTGCGCGACCAGCCGATCGCCACTCGCTGCGGCACCCCGATCGAGCTCTTGGCCAACATCGAGCTCCCGGACGAGGCCCTGAGCGCGCTCGAGCAGGGGGCACGCGGCATCGGCCTCTACCGGACCGAGTTCCTCTACGTGAACCGGCGGGACCTGCCGAGCGAAGACGAGCAGTACGAGACGTACCGGCGCGTGCTCGAGGCCATGGCGCCGCTTCCGGTCACGCTCCGCACCTTCGACATCGGCGGCGACAAGTTCGCTTCCACGATCGAGCTGCCGCACGACATGAACCCCGCGCTCGGCCTGCGCGCCGTGCGCCTGGCGCTGGCGCGGCAGGACCTCTTCTTGACCCAGCTCCGCGCGATCGTGCGGGCGTCGGCCCACGGTAGCGTGCGGCTGATGATCCCGATGGTGACGTCGATCGCCGAGCTTCGTGAAGTGAAGGGGCTCCTCGCCCGCGCGATCGCCGAGGTGGACGCCGCCAAGCAGCGGCGGGCCCGGCACATCCCGCTCGGCATCATGGTGGAGGTGCCGGCGGCGGCGATCATGGCGGACCGCTTCGCCCCCGAAGCCGAGTTTTTGAGCATCGGCACCAACGATCTCGTCCAGTACACGCTGGCGGTCGACCGCTCGAGCACCGCCCTCGCCGAGCTCGCGTCACCGTTCGACCCCGCCCTCTTGCGCCTGATCCAGGGGGTGATCGCGGCCGGGGCAGCGCACCGCCGGCCGGTCGCCGTGTGCGGCGCGATGGCGAGCGACTGGCTCGCCGTCATCCTCCTGGTCGGCATGGGCCTGCGCGAGCTCAGCCTCGAAGGGTCGTCGATCTCGGAGGTACGGGCCGCTCTCGAGCGGGTCACGGTGACCGAAGCGCGCCTGGTGGCGGACCTCACGCTCGGCGCCAGCACCGCCGCCGAGGTGAAGGCGCACCTGGAAGAGCACTTCGGCGGGCTGTTCGGCGCGCCGGAATCGGGCTGATCTTCGACCTCTGACCGCCGGCGCAACTGGCGCCCCGGCCCGGCCGACCGAGTGGGGTGCGTTTCGCCCTCCTCGTCGCGATCGGTGGTGTCGTTGCGTGTGCCGAGCAGGACGTCACGGGTGGGCTACCCGCAGAGGTCGAGCTCGTTCTCCTCCATACGGCTGACACGCACTCGCAGCTGTTTCCGTCGCGCCAGCTGATCGGGTCGGGCGATGCGGCACGCGGGCTCGGCGCCGCGGGGACGCTGTCCGAGGTCGGTGGATTCGCGCGGCTGGCCTCGGTGCTCCGCCGCGAACGCGCCGGCGGGGAGCGTGTGCTCCACCTCGACTCGGGGGATCTCTTCCAGGGCTCGCTCGCGTTCGAACGCTTCGCCGGCGAGCCGGAGCTCCTCGCCTTCGACGCGATGGGCGTCGATGCCCAGGTGCTCGGCAACCACGAGCTCGACCGGGGTGCGGAGGGGCTCGTCGCTCGCTACGACGAGCTCGCGCGCTTCCCGCTGCTCGCGGCGAATTACCTCGGGGACGGCAGCGGCGGCATCGTGCCGAGCACTCGGCGGTTCGTCGTGCTCGAGGCGGGCGGGCTTCGCGTCGGGGTGATCGGCGTGGCCAACACGGGGAGCGTCGCCTGGCTCGACGCCCGGCCGAACGACCTCGTTGCGGTCGCTCTCGAGCCCGCGCTCGCCGTCCAGGGCGCGATCGACGAAATGCGGCCCGTCGTCGACGTGGTCGTCGTGGGGAGTCACCTCGGCCTGGACGCCGACCAGGAGCTCGTACGGCGAACGAGCGGGGTCGATATCGTCCTCGGCGGGCATCAGCACCTCGTCCTCGACGAGCCGATCTGGGTCGACGACTGCGGCGGGGGCGTGGTGGACGACGCGTGGGGGCGTCCTCGGGCCTGCACGCCGCGCCGCGTGCCGATCGTGCACAGCGGGGCGTACGGCAGGTACGTCGGACGGGTCTCGCTCCGGCTGGACGACGCAGCACGGTCTGCGCCGTTCGGTGCCGACCCGCTCGACGCCTACGAGCCCTCGGCGCTGACCTTCGATCTGCTGCCGGTTCACGGCTCGATTGCCGGGGACCCCGTCGTCGCCGAGGTGCTCGCGCCGTACGAGACACCGCTCCTCGAGTCGGCGAACGGCCTTTCGCTGCTCGCGTTCGTGCCCGCCGCGTTGGCGCGCGTCGGGGTCACCTCGGGAGACTCCCCGCTCGGCAATCTCGCCGCCGACGCCGCCCGCAGCGTGGCGCTCGCCGATCTCGCGCTGATCGGCGCGTCCTCGCTGCGCCACGATCTGCCACCCGGCGTCCACGACCAGGAATCGCTGAAGCGCGTCGTCCCCTTCGAGGACCCGATCGTCGAGCTCCGGGTCACCGGCGGCGCGTTGCTCGATGCGATGGACCGCGCGGGGCGCTCGGCCGCCGTGCGGGACTGCAGGACGCAGGTCCACGTCGCGGGTGCGCTGGTCCGCTTTACCTGCCCGTGCGACGACGGACGCTGCGCCCGGATCTGGGTCCACGAGACGGACATCGTCTGTGAGTCGGACGTCGCCTGTGCGGCCATCGGGGGCGCTTGCGACACTGGCGTGGGGCACTGCCGCACGCCGGTGCTGAGCACGGAAAGCTACGCCGTTTCGACCACGCGGTACCTCGCCGAGGGTGGAAGTGGCATTTTTTCGGGAGCAGAAGCCACGACGACGCTTGCGGTCGCGGACAGCCTGCTCGATGCGCTCGTCGAGCGGCTTCGCGGGGCGCCGCGGTGCGGCATGGCGAACGCGCCGGTGCGCGAGGCGTGCAGGAACGCGATCGTCGAGGCCGTGGGGGCCACAGCTGCTCGCGCCGAAGTCCTCTGCGCCGATCTGGCCTGCGTCGATGCCGGGGCAGGCGCGGCTCGTGACGGTCGCATCCGCTTCGAGGCGCCGTGACGCGCACGGCGTTGGCTCTGATGACGATCCTCGGCGTCGCGCCTGTTGCTGCCGCGGCGTCAGACACCGCCGTACCACCGTCGGGCTCGAGCGCGAGCCTGGTCTGGATCTACGGCGACGACGACGTGCTTCACGCCCCGGCGGAAACGCGTCCGGTGTCGCCTGCTGCCGGCGTCGGTGACCGCCCTGGGTACGATGGCCTCGCGGCCGGGCTCTCGTCGCGCCACACCGGTCGCGAGAGCGAGCTCCGGCTGGGCTGGACGGCGCGGGCACCGGGTTTCGTGCCCGGGCTTTCGACGAGCGCGGAGC